>Ga0070670_100005414_pt1 | contig 10769 bp, 7 predicted proteins | sample KBSS63metaG_FD_64665 | JGI IMG/M metagenome (GOLD analysis project Ga0070670, IMG submission 64665) | Switchgrass rhizosphere microbial communities from Kellogg Biological Station, Michigan, USA - KBS S6-3 metaG | ecosystem: Host-associated > Plants > Roots > Rhizosphere > Soil ... | reverse complement strand
CGGAGGCACCTGGTAGTCCGGCGCGTCGAGCACCATCCATGGCCGGCTGTTCTTCGGGTTGTAGTTTTCGTACCAGTGCGACGGGCCCGCGCCGGTATTGTTGTCCTCGGTGCCGCCAATAGTTTCCGCCGTCTTCTCGATGCGAGCCGCGCGTTCCTTCGCGAGGCGCGCCATTTCCTGCGGCGTGACGTCTTCCGGCCGCTTGCCTGCGAGTTCAGGCGGGCGCGACATCGGTGTGCCGCTTTCGTCGCTGTTCGTATACGTACCCTGCAGATCCGGATCGCCCCACTGGGTGCGCGGAGCGGAATATGACGAGGCCTTTGTGTTCGGTGCCGGGGCCTGGGCGTGCACGAGAGTGATGCTCAGAAGCGCGGCAGACGTCAGCGCAACATAAGTCTTCATGGAGCGATCGTAGCAAACTCGCCAGGGGCCGAAGCCAGGTCGGCCACTTATAGTGAGGGGATGGCGAGCCGGGTCGAATCCGAGGTTCTCACGGTGGCGGGACGGGAAGTTGCTGTCTCAAACCCGAGCAAGGTGCTGTTCCCAGACGCCGGCTATACAAAGCTCGACCTCGTCCGCTACTACCTCGCCGTCGCAGACGGAGCGCTGCGCGCGGCCGGCAATCGACCCAACGTGCTCGTGCGCTATCCGAACGGAATCGGCGGCGAGTTCTTCTACCAGAAGCGCGCGCCGTCTTCACGTCCTTCCTGGATCGACGTCGTCGCACTGAAATTCCCATCGGGTCGCACGGCTGAAGAAGTGGTGCCACGCGATGCAGCCGCGCTGGCATGGATGGCCAACCTCGCGTGCCTCGAGCTGCATCCACATCCGGTGCGCGACGATGACCTCGATCATCCTGACGAGCTGCGGGTCGATCTCGACCCTGTGCCTGGCGTGGAATGGTCGCAAATCCGAACAGTTGCTGGCGTGGTTCACACCACGTTGAGCGACTTTGGTCTCGTCGGTTGGCCCAAGACATCCGGATCCCGAGGGATGCACATCTACGTGCGCATCGAGCGCCGGTGGACGTTCAGCGAGGTACGTCGCGCCGCGCTCGCGTTTGCGCGCGAGGTCGAGCGGCGTGCGCCCGATCTGGCGACGAGCAAGTGGTGGAAAGAGGAACGTCACGGTGTGTTCCTCGATTACAACCAGAACGCGAAGGATCGCACCGTCGCCGCGGCATACTCGGTGCGACCCAAACCAGACGCGCGCGTGTCGGCGCCGCTCTCGTGGGATGAGATCGAGGCATGCGAGCCCGGCGACTTCACCCTCGCAACCATGCCCGAGCGATGCAGCAAGATCGGCGATCCGCACGCGACGATGGACCAGCATGCCGGTTCAATCGACAGCCTGCTGGAGCTCTCCAGGCGTCATGCAAAGGAGGGGCTGGGCGACGCGCCATGGCCTCCTCACTATCAGAAGCAGGCGGATGAACCGCCGCGCGTGCAGCCGTCGCGCCGACGGATACCGAAGCGCCCGCTCGTCGAGATCGGGCGCGCCGAGAAGAAGGACGACGCGCTTGCGGGTCTCGAGCGATGGCGTGCACGCCATCCTGAGGCTGCCGCGCATCTACAACCGGCTGACGTGCTCGTCGATGCGATGCGCGGGCGGTTTCACACGTGGACGCGCATTCGGGTCAACCTGGAGCACGTGCCCGAAGAACTGCGTCCGCCTCAAGAGGCACTCGATCCGGACGAAGAAGTTGGCGGCTGGGTAAGTCGGCGAATCGTTGATGAGTGAGGCAATGAAGCTCGCGGGTCCTGTCGCCGGGTCTCCCCACCCGTCCTCGGCGCCCAATCCACTTGTCACGAGAGTGGCGCCTGCGCGGCGGGTGGGGCACACAGAACTGAGCTATCCGCGAGAGGAGTGCTACGATCCGCGCCATGACGAAGAATGCCTCGATCGTGACTCGCATGTTGTCGACGTGCGCAGTGGTCCTGCTATGTGCGCTGACTGCAGCACCGGCACGTGCTGAACTCCTGGACAAGTCGAAACAGGTTGGACACATGACGGTCCAGTACAAGGTCGTGCTGCCGACCGGTTACGACGCTGCGAAGGCGTACCCGGGCATCCTCGTGTTCGGCGGTGGACCTCAGACGATGACCACGGTCGACGGGACGCTGACCCGTAATTTTCGAGCTGAAGCAGAAAAGCGCGGCTACATCGTCGTGGCGCCTGCGGCACCGAATGGCGATCTGTTCTTCGAGGAGGGCGCGCGGATCTTCCCCGAGTTCCTCAAGATGATCCTCGCCGACTACAAGATCGAAGGCGGCAAGTTCCACATCGCGGGGCCGTCGAATGGTGGCATCGCCGCGTTCCACGTCGCCGCCCTGAACCCGCAGTACTTCGCGTCGGTCACGGCGTTTCCGGGTTACATGTGGCAGCCATCGGCTGCGAAGCTCCAGGCGATCTCGAAGATGTGCGTGTTCATGTACGTCGGCGAAAACGATGAATACAGATGGCACGACGAGATGAACAACGAAGCCGAGTTCCTGCGCTCGAAAGGCACGGTCGCGCGCTACTCGGTTGAAAAGGGACAACCACACCGGCTCGAGTCGCTCGCCGGCGCCAACGCAACGCGTTTGTTCGACAACTTCGAGGAAACGAAGAAGGGCTGCAGTTCCGCCGGCAAGTGACTACGCGCGCCGCTTTGAGGGGCGCCGGCTGCGGCGCTTGAGATCCAGGATCAGCGCAAGGTCGTGTTTCGCGTTCTCGTAGTCGGGAAGACGACGAAGAGCGGCGCGGACGAAGAATTCGGCGGTATCAAGGTCGTGGCCGAACCACGCGATCGTGCCAAGGCCGTTCAGGGCTTCCGGATCGAGCGGGTCGAGCCACAGCCCGTGCAGGAACCGCCACCGCGCTTCTTCCAGGCGTCCATCGTCAACCTTAATCCCCGCCATGATGTCGGCGTCGTGCTCGAGGACGACGCTGTTCTTCTCGTTGTACGCCCATAGTGTGGCCGCGCGCGGATCGCGCGGATGCTTCCTGATGAGCGCGGTCGTCTGTGTCTCGAGAAGGCGTTGGAGCCGGCGAGCCTTCGCCGGCGACCCGCCGTCGAAGGCGTCGAGCATGGCGCTCTGAGCGAGCGCGAGTCGCGCAACTTCCTGTTCGAGCTTCGGATTCGGCAATCTCATGGACGGCGAGATCGACGGCCCGGGCGCGAGGCCGCTGCGAATCGTGCGCGCGAGTTGGGCCGCTGTTTCCTTGAACGACTTGCCGCCCGCGCCCCAGAGCGCGTTGCTCAGCGCCTGAGGCAGGGCAGTCTTGTCGAGACGAATGGGAACGATTGGCTTTGCGAGATTCGCAGCGGCGATCCACTCGCTCTGCACCCACGGCGATTGCGCGGCGCGCTTCGACCAGACGAGCACGAGCGCCCGGCTCGCACGAAGATTCGAGAGCAGTTCGCGACCGAGCAGGGCGCCGAGCCTGATCTCGGAGCGATCGAGCCAGACTCGTTTCGCCCCCAGCGCTGCTTCGATCGTTTCGGCCTGCGCCGCGTCTTTCCCGGAGTGGCTGATGAACGCGTCGAAGCGGGAGCGCGCCACGGCGTAACTATTTCACGTGGCTGTAGACGGCCTCTTCTGCACCGGCATACACCTTCATCGACGTCTCGTCGTAGAACGGCAGCGTCTGCATCATCACGATGACGCCGAGTTCCTTGCTCGGATCGATGAAGAAGTGGGTGTTGAAGACGCCGGCCCATGTGCCGCTTCCCGGCGAGCGCCGGTTTGGCAGTTGCTCCGAGGCGAGTTGAAAGCCGAGTCCCCATTTGTCTTTGCCGGCAGCAGACGGGAAGTTCCTCGACAGCGCCAGATTCACCGACTGCTGTTCCTTTACGACGACGCTACCGGTGTTGGGTGCGAGCATCATCTTGACCGACTGCTCGCTCAGGATGCGCTTCCCGCTCAGCGTGCCGCGGTTGAGCAGCATGCGAAGGAACAGCCCGTAGTCTCCGGCCGTGCCGTACAAGCCGGCATCGCCTTGCACGGTCGCGGGTATGGTTGCGGGCACCGGCTGTTCTGTGAGGCTGCCGTTCGCCGCGCGCGTGTTCACCGCTACGACACGCGCATACTTCGCCGCCGGTACCAGGTAACTGGTATCGCGCATGCCAAGCGGTCCCAGGATGCGCGACTCGAGAAACGCATCGAGCTTCTGCCCGGAAATCGCTTCGACGACATCGCCGAGGACGCGAGTACTGGGCCCGTACGCCCAACTCTCACCCGGATCGAATTGCAGTGGCAGGTCGAGTTCCGTCTTCTTGGTCTTCGCGACGATCTTCGTCAGCATCGAGCTGCCGACCGCGTAGCCAAGGCCGGACGTGTGCGTCAACAGATGTCTGATGGTGATGGGTCGTTTAGCTGGGCGCGTCTCGTAGGTGGCGTCGGTCTCGTTGAACTTGCTGATGACGAGTGGGTTCTTGTACTTCGGCAAATACTTCGCCACGTCATCGTCGAGTGTCAGCTTTCCCTCGTCCACGAGCATCATGATGGCAACCGACGTGACCGGCTTGGTCATCGACGCCATGTTGAAGATCGTGTCCTTCGCCATCGGCGTGTTGCTGATCGTGCGGCTCTTTCCGAAAGCCTCGTGGTAGAGGACTGCGTCTTTTCCCACGACCACCATCACGACTCCCGGGACGTCACCTCGATCGGTGACGGTCCTGAGGAAGGTCGAAATGGCCGCCGCGCCCTGCTGGGGCAGGGACGGAGCTGCCGATGTGACTGCGACGGCGAGAAACGGAAGAAGGCACGCGAGTCGTTTCATCAGCTACTTCAGGTGGCTGTAGACGGCTTCTTCAGCACCGGCGTAGACCTTCATCGACGCCTCGTCGTAGAAGGGCAGCGTCTGCATCATCACGACCACACCGAGCTCACGACTCGGATCGATGAAGAAGTGCGTGTTGAAGATGCCAGCCCACGTGCCGCTGCCCGGGCTGCGACGATTGGGCTGCTTCTCCGCCGCAAGCTGGAAGCCAAGTCCCCACTTGTCCTTGCCTGCGCCGACCGGGAAGTTTCGCGAGAGCGATAGATTGGCGGACTGCTGCTCCTTCACGACGACAGTGCCCGAGGCAGGCTCGAGCATCAGCTTCGCCGACTGGTCGCTCAAAATCCTTTTGCCGTTCAGCGTCCCGCGGTTGAGCAGCATGCGCAGGAACAGGCCGTAGTCGCTCGCGGTTCCATAGAGTCCGCCGTCGCCTTGCACCGTGGCCGGAATCGTCGCCGGCACGGGCCGCTCCTCGAACTTGCCGCTCGCGTCGCGCGCGTTCACCGCGACGACGCGCGAATACTTGGTTGTCGGCACCAGATAGCTCGTGTCGTTCATGCCGAGCGGTCCGAGAATGCGCGCCTGCAGATACGCGTCGATCTTCTGTCCCGAGACCGCTTCGACGACGAGACCGAGGACGCGTGTGCTGGCGCCATAGGCCCAGCTTTCACCCGGATCGAAGAGGAGCGGAGAGTCCATCTCCGACTTCTTGGTCTTCTCCATGATCTTCGTCAGCATCGGGCTCGCGAACCCGTAGCCAATGCCGGACGTGTGCGTCAGCAGATGACGGATCGTGATCTGGCGCTTGGCAGGACGCGTCTCGAAGCTGGCGTCGGCCTCATTGAACTTGCTGATCACCTGCGGGTCTTTCCACGTCGGCAGGTACTTCGCCAACTCGTCGTCGAGTTTCAGCTTGCCTTCATCGACAAGGATCATGATGGCGGTCGACGTGATCGGCTTGGTCATCGACGCCATGTTGAAGATCGTGTCCTTCGTCATCGGCGTGTTCTTGACCGTGCTGCTCTTGCCGAAGGCCTCGTTGTAGAGGACGCCGTTCTTGTCGACGACGGCGACCACGACCCCGGGGACGTCGCCGCGATCGGTGGCGCTCTTGAGAAACGTGGAGAGCGCCGTCGCGCCCTGAGACGGGAGTGACGGCGGCGCCGCGGCGATGACCGTGACGAACAGGAGCGGAAGAAGCCAAAGTGTTCGTTTCATGGGGCCTCATCCTAACTCAAACGCTGAGCGCAAAGGGGCGTCGGGGGTGAACTCTGGCGCGCCGCGAGACGGCGCGGAAACAACGCGTCTCCGGCCGCTGATCGGTGGCACACGTTTACCTTCCCAGCCGCGTTGACCTGATGAGCAGTGTCGATGATCTACTGACTGAAGTAACTAGCGATTAGGTCACTTCGACGCCGAGCGCATCCGCCAGCGCTTCGAGGCTGTAGGGTTTCAGCAGCAGGTGGAATTCCTCGTCCTTCATTCGCGCCGCGGCTTCCACGTAGCCCGTCGTGAGGATGACCGGCAGGGTCGGATGCCGTCGCGAGATCTCGCGTGCCAGTTCGAGGCCGCTGACGCCGCCCGGCATCATGATGTCGGACAGCACAGCGTCTACTGCACGGGCGTTGGCGAGTGCACCCAGTGCCGCTTCGGCACCGGTGACGTGAGTGACCGCGAATCCGAGACTGTTGAGCATTTCGCGCGTGAGTGCCGACACTTCCTGGTCGTCTTCAACGAGCAACACGTGGCCCCGCCGTGTGCCTTCGCTGCGAGGCACCGGAACGCCTGATGAATCGGCAGCCCTGACGCCCTCGACTGGGTCGTGCAAGGAGCGGGGGAGCAGCAGCGTCACGATCGTCCCGATGCCGACCTCGCTGTCGATAGTGACCTGCCCGCCCGATTGATGCGCGAAGCCGTACACCTGCGGCAGCCCCAATCCCGATCCCTTGCCGACGTCCTTCGTCGTGAAAAACGGCTCGAAGACGCGCGAGAGGATCTCGGGTGGCATGCCGCAACCGGTGTCCGTCACCGATAGCTTGACGCACTGTTTCTGCGACCCACGTTCCTCTTCGATGACGACGTTTTCCGCGGCGATGGTGACGGTGCCGCCGCCGGCCACGGCGTCGCGCGCGTTGAGGCACAGGTTGAGCACCGCCAACTCCATCTCGCCGGCGTCGATTTCAACAGGCCAGACCTCCTCACCGAACTTCATCTCGATATGGATGTGCCCGCCGAGCGAGCCATCGAGCATCTCGCGCATGCCGTTGAGGTGGCTGGCGATGTCGATGGACTCGGGATTCACCGGTGTCCGGCGCGAGAACGCGAGCAGATGTCGCGTGAGCCCCGTGCCACGAGCGACGGCACGACGCATGCCGTCGAAGACTCGCTGGCGTTGTTCTCCGGTAATGTCGCGCTCGAGCAGTTGCAGACCGGTTGCGAAGACCGAGAGCAGGTTGTTGAAATCGTGCGCGACGCCGCCCGTCAACTGGCCGATCGACTCCATCTTCTGCGTCTGGCGCAGCGCGGCCTCGGCGTGCCGCAGGCGTTCCTGGTCGTGCAACCGCTCCGTCACGTCGTACACGAACTGATATGCGCCGATCCGCTTACCGTCACGATCGCGCAACGTGTTGAATCGCATCTCGTAGAAACGGCGGTCGCGCGACGGATCGCCGAACTCCTCGATCGCGGTGAACTCTTCGCCGGCCAGCGCACGACTCCACACGGCTGTGACTGCCGCCTGATTGTCAGGTTGATCGGCGAGCAGGTCGAAGACGCGGAGACCGACTCGTGGGCGTGTGCCGAAGATCCGTTCGAATTCGTCTGCGGCCGCGCGGTTGACGGCCAGCCACCGGTACTCGAGATCAATCACCTGAACGAACGCGTTCGTGCGTTCGACGATGTCGGCCAGGATGTTGCGCTCGGCGATCGCCTCGGTCACGCGGCACTCGAGCGTCTCGTTCAGCTCGCGCAGCCGTCCCTCGCTCTCTCGCATCGCCCGCTCGACGAGCACCTTCTGAGTCGTCTCGAAGCACGCGCAGAAGATTCCGGCCACGTTCCCGCTGTCATCGCGGACCGGCGAGTAGGAGAAGGTGAACCACGTGTGCTCGTCGTAGCCTTTGCGGTTCATGAGGAGCGGCAGATCCTCGTGATATGTCGCGTGCCCTGCCATGGCCGCGTCGATCAGCGGACTGATGTCGGGCCAGATCTCCGACCAGATGTCGTAAAAGCGCCGGCCAAGCGCGCGCGGATGCTTGGCGCCCAGGATCTCAGCGTATGGGTCGTTGTAGAGGAAGCCGAGGTCGGGCCCCCAGGCAACGAACATCGGGAATTGCGACTGGAGCAGGAGGCTGACGACGGTCCGCAGTGACTGTGGCCAGCGCTCGGGTGGTCCGAGAGGTGAGTCGGACCAGTCATGAGCGCGCATCAATGCGCCCGCGTTCCCGCCGCCCGCGTAGAAATCAAGCGGCTGACTCATTCGTCCGGATCTTAGTCGACCGGGAGCACTGCGGGTTTCGGAACCGGCTGTCCGAGCTCGGCCGAGTGGCACCCGCCGGTTCGTCCCCGTGAAGTCGGCGTGTTTCAGGCGCAAAACAGGCAGGAATTCGACACGCCATCGTCCAGATCTGCCGTGTTTTAGGGGGTAGATCCCGATATCGAAGCCGCCTACACTTGAACGTTAACCGTGGTGACCCCGGACGCTCACACACGTCGACAGATCCTGAAGGCCGCAATCGGCGGTGCCGCCGGGCTCGTCCTCGGTACGCCAGTCCGAAGCCTGGCCGCTGCGGCACAAACAGCGGTCGCCGTCACCTCAACGGGGCAACTGAGCGACGATCTGTTCCTGCTCCGTCTTCCCGGAGAAGCCAACGTTCTCGCGCAGACGGGATCGGGCGGCGTCCTGCTCGTCGATGGCGCGTCGGCCAAAGCTGCAGACGCGCTCACGGCGCATGTGAGTGGCCTTCCCGGCGGCGGCCCGGTTCACACGATCTTCAACACGCATTGGCACCCGGAACAGACCGGCTCGAACGAGCGGCTCGGGAAGTCCGGCGCGACGATCATCGCGCAGGAGAACACGAAGCTGTGGCTGACGACGGACGTGACGTGGTCATGGAACGGGCAGCGCTTCAAGCGCCTGCCGAAGATCGCGCAACCGAACAAGACGTTCTACACGACCGGCACGCTCGAGTCAGGCATTCAATACGGATACATTCCAGACGCCGCGCACACCGACGGCGACCTCTACGTGTACTTTCCGAAGCAGAACGTCCTCGCGGTCGGTGACGTTGTCTCCGGGGAAGGCTGGCCGGTTGTGGACTGGCAGACCGGCGGATGGATTGGCGGGATCGTCGGCGGACTTCAGCGGCTGCAGACGATCGCAAACGCGGAGACGCGAATCGTGCCCGGACGCGGCCCGGTGCTGAGCCTCGCAGACGTCAAGAAGCAGACCGAGATGTATGGCGAAATCTACAACCGCCTGTCGCAGATGCTGAACAAAGGCAGAGGGCCGACCGAGGCCGTGGAAGCAAAGCCGACGAAAGAGTTCGATGCCGTCATGGGCAACGGCGACGAGTTCGTGCGCCGCTCATTCGAGAGCCTCTGGGCATACTTATCGCCAGACGCGTAGATGATGCAGACTCCAACACGTCCAACGGTTGCGCTCGCTTTCGCTGCTGCCGTGCTCACGGTCACGTTGACCGCCGTGCTCACGGCCTCTCAGTCATCGTCTGCTCCGCAGCCCGCGCCCGCTGCTGCGCAGTCATCCACTGCTCCGCAGTCGCCCGACGCGCAGCTCGCGACCATCACGCAGTACTGTGTTGGCTGTCACAACGATCGCGCGAAGATCGGCGGCGTCAGTTTCGAGGGCGTGACCGCGGACAGCATCGGCCAGCGCGCCGAAGTGTTCGAGAAGGCCGTGCGCAAGCTGCGCGGACGCGTGATGCCACCCCCTGGCGCTCGACAGCCGCAGAGCGCCGCGACTGACTCGCTCATCGCGTGGCTCGAGACCTCGCTGGATCACGCCGCTGGCCAGAAACACGTCCGTGACGAGGTCGTGCTCCATCGGCTCAATCGCAAGGAATATACCAACGCTGTTCGCGATCTGCTTGCCGTCGACTTCGACGCCACCGAGGTCCTGCCTGCAGACGATGCGGCGGAGGGGTTCGACAACATCGCGACCGCCCTGCAGGTATCGCCGTCGTTCATCGAGCAGTATGTGATCGCCGCGCGCGCGGTGGCCGTGAAGGCGGTGGGGCGGCCGGATGCACGACCGGGCGGATGGACGTTCCGCGCGGGGCCAGGCGCGCAGCTCACGCACGTGCCCGGTCTCCCGCTGGGGACGCGCGGTGGCATCCTCGCCAAAGTCGACCTCCCGTCTGATGGTGAGTACCAGGTCGACATCGCCGACATGGCGACGCACATCTGGGGCAACGGGATGGAGTTCGAGAACCCGCTGATCGTCACGCTCGACAACAAGCTTGTGTACGAGACGGTGATCGGCGGGGAAGAGGACATGAAGGCGTACGATCAGGTGCAGAACGGCGCACTCGATCGCGTCAACGCCCGGCTGAAGAAGATCCGGTTCTTCGCGACGGCCGGGCCACACAGGATTGGCGTCGCGTTCAAGCGCCGGACGTTTGCCGAGTCCGACGACCAGTTGCAGATGTTCGCGCCGGGTGGAGGCCAGGATCGTCTCTACCGCGTGCAGTCCTTCCAGCTGCAGGGGCCATTCGACGCCAAGGGGATTGGGGCGACGCCGAGTCGCGAGCGCATCTTCACCTGTCACCCGGAAACAGCGGACGCGCAGGCCGCGCCCGCCTCCGCCAAGGCTTCGGCGAGGTCTCGACGAAGCTCGCCTGAATCGGATGCGAGCGAAGTCGGATGCGCGAAGCAGATCATCACGGCGCTCGCCCGGCGCGCATACCGGCGGCCGGTGTCTGCCGAAGACGTCAACGAGTTGATGCAGTACTACCAGGACAGCGCGAAGGACGGCTTCGAGGCTGGGATTC
>Ga0070670_100005413_pt1 | contig 10771 bp, 14 predicted proteins | sample KBSS63metaG_FD_64665 | JGI IMG/M metagenome (GOLD analysis project Ga0070670, IMG submission 64665) | Switchgrass rhizosphere microbial communities from Kellogg Biological Station, Michigan, USA - KBS S6-3 metaG | ecosystem: Host-associated > Plants > Roots > Rhizosphere > Soil ... | reverse complement strand
ACGTACCACTGGTCGGTCAGCCAGGGCTCGATGACGACCCCGGAACGGTCGCCGTAGGGCGTCGGAATGACCCGATCCTCGACGCGAACCAGGGCACCTTCGGTTTCGAGCAAACCGACGACTTTCTTTCGCGCTTCCTCACTCGCGAGGCCGAGCAGCTCAGCCGGGATCAACGCGTCCTGCGTCTGAACGACGTGCGCGGTCCCGTCGAACATGTTGAGCATATCGGCAGGCTTGAAGCCGGCTCGCTTGCCGACCTCGAAGTCGTCGAAATCGTGGCCTGGGGTGATCTTCACCGCGCCCGAACCGAGCTCGGGATCGGCGTGATCGTCGGCGACTATCGGGATCAGTCGGCCTGTGATCGGATGCTTGATCTGCTTGCCGATCATCGCCTTGTAGCGTTCGTCGTCCGGGTGGACGGCGACCGCCATGTCGGCGAGCATCGTCTCGGGCCGCGTGGTTGCCACCTCGATCGCGCCGCTGCCGTCCGCGAGCGGATATCGGAGGTGCCAGAACTTGCCCTGAACCTCGCGCGTCTCGACTTCGAGGTCGCTGATGGCGGTCTGGAACCTGGGGTCCCAGTTCACGAGGCGCTTGTCGCGGTAGATCAGCCCGCGCCTGTGCATCTCGACGAACGTATGAATGACGGCGCGCTGGTAGCGCTCGTCCATCGTGAAGCGCTCGTGTGCCCAGTCGCAACTTGCGCCGAGCCGACGAAGCTGCCGGGTGATCGCGCCGCCGGATTGCTCCTTCCATTCCCAGACATGCTCGAGGAAAGCCTCACGGCCGATCTCCGCGCGCTTCACGCCCTGGCTGTCGAGGTTGCGCTCGACGACCATCTGCGTCGCGATGCCGGCATGGTCGGTGCCGACGACCCACAGGGCATCCTTGCCGAGCATCCGCTCACGCCGTGTCAGGACGTCCTGAAGCGTGTTGTCGAGCGCATGGCCGATGTGGAGCGAGCCTGTGACGTTGGGCGGCGGCATGACGATCGTCCACGGCGTGGCGTCCGGGCGATCGGGGCGAAACAGGCCCTTCGATTCCCAATGCGCGTACCAGCGATCCTCGATCGCCCGGGGTTCGAAAGTCTTTGGAAGCTCGCTCATCGCCGCACGCGGTTAGCGATGCGGCGGTGCAGCATCAACCTCGCTCCGGACGTGTCGGCTTTGCGGCAGGAGCAGGCGCGGCTGGCGCCCGCCCACCGATGTAACGCCCCATCCAGCCGAACACCTCGTCGTACCATTGCACTGAGTTCCGGGGCTTCAGCACCCAGTGGTTCTCGTCGGGGAAGATCAGCAGCCGCGAGGGGATGTTGCGGCGCTGGAGCGCGGTGAAGGCGGCGAGCCCTTGCGTGTAGGGGATGCGGAAGTCCTTCTCGCTGGTGATCACCAGCTGCGGCGTCTTCCAGTTCTGGACGTAATTGACTGGGTTCCAGCGTTCGAACTCGGCAGGCGCCTCATAATAAGCGTGGCCGCCATGCTCCCATTCGTCGAACCAGAGCTCCTCCGTCTCATAGGCCATGGCGCGCGCGTCGAAGACGCCGTCATGCTGGACGATGCAGCGGAAGCGGTCCGGCCACTGCCCTTCGATCCAGTTCATCATGTAGCCGCCGTAGGATCCGCCGAGCGCACAGGCGTTCGCGGCATCGAGCTGCGTGTCGCTAGCGGTCGCGAACGCGAGGCCCTTCTGCAGGTCTTCGAGCGGCCAGCCGCCCCAATTGCGGTTGATGGCGTCGGTGAAGGGTTGGCCGTAGCCCGTGGACCCGTGGAAATCGACGCTGACGGCCGCGTAGCCCGGCGAGATGAAGACGCGCGGGTTCCACCGGTACGACCAGCTGTTGGAGAAGCTGCCCTGCGGGCCGCCGTGGACGAGGAAGGCAATGGGGAGCTTCGTCGCGACCGCGGAGGGCTTCAGGGTCCAGCCCCAGACGACGTCGCCATTGGCACCTTTGAAGCTGAACTTCCTGTAGGTGATGGGGTCGAGCTGGGCGAGTAGCTCGCGGTTGAGGTCAGTCAGTTCCGTCGCGCGGCCGGCGGCATCGATCCGATAGATATCGTCCGGCGCTGCGATGCTGTTCATCGTCGCCAGCGCCGCGCCGCTGGGGAGTGCCCGGACGTTGCCATAATGGCCGTCGGCGGTGAGGCGCGTGACCTTGCCCGTCGTTGGATCGACGCGAAACACCGGCTCTTCGAGAGTGTCTCCGGCGGTGACGAGGATGCTCTGCCCATCGCGCGACCATTCGACGGAATCTATCGAGCGGTCGAAGCCCTGGGTAACTGCGCGGGTCCGGCCGGACGCAAGGTCGCGAAGCTGAAGCACCTGGCGGTCGGCCTCGTAAGTCGGGCGCGCCATCGCGACATAAGCGAGCGTGCGGCCGTCGGGCGACACCGCCGGCAAATTGTCAGTCGCGTCGTTGGCGTCGGTCAGGTTGATCGGCGGAGCGCTGCCGTCGCTCGGCACCTGGAAGACATCCAGATTCGTCGACTTCGCCTCGATCCTTCCTGCTTCACGCAGGGTGAAAAAGACGGTGCGGCCATCTGGGGAGAATGCGACCTCCTCCGCACCGCCGAACGGCTTCGACGGTGCATCGCCGACGAGCGCGCCGGTCAAGGTCACACCGTTGCCCGCAAGCTTGCCGCCGGCCACGGAGTAGCCGAACAGTCGCGAGCGCACTCCCGGTTCCGCCCACGTGTCCCAGTGACGAACGAAAAGCTGGTCGTAGGTGCGGCCCGAACCGGTCTTCGGCTTTTCAGGAAGGCTTGCGCAATTCAGGTCTCCGCAGCGAAGGTCGCGGTCGGCCCAAACGACGACGCGGTCGCCCGACGGCGCAAGGCGGAAGCCGCCTACGTCCCCCTTGAAGCTGCTGACCTGAGCCGGCTTGCCGCCGATCGCCATGCGGAAGAGCTGGTCGCTGTCGCCCGCCGGCATCAGGAACCAGAGCGCGCCGTCCGATCCGAACACGGCGTCGTGGCCTTTCTCCGCTCCGGCAACGGGCTGCGGCGTCGCGCCGGGCCGGCTGAGATCGAGCAAGTGAAGCGTGTTGACGCGTTTGTTCTTTTCCCAGTCTGTGGTGGAGACAGTGAAGACTGCATAGCGCCCGTCGCGCGACACTTCGGGGGCGCCAAGACGATGCATCGAATGCATGTCCGTCGCCGTCATGGGACGGGCTGCAAGTGGAGAAGCTGCGAGCACGGCGGTCGCGGCGGCGAGGATGACTTTCGGCTTGGTCATGCCGCAGGCCTAGCAAAGCGGCCGCGACAGGCAAAGAATTAGAGCGGACGCCCCGTAATCCGCGAGATCTCGCGCTTCACATGCTCGTCGACCATCTGCGGGAGGTGCTCGTCCAGCCACTGCTTCAGCATCGGACGAAGCATTCCCCTGATGATTTCCTCAAGCGGATTCACAGAGGGTCCGGGCGGCGCCGTCGCCGCAACGGTCTGCAGCTGCTCGAGCGCCTGGCGGCTCTTGCCGGCTGCATGTTCATCGACCAGCGGCGGACCGAGGTCCATGGGCGGCGCCAATGGCTCGTCGAGCTCAAGCACATCGTCATCCAAGACGGAATTCTCCTCGCCGGGCGCCTCGTCATCGTCCGAATCGACGGTGCTGACTGTGGTGCGCAACTCCTTCTCTTCCGCGATCACTTTCTTGATCGAGGCGAGGATGTCTTCCATCGACGGTTCGCGGCCAGGCGACTGCATGAGCGCGGATATCGCTTATTGAGGCTGCGGAGTCACCCCTGGCGTCACGACGGGCGGCGACGGATCGATGCGCGCGGAGTTGATCTGCGGCGTCACGATCGGCGTGGCCGGCATTTCCTGAGGGCTGACGGTGCGGGTCGAGATGGTCGGATGCCGCGGATCGCTTGCCCAGTCATTCCAATTGCCGGCGACGCGCCGGTAATTGCCGAGCGGATCGTAAAGCGGCCCGCCGTCGAGCCCGAGGTCGCGCGCTTCCGCCTGCCCCATCGCGTTCAGAAGCTGGAAGCCGGCGACATACGCCTCGCGCTTGGCAGTCACCAGCAGCACCTGGGAGTTCAAAAGCTCCTGCTCGGCGTTCAGCACTTCGATGATGGTGCGGGTGCCAACGCTCTGCTCGGCGCGGTTGCCCTCTAGCGCCAGCTCGTTGGCCTGGACGGCAACGGTCTGCGCCTGGATCGCGCGCTGCGCGGATTCGTAGGCCGCGAAGGCGGCGCGGGTGGCCTGGACCACTGCGCGCTCAGTTCCCACCACCTGCTCGAGGATCGCGCCCTGCTGCGCCTGTGACTGACGTATCCGCGCAGCCGGCAAGCCGCCTTGGAAGATCGGCACCCGGGCACTCAGCCCGATATTGGTCGACGTGCCGGTGTGAATGTTGTCGCCGGTGAAAGGGTCGGGCTGATTGCCGCGAAGCACGTTGACGTAACTGCCACTGCCGACGGCAGACAATGTCGGCAGGCGGCCAGCCCGCGCGACGTTCACGTCATAGCCCGCTGCGATCGCCTGGCGGCTGATCGAGAGCAGATCAGGATTGTTTGCGAGCGCGATCTGGACCGCTTCGTCCGCGGTCTTCGGCAATGGCGGCAGCGGCGGCGGAGGGGAGAGCGAGCCCGGCGCATGTCCGATCACTTGCCGATAGGTCGCTTCGCTCGCCACCAGCCGGCCTTGCGAGTTCGCAAGCTGCGAATGGCCCAGTTGCAGCCGCGCTTCGGACTGTGCGACGTCGGTGCGTGTGAGGTCGCCGATCTGAAAGCGGTCTCGCGTTGCCTCCAGGTTGGTCTGCAGGACCCTGACATTGTTCTGGTTCAACTCGACGATCGCGCGGTCCCGCATCACGTCCATGTAGGCGGCGACGGCCTGCGTGAAGACGTCGCCTTCTACCGCCCGCAACGTCGCCTGGCCTGCATCGACGCGGGTTTCAGCGGCTCGGACCGAGTTCTTGACCGCTCCGCCGCTGAATAAAGGGTAGCTGACGTCGACCCCCGCCGACAGCGTCGGCCCCCGGCTTCCGCCGGTATCGAGGATGCCATAGCGCGTCAGATTGCGATTGAGTCCGACGGTCCCGCTGACCTCCGGACGCCCCGCGGCCTTCGCGATCGCGACGTTCGCGTCTGTGACCTTCTGGGTCTCGCGCTGGGTCATCAGCGTCGGGTTTGTGTTGTAGGCCGAGACCAGCGCCTCGCGCAGCGTATCGGCACTGGCCGTGCCGGCCATCAGCGCAGCAACGAGCGATCCGGAAATGAGCTGTCGAAACACTCGCGTCCCCTAAAAAGTAAAGGCTTTCGGGCGGTTGAATCCCGGCAGTGCCGGCACCCCCGCATCGCCGATTGATAGAATACCGAAGGCGCCGCCGGCCTTCCGCCCAACAACCAGGCGGGTGACGCCGCGGTCGATGATCGCGGTGCCGAGCCGGCCACCGTCGGCGAGCTGCGCGACGATCGTGTCAGGAATATATTCGACCGCGCCGTCGATCAGGATCTGGTCGTAGGGCGCACCGCCCTCCGCACCGGCAGCGAGGGGCGCTTCAATCGCCTTGATCCGCTGCGCGCGCGCTTCTGCCGCAAGTTCCGGGTCGCTTTCGATGGCGGTCACATCGAGGCCCATCGCGGCCAGGACGGCGGACGAGTAGCCAGTGCCTGCACCGACCACGAGCGCCTTTTGCCCGCGCTGCGGCATCATCTGTGTGAGAAGCTGGCCAAGCACGGCCGGAGCCGCAAGGAAGCGGCCCGTGCCGATAGCGACAGCGCGATCGACATAAGCGAGCGGCCGCGTGTGATACGGCAGGAAGCGCTCCCGCTCGATGCGGCCCATCGCGGCGAGGACCAGCGGATCGGTGACGCCCTCCGGCCTCAGCTGGCTGTCGATCATCGCGGCGCGCGCGGCGGCAAAGTCTGGAATCGGGCTGTGAACGGTCATGACTGTTATATGCCGATAATACACCTAAAGTTCAAGCCGCTCATATCGGGCGCGCACCGCCCCGCCAACAGTCATTCATCGAAAGACGAACCGATGGACGGGGGGTTGACCATCAACGCACCGCCGCGCCAAAGCGCTCAATCCCCCGGCCCGATGGCGGAGTGGTTACGCAGAGGACTGCAAATCCTTGCACGCCGGTTCGATTCCGGCTCGGGCCTCCAATCCCCTCGAAAATTCCGCAGAACTGCGAGATTTCCTGGCGGTTATCCATTTTCGAGAAAGTGGTTGGCCATCCTTGGGCCCAATCAGGCTTCCACCCCTTACGGTGTCCAAGTTCGGACACTAGCTGTCCGCGAGCGGACACACGTGCGGCCCCCGCCCGAGCGAGCTGCCCTGAGGACCCATCGGAATTCACCACTGTCATTGTCTGTAGTTCAGCAAGGCCCATGCCAAACCGGGTTCCGTCGAGTGGGCGGGGCAGCCTTCACATCGGCCAACGGAGATTGAGCAAATTACGCGAAAGCCGCAGTGAAACGCGGTCAGTCTCCTATGCCCACTCACCGACCCGGCGAGAGCATTGCCAAAGCTCGAGCGGCCGCTGTGTCCAACGGCCAACGAACTTCGCCGCCGCTTCATCATTCATTGCCTTGAACTCTTGCAACAGGCTGAAGTTACCAAGGCCGTCGTGTGTGAAGAAACGATACAGAAACATGAAGGCCTCCTGCCGGCAAACCCGACATCAGGGCCGCGCCATGACCGCTCTTCGGCAGTCTTTGCCCTTATACCTGAGCAAACGTTAACGGAGTGAAGGAACGGCCGATTCCGACCCGTTCGCGGGCCAACGGCTGCTGGACGAGGGCATCCGTCATTCGTGGTTCTGACCATCGAGCTCGTCGAGGATGCGTTCGGTCTCCGCGATCAACCGAAGTCGTTCCGGTTCAAGTATGCCGGCGTTGGCCAAACCGCCTGCCAGTACCGACGCTGCCTCATCCGTCGAGATATGCCGCAATCGCTGGTCAATGACCTTCAGCCGCGCAAGGATGCTCTCATCGTTCATGATGCTCTCCGTGTGCCTCAGCGATATTTGAGGATCCGGCGCTGGGCGGTCGTAGGTCGTGGAAAGGACGGCGCCCGGGACGGGCGTGTTCCGCTTGATGAAGGCTTCCGCCTCCCGCATCGATGCGAAGGAGTGTCTGGTCGCTTCGGATAAATGGTGAGTGAGGGTGACGACGTACGGGAGCTTTGCTCCTGGCACACGTGTCACACGTCCGGCGATCGAGCTCATGTGGCCGCCTTCATTTTCCCAGGCCTGCTCCTCGCGCTTCATCTGCGCCTCCTCGGCGGCGGTGCGAAAAACGGTGAAGCTCGTACCTTTCGAGCTGCCGGAACCGGGCATGATCTTTCTCCCAAGCCGATCAGGGACCGTGGAGTTTGATGCTTCGCTTTACCGCGGCATCAAGCGCTCTCTCTTCGGACGCGGAATTTTCGATCCGCGTTAGCGCTTCGCGCTCGACGCGGTCACTGCGATCCTGATCGCTGTCTTGTCGACGTTTCTTTGGCACGCGTTACGCTTTCAGGGTCATTTGTTTGAGCAAGGCCTCGACGCGGCCCAGCCCCTCGTCGCTCTCGATGGCGAGATGGAGCGGCTGGCCCTCCAGGGCCTCGTGTCGGGTGTTCAGGAATGCAATCACCGGACCCGGCTCACCAAAATGGCGCCACGCGGATTGGACGACGCTAGCCTGCCGCCGCGATTGCTCGGGTGTGGGGAGCGCAGTCCTGCTGTTCCTGCGAAACGTCATGCCGCGGCGCGCTGCCGGCTTGGCTTCTGCCTCTTCCGGGCGTTCGGGAGAACTCACTTCGTCGACTCCAGGGCCGCGCGGGTTCGTACAATCTGCTCGGCATACTCGCGCGCGAACTGCTCACGGACGCGCCTGTGGCGCGGCGTCATCGAGCGTTCCGCGCTTAACGAGGGAAACGGGTGCCTGCGCACTGGCGGAATGCGATCCATGATTCGTCTCCCAGGGCTGTAAGCGGGAGCGCCTCATGTCTCTCAGCCGCTGGCGCCTACACGTGCCATGCCAGCGATGCTTCATACATGGGGGCGCAGACGGCGGATTACCAGCCGCCAAAAGAGCTACGAGAATGCGAAACCTAACGCGGATCCTAGAACCAGGGCCGTGAAAATGAGCGGCAGAGCGAAGGAGCGCCAGCGGGTCCGGAACTTGTCTTCCATTGCCATGCCCTTCCGACGGCAAGACTATCGGGCTCACCCGGACGGCGAGGACCAAGGTCGCTCAGCCATCCGGGATCGGCCCCAACGCGTTACGGGACAGGCGGAAGCACAACACTCCCGCCAGTCAGATTAGATGGTCTGAAGGTTCAGCGCGCAGGGCAGGCGCTCGTTGCTCTGGCCGACGTCATAGCTGAGACGCTGACCGACCGTAGGAGCGACGTTCTTGTCCCACTGGATCGCGCTCGTTTCGAACGGAAGATCGTTCCCGCCGGCTTCCTGCTTGATCTCGCCATGGCCCCTGATCGTGTCGAATGACTTGACGGTTCCGAAATATTTCATGGTTTGTTCCTTGGGTGGCTCGCGCCGGAATGGCTGCGGCCGCTAAGAGGCGTGAAGGATGGGCGGAGGAGCGACTTAGCGCCAAGGACCGTCGTTTGCGACTGGTAGCCCGCAAGAGATACGCGCACGATAAGTAAATTGCAATGTTAAAATAACAAAATCATGGAATAATGAAAATAAAACTATAGAGGTCTATATAGTATTGTTAATTTGTTACGGGTGTGAATTATATAGAAACCACGCGCAAGGAGAAATATTATCTTCTGTTTTACTAAGATCAACAGCGATTAAACTGTTCATCGCGGACGAATTTACATGGCCGACGTCCAGGCTCGCTGAACCTTTCTGACGCATTTTGACGCGTCCACGATGAGCGATAAAGGGGGTCTTAGATGCTCAGGGTCAATCTCGCGGTCTTGCCACCTACAGCCTCGCCGACGGATGATCGAGGTGAGGACTGGGGCGAGTGGGATTTCACGTCCCTCCCGCAAGCGGGCGATCACATCGAGGTTAACCGCAACGATCAGGAAGAGAGGTTGCTGGTCCGCAGAGTGATCCACTTTGCCGCGCAGCACCCACTTCCGAGGTCCGCAACCCCATACCGACAGCGCAAGCAACCTTCCATTCGCATCATTGCGTTAAGAGTAGCTGCGGCAGCCGTTTGAACCGTTTTTGACGCTCAATCCTTTGAGCGCGGCCCGACCGTGCTTAGCGCTCTTGCTCCGCACCCGCAGGTGGAGATCCTGTATTCGATGTTCTTCAACTCGTAATGCAGGGCTTCCAGTCGTCCCATGTCAGGCGAATGCTGGGCCCAGGCGACGCGCACCTGCCCTTTGACATGGTCCCGCTCTCTATTCAGCCGTATGAGTTGCACGTCTGAGCCGGTCGGTATGTTCATCAGGTTTCCATGCTCCGGGCGACGCGTAGCACTTGCCAGCCGTCACCGCTCTCAAAATCTGAGGATCGAAACGAATGGTCCCACCGATGCGGCGTCAGGATCGTCCGAGTGAAGTCGCTGCTGACGGCACCGCAAGCTTATGCGAGAACCGTCGAGCCGAGACAGCAGGAGTTTCACCAACGTCGTCGCGATAAATAGCATCACAGGGCGTCGCATCACGGAAGAGCTGCGCCTGCTAAGAGACCTTTGATCTCATGCTTCCGGCGAAAGGAGGGGCGTCCTAGTGAGCGCGGAAAACTGGCACGAGGAGCGAGATCGGCTGATCGAGCTTCTTCAGGCCATCGAATCGGGCAAGATCACGCACATTGACGAGGCGGATCTGCGGCAGCTGCAGCCGACCAATCCGGAGAATATCGCCTTGCTCAAGGAGCGCATTGCAAAATTGAACGCGCGGCTGGGCGACAAGCGCTAGGTGCTTGGCCGTAGACGGCGCCTACCAGAGAGGGTTCGGCGGCCGATGCTTTTCCCGTGTCACTGTCCCGGCGATCACATAAGCCTTGAGCTTCCGGCGCATCCGGGCCGCTCCTTCGCTGCTCATGCAGACCAGGCGCACCCCGCCGCTGGACAGCCGCTCGATCGCGGACACCCCGACGTTCTCGGACATGCAGCGGATGACGACCACGCCCTCATCGAGGTTGAGGTGGATAACGCGGCTCACTTCGCGACCTTCTGCGTGACGATGGGTTCGTCGGCGCTGCTCATCGACTCCACCAGATCCACCCTCCGCGCCTGCTCATCGAAATGGTCCGCAAGCGCAGTCATGGATGAGGTTCCAGCGTCGGTCCGCGCCTGAGCGGCGAGCCGGCGGCACGCAGCGGCCTGATCGCGCAGGCCTCGAGCTCCGTCCGGGTTATCCGGGAAGATTCCAGTTGGTTCTAGGGAATCCAAGCAATTCGCTCCGTCGTCGTAAGCGGGAGCGCACGCCTGTCTCTCAGCCGCGCAAATGCCTACACCGGGATTGCTGCGCGATATGTCGTTGTAACAGCTTCCGTTGAGATAAGCGAACGGAAGTCTAGCCGAGCACTTCGAGCGCGGCGGCATAAGCCACCTGATCGAAGGGTCGGTGGGAAAGTTCAGTGTGGCGTCGTTCGGCGCGGGGACGCGCGGAACTCGCTTTCGGATTGTTCTTCTTGAATATGGTCTTCATTTGCAATTGATGCGGCTGCTGCCGCTTTCCTTTTTTGATCTTCGATGCGCAGCCGTTCGCCGCGCTGTGCCTTTTCCGCGAGAGCGGACCAGGCGGCCTCGGACCGGCGGCAACGCTCGCGCACAAGGCCGAGCGTTGCCGCTTCCGCCTCGGTCCGCGCCTGTTCAGCGCGATCGAGGAAGAATTGCAGATTTGAGCTGCGG
>Ga0070670_100005409_pt1 | contig 10778 bp, 6 predicted proteins | sample KBSS63metaG_FD_64665 | JGI IMG/M metagenome (GOLD analysis project Ga0070670, IMG submission 64665) | Switchgrass rhizosphere microbial communities from Kellogg Biological Station, Michigan, USA - KBS S6-3 metaG | ecosystem: Host-associated > Plants > Roots > Rhizosphere > Soil ... | reverse complement strand
CGGAACAGGACGGTAGTGTAACGCAGCGGCCGCTGCCGGCGATCCCCGAGATCCAACGTGAACCCCGACCTGCGCCACCTCGTCGAAGGCCTGCTGCTCGTGATCGCAGCGCTGCTGCCGATCGTCAATCCGTTCGGCGGCGCGCCGATGTTCCTCGCGATGACGTCGGACGTCGACTCAGCGCTGCGGCAGGAGCTCGCCAAGAAGATCGCAATCAACGCGTTCATTCTTCTCGTCGCGTCGCTCTTCATCGGCACCTACGTTCTCGAGATCTTCGGCTTGTCGGTTCCGATCGTCCAGGTCGCGGGGGGCATCGTGGTCTGCGTCGCCGCCTGGGAACTGCTGCGCGCGGGCATCGCCACGCCATCCGTGCCTGTGCCCGCCCCCGCAGCCGCGCAAATCGCGAGCCGCGCGTTCTATCCGCTCACGCTGCCCTTGACCGTCGGACCGGGGACGATCTCGATCGCCATTACGATCGGCGCTCACCATCCGCAAAGCGTGCGCTTTCTGCTGCTGGACGGAACCGCCGACGTGCTGGGAGCGGCGTTCATCGCCGGCATGGTGTTTGTGTGCTACCGATATGCCGACCGGATGCTGCGGGTCGTGGGAGAAACGGGGACCACAGTGCTGATTCGATTGTCGGCGTTCATCATGCTGTGCGTCGGTGTCCAGATCTTCTGGTCGGGCGCCAAAATACTGCTCGGCTCGCTGCTCGCGCCTTCGTCGCCTTGACACCGTCCCGCCAAAATCGCACGACGTTGCGCGGCCACGCCGGTAAGAGGATAATTCTGCGGCGCCGGGCTTCCGGCGCAAGTCTTGTCGGGCGGCGCCCTTCGCGCGACCCCCCGGCAATGCTGGTACCGCAGGTCCGCCGGTGTAGCTCAGTTGGTAGAGCAGCGCATTCGTAATGCGAAGGTCGAGGGTTCGACTCCTTCCACCGGCACCACCGCAACAATAATCATCTCTGCTCTGGAGCTTTCCCACTGCCACCGCAAGTGCCGGATAAGGCAACCGGCATTCGGTCATGCCGGCCGCCGCTCATAACGCGAGCTCTCCCATGAAGCATTCAAAAAGTGTGATGGCCGTAGCCCTTGCAGTCTTCACCGTGCATTCGCTGCCGGTTGCCGTTGCGCAGGAGGGCGGCCAGGCCCAGCCTCCAAAACGTTTCAGCTGGGATCAGCGGCCAGGCAAATGCTTCGCCCCGGACGTACCGCAAGGGTCGCCGATGTGTGCCGAGAGGCCGAATTGGCCGAACTTTGCAGACACCGTCTCTCGGGTCCAGCTGCTGTTCGCGCAAGGTGACTTCGACCTCATCGCACGCGCAGAGCGTGAGCTCGCGTCCTCGGATCAACGATTTTCGGTCTCGAATCCCACATACTCGACCGGCGAGTACTACTTCGATGCGTGGTACTGGGCCCTGAACGTAATGTTCAAGGGCGATCCAACGCGCTACGCCGACACGCTGGCAAAGTGGAAGGCGGCCACCGGTGACGCAGGCTACGTAGTTTTGGCGGAAGCCTTGGCACGCGAGGGTGAAGGATGGGAGGCACGAGGCACTGGGTATGCCAGCACCGTGTCCAAGGAAGCGTGGACCATTTATCACCGTAAACTGCAAGAGGCGGAGTCGCTGCTCGATGCTGCGGACCCGACAGTAAAAAGCGCGGGTAGCTGGCACGCAGAAAAGCTGCGGCTCGCCTACCAACTGAACGCAGAGAAGGGAACAGAGGCACCCGAGTTCAGAAAGGCAGTCTCGGCGTGGCCCTATTACAAGCGCCTGTACATGACCGCCATCAATTATTCGATGCCGGAATGGGGCGGAAGCTTCGAAGATGTCGAGGCGATCGCGCGATATGCCTACGACAAGACAGGAACTACCGACGGTGCCGCATGGTACGCGGTGTTGTATACGGAGACTTTCGCGTCCAACAGCAAGTATGTGCTTCGCGACACGCAGGTCGATTGGCGGCTGATGAAACGAGGATTCCGCGACGCCTTGAACAACAAGATCTTCGGAGACCGACTGCTCTTCAGTTTTGCACGCACCGCATGCCAGATGAAAGACCGAGCCGAGGCCAAACGCCTCTATGAATTGATCGATGCATTGCCCGAAGCACAGAGACCGAAGAATGCGACGACGGACGCATGTCGGATCTTTGCCAATGAAACGCCGAAGGGCGGGGCGATGCTCGAAAGTGGCGCTAACCGTCAACGGTCATAGTAACCAAGGTCTCCCCTCGGTAACGCTGGATCCCTGTGGTGGCGGACCGGAACCGAGAAGCGTTGCCGACAATGTCTGCGTCGACCGGCTTACGCTGCCCGTAGAATGGCGGGCGTGCCCGATTGCCCCAACTGCCATCAGACGATGGCGCCACTTTTGCTGCAGGCCTTCGGCATGCTGCGACCGATCGAGATCTCGGCCTGCACGCCGTGCAATCTCTTCTGGTTCGACAAGTCGGAAAGCGTACGCCTCACGCCCGGGTCCGTTCTGGAAGTGTTCCAGTTCATCGGCCGGGCCGGGCAAGCGACGAACACACTGGCGAGCCAGTTCGGCTGCCCGGTCTGCGCGAAGCCGCTGGCTCTGACCTACGACCTGCAGCGGGCGACGCGCTTCACGTACTGGCGTTGCGCCAACGAACACGGACAGCTCATCACGTTTCACCATTTTCTGCGGGAGAAGAACTTCATCCGGGCGCCGTCGCCGGAGGAGCTCGCGAAATTGCGCAGGACCGTGCGGCAGGTCGCGTGCTCCCAATGCGGCGCTCCGATCGATCTCGTATCCGAATCGGCGTGCACGCACTGTGGGGCTCCGGTCGCGCTGATCGATCCCGACGGCGTGGCCAAGGCGCTCCGTGAATTGCACGCCGACGCCGCCTTGCCGGGCGTAACCGACCCCGATGGGATGAAGAGCCGGCTCAGCGACGCGCAAATCGACGCGATCTTCGAGGTGGCACGGATGCGCGAAACGACGCGCGACAACGACCAGGACCTCGTTTCCATCGGCGCGTCGGCAATCGGCGCCGTCATCGCAGGCCTCATCGGCAAGCGCTGACACCATCTGCAGCCGTTGCAGGCTTGCTCGCGTGCGCGCCGCCGTCACGCGCCACAGCAATCTGGCGTCTCGCGATGCATCAAATCCGCATCGATTGCCACCCGCGATCATGTCTGCACGGGCAGCACAAATCGGGCTTGTCGACAACACCCGACGCACGACGACGATCTGCTCATTTGTACCGTACAGCGGTATTTTTGCGGTGTGGTTTCGCGCAAATGCAGCGCGTCGACGAACGTTCGCCAGTTGCTCGAAAAATGGAGAGTTGCCGCATTGACACGCAACCGCGATCGCGTAGACTTCGCGACTTCCGGACCGGCACGAAAACGCTCACGCAGCATCGAGAACGCGTTTCCAACACCGGACCGTCACCAATCGAAGCCGCGACACAGCGGCTACGCATCACAAGCGAGCACGACACGCTGCGGCTCAACGCGAGAGTTCCTCGCGTTGGCGGGAATTGGCGAGTGTGCGCAATTGCCAGAGTCCGCACTACCGCCACGAACGGGGCGGCGCATCAACGTAGCCTGATCGGCTTCGAGCAAAAACTGGGGGAAGGTTGGTCCACAGAGGCCCGTTTCTCGCGCGGATGGCGGCACGCACTCGCATCCGCAGGACGGTCGCGATCGCCGCGCCTCGCTCCTCCATTTCACTCCTAGATGTTCCGATCTTCGGGAACGCCGCCCACAAGGCGGTGGTTGTCATTGTTGACTCAATGGAGAACGACTAAATGCGATTCAAACACACGCGCACGTTTGCCGCGGTGGCAATGGTGCTGAGCGCCACAGTGGCGACGAACACCGGCGCAGTACGGCCGGAAGCCATCGCGGATGGCGCAACGCTGTTCACGCCGGCGATGACACCGGTCGGTCTCGACAAGCGCCCCGTCAACGTCGTGCTGCAGCTTCGCGACGATCCCGTCGCGCTGAAACAGGCAGCAACCGGCCGCAAGCTTTCGAAGGCCGAGAAGGACGCTGCGAAGAACGCGCTCAAGGGCCCGCAAGACGCGCTCAGGGGTCAGATCGAAGCGATGGGCGGGACGGTGTTGGCGACGTATCAATCGTCGTACAACGGCATCAAGGTTCGGATCGCGCGGGAAAAGGCCGCCGCCCTGGCAACGCTGCCCGGCGTCGTCGCCGTGCGTCCGTTGCAACTCATGAAGCCGACGAACGTCCACGGCGTGCCGCTGATCAGCGCGCCCACCGTTTGGCAGAACCTCGGCCTGCACGGGGAGAACATCAAGATCGCGGTCATCGACACCGGCATCGACTACACGCATGCCAACTTTGGCGGCCCCGGCACCGTAGCCGCCTACAACGCTGCGTTCGCGACCAACACCGCCGCGGCTGATCCGGCGTTGTTCGGTCCGGCGGCGCCACGTGTCAAGGGCGGCATCGACCTGGTCGGCGACGACTACAACGCCGATCCGGACGCCGACTCGTACCAGCCGATTCCGCATCCCGATCCGAATCCGCTCGACTGCGTTCACACGAGCGGCTCGTCCGGGCACGGCTCGCACGTTGCCGGCTCAGCAGCCGGCTCCGGCGTGCTGGCGAACGGCAAGACGTATACCGGCGCCTACAATGCGACGACGATTTCCGGCAACAGCTGGACCGTCGGGCCCGGCGTCGCACCCAAGGCCGACATCTACTCAGTCCGCGTCTTCGGCTGCGACGGCTCGACCGACGTCACCGTCGATGCGATCGAATGGGCGGTCGACAACGACATGGACGTGATCAACATGTCGCTCGGCTCCCCGTTCGGCACGAACGACGATCCTTCCGCCGTTGCCACGACGAACGCGGCGAAGGCCGGAGTCGTCGTCGTCACGTCGGCCGGCAACAGCGGGCCGAGCCAATACATCATCGGGTCCCCGGGCACGGCAGACGGCGCCATCGCCACTGCCGCGAACGACCCGCTGCAACTGGTTCAGGGCATTCGCATCAACACGTCCCCGGGTGCGCTGTCGCTGCAGGCGATCAATGCCAACGGCGTCAGCAACGGGCTGCCGATCACGGGACCCCTGGTCGTGCTGAAGGACGATCCCACGACGACCACCGACATCCCCGGATTCCTCGGTTCTGCCGACGAGTCGCTGGGCTGTCACCCGTCGGCCTACACCAAGAACGGAATCGTTGCTGGCGGCGGTCAGATCGCCGTTGCGAAGCGCGGTAGCTGCGCCCGTGTGGCCAAGGCTATCTTCGCCCAGCAGGCAGGCGCGGCCGTCGCAGTGATGACCAACAATGCGGCGGGATTGCCGCCGTATGAAGGTCCCATCACGTCCAATCCGGACACCGGCGTTCCGTTCACCGTGACCATCCCGTTCGCGGGTGTGGCGGGGAACCAGGCGTCCGCAACCACCGATTCGGGCAAGCTGCAGGCCTCTCCGGCGGGCTCCACGGCATCGCTGTCGGTTCAAGACTTCGCGAATCCCAATTTCACGGGCTTCGCCTCGTTTACGTCCGGCGGACCGCGGAGCGATGACAGCGCGCTCAAGCCCGATATCACGGGCCCGGGCGTGAGCATCATCTCGACGGCAAGCGGCACCGGCAATCAGGCGAAGGTGCTGTCGGGCACGTCGATGGCATCCCCGCATGTCGCGGGCGCTGCGGCGCTCACTCGTCAGGCGCATCCGACGTGGAAGGTGGAAGATATCAAGGCCGCGATCGTCAATACGGGCAGTCCTGCCGGCGTTGCGGGCACCACCGCGTATCGGACCCGAATGGGAGGCACTGGCCTTGTGCAGCCGGCTGCGTCGACGAAGTCGCAAGTTACGGCCAACGGCAACAGCGGCGCGTTCAGCGTCGGCGTGAACTTCGGCTTCCAGGAGCTCACGGGTGATTTCCACCAGACGAAGACGATCAAGCTGTCGAACCAGAGTTCGTCCGCGGCCACGTTCAATGTTTCCGTGGTGAACCCGCAGGGATCACCGCACTCGGTGAACCTGAACAGGACCACGGTTACGGTGCCCAAGAGCGGCGCTGCCGAAGTCGCGATCGAGCTCAACGTGCCGGCCGCCACAGCGGGAGACGCATCAGGTTTCCGGGAAGTTGCGGGCCTGATCCAATTCACTCCCGCAACGGCGTCGGACAACAATGGCGTTGCGCTCCGCGTGCCGTACTACCTGGTCCCGCGCGCCGCTTCCGACGTGTCGACGACGCTTGGCAAGCTTGAAGGCACCGACCCGTCGACGACGGCCGTGGTGACGAACAAGCAGGGTGTCATTCCCGGCAGCGCGGACTTCTACGCTTGGGGCCTCGACAGCAAGAAAGCTACGGGCAAGGGAGCGAACGACATCCGGGCCGTCGGCGTGCAGTCGTTCCCGGCGAGCGCGACCCAAGCCACCATCGTGTTCGCCGTCAACACGTATGACCGCTGGTCGAACGCATCGACGAACGAGTTCGACATCTACGTCGACGTGGACAACGACGGCGTCGCGGATTACATCGTCGTAGGTGCGGACCAGGGTGCCGTCCAGACCGGAACATACAACGGCATCATGGGAAGCTTCGTGTTCAGCACGCGCAGTCCCGGCGCCAGCATCGCGTTCCTTGCCGACGCGGCAAGCGATGGCTCGACAGCGCTGCTTCCGGTGCGGGCGACCCAGCTGTGCCGGACCGGTGAACCGTGTCTCAAGCAGTCGAATCCGCGCATCACTTACAGCGCGGTCAGCTTCGACCTCAACGGCACGTTCGATGCCGACGCGGTTCCTGGAGAGGCGAAGTTCAACGTCTGGAACAGCGCAATCAGCACGGGCGGATTTGCGACCGTCGCACCAGGCGGCTCGGACACGACCAACGTGATCCAGGTCAACTCCGCCGAATGGGCGCTGACGCCGGCGTTGGGCGTAATGGTAGTGACCACCGACAACAAGAGCGGCCCTGGAGAGGCGCAGCTCATTGGAGTCAAGGACAAGAACTAACCTGCAAGCGCGGCAAGCAAAAGGCCGGCAGTCGCCGGCCTTTTGTTTTTACGGCGTCCCCACGCCCGGATCGCGCAATGCGACCCGCGGGGGCACGATCTACTGTGCGTGGCGCAGACAGCGCCCGATCCATCGTGCCGTCAGCTTCTCCTGCAGCGAGTTCTGCGAGAGCCGCGCGGCGAGTCCGGGAAAGTCGACCTGGTCGATGGGCTGGTCCTGGTTGAAGCAGGAAAACACGTACGTGGTCTTACCGGTCTCCGGATCGCGATGCGGCTGCAGGCACTGCGCGCAGATCTCCTTCATCATGCATTGCATCGGCGAATTGATCGACGCAATGGCGTGATGGCCCGGCTTGAGATACGGAGCGAGCACCGCGTGCCGCGCCGCGCCGACCGCCGCCATCATCCTGTCCGAGCCGATCGCGATCAGGCGGTCGCATGCCGTGAGCGCAACGACCTGCTCACCGAGCGCGCCGGATGCGTACGCCGACATCGCCTGCACGATGTTGCCCACGAATGTGCGGTCCTGCGGCCTCCGCGCCTTGAACCCGGGGCCCTCATCGCAGCACCACACAACGACGTCGGAGGCCGCTTCGATCTCGTCGACCTTGTAGCGGTCGATCGCCTTCTTGTAGCCGGCAAAGTACAGCACCTTCGATCCTGCGCGGCGGAACGCCTGCCCGATCGAGAACAGCACCGCATTGCCGAGTCCGCCGCCCGCAAGCACGACGGTCTCTCCGGCCGCGATTTCCGTCGGCGTTCCCGTCGGTCCCATCAGGACTACCGGCTCGCCGGGCTCGAGCAGCGTGCAAAGATCGGACGAGCCGCCCATTTCGAGCACGATCGTCGAAACGAGACCGCGGTCGGCATCCACCCACGCGCCTGTCAGCGCAAGCCCTTCCATTCCTAGACGTGTTCCGTCGATCCCGCGCGCGAGCGTTTCGAAGTTCTGCAGGCGGTAGAACTGACCCGGGCGGAACCTTCGAGCCGCGGCCGGCGCGCGCACGACGACCTCGACAATCGTGGGCGTGAGCCGCTCGACGCGGACCAGCGTGGCGCGGAACTCGTCATTGAGCCGCGCCAGAAACGCGTCGTCCCGCAAAGGCGACGCAGGCGCGACCCGTCCGAGCAGGCGAGACACGATCGGATAGCCCTGTTTGGCGCTCGCCATCGCCTTCACGACGTTGCCGTGATACGACGGATGCAGATCGCCGAAGAAGCTCGTCGCGCGGCCGTCGGCGCGAAACTCCGTGACCACCGCGGGCGTTGCCGGCTTGGCGAGACCCTTGACCGGCGTCAGCGGCTCGCCTTCCTCGCCCAGCAGGCGGAAATACTTGCCGTCGAGCCGGAAGTGCGCGGCGTCCTCCCGTGCGAGCACCGTGTTGGGTTGCGTGCCCGCCGCGACCAGGATCGTGCGGGCGGGAAGCCGCGCGCGCCCGAACTCGTGCCAGACGCCGTCGCCGTCGTTGTGATGGCGCGACACTTCGAGCGCGGACGCGTGGCCGTAAGCGTCGACTTCCACCGCAAGCGGCGTGAGGCCCTCCGCAAAGCGGATGCCCTCCTCCAGCGCCTTCTCCACCTCTTCGTGGTTGAGCGTGTACGACGGGCTGTCGATCAGCCTCCGCCGGTAAGCGATCGTCGCGCCACCCCATTGCTGCAGCAGCTCGACGACACGGGGCTCGCGGCCCGCATTGAGCGCCTGCGCCTTTTCCGCACGGATGGCGCGCGCGTGCTCGAGGAACTCCGCGGCGATCGGGCGCTCGGCAGCGGTCCACGAAGATTCAATCGCCTGCGTGCCCTTTTCCGCGACCAGCGCCTCGTAGCGCCGCAGAAACTTCTCCACCTGCAGCGGATAGTAGGCGAGCGCCTCCGTCGCGGTGTCGATCGCCGTCAATCCTCCGCCGACGACGACCACCGGCAGGCGCACCTGCATGTTGGCGACCGACGTCGTCTTCGCCGCACCGGTGAGCTGCAGCGCCATCAGGAAGTCCGAGGCGGTCCGCACCCCCTGCGCGAGGCCGTTCGGCAACTCGAGCACCGTCGGCCTGCCGGCGCCGGCCGCAATGGCGAGATGATCGAAGCCGAGCGCGAACGCGCCGTCGGTGTCGATGGTTCCGCCGTAGCGAATGCCCCCGAACAACGCGAATGCGCCACGACGCTCCAGCAGCAGCCGGATGATCTTGAGGAAGTTCTTGTCCCACCGCACGGTGATGCCGTACTCGGCGACGCCGCCGAATCCCGCCATCACTCGATCGTCGAGCGGCTCGTTCAGCGCCGAGGCGTCGAAGACAGGCTCGAACGGCACGCGCTCGCCGTTGGCCGCGACGCCGTTGAGCGCGGGCGGCAGCGGCTCGATCTTCAAGCCGTCGATCGCGGCCACGAGGTGACCATCGTTGAGCAAGTGGTGCGCGAGATTGAAGCCCGCAGGCCCCATGCCGACGACGAGCGTCCGCTTGCCGGTCGCGGCGCGCGGCGTCGGACGGCGGAGATCGAGCGGATTCCAGCGCGTGAGCAGCGAATAGATCTCGAAGCCCCAGGGCAGCGCGAGCACGTCCTTGAGGATGCGCGTCTCGGCCTGCGGGATGTCGACCGGATCGGTCTTCTGGTAGATGCACGACTTCATGCAGTCGTTGCAGATGCGGTGACCGGTCGCCGCGACCAACGGGTTGTCGACGCAGATGATGGCGAGCGCTGCAAGCGGATATCCTTCCGCGCGCAGCTTGTGGAATTCCGAGATTTTTTCCTCGAGGGGGCATCCGGCGAGCGTCACGCCGAACGGGCTCTTCTTGAACGGATTCGCGGGAGGTGGCGTAACAGAGGGCGCGCCGGCCGGCTGCTTCTCGAGCAGACCGTGCGCGCACGAGTCTTTGCCCTGTTCGTGGCACCAGATGCAGTAGTGCGACTGGTCGAGCGCGGCGGCTAAGTCCATGCCCGGATCGGTCAGCGCGAAGCCGCTGCGGCGGCGTAGGTGGCCACTCGGAATCTGCCATGCGTCGACGCCTGCGACGTGCGTGAGCTCGAGCGGAACGAGCTGCATGAAATCGAGCTTGCGCGGAGCGCGGAACAGCACGCCACCCTTGTGCGCCGCGCGGCCTTCCGCCGTGTGCGAGGCCCACGCGGCGTAGCGCAGCGCGACGTCGAGATTCGCCGCTTCATTCGCTTCGTCCTGCAGCCATTGCGTCACCGCCTGCGCGAAGCCCAATTCGGTGAACGGCGCTCCCAGCGCGCGCTCGAGCTCACGCCGCAGCGCCGCGCCGTCGAACGCGGCGGCGGCGTCGGCCTTGTGCGTGTTCATCGCCTTGCGCTGGACGAATTGCCGCTTGACGGCATAGAGCGGCGCCAGCTCGTGGTGCTTCGCCTCGAGCGTCCGTACGTCGCCTTCGATTGCGAACAACGCGGCGAGAAAGTCCTCGAGATGCGGCCCCAGCGCAATCAGCAGCGCCGACTCGTCCTTGCGCGAAAGCGCCTCGGGGTCGGCGCGGGCGGCGGCAAGTCTCGCAGCAAGCGCGGCATCGGCCGTCTGCAAATGCGCGATGAAACGTCCGTCGATGCGCACCGCTCCGTCCACCGAGTACAGATCGGCAAACGCGAGGCCGTGCGCGAGCTTGAGCGAAGGGTTGGATTCGAAGGGCATGAGGCGTTTGTTCAATGGCGCCGGCGATTGCGGAATGATTGCCGCCCGCGCGTCGTAAAACATTGAATTTTAGCGGTTTGCGCTCGCTCGCGTCGGGCGCGATGGTTCTATCGTTGTGACCGATCGCCACATCGGCGGCATCGCGCGGAGGAGGAACGGCGCGTCGTTGCCGCG
>Ga0070670_100005408_pt1 | contig 10778 bp, 8 predicted proteins | sample KBSS63metaG_FD_64665 | JGI IMG/M metagenome (GOLD analysis project Ga0070670, IMG submission 64665) | Switchgrass rhizosphere microbial communities from Kellogg Biological Station, Michigan, USA - KBS S6-3 metaG | ecosystem: Host-associated > Plants > Roots > Rhizosphere > Soil ... | reverse complement strand
TTGCGGCCGTCGTGATCCGCCAGCAGGTCGATGCTCTCGTAGATCGCGTCGTAGAGCCGCGTCGGGTTGCCGAACTGCAGGTCCCTGAGCGCCCCGATCAGATCGTCGCGGTCGCTCGTGAAGGTGCCGCTGAACTGAATCTTGTCGCTGAACGCGCCCACCTGCGCTTTGTCGCTCGGCAGCATGCGGATGAGAAACTGCTCGGTGGCCTGCTTCAAGCGATCGATGTTGGCGGTCATGCTCGCCGAGAAGTCCAAAGTCACCACCGCGGTGAAGGGCTGGGTGTCGTTCTCAAATACGGTGACGTTCTGCGGCTTGCCGTTGTCCAGAATCGTGAACTGATCGCGATCGAGGTCCGGGACCAGGCGCCCCTGGGTGTCGAGAACGGTGGTGAACAGGGGAACGAACTGGGTTCCCGAGCGGAACGTGGGTTGTTGTGCGCGCACCAGGCTGCTGCCCGTTGCCGCAAAGCCCACGAGCAGAGCGGCCATGACCAGCCGCGGGGTCACCTGTCGAATGACCCATCCTGATGTCACGAGGAATTGCATACCAAGCGAGCTTAGCAACCGCCGTGCCCGCTTTCCAGTCCCGCCCGGCAATTGCCGTCAGCAGGCAGTATCATTTTGCCGTCATGCGAACCGCATCCCTTCTCGTGTTCCTGCTGGTGTTTGCCCTGTCCGCGTCGGCTCAGACCGGCGTGTCCGGCGTCGTCAAGGACTCCACCGGTGGTGTCGTCGCGGGCGCCGCCGTCATCGCGCGTGGTCCCTCGGGCTCCGAGCAGCAGACCGTGACCGGTCCCGACGGCAGGTTCTCCTTTGCCTCGGTGCCCTCCGGCGCGAAGATTGTGGTCCGCGCCAGCGGTTTTGCCGAGAAAACACAGCCGGCCGAAGCGTCGCTCGAGGTAGAAGTGGCCCCGGCCAGCCTGTTCGAATCGGTGTCCGTGACCCCTACCCGCACCGAGCAGCGGCTGGCGGACGTGCCCGCCAACGTCAGCGTCATCGACAAGGAGCAGATCCGGCGCTCGCCGGCCGTGGTGGCCGACGACGTATTGAGACAGGCGCCCACCTTCAGCCTGTTCCGCCGCACCAGCAGCCTGTCCTCCCATCCCACCTCGCAGGGCGTATCGCTGCGTGGCATCGGACCGAGCGGCGTCAGCCGCTCGCTGGTGCTCATCGACGGCATCCCCTTCAACGATCCGTTCGGCGGCTGGGTGTACTGGACGCGCGTGCCGCTCGACAACGTCGATCGCATCGAGCTGGTGGAAGGATCGGGTTCGAGCCTCTACGGCAACTACGCCATGGGCGGCGTCATCAACATCCAGAGCACACGGCCGCGCCGCCGCACCGCGGAGCTGCGTACGCAATACGGCAACCTCGGAAGCCCGAAGGCGGATTTCGCCGTCAGTGACATCTGGGGCAAGTTCGCCGCGTCGCTCGATGGCAGCGCCTTCACCACCGACGGCTTCCCGATCGTCGTGGCGAGCGAGCGCGGCGTGGTCGACGACAAGGCCAACGTCGAGTACCGCAACTTCAATCTTCGAGGCGACTACAGCCCGACCTCGCACCTCAACGCCTTCGTTCGCGGCGGCTACTTCCACGAGGAGCGCGATAACGGCAAGCACTCGACGATCGACGGTACGGAGGAAGGCAACGACACGACGTGGAAGAACGTGGCCGGCGGGATGCGGGCCACTCTGCCCGACTACAGCGACCTGCAGGCGCACGTCTTCTACGACAACGAGACGTTCCACAGCAACTTCCTGGCGGTGCCACTCCCGAATCGCAGCGTCGGGCGCATGACACTGCTGCAGGAGGTCCCGACCACCGGTATCGGCGCAACGGCGCAGTGGTCGAAGGCGCTCTCGACCAAGTACCTCGTCACGGCCGGCGCCGACTTCCGCCATGTCGAGGGTGCCAGTCAGGAGCAGGGGCTCGATGCGGTGCAGGGCCTGACGGTCACATTGCTCCGCGAGTCGGGCGGCACCCAGCTCATCTCCGGCGGCTTCGTGCAGGGGCAGGCCTGGCTGCGTCCGAACCTGTCGCTGACGCTCAGCGCCCGCGTGGACAACTGGCAGAACACCGACGGCCGTAACCTCGAGACCTTGGCCGCGACCGGGTTGCCCACCGCCAACAACCGCACGCTGCCCGACAAGAGCGACACCGCCGTCAGCCCTCGCGCGGCGGTGCTCTACCGGGTGTCCGATAAGGTGTCGGCGTTCGGCAGCTACGGCTCCGGCTTCCGCGCCCCGACCCTCAACGAGCTCTATCGCCAGTTCCGGGTCGGCGCCATCCTCACGCTGGCCAACGACCAGCTCGGTCCCGAGCGGCTGCGCGGCGGCGAGCTGGGGATCAACGTGGCGCCGATCGACGGGCTGACGTTCAAGAGCAGCTGGTACGACAACCGCGTCGAGAACCCGGTTGCCAACGTGACGGTGACCGGAGCCGCCGCGGCCGCGCTCTCGACCGCCTGCGCGGTGGCGGGCACCACCTGCCAGCAGCGGCAGAACCTCGGGCGCACGCGGATCACCGGCTGGCAGAACGACGTCGAGTACCGGGTGACGCGCGACTGGCGCGTGGGCGCCGGCTACCTGTTCAACTCGGCGAAAGTCCGCGAGTTCGCCGCGAACCCCGCGCTCGTCGGTCTCTACCTGCCGCAGGTGCCGAAGCACCGCGGTTCAGTCAACGCGTCCTACTCCAATCCGCGCATCGTTACCGCCACGGTGACGGCATTCTTCTACGGGCGCCAGTTCGATGACGATCTGAACGTGCGCACCAAGCCGGGCGACACCGAGCCGGGCCTGCCGTCCTACGGCACCGTGGAGCTGAGCGCGCTGCGCGCGATCGGGCGCAATCTCGACGTGTTCTTTGGCGTCCAGAACCTGTTCGACAAGGAGTACTACGTCGGTTTCGCGCCGACCACCATCGGCACGCCGCGTCTCGTGAACGGCGGCATTCGCGTCCGCTGGTCGGGCCGGTAACACCGTGAGGGCTCTCGCCGCGGCGTGCGCGTTTACGCTCGCGCTCGGGCCCGGCGCGCTGGCGCAGTCCGAGGTGGGCGCGATTGTCGATCGCGCCAGCGCGTACGTGGACGAGTTCCAGCGCCGCTTCGGCTCGATGGTCACCGAGGAGCGCTACGAGCAGACCGTCCAGGAAGCCATGGCGCTCGGGTCGCGCTCGCGGCCGCAGTTCGAGCGCGTGGTGCTGGTGTCGGACTTCCTCCTCGTGCAGGTGCCGGGCGAGGGGTGGACGCCGTTCCGCGACGTGTTCGAACGCAACGGCCAGAAGCTGCGCGATCGCGAGGAGCGTCTCGCCAAGCTGTTCCTCAACGGCGGGTCGCGGTCGTCGTTCGATCAGGCCCGCCAGATCATGCTCGAGGGCGCGCGCTACAACATCGGCTCCATCGAGCGCACCATCAACCTGCCGACACTGCCGCTCGTGTTTCTCACCCCGGGCCTTCGCGAGCGCTTCCACTTCGAGGTGGTGAAGCGCGACCCCGAGGAGGGCACGGTGGTGGAGTATCGCGAAGTGCGGACCCCTACCTATGTGTCCGACCGCGAGGGGCACGACATGCCGTCCACGGGACGGTTCTGGCTCGACGAGGCCACCGGCGCCGTACGCCGGACCGAGCTGGACGTCGTTCACACCTCCGTCGAAGCCCACATCAAGGTGCACTACCGGTTCGACGACGGGCTGGCGCTGTGGGTGCCGGCGAAGATGGAAGAGCGCTACCGGGACCGCCGGACCACGTCCGAAGTGCGCGGCGTGGCCACCTATTCACGGTTCCGGAAATTCCAGGTCAGCACCAGCGAGGAATTGGCACCGTAGGGGTGTCTGTCGCAGGGCCGCCTTCAAGCGGCCCAGTAGAGGCCGTATGATCCGATCCATGACCACCAAAGCCCTCGTCTTTGCCGCGGCCGCGACGCTCCTGGCCTGCTCGTCGGCCCCCGCGCAACAGCGCGAACAGGGGCCTGGCGACGTGGCGGCGCGCATCGGCGATCGCACCATCACCATCCGCGAGCTGGACGAGAAATGGAAGAAGGACGACCCGGCGCAGAACGCCGAGGTCGTGCAGATGATCTTCGACGGCCGCAAGGCCGCGCTCGACTCGATCATCGCCGACAGCCTGGTGGCCGAGGCGGCCAAGAAGGCGGGAATGAGTGCCGACGGCTATCTCGAGGCCGAGATCGCCAAGCGTGTGAAGCCGGTGACCGACGCCGAGGTGTCCGCGTTCTACAAAGAGAACATCAACCAGATGCAGGGGCGGACGCTCGAGCAGATCGCGCCGACGATCACCCGCTACCTCACCGATCAGCTGCGCACCCAGGCCCGGAATGCCGCCATCAGCGACCTTCGCAAGACGGGCCCGGCGATTCGTGTCTCGCTCGAAATGCCGCGGTTGACGCTGACGGTCGCGCCGTCGAACCCGAGCGTCGGCAGCGCCAGCGCACCGATCACGCTCATCGAGTTCTCGGACTACCAGTGCCCATACTGCGGCCGCGTCGAACCGACACTCAAGCGCCTCCGCGCCACCTACGGCGACAAGATCCGCTTCGTGTGGAAGGATTTTCCGCTGACGCAGATCCATCCGCAGGCGTTCAAGGCGGGCGAGGCCGCGCACTGTGCCGGCGACCAGGGCAAGTACTGGGAGCTGCACGACGTGCTGTTCAACAAGCAGTCGGAGCTCCAGCCGGACGATCTGAAGCGCCACGCGCTGACGCTCGGCCTCAAGACCGACGACTTCAATCAGTGCCTCGATTCCGGCAAGTACGCCGAGCGCGTCCGCGACGGCGTGGCGGAGGGTGGCCAGGTGGGTGTGAACTCGACGCCGACCGTCTTCATCAACGGCCGCCGCTTCTCGGGCGCGCAGCCGTACGAAGTGTTCGCCGCCGCCATCGACGAAGAGCTCGCCAAGAAGTAGGGACGGGTCTTCAGACCCGCCCGACCAGCGGCACTTCTCTTGGCGCAAACCGCGACCATCTACACCGTCACGATCGACCTCTCCGATCTGGACCGCGGTGTCTTCGAGACGCTCGACCTCCGCGTGGCCCGTCATCCATCGGAGTCGGCGGAATACATGCTGATGCGGCTGCTTGCCTACTGCCTCGAGTATCAGGAGGGCCTCGCGCTCACCGAGGGGCTGTCGTCGGGCGACGAGCCCGCGCTGACGGTGCGCGATCTCACCGGGCGGATGACCGCCTGGATCGAGGTGGGGCTGCCGGACGCGGCGCGCCTGCACCGCGGCTCCAAGCTGGCCGGGCGGGCCGCGGTCTACACCCACCGCGACGTCCGGCAGCTGCTGACGCAGCTCTCCGGGGCTAAGATTCACCGCGCCGGCGACATTCCGATCCGCGCCTTCGACCGCACGGCCATCGAAGAGCTGGCCGCGTTGATCGAGCGCCGCGTGTCGCTGGGGATTTCGGTGTCGGGCGGCGAACTGCTGGTCGCGCTCGGGGAACGCACGTTCACGCTCGTGATGACGGAGCACAGACTATGAACCGTTCACTCGCCCTGGTTGGGATGGCGGTGCTCGCCTCGGTCACGCTCGGAGCGCAGGCATCGAGCACGGCACGGAACGATCTGCCGCAGCCCTATAAGACCACGCGCGACTGGGGCCAGCTGCCGCCGGGCGTGAAGTGGGCGGCGGTCACGGCGGTGGAGCCGGCGCCGGACGGATCGATTTATGTGATCCACCGCTGCTTTGCCAACTCGTGCGCCGGACGTATGGAAGCGCCCATTCTCAAGTACGACCCGAGCGGCAGGCTCCTCAAATCGTGGGGCCAAGGCATGTTCATCTTCCCGCACGGCGCCACCGTCGATCGCGACGGCAACCTGTGGGTCACCGATGCGCGCGGCGAGGGCGGCAAGGGGCATCAGGTGTTCAAGTTCGACAAGGACGGCAAGGTGCTGATGACGCTCGGCAAGGCCGGCGTGAGTGGATCGGGTCCCGATCTCTTCGACCAGCCCACCGACGTCGTGGTGGCGCCGTCGGGCGACATCTTCGTGACCGACAGCCACCGCAACGGCAAGAACAACCGCGTGGTGCGCTTCCACAAGGACGGCACGTTCGTGAAGGAGTGGGGGAAGAAGGGCTCGGGTCCTGGCGAGATCAGCGAGCCGCACACGATCGCGCTCGATTCACGTGGGCGGGTGTTCGTGGGCGACCGCGAGAACAATCGCATCCAGATCTTCGATCAGGACGGGAAGCTCCTCGCCGAATGGCGGCAGTTCGGGCGGCCGAGCGGCATCACCATCACGCGCGACGACACCATCTACGTGACCGACTCGGAGTCGGGGCCGGACACCGGCGCCCACGAGCTGACGGGCATCAAGAAGGGGATCCGTATCGGCAACGCCAAGGACGGCTCGGTGCGCGCGTTCATCGAGGACATGGAGTCCACGGTGCCCGAGCATTCGGGCGCCGAAGGCCTGGGCGTCGATGCCCAGGGCAACGTCTACGGTGCCGTCGTCCGCCGCCAGATGCTCGAGCGCCACGTGCTGGTGAAGTAGTCGTCGCTGCAGGCCTTCAGGCCTGCCCGGACGTGGCTGCAGGCCTTTAGGCCTGCCGTGGGGCCGATCACCAGCTGGGCCTCCAGTGGCCGGCGTGCTCGGCAAGCTCCTCGAATGTGTACCGCGACGAGCCGGACCAGCGATAGTCTGCCGCGTTCCCCACGAGACCCGCCCGAACGGGATTGTTCAAGAGGTACCGCACGACCGCCCGCGTGTCGTCACCTTCGCGGAGAACGCGATCGTGGAACCCGGTCTGCCAGAGATGGGCTTTCGTTTGGCTCTTCCACGCATACCCAACCAACTGCTTCCACGCGCGAACCGCCTCGCGCAGATCTGCCTCGTCGGTCGTGCCTTCCAAGAGCAGATGCACATGGTCCGGCATGAGGCAGTACGCGGGTACCGCGAACCATCGACTCGCGAAGAACGGAGGAATCTGGGACACCACGCCACTCGCGAAATTCGCACTGGAGAAAGAGGGCAACCGATTACGTGTAACTGCAGTGATGAGATATCGATGGAGACCCCGATAGGAAAACGAGGCGGCTCGAGGCGGGCGGTCTGGCCACATGCCGGCTCAGGAGCAATGGACGGACCAGTCCGGCAGGCCTAAAGGCCTGCAGCCACGAACCGCAGGCCTGAAGGCCTGCAGCTACGAATCATTGCGGCGGTGCGAAGTAGCCGCCGGGGCTGCGGACCTTCAGCGCGGGGTCGCTGGTCTTGATGCCGACGGCGCGCCAGCTGCCGTCGCGCTCGGAGTTGGTGGACGTATACGCCAGGACGTAGCGCCGGTGCAGGTCGTCCACGATGCGCTGGTAGTGCTCGGGCAGCTGGCTGATGTCGTTGGTGAAGTAGGCCTCGCCGCCGGTGAGCGACGTCAGCTCCACCAGCCGCGCCACGTCCACGTTGGTTCCGAACCCGATGGCGTACACCGTCGCGCCGGTGGTGCGCGCGGTTGCGAGCACGTCATCCCATGAGCGGGTGCTGCCGGGTCCGCTCGACGTGGCGTTCTCGTCGCGGCCGTCGGTCATCACCACCACGACGCGCCGGCCCGGCACCGTGCTCAGACGCACCATGCTGTCCACCAGGCTGTCGTAGAGCGCGGTGCCGCCGTGCGCGACGTAGCGCTGGATGTTGCGGTGCGACACCCAGCGCGCCGGACTCAGATCGTGCGCCATCTCGGCGCGGTCCGCGAAGAGCTCGATGCCGAGCGGGTCCTCGGGCTTGAGCGAGCTGACGAACGCGTGTGCGGCTTCCATCACCGCCGGCGACACCTTCGTCATGCTGCCGCTCGCGTCGAGCGCCAGCATCACCGACACCGGCGCCACCGACTCGTGGAACGACTCCACTTTCTGCGGAACGCCGTCTTCCATGACCACCAGGTTGTCGCGATCGATCTCGACGTACTGACGCGAGTGGTTGACGACCGTGAACTCGAGCGCCGCCTTCACCGGCGCCGGCTCGGGCGACAGATACCCGTCGCGCGCCACCACCCGGTACTCGGGGTCGATCGTCTCGAGGCGGATCGCGCGCCAGGCACCGTCGTGCCGCTGGTTGCTGGGCGTGTAGGTGACCACGTAGCGATGCTGCGCGTCCTGGGCGATGGTGGCGCAGGCCTCGGCGACCTCCTTCGCGTTCCATGGGAAGAAGGCGCGGCCGCCGGTCTGATCGGCGATGAACCGCAGCATCTGTTCGCCCTTGATCGAGACGCCGGAGATGCCGCCGATGGCGAGGCTGTAGACGATGACGTTGGCAGCCTTCAGGTCCGCGATCACCTTGTCGACCGGAATGTGGCTCTGTTCGTCGTAGGCATCGGTCACCAGCACGACGGCGCGGCGATGTCCAGCGTCGCTGCCGAAGCGGGCCGCAACCGCCGAGAGCGATTCCAGGATGGCCGTGCCACCGCCGGACCTGATCGCGGTCACGGCGTCGGCCAGCGTGGCCGCGTCACGGGTTGGCCCGGTGACCGTCGTGATGGTATTGCGGAAGGGCGCCACGATGGCCAGGTCTTCCTCGCGCAGCAGCGCCGGAAGCTTCAGCACCGACTGGCGCACGAAGTCCATGTTGCGCGCCATGCTCTGGCTGCTGTCGATGAGCAGGGCGAAGGTGGTGGGCACCGCTTCGGACCGCACCGCGTCCACCCGTTGCGCGATGTCGTTCTCGAACAGCTGGAAGTCGGCCGCGGTCAGCTTGGCGGGGTAGCGCCCTTTGGCGTCGCGCACCGACGCGTCCACGTTGACGCTGAGCACTTCGGTGGCTTCCACCACCTCGAACGGCTTCAGATCGACGTGGTCTTCTACGACGCCTTCGCCCTCGCTCATCTCCACGCGGATGCGGCGCGCCTCGAACGGATTCTCGTCGGTCCACTCCACGGCGTACGGCGGCCCGTCGGTGTCCGTGGCCAGCAGCTGGTCGTTGACGTAGAAGCGCACCGCCGGCACGGCGTCGGTGGCGCTGGTGACGCGCGCGACGATGCGGACGCGCCCCGGCAGGCCGCTGCGGCCGGTGGGCGACGTGATGTGGATCGACGACACGCGCTCCTGCGCGGCGGCCGCGGGAGCACCCGCGACCAGCCACAGCAGCGCCGCGGCGAGCGCTAGGCGCCCTCGGTGTCGTCCACGAAATACGCTGCGCACGCGGCCTCCAGCAGTTCAGGCGTCAGCTCGCGCGGCTCGCCGAGGTACTCGGCGTGCGCCAGCGCCTGGTCGATCAGGTCGCGGGGATGGCAGCCGCGGAAGCGGATGCTCCGCGCGTCGAACGTGCGCAGCAGGCTCTCGGCCATCGCCTCGTCGTAGGTCAGCCCGCGCGCGCGGCAGACGCCCGCGAAGATCTGTAGGAAGTCGGCCTTCGTGGGGCTCTCGGCGAACACTTTGTAATGGATGCGCCGCAGGAACGCTTCGTCCACGAGCTCGGCCGGCTTGATGTTGGTGGCAAATACCACCATCACGCAGAACGGCAGGTCGAATTTCTGCCCGGTGTGCAGCGTCAGGAAGTCCACGCCGCTTTCGAGCGGCACGATCCACCGGTTGAGCAGATCACGCGGCGCCACGCGCTGGCGGCCGAAGTCGTCGATGACGAGCACGCCGCCGTTCGCCCGGGTCTGGACCGGCGCGCCGTAGAACCCCAGCTGCGTCGAATACGAGAGATCGAGCGCTTCGAGCGTCAGCTCTCCGCCCACCATCACCATCGGCCGGCGGCAGCGCACCCAGCGGCCGTCGGCGGCTGATCGGGACCGGAGCAGCCCGGACGCCGGCGCGTTCTCCGCGATACGCTCGTGGCTGACCGGGTCGAAGATGCGGATGATGTGCCCCTCGACCTCGATGGCGTGCGGCACGGCGATCTCGCCTTCGAGCAGGTTGCGAATCGCCTGCGCGATGACGGTCTTGCCGTTTCCGGGCGGCCCGTAGACGAACATCGAATGTCCAGCCGCCACGGCCGGCCCCACCTGATCGAGCACCTTGCCGCTCAGCACCAGATGCGAGAACGCCTCACGGACGCGCGCCCGCGACAGTGGCGCCGTTGCCCGGCCGTGGGCGGACAGATACTGACGATACTGCTCGAGCGGCACCGGCGCCGCACCCACGTACTGGCTCTGCTCGAGATAGAGCAGCGCCCGGCGGCGGCCTTCGTCGGTGATGCGGTAGCGGTACGACGGGCCGCCCACCACCGAGCCTCCAGCCACCTCGCACAGGTGCATGAAGCGCAGTGTCTCGAGCACCGGTTCGATCACGGTGAACTCGAGACCAAGCCGGCGGGCCAGGTCCTGTCCGGTGAAGTCCGCGCCAAAGTGCAGATGCTTCAGGAGCAGCTGCATCACCAGCTCGTGCGACAGGCCAGCCTGGGCCAGCGTCGTCGGGGCCGGCGGGCACACCGGGGTCATCGTCATCGTCGCGGTCGCCGTGCTCACTGCGCTCCTCCGTTCTTCATGCTCCACGCCTGGCGTGCGCGCATGGCCGCGGAGCGCAGGCTAGGGTCGACGGCCAGCGCATCGAGGAAATCCTTGGACGCTTCGTCCCACTGGCGCGTCGCCAGGTTCACCACGCCGCTGTTGTAGGCAGCGGCGGCGCGGCCGGCGTGCGCGAACGATTCGCGCGCGGCCGTCATGTCGCCCGCCAGCGCATAAGCCAGCCCGGCGTTGTTGTGCGCGATCGGCGACTCCGGATCGAGCGACAGCGCCCGGCGGCACGCCTGCAGCGCGCGCTGCGCCTCGCCCTCGAGAATCCAGCCGTAGCAGAGGTTGTTGTGCGCGTAGCCGGCCACCGGATCCAGGCGGGC
>Ga0070670_100005405_pt1 | contig 10781 bp, 6 predicted proteins | sample KBSS63metaG_FD_64665 | JGI IMG/M metagenome (GOLD analysis project Ga0070670, IMG submission 64665) | Switchgrass rhizosphere microbial communities from Kellogg Biological Station, Michigan, USA - KBS S6-3 metaG | ecosystem: Host-associated > Plants > Roots > Rhizosphere > Soil ... | reverse complement strand
ATCAGGCACGTCGCGACGGTACGGTGCGCGACTCCTACATGTACAGCGTGCTGCTCGCGGAATGGCCGGACGTCAAACGGCATCTGCGGTTGCGCTTGGAGCGACACCATGGCGAGTGACGGGGTCAGATGGGGGCAGATCCAGTGATCTGACCCCGGATCTGACTCCAATTCTGGCCCGGCCATAGGAGGGCGAATAGGTTAGCGAAATCCCCTCCACGAGTTACTCGAGAATGAAGGTCTCCCTGCTTGGCCGCGTCGCACTCGCTTTCGGTGCCGCGAGCTCTGCACCGTCACTCGGCTTCGCACAGCAGAACGACAACTCGCGCGCGCTGCACTGGCGTCAGATCGGCCCCGTTCGCGCGGGCCGCGCCCGCGCGCTCTCTGGCGTACCGAGCCAGCCGAATGTGTTCTACGCCGGCTTCGACAATGGCGGCGTTTGGCGGTCCACCGACTACGGCTCGACGTGGGTCCCCATCTTCGACGATCAGCCGACCGGGTCCATCGGCGCCATCGCGGTCGCGCCCTCGGACCCGAACATCATCTACGTCGGGTCAGGCGCGGGCATCATCCGTCCCGACCTCGCGACGGGCGACGGCGTCTACAAGTCCACGGACGGCGGCAAGACGTGGACACATCTGGGGCTTCGCGACACGGAGATGATCGCGATGATCGACGTGGATCCCCGTGACCCGAACCGACTCTTCGTCGCCGCGCTCGGCCATCCGTACGGGCCTAACGCGGAGCGAGGGATCTTCCGGTCGACCGACGGCGGGCAGTCGTTCCAGAAGGTGCTGTTCAAGGACGAGTACACGAGCGGCAACGACGTCCGCATCGATCCGAGCGACCCGAACACCGTCTACGCCACGCTCTGGCAACAGCAGCAAAGCTTTATCGAAGGGCAGGGCTTCGGCGGGGCGGGGAACGGCATCTTCAAGTCCACTGACGGTGGCACGACCTGGAAACAGCTCACGGAAGGGCTGCCGAGCATCATTCAGGCGAACATTGCGCTCTCACCCAGCAATCCGCGACGGTTGTACGCCGCGATCGCGGGGATGCCTAACGGCGGTCGCGGTCCGGCCACGACCACGGGTATCGTCGGATTCTACACGTCCACCGACGGCGGAGAACACTGGACCATCGTCGTGAACGCGGCGCCCGGCGGGACGAACGTGAAGGTCGATCCGCGTCCACTGGCCCGCATCGGCGGTGGCGATCTGCCCACGGTCGCCGTGGATCCGAAGAACGAGCAGGTGGTGTACACCGCGTCCACGGTGATGTGGCGCAGTGAGGACGGCGGGACGAACTGGTCCGCGGTGCGTGGTGCGCCAGGCGGTGACGACTATCAAAAGATCTGGATCAACCCTAACGACCCGAAGATCATCCTCGTGGTGGCGGATCAGGGCGCCGTGATCTCGGCCAACCGCGGCCTGTCGTGGAGCAACTGGTACAACCAGCCCACGGCGGCGATGTACCACGTGACGACCGACAACGCGTTCCCGTACCGGGTGTGCGGCGGCCAGCAGGACTCCGGGTCCGGCTGCGTTGCCAGCCGATCGATGGACGGCGAGATCACGTTCCACGACTGGCATCCGGTGAACATCCAGGAGTACGGCATCGCCGCGCCTGACCCGAAGGATCCGGACATGGTATTCGGCAGCGCACGCACCAACGTGTCGCTCTATAACCGGAAGACCGGTCAGACGACGAACGTCGGCCCCAGCACCGACCAGCGCTCGAGCGGGTTCGGGCGGAACGTGCGAACGATGCCGATCCTGTGGTCGCCGATCGACAACACCACGCTCTACTACACGTCGAACGTCGTGTGGAAATCCACGGACCATGCGCACTCGTGGACGCGCATCAGTCCGGACCTCGCGCGTCAGACGTGGCAGGTCCCGGCAAGCGCCGGCAAGTACGGGAGCACGGTCACGCCAGCCACGTTAGGCAGCATCACCGCGATGTCGTTGTCGCCGCGCAGCCAGCGCGTGATCTGGACCGGCACCGACGACGGGGCCATTCAGGTGACGATGGACGGCGGCGCGAAGTGGACAAACGTCACGCCGCCCGCGATCACACCGTGGACGCGCATCTTCAACATCGACGCGGGTCACTTCGACAACCTCACCGCGTACGCTGCCGCGAACACGATGCGGATCGACGACATGAACCCGCATTTCTGGCGCACGCACGACGGCGGGAAGACGTGGACGGAGATCAACACCGGGATCGCGCCGGGCGCCGTGTCCAATGCCATTCGCGAGGATCCTCGGGTCAAGGGACTGCTGTACGCGTCGACGGACCTCCAGGTCTGGGTGTCCTACGACGACGGAGATCACTGGGAGTCGATGAAGTACGATATGCCCGCGATCTCGGTTCGCGACATTCAGGTGAAGGATGACAGCACGTGTCTCTGCGCCGATCTCGTCGCCGGCACGCATGGTCGAGGGTATTGGATCCTCGACAACCTGACGCCGTTCAGGCAGGCGGCCGAGGCGCGGAAGGCGCAGGCGGCCGGTAACGCGTACCTGTTCAAGCCGGCGACCGCGGTTCGCGTCAGGTTCGGGACCAATGATCCCACGCCGTGGCCGCCCGAGCTTCCCGCGGGCGAGAATCCGCTGCCCGGCGGAATCATCGACTACACGCTCGCCAAGGAAGCGTCGGCTCCGGTCACGCTCGATATCGTCGATGCCGCGGGCAAGGTCGTGCGGCACTACTCGAGTGACGACCGCGTTCGCAACCCGAACCCGGCGCTCGACCCTGTCGCGTACGACAAGGTCTGCCAGCAGACGCCCGGTGCGCCGGATTGTGCGCTGCCGCTCTACTGGCCGGCCGCGCCGATCCGGCTCTCGACGCGCGCCGGGTTCCATCGCTTCACGTGGGACCTGCGCTTCGACCCGATCGGGGAGGATCCCGACGCCGGCGACGAGGGCGCAACGGGTGCGGTGCCGCATCACACCTATGACCTGCCGTATTCGCCGTGGGCGCCACCGGGCAGCTACACGGTTCGCCTAACGGTTGACGGCAAGCAGCTCACTCAGTCGCTCATGCTGCGACTCGACCCTCGCGTGAAGACTCCGGCGGCGGGGCTGTCGCAACTCGCGTCGGTGACGCGGGAGGGGTACGACGCGGCTGTTGCCGCGCACGTGGCGTACGAGGAGGCGCGCGCGGCGGCAGGACGGCTCGAAGGGGCAAACTCGGCGCTCAAGGCTCAGATCGACTCGATTGCGCCGGAACTGACCAGCGGACGTCGTCGTCCGGGGTTCGGCCCGCCGGGCGGTGGCGCCGCGCCTCCGGCAACGCTCGAGAGCGCGAGCAACGCGCTCATGGCGGCCGTCATGGCGATGCAGGGTGCGGACCTGGCGCCGACGGCAGGTCAGGTGGCGACGGCCGCGAAGGCGCGCGCCGACGCCCGAGGGGTAATGCAGAAGTGGGCAGCGCTCAAGGCGAAGGCCGGCTCTTCCTCTCGATAGGCGGCCCGGTCGCAACCCTGGGGCGCTGTCCGCCGTAGGGGGCAGACACACAACCTTTGGAGCGGGGTTGGCTATGAACGGCGATGTGTTGGTGTTTGCGCAAGTCATGACGGTCATCGTCACGTCGACCGGAGCGTTCGTCGCGATCGGCCTCGGCGCGCGCATGCTGTGGCGGATGGGCTCGCGAACGAAGTCGAAAGCCGTCTCACCGGTGGACGATACGCGGATGGAAAGACTCGAAGCAGCAGTGGATGCAATCGCGATCGAGGTGGAACGCATCTCGGAGTCACAGCGATACACTGTCAGTCTGCTCAGCGACCGGCTTCCGCCGAGCACCAGCGCGCCGCTGAAGCGCGTGACCACTCCCCACTAAACGGAATTGGGGTCAGAGTCGAATTTCATCCATTCATTGCGTTTGCAATGAATGGATGAAATTCGACTCTGACCCCAAATTCCCCGAAGACGAGCGAGCCTAACGGGATCGGCTTCCGAAGCTGACGATGAAGCCGGCGATCAACGCCGGCGTGGGTGAGCGCGAGCACGCCGGCGGCCCGGCGGGTTCCACAGTGTGGGGGCTTCGCGCTCGAGCGCGGTGTCGTACTTCCGGCACAATTTCCGTGACTTGGTCATGGATCTCGTCGCGCAAGACGCGCGAACGCCGGGCCCGGCGCCTCTCTAGACCACCATTGTGATGAGGCCGACGAATGACATCGCTCTTACCCATCCCGCTCTGGGCTCGTACTGCGAGGGTGGCAGTAGTCGTGTTCGCGGTATCCGGGTGTGCCGACTCGCCCGCGGCGCCGAGCGGCTCCTCCTCCCAGGCGTCACCGTCGTCTGATGCCGTACAGTTCAACGAAGCCCTGGCCACCGTCGCGTGGAATGAGGTTGCGCGAGGTCTCACCAACAAGTACCCAACCTCCCAGCAAGGCGGCACGCGGCTCTTCGCGTACCTCTCGCTCGCGCAGTACGACGCGGTCATCGCGGCCGAAGATGGAAAGGACAACGGGGAACACCCGTCGCCAGCCGCGGCAGTAGCCGGCGCGTCCGCCGCGGTGTTGGCGGCGCAGTATCCGGCCGAAGCGGCGTCGCTCGACGCGCTGGTCCTGGCGCAGGCCAACGCGCCGACATGGCCCGGGAACGCACACAAGAGCTTCGCTGCCGGCGAGGCGATCGGGCGGGCGATCGGCCAGCAGATCCTAACGAGTGCAGCGGGCGACGGCTTCACGTCGGCGCAGGGCGGCGCGGTCCCGGTGTGTCCCGGGTGCTGGTTCAGCGCCACGCCGCCAGTATTTCCGCGACTCGCGGAGATGCGTCCGTTCTTCCTGACGACCGCGAGCCAGTTCCGGCCGCCCCCACCGCCTGCGTTCGGGTCGCCGGCGTTTCTCGCCGCGCTTGCAGAGGTTCGGCAGATCGCCGACACGCGCACGGCGGAGCAGACCGCGATCGCGAAGTTCTGGGCGCTCCCGGGCGGATACGTGGTAGCTCAGTCGTACAACAACCAGGTCGCGACGGATCTCATCACACAGTTCCATCTCGACGAACGGCGCGCGGCGCATGCGCTCGCGCTCGTCAACATGGCCGTCATGGACGCGTTCATCGCATGCCACGACGCGAAGTACACGTATTGGTTGCTGCGCCCGTCGATGGCGGATTCGGGGATCCGGCTGGCGATCGGGTTGCCGAACCACCCGTCCTATCCGTCCAACCACGCGTGCGTCACGGGCACGACGATGGCGGTGCTCGGCGCGCTGTTCCCGAGTCGCGCGGACGAGCTGTGGGCACTGGCGCAGGAGGCGGGGATCTCCCGGATCTATGGTGGGATCCACTACCGGTTCGACATGGATGCCGGCCTAACGTTGGCGCGACAGGTCTCCGACTGGTCGATCGCCCACGACATCAACGGCCACGACCCGTTTCCAATCAAATGAGGCGCCCACCGACCTCTGACGGAGCCCTTGACCGATGACCGAACACCAATGACCCACAACCCATGACCGAAAACTCGCCATGACATCACGAGATGTCGTGGCGAGTCGTCAGTGCTGGGTCATGGATCATTGGTTCTCGGTCATCGGTAGGACAACTCGGGAGGTCAGTCTCCCGAGACCGCTCCGGCCGCCGGCGGCGTCCCGCCACTTGGCCGCGACGGGATGAAGCGCTTCACGCCGAGCCAGGCCACGAACGCCAGCGCGCCTAACGGGATCAGAACTCCAAGACTCGCGACGAAGCCGGCAACCAGACCAATGAAGTTCTCCCACGCCTGGCGGAATGCCATGAAAATCGGTCCGTTGCCCGCCACCGGGACGATTACCGGTGCGCGCTCGTGTACCGCGATCGTGAGCGTGCTGATCGACGCACGAGTCTTGAGATACCGCATCCGCCCCTCGTAGCGCTCGATTTCCTCGCGCACGCGCGCGAGCTCGTGCTCGACCGACAACACATCCTGCAGCTTCCCCGTTCGGTTGGCGAGGAGGTCGATGATGCGTGCCTCGAGCCGATGGGCGTTCTCGACGCGAGCGGCGATGTCCACATACTCCTCGCCCACGTCTTCGGCACTGACGTTGACCGACTCGACCTTGCCGATCGGCGAAAGCCCGGCAAGGGCGTCGTCGAACCGCTCCGATGGAATCTTGAGCTCGAGTGAGGCCGACCGCAGCTGGTCTCGCCCGCCCTGCACCGCAGTGTTCGCAACGAATCCGTTGACGTGCAGGGCCAGCGTCCGCACACGTCCTATCGCGGTATCGAGCGAGTCGACCTCGATGCCGGCGGTGCCAGTGCGAATGATCATCGCGCCCGCGGATGTGGTGGACGAGACCGCGCTGGCCGCAGGCATCACCGCACCCGTCGCGGTCGCTGCGAACGCAGCCTCGGTCTTGTCGGCGGCGAGCTGTTTCTCGTCGGCCACATCCTTCTTCAAGGCCACCAGCGCCTGAGCGCGTGGTGCGTCGGGTGTCTCGTTCTGCGGCGGGATTGGCCCCGAGGCAACGGCGGTGGCCGACACGGCATCTCTTGCCGAGGGGCGCGACCCATTGCGGCTGTCACTGCACGCGACGGCGAGCGCGCCGAGCGAGCCGGCGGCGAGCAGCACGCCAGCGGTGCGACGAGTGTGAGATCGAGGCCGAACGGCGAGCTTCTGGTGACGAATCGTTGACGGGCGCATGAGTCGTGGACCGGCAAGGGTCACGGGCAACGGGCCGCCGGGTAATGCCGCGTGCTCGGGGAGCCGACCCTATCGTTCGGTGGCTCTCCTGGGAGACGTCGCGACAGCCCGATTCATGCACACCTGGGGATCGGCCTGGGTTTACATTGCAGCCGATCTCAACGCTCCCTCACTCCCTAGCATCGCATGCGCTCGACATTCCGTTGGCTGTCCGCCGGAGCCCTGGGGCTCGCAATTCCGTTCGTGGCTCCGCGCGCGCAGCCTGTCGCGCAGTCCGCGCCGATCAGCGGCATTCGGTACGACGTCACGTTCGACTCGCGCACCGCACCCGCGCGCACCCTGCGTGTCGGGATGACGTTCGACGTTGGCGGTCCGGGCACGGTGCTGCTCTCGCTGCCAGCATGGACCCCCGGTGCGTACGAGATCTCGAACTTCGCGCGATGGGTTTCGAACTTTTCCGCCGCGGCCGGCGGGAAGGCGCTCACCTGGGACAAGCTCGATTACGACACGTGGCGCATCCGGCCTGATGGCGCCAGGTCGATCACGGTGACGTTCGACTACCTGGCCGATTCGCTCGACAACGCGATGACGTGGTCACGAGGAAACTTCGCGTTCTTCAACGGCACGAACCTGTTTCTCTATCCCGAGGGTCGCCCGACGGATTTCACCGCGACGGTGGCGGTGAAAACAGAGCCATCATGGCTCGTCACGACCGGCATGAAGCCAGCTGGCGCCCCGCGCACCTACTCGGCGTCGAACTACCACGACCTCGTGGACATGCCGTTCTTCATTGGCGAGTACGACGTGGATAGCACGCAGATCGTGAACAAGTGGGTGCGGATGGCGTCGTGGCCGAAGGGCGCGCTGCAGGGTGCGAATCGCACCACGTTCTGGGACCATCAGAAGAAAATGATTCCCGCGATGGGCGCGGTGTTCAACGACATCCCATGGGACAACTACACGACGTTCATCGTGTTCGATTCGACGTCGGGCGGCGGCAGCGCGCTCGAGCATCAGAGCTCGCATCTCGGGATCTACACGCCGCTGCTCGTGGAGAGCATCCTGTTCCCGTCGATCACCGCCCACGAGATGATCCACGCCTGGAACGTGAAGCGGCTGCGTCCCGCCGACATGGTGCCGTACAGGTACTCGCAGCCCGAGTCGACGCCATGGCTCTGGGTCAGCGAGGGCATCACGGATTACTACTCGGACGTCGTGCTCTCTCGCTCTGGCGTGACCGACACGGCGGGATTTCTCATCCTCACGCAGGGCAAGATCGAGGAGACGGACGCGACGCCCCCCGTCGCGCTCACGGACGCCTCGCTCTCGACGTGGATCCATCCGACCGACGGCACGGGATACATCTACTATCAGAAAGGATCGCTGGCCGGATTGCTACTCGACATCATGATCCGCGATGCGAGCGACAACAAGAAGGGTCTCGACGATGTGTTCCGTGAGCTCTACCAGACCGCCTACAAGCAGAAATGGACGGGGTTCACGAGCGAGCAGTGGTGGAGCGCGGTGAGTCGCGCCGCGGGTGGCAAGTCGTTCGACGAGTTCAACGCGAAGTACGTCGATGGTCGCGAGCCGATGCCGTTCGCGACGGTGCTGCCGCTCGCTGGATTCCGCCTCAAGGTCGACACGATCCGTGAGCCACGCCTGGGAGTGACGAGCGCGCCGGACTCGTCAGGCGTTAGGGTCGCCGAGGTGCAGCCCGGGAGCCCTGCCGAGACAGCCGGTCTGCGTCCGGGAGATTATCTCGACCAGGTGGGCGACATCCCGGTGCGTGACCCGTCGTTCGGCGAGCAGTTTCGCAATCGTTATGCAAAGGCCGAGGGCACCAAGGTTCCGGTGAAGGTCCGGCGCGGAGGACAGTCGCTCGATCTGCAGATCGAAGTCCGGCTCGCCGAGCGAACAGAACGACGACTGATGATCGACCCGGCTGCATCGGCCAAAGCTGTCCGGATCCGGAACGGAATACTTAAAGGCGCACAGCAGTAAGGCGCCCACTTCCGTAGGGCGCGAAATCCCAGACGGCGGATACCGAAAGGCGCCGTCGCTGTCTGCGCTTTTAGGCGCTTCGCGCCTGGCGCCGTCTGTGATTTGCGCGCCGTTAGTGATTTGCGCGCCGTCTGTGATGTCGCGCCGTCAGGAAGTCGGCGCCCTTAAGCAGTTCGCGCCGTCCCGACGCGGCGCCGTCCCGGCGCTGACGTGATGCTGACATTCCCGCACCCGGCCAGCCAGGACCCGTTGCCGCCATGTCGTCCGTCGGTGTAGTGTGGCGTCATGCCCGATGCCCGTCTTTTCCGCGGCGTGCGCTCCAGAACCACGTCGCTGGTCGCGATCCTGATGCTGACCGTCGCGCTGGCGGCATTTCTCGCGTTCGAGGCCTGGGACGCGGCGCACCGCCACCGCGTCACCGCCGAGCGCGCCATGACCGACTACGCGAAGTTCGCCGCGTGGGAGTTCTCGGCCAGCGCCAAGGAGCAGCTGTACTCCACGCTGGTGTGGGCGTTCAGCCCGACGGGTACGATCGACGCCCGCGACCTCGACGGACCGCTTCCCGGCCCGTCGATTCTCGACCACGAGAAATCCTCACACCTTCTTTGCGCACGCGACTCCTCGCGGTACTTCTTCCGCCTCGACATGCGTGACGGCTCGTTCGTGACGAGCGGCGAAGAGCCGGCCACCTCGATGCGGAAGTGGATGCTGGACACCCTGCCGAGGAACGCGAAGACGTACAAGTCGGACTGGGTGTACGAGGTCGTGTCGGGCAGCGTCGATGGCCACTCGCGGTCGATCGTCTACCAGCTCAAGCGCGATCGTGCCGGACGACCGGCCGTGGCCTACGGCTTCGAGTTTTGCTTCGCCCAGTTCGCCGTCGACGGCCTGAAGAAGGTGATGCGGCACTACGCGATCCTGCCCCCGTCACTCACGGGTGGAGTGCCTAACGAATCCGTGCCGAACGACTCCATCTTCTCGGCCCGGGTGTTCGACGGAAACGGTCACCTGATTTTCCAGTCGGAGGTGCAGTATCCTCCGACCTACGTCGGCGCGTACAAGATCGACTACTTCGGCGGTTTGAAAAGCGTCGTGGCGTTGCGCCCGACGCTCGCGAAGGCACTGCTCATTGGCGAGCTACCCAGCGAGCGGCTGCCGCTGCTGCTCGGGGTGTTGGGGCTGAGCGTGGCGCTCGCCGCCATCGGCGTCATGCAGCTGCGGCGCGAGAGCGAGCTGGCGCGACTGCGATCGGACTTCATTGCCAGCGTGTCGCACGAGCTGCGGACGCCGCTCGCGCAGGTTCGCATGTTCGCCGAAACGCTGCTATTGGGCCGAGTACGAAGCGATGAGGAGCGGCTGCGGTCGCTGCAGATCGTCGACCAGGAAGCCCGCCGCCTGACGCATCTCGTGGAGAACATTCTGCAGTTCTCTCGTGCCGAACGGGAAGCGATCCGCCTCGCGCCGGTGCCGAGCGAGCTCGCGTCGCAGGTCCGAGAGGCGGTGGAGGCGTTCGCCCCGGTCGCGCGGTCGCGCCACGTCATGGTGCAAACCGCGCTGGAGAACGACGTCGTCTGCGTCGTCGATCCCGCGGCACTGCGACAGATCCTCCTCAACCTCCTGGACAACGCGGTGAAGTACGGGCCGCTCGGTCAGACGGTGACCATCACCCTGCGGCGCAGCGGCGATCGCGTGCGGATCATGGTCGACGACGAAGGCCCGGGAATTCCGTCGGACGAGCGCGACCGCGTGTGGGAGCCGTATCAACGGCTCGAGAGCGCGGTGACCGCCGCGGTCGCCGGAAGCGGCATCGGTCTGTCGGTGGTCGCCCAGCTCGTCGCGATGCACGGCGGACGCGCGTGGGTCGACTCGGCGCCTGGTAAGGGAGCACGGTTTGTGGTGGAGCTTCCGTCGGGAATCAGGAATTGGGAATCCGGAATCGGGAGGGCAACAGCTGTCTCGAGTGAGCCGCCGCCTTCCCCGGTCTCGACCGGTTGAATCGAACCAGCCCGGTCACCCGATTCCCTATTCCTATTCCCGATGTCTCGCGTCCTGGTAGTCGAAGACAATCCGGACCTGGCGTTCGGCCTTCGCAACAACCTCGAGATCGAGGGCTATGAGGTCCTCGTCGCCGGCGACGGGCCTAGC
>Ga0070670_100005403_pt1 | contig 10784 bp, 6 predicted proteins | sample KBSS63metaG_FD_64665 | JGI IMG/M metagenome (GOLD analysis project Ga0070670, IMG submission 64665) | Switchgrass rhizosphere microbial communities from Kellogg Biological Station, Michigan, USA - KBS S6-3 metaG | ecosystem: Host-associated > Plants > Roots > Rhizosphere > Soil ... | reverse complement strand
TTGACAGTCTTGACCTTGTGCGCAAGCTGGTGAAGCTGGGCGCCAACGTAAACGCTCGTCAGACGAAGGAGCCACGGGACGGCAACCGGAACCAGCAGAACAGAATCGGAGCGACGGCATTTCTGCTGGCGGCTAAGTCCGCGGATGTACCGCTGATGCGCGTCTTGCTGGAATGCGGCGCGGATCCGTCCATCAAGACCAACAACAACACCACGCCGCTCATGGTGGCCGCGGGGGTCGGCATCTGGGCCCCGGGCGAGAACCCTGGGACACACGAGGAATCCCTCGCCGCAGTAAAGCTGATTCTCGAACTCGGCGCCGACGTCAACGCCATCGACGATAACGGCGACACTGCGCTGCATGGAGCGGTGTACAGAGGCGGCGCAATTCCCGTCATTCAGGTTCTTGCGGATAAGGGCGCCAAACTAGACATCGTGAACAAGAAGGGGTGGATGCCCGTTACCGCCGCCGACGGCGTCGAATACACACCTGCAGTTCTAAAGCGCTACCCGGAGGCTGCGGCCCTGCTGCGGCGGTTAATGCGGGAACGCGGGTTGCCCGTTCCGGATTCGACTCAACCCGGCAGTTCTGCTGCTGACCGAAAGTAAGGACACACGCTTTCTCGCACGAAACATCGCGATCGCGAGGGTTTCCAGTTCATGGGTTCCAAGTACAACTCGTCAGGCCTTGATTCGCTTTGAATTGGACCGTTGAAGTGGGATCATCCCTGCAACCCATCATCCTGAGAGGGACCCCATGAGACTTCGACTTCTAGCCTTCTTGACGGTCTTTGCCTTAGCCGGCATCGCTGTTGCATCGCTCAGCCAATTCGTTTCCGCACAACCGCCTGTAACGACCCTTACGGTTCGCGTCGATCAGCCTGGTGTGAAGATCGACCCGATGTTCTACGGACTGATGACGGAGGAGATCAACTTTTCCTACGACGGAGGACTCTATGCGGAACTCATCCGCAACCGAACTTTCCGGGACAATCCGCAGAATCCAGTCAACTGGTCTGTCGTGAAGTATGAGGGCTCTGAAGGTTCGATCGCGCTCGACAATGATCCGGTGCCGAACACTGCGCTGACCATGGCTCTCAAGCTTGATGCAACCGCGCTGAAACCAAAGCAGCGAGTTGGTGTTGCGAACGAAGGTTATTGGGGAATCCCGGTAAGGCCGGACACAACTTACCGCGCATCCTTCTACGCTAAGGCAGGCAGTGGTTTCAAAGGTCCCCTGACCGTCGCGATCGAAAGCAGCGATGGAAAGGCGGTGTATGCGAAAGCGAATGTCGGCCAGATCACCTCGGAATGGAAAAAGTACACGGCCACATTAAGGACCACCCGGTCGGTTCTCGATGACACTCATTCTTTAAGCGGTGGCCGCGGAGATCAGGGATCGACGACTAACCGCTTTGTCATTTCCACGGAGACGCCGGGCATCGTTTCGCTCAGTCTGGTGTCGCTGTTTCCCCCGACCTACAAGAACCGGCCCAACGGCAATCGTATAGACATCATGGAACTGCTGGTTGCGATGAAGCCCGCATTTCTGCGATTCCCCGGCGGGAACTACCTCGAAGGACCCAACTATGAAAATCGCTTCAATTGGAAAGAAACGATAGGGCCGATTGAGCAGCGCCCCACACACATGAGTCCATGGCGCTATCGATCCTCGGACGGAATGGGCCTGCTCGAGTTTCTGCAATGGGCCGAAGACATGAACGCGGAGCCAATCCTGGGTGTATATGCAGGCCTGCATATCGACAATGGCGCGCGCATTCTCACGGGTGAATCCCTGAAGCCCCACGTTCAGGATGCACTTGACGAAATCGAGTACATAACCGGAAGCACAGACACCACGTGGGGAGCACGCCGCGCAAAGGACGGACATTCAAAACCCTTCAAGCTTCGTTTCGTCGAGGTTGGAAACGAGGACTGGCTGAACATGGGAACGGCCAGTTATGACTCGCGCTTCAGCATGTTTTACGACGCAATCAAGGCGAAGTATCCCGACATCAGGATCATTTCCACAATGCGATCACAGGACAGGAACTTCGTTCACAGCCGCAAGCCCGATTTTCTCGATGATCACTTCTACATCAACATTCCGACAGCGCTGCGGCAGGCGCACCTGTACGACAACTACGATCGAAGCGCGACGAAGATCTTTGTCGGCGAATGGGCCACGAATAATCCTCGTGTTGGAGATACGCCTATGATGGCGTTCGCTCTGGGCGACGCCGCCTGGCTGACCGGTCTTGAGCGTAATGCAGATGTCGCCATCATGAACTGCTACGCGCCGCTATTCGTGAATGTAAATCCGGGAGCTCGGCAGTGGGCCGTCAATCTGATCGGCTACGACGCGCTCAGCAGCTTTGGCTCGCCTTCCTACTATGTTCAGAAGATGTTCTCGAACAATCGCGGCGATGTGGTCCTCCCGGCAAAATTCGCTCCCTTGCCGACACTGACGCCCGACGAGATCCCGGTTGCGCCGCAGCCTCCTGCGCCCGCGAACGCCAATCGAGGAAATGCGGGCCGTGGCCCCGCTCCGCTGACCGGAACCTTCGATGGCCTTTATGTCAGCGCCACGCGTGACAACGCGAACGGCGACGTTATTCTCAAGCTTGTGAACGTGCAGGCGAAGGCTCAATCGCTGCAGATCGATCTCCAGGGCGTGCCAACCATCAGGAAGGATGCGAGTGGCGAGATGATTACGGGTGAACTGGGAGCCGTCAATACGGTGGCGGAGCGCATCAAGGTGGTCCCTAAGCCGATCGCGATCAGGAATGCCGGAACGAAGTTTTCTCATGAACTTCCACAGCATTCCGTAAGCGTCATCCGGTTGAAGACGCGCTAGCGGGGCTGTGATGAAATTCGTGACCAGGAAGGCCGTTGTCGCACTTTGTTTCATGGGAATGCTTTTCCTGGTGGTCTACGCGCAGAACCCTCAGGGAACTCGCGGCACTCCGGCGTCACCGCCAACGCTGGGTCTCGAGGAAGGCACTCTTGATCTCGAAACACCAGACTTTACGCTCAAACTCGTCCGGGCATCGCAGACGGTTGCGGCTTTGTCGCCGAAGGGATCGAATGACTTCGATTTCACACCTGCCGATCGGCTGGACAGCCGTGCAAGCGATCGCTTCAATTCGCTGGGGGACATCACGTTCCGGGTCAGCGTCGGTAATTCCGGTCTCTGGCAGGACTACTCCACCAGCGCGGCCCGCCGACCCGTTGAAGCGCTGACCGCAACGCTACCCGTTCTCGCGGCTGCCAACCTCGCTTCGACGCTGCCTGCCAATTGCCCGCTCGAGATCACGCGGCGCTGGCTGAACGACCGTGGACGACTTGTTCTGCGTTTCGACGTGAAGAACAGGACTACGACTCCAGTACGAATTGGGGCCCTTGGCTTGCCGATGATCTTCAACAACATGCTCCGTGGCCGACAACTTTCGCAGATGCAGGAAGTGAACTCTTTCACGGATCCCGCAATCAATCAGGACGGAGGCTACATACAGGTCACGCGGCTGAACGGACATGGGCCTGCTCTGCTGGTTGTCCCGGATGGCAATACTCCTCTGGAGGCCTGGCATCTACTCAACGAACCGAACGGTCCGAACAACATTTTCCAACGGGGTAATCCTTACGAAGGCGTATTCGAGTGGATGGTGCATTCCGCGGCATATGCTGAAAACGAGTGGAGGGGCAGACAACCATGGAATCCACCGACGATGGCTATCCTGCCTCCAGGGAAAACACAAAGCTACGGAGTCAGGTTCCTCCTCGCGCCAGACATCCGCAGTATCGAGAGGACATTAATCGCGAATAGTCGCCCCGTTGCTGTTGGAATACCGGGATACATTCTGCCGACCGATCTGGACGCGAAGCTTTTCCTCAACTATCCGCGGAGGGTGACTTCGATTACGACCGACCCTGCACGAGCCATTGCCGTGTCGGAGAACAGTCCAACGAAAGGTGGCTGGAAAAGCTACACCCTTCGCGGCAAAACATGGGGACGTGTACGGCTGCTGGTGACCTACGACGACGGTCTCCAACAAGCGCTGAATTACACCGTCATCAAACCTGCATCCGAAGCTGTTGGAGACCTCGGACGTTTCCTGTTTACTCGCCAGTGGTACGAGGATCCGACCGATCCCTTTCGTCGCGGGCACTCCGTGATGACTTACGATCGGGGTAATAACCGCATTGTTCTCCAGGATGCTCGCGCGTGGATTGCCGGGCTCGGCGATGAAGGCGGCTCAGGTCCATGGCTGACCGCCGCCATGAAGATATTCGGGCAGCCGAACAAAGAAGAGATTGGAAAGTTCGAGGAGTTCATTGATGGCGTTCTTTGGGGCAACCTGCAATACAGCGAGGGCCCGCGCCAATATGGCGTCAAGAAGAGCGTGTTCTATTACGATCCTGCGGCACTTCCGAATTATCCCTATGATCCGGCGATCAACTGGGGCTCGTGGACCAGTTGGAACAAGGCTGCCGCCGAGGCTGTAAATCGGGCTTACGACTATCCTCACGTTACAGCCGCGTACTGGGCGATGTATCGTCTTGCGCGCAACACGCAAGGCCTCGTTACGCATCACTCCTGGGATTGGTATCTGAATCAGGCGTTTCAAACTGCCAACTATCTGGGAACTCATACCAACATCGGGAACAGGCGCGATGGCTTGATGGACGGGACGATCTTTCTCATGCTGCTCGATGATCTCAAGCGTGAAGGCTGGCAGCCACAGGCGACGGCTCTTGAAGCTCAATTGAAAACGCGCGCTGAGGAATGGAATGGGCGTCCGCTTCCTTTCGGCAGCGAGATGGCGTGGGACTCCACGGGCCAGGAACAAATCTATGGCGTGACGAAGTATTTCGGTTATCACGACAAGGCAAAGATCACTCTGGACTCCATCCTCGGGTACATGCCCTCCATACCGCATTGGGGTTACAACGGCAACGCGCGGCGTTTCTGGGATTTCTTCTACGGCGCGGCTCCAGGCGGAACGACCGAGAGGCAGATTCACCATTATGGTTCGAGCCTGAATGCCATCCCTGTCCTCTCGGCGTTTCGGGATGACCCAGCCGATTTCTACCTGCTGCGCGTGGGATACGGTGGCGCCATGGGCGGCTTGAGCAATATCGACCAGGAAGGATTTGCGAGCGCTGCCTTCCATTCCTTTCCGCAGAATATGCGATGGGATACCTACTCCGGCGACTATGGGCCGAACTTTTTCGGCGTGGCTACTAACGCCGCTACCTACCTTATCCGACACGAGGACTTTGGCTGGCAGGCGTTCGGAGGTATTGTCAGGGTCGACGGAGACTGGATTAAGCTCAAACCTCTTGATGCTTTCCGCCGCCGAGTGTTCGTGGCTCCTCTGGGTTTGTGGCTTGAGCTTGATGCCGGAACTTTTGACAGCGTTGAAATCCAGTCGCAGACGCACGTTGTCCGTGTCGGACTCTCTCCTGCGACTTCGTTTGCCTCGAATGCACGACTCCGCATGGATCAACCTGCGAGAATTGCGGGCGTCGACACCTATCGGATCAAAGAGACATTTGCGACCGAACACGGCGCCTACAGCGTTCCCCTGACGCGAACGCTTCGCTGGGTCGAAATCACAAACGAGGTTCGGTGAGCGCAGGCGGAAACAAGTGGGAAGAGCGCTGGCATCCGCTGCGTGAAGAGTGGGTGATCGTCGCGGCCCATCGTCAGGATCGCCCGTGGCATGGCGAGACGGTCGGGGGATCCAAAGAACAACAATCCAGCCTGCCCGAGTACGTCGAAAATTGTTACTTGTGCCCTGGTAATCGTCGTGTCAGCGGTAAACGTAATGACGATTACCGCGGCATCTATGTTTTCGATAACGATCATCCCTGCGTGGGACCCAACGCCCCACTCGAACTCGAATCCAGCTCAGGGTTCTACCGGAACCGCCCTGCGCAAGGGCTGGCCCGGGTGCTCTGTTATAGCTCGCGGCACAATGTAACTCTGGCGGAATTGGAGCTGTCGGAGATCGAGGCGTTGCTCGTGGCATGGCGGGAGCAATACGTCGATTTAGGCTCACGGCCTCAAATCCGCCACGTTTTGATTTTCGAAAACAAGGGCGAAGTAGTGGGTGTTTCCAATCCGCACCCTCACTGTCAGATCTACGCGACGAATTTCGTGTTCAAGACCATCGAGAACGAAGCTGCTGTTTGCCGGCGCCATTATGCAGAGACTGGACGCGTGCTCTTCCAGGACATCTTGAAAGCCGAGCGTGACGATGGCCGCCGCATCATTTTCGAGAACTCATACGCCATCGCCTTCCTTCCCTATTTCGCGCGATATGCCTACGAATGCTACGTCGCACCGAAAGCAACGCGTCCAGGCCTGGGAGGAATGAGCGCGGAGGAATTGCGAGGCCTCGCGCAGGCTCTGAAGGTCATGGCAGTGCGGTACGACAATCTTTGGCGGATGCCCTTCCCTTATGTGATGACCCTTCATCATGCGCCAACGGATGGACAGGACCACACCGGCTTCCACTTTCACATCGAATTCCATCCGCCTTTGCGAAAGCCGAACCTGTTGAAATACCTGGCGGGGCCTGAAATCGGCGGAGGGAACTTCCTCGGCGATACCTTGCCGGAAGAGAAGGCCCGAGAACTGAAAGAAGTCTCGGATGTGCATTACAAGCAGGAGGCCTTGTGAGTCATCCGCCGGATGTACAGGCATTCGTCGATGCCATTGGCAAGGTAGACAAGTACTTTGATCCGCGTTTACCTGTAACGGTCACGCGCGCTCCAGGCCGCCTCGACGTGATGGGGGGTATTGCCGACTATTCCGGGTCTCTGGTCTTGCAGCGCCCCATTGCCGAAGCAACATTTGCGGCTTTGCAACTCACGGATCGACCGACGATCGAAGTTATGAGTCTTCGAGAAGAAGAAGCGGACCGGCCAAGGTCGTACGTGACGAGTCTCGCCTTGCTTGCGCTGGCGGGCGGGCCCCTGAACTACGTGCAGGCCAGAGAGCTTTTTCCGAAGGATTCCGACACTTACTGGGCCTCCTATGTCGTCGGCGCTCTCATTGTATTGATGCGTGAACACGGAGCGCGGTTCAACACAGGCATGAAGATCATGATTGGTTCTTCGGTGCCAGAGGGTAAGGGCGTGGCATCCTCCGCAGCGCTCGAAGTCGCTTCCATGCAAGCGATCGTAACGGCATTCGACATTGCGCTGGAGCCGCATCAACTTGCGGTCTTTTGCCAGAAGGTGGAGAACCTTGTGGCGGGCGCACCCTGCGGGATCATGGATCAGATGACGTCTGCTCTTGGCAACAGCGATTCTCTACTCGCGCTTCTTTGCCAGCCTGCTCGCCTGGAACCGTCCGTGCGCGTTCCTTCCGATATCGAATTTTGGGGATTGGATTCGGGTGAGCGCCATGCCGTAGGAGGCGAAGGATATGAATCCGTGCGAACCGGGGCATTCATGGGACTTCGGATGATCGCTGGAAATCACGACCGAAGCATCGATTATCTTGCGAACATCACAGTCGCGGAATTCGAACGTGAGTTCATGCTCCGGTTGCCTGAAGAGATCTCCGGCGAGGAATTCCTCAAACGGTACTCTTCAACCTCCGATACGGTGACGCGCGTGCATCCGTCACACACGTACAAAGTTCGAGGCCCGACGGCGCATCCTGTGTTCGAGCACCAGCGCGTTCAGACATTCCGCGATCTTTTGTCAGGCGAGCCCAGCGAAGAACGATGGACTTCGCTCGGTGAGCTGATGTATCAGTCGCACGCAAGCTATTCCGCTTGCGGGTTGGGTTCTCCGGGAACGGACATGATCGTGGATTTGGTCCGCGAGGAAGGTCGCATTCACGGGTTGTATGGCGCAAGAATCACTGGCGGCGGCGGTGGCGGAACAGTGGCAATTGTTGGCCGTGCTGATGCGGGTCCAGCTGTGGCAAGAGTTCGTGATCGATACCGCGAAGCCACAGGCTATGAGCCCTGGATTTTTTCAGGCAGTTCGAACGGTGCGGCCAGCTTCGGTAGTCTCACCGTGACTATTAGCCGAGGAGAGGTTTGATGAAAAGATGCTTCGCACGGATTCTGTTCGTACTTCTTCCGCTTGTCCTGATGTCCTGCAATTCCGGTGCCGGCGACAGTGCTTCGAAAGAATGGAAACTCGCCTTTGTGACGAATAATTCCGCCGACTTCTGGACTATTGCGCGCAAAGGCGTCGAAAAGGCGGATGCCGAACTGAGTGATGTTTCAGCGGACTTCAGATTTGTATCTGATCCCCCGGCAGCAGAGCAGAAACGAATTATCGACGATCTGCTGGCCAAGGGGACAGACGGCATTGCAATTTCTCCGGCTGATCCGCACAACCAGACCGCACTTCTCAATGACGCTTCGAGTAAGGCTCTGGTCTTCACTCAGGACAGCGATGCACCGGAAAGTAACCGCGCATGCTACATCGGTACGGACAACGTTGCGGCAGGCCGGCAGGCCGGAGAGCTGATCAAGGAGGTTCTTCCTTCCGGGGGAAGGATCATGCTTTTCGTTGGACAATTGGATGCGCAAAACGCCCGCGAGCGCATTCAGGGCATCAAAGAAGTCTTGATGGGGACCAAGGTCGAGATCGCCGATACTCGGACGGACGATGGCGACGCGGTCCGGGCCAAGGCTAACGTCGCGGACGCCATTGTGAAGTATCCCGAGATCAAGGCTCTGGTCGGCCTCTGGAGCTACAACGGTCCCGCGATTCTCAGCGCTGTCAAGGACGCAAAGAAGTCGGGTCAGATTCAGATCGTTACGTTCGATGAAGCCGACGAGACCCTTGCCGGCATCCAGGAGGGCACGATTCACGCGACTGTCGTTCAGCAGCCTTTCGAGTTCGGCTATCAGGCGATCAAGCTGATGGCCCAGGTTCTGAAGGGCGACAGATCGGCGATTCCCGCCAATAAGCAGATCATTATTCCGACCCTTGTCGTCAACAAAGCCAATGTTGAGGAGTTCACCAGGAAAATCAATGAACTCCGAGGGAAGCAGTAGCGATGGAATTTCTGTTTGCGTAGGACTTCTGTCCAACATTCGGGAAGCTAATAGCACCTCTTGGGCTATAATCGCGAAGCATGAAACCCAAAGGCGCCGAGGCTCCTGCCTCTACAGCCAAGTCGGAACTCAACATCGACGTCCAAAAGGAACAGAGTTATCTTCTGGATATCGTGCTCGTCCGGACGATTTTCGCGGTCGCCCTGACCGGCGCAGCCTATGTCACGAAGCCTTTTAGTCTTTCGGGAAGCTCGGCCGTTGCGCTGGGCCTTCTTGGGGCTCTAAGCATCATCTACTTCGAATACCGTCTGAAGACGGCTACGCTCAAGCGGCTCATCGGCGCGGCGATTGGCTCGATTATGGGCATTATTGGCGCCGTCATGATCAGCCATGTCCTCGGCACCACGGAATTTGATACGCATACGCTGTCTTTCATTAAAGTCTTCATTCTTTTTCTAATGACTTACGTCGGTCTTGTTGTCGGAGCAAACAAGGGCGACTTCCTGAATCTGGCGGCGCTCGGCGGCATCTTCGGTGGAGAGCGTCCGGTAAAGCGGGTCTACAAGATTTTCGATACCAGCGTCATTATCGATGGCCGCGTTGCAGATATCTGCGAAACGGGGTTTATGGATGGGATCCTGCTGATCCCACATTTTGTTCTTCGCGAGTTGCAGCAGGTTGCCGATTCCGCTGACGCGCTCAAACGCAATCGCGGACGTCGTGGCCTGGATATTCTCCAGAGAATCCAGAAGATGGCGGGAATCACGGTGCAGTTCGTTGAAAACGACTATCCCGCGATTCGCGAAGTCGACATGAAGTTAATTGAGCTGGCGAAGGAATTCGAAGCCAAGATCGTGACAAACGACTTCAACCTCAACAAGGTCGCGCAACTCCGTGGCGTTGAGGTGCTCAATATCAATGAGCTCGCTAATGCGCTCAAGCCGGTCTATCTGCCGGGCGAAACGATGAAGGTGTTCATCCTGAAGGAAGGCAAAGAATTCAATCAGGGGATCGCGTACCTTGACGACGGGACCATGGTCGTTGTCGACAACGCCAGAAAGATGATTGGAAAGACGATCGACTCGTCCGTCACAAGCGTCCTGCAGACGACTGCAGGCAAGATGATCTTCGGGAGATACGAAGAGCGGCGAGGCGAGGTTATTCATCATCCTGCGAAGGAAGACCGTTCCGAGCGTGGGGGCACCACACCCTCTTCCGACCGTCCCGCATCGGAAGTTTCGCACTAGCTTCGACTCATGAATGCCACGGCTATCATCGCGGCAGCGGGAGCCGGTCGAAGGATGAAATCCGACCGCCCAAAGCAGCTTTTGACTCTCGACAAGACGCCGATCCTGATTTACACAATCCGCAAGTTTGACGCGTGCCGACTCATCGAGCGAATTATCGTGGCCGCACCGCAGGAGTCTGTGGACGAAATCCGCAAGCTCGTCGCCGGTGCTGGATTTTCAAAGCCAGTTTCAGTCGTGCAAGGTGGCGCCAGGCGTCAGGACTCCGTTGCCGTTGCGATGCAACATCTCGGTCCAGACACGACAATCGTGGCTGTACACGATGCCGTGCGGCCCTTTGTGAGAGTGGATGAGATCGAGTCCGTGCTTCTCGAGGCTCACAAGAGTGGCGCCGCGGTGCTGGCCATTCCAATTGTGGATACGGTAAAGCAGATCCGGAAAGCAGTTATCGATTCCACGCTGACGCGTGAGCATCTCGTCCTGGCACAGACACCCCAGGCATT
>Ga0070670_100005402_pt1 | contig 10784 bp, 11 predicted proteins | sample KBSS63metaG_FD_64665 | JGI IMG/M metagenome (GOLD analysis project Ga0070670, IMG submission 64665) | Switchgrass rhizosphere microbial communities from Kellogg Biological Station, Michigan, USA - KBS S6-3 metaG | ecosystem: Host-associated > Plants > Roots > Rhizosphere > Soil ... | reverse complement strand
TGCCTGGTGGGCGATCAAATCGATGAAACCGACGAGCGCGGCGAGCGCGTTGTCGGAAACACTTTTGCCATTCTTTTCAATTCACACCACGAAGCGATTTCATTCCGACTGGGCGCACGACACCGAAACATGCGCTGGACTTGTGTGTTCGATACGGGCGCACCTGAAGAACCGGAACGCGTTTTCGAGCAGATGAGCAGCTTTCCATTGTTCCCCCGATCGCTGGCGGTCCTTCGCGGCGAACATGATCCAAACCGGCCGACCCAATGAACAAATCAGAATCCTCTTTCGGACAATCCGATATCGTTAGGCTGAGTGACGAAGACGCCGCGACCGCGCTGGTCGAACGCGCCGTAACCGGTCTCTGGGAAGTAGTGAACGAGCTGACGCGGTTGCGCCGGACGACCCGGCAGAATTATCGCGTGACAATCTTCGGCTCAGCCCGCCTCAAACCGGGCACTCTGGCTTACGACAGCGTGAAACAGCTGGCGGCTGAGCTGACCAGGATGGGCTGCGACATCATGAGCGGCGGCGGACCGGGGTTGATGCGAGCCGCGAACGAAGGCGCCAATCTGGTCGACCCCGAAGCAAAGCATCGCTCGGTTGGCATTCGGGTCGACCTGCCATTCGAACAGGAAATCAATCCGTTTGTCGGCCAGGCTTACCAGCACAGCACCTTCTTCTCAAGACTCCATCATTTCATGATTATTTCCGACGCGTTTATCGTTGTCCCCGGCGGGATTGGATCGCTTCTGGAGTTATCGCTCGTGTGGCAACTCCTTCAGGTGCGCAAACTTTATAATACGCCACTCATCCTGGTGGGGAAAATGTGGGCCGATCTCGTGGAATGGGCTCGCGGCGCGATGTTACAGGAGGGAAACGAGCTCGCGAGCGAAATCGATTTCAAGATCGCGCATTGTGTAAACACGATCGACGAAACGCTCGCACTCGTTCGCGCAAATCGCGACGCGTGGCTCTCTGGTCAGAAGCGCCATGCCCCGGCCGATTGACAGCAGACCGATTCTATTCCTGCACTGGTTAATTCAGTTGCAGCGACTGAAGGGCTTCGCGAAGAATTCCGGCGCTGCGGCGGAGCGCGGCACGCTCCGTTTCGACCAGCGGCAATGGAATGGTCGCGAGCGCCCCCTCCCCTCCGACCAAATGGGGCAAAGCCATCGTGACGCCGCTGCAATCCGGGATATCGTCGCTCAGCCGCGCGCAAATCGTGAGGATGGCGCGTTGATCATGGAGCAAAACATCCACGATCCGCGCCACCGCGCCGCCGATTCCGTAATAGGTCGAACCTTTTCCGGCGATAATATGGTAGGCCGCGCGGCGCACCTTATCATCAATCTCCGCCCGATCCGCTTCTGTGAGCGGCTTGCCGTGAACCTTGGCGAAGTCGTCGAGCGACAATCCGGCGATGGTGGATTGCGACCAGGCCAGGACTTCGGAGTCGCCGTGTTCACCCAGGACGTAAGCGTGCACATGTCGCGAATCGACATCGAAATGGCGCCCGAGCAAGGTGCGAAACCGCGCCGTATCGAGTGTCGTCCCCGAGCCAATAACGCGCGATGCCGGCACCCCGAACTCAGCCGCAAAATGGGCGGCTAAATGGGTCATGACATCAACCGGATTGCTGACTACCAGAAGGACGGCATCAGGTGCATAGCGCAGGACGGACGGAACAATTTGGTGAAAGACATCCGCATTACGCTGGAGTAATTGCAGGCGCGTTTCGCCTGGCTTTTGCGCGACGCCGCCGGCAATGATCACCACCCGCGCATCGTTTAAATCCACGTAGTCACCGGCGTGCACGACCAGCGGATGAGCGAAGGGCACCGCGTGCGAAATGTCGTTCGCCTCAGCCTCGGCGCGCTCCCGTTTCAAATCCACCAACATGATCTCGCGGCCCACGCCGCTCATGACGAGCGCATAAGCCGAGCTGGATCCCACCATTCCGCAACCGACAACTCCGATTTTCATTAGAAAGTCCTGATAATTTGTTAGGCACTGGGCGCCGCCGCGTTTACCTCCGGGCTCGCACCGGCGGCATAGATCTCGAAATTTTTGTTGAAGAGGCCGGCAAGTTGCTTCGCGGCGGCTTCGTAGGCGGCGGAATCTTTCCAACCTTCGCGCGGCCGCAGGATTTCCGACGGCACATTCGGAACTTCGGTCACGATGTCGAAACCAAATACCGGATCACGTTCCGTCTTCGCGTGCGCGAGCGCGCCGCTGTGAATCGCATCGACGATAGCTCGCGTATTCTTAAGACTGATGCGTTGGCCGACACCGTGACCGCCGCCGGCCCAACCGGTGTTTACGAGCCAGGTGCGCGCTTTGTGTTTGCGCATCTTTTCCGCCAGTAGCTCTGCATACTTGCTTGGGTGCCAGACGAGAAACGGTCCGCCAAAGCAGGGCGAAAATGTAGCCTGCGGTTCGGTCACGCCCATCTCGGTTCCCGCCACCTTCGCCGTATAACCGCTCATGAAATGATACATGGCATGCGCGGGCGAGAGTGAAGCGACCGGCGGCAGAACGCCGAATGCGTCGCAGGTCAGAAAAATCACGTCAGTCGGATGACCAGCGAGACACGGGATCTTCGCGTTCTGAATAAACTCGATCGGGTACGCGCCGCGCGTGTTTTGCGTAATGCTGACGTCGGTGAAATCGACGCGGCGATCATCCTCGAGGACGACATTTTCCAGAACCGCGCCGAAACGCAGCGCCTGAAAAATATCCGGCTCGCTTTCCGGAGTAAGGTTGATCGCCTTGGCGTAACAACCCCCTTCGATATTGAAGATGCCGTCATCCGTCCAGACATGCTCGTCATCGCCGATCAGATGACGTTTCGGATCAGCGGAAAGTGTCGTCTTGCCGGTACCGCTGAGACCGAAGAGAAGCGACGAAGCGCCGGTCTTCTTATCCGCCGTAGCTGAACAGTGCATGGAGAGGAGCCCGCGTTTCGGCGCGAAATAATTGGCCACGGTGAAGACACCTTTCTTCATTTCGCCCGCGTATTCCGTTCCCAGAATCACGAGCTGTCGATCTTCCAGACTAAGATCGATGCTGGTGGTCGATCCCATCCCAGTCGTTAGGCGATTTGCCGGAAAAGCGCCCGCGTTAATAATGACGAAATCGGGCGCGCCAAAGCCCGCCAGCTCTTCCTTCGTCGGGCGGATGAGCATGGTGTGCATGAAAAGGGCGTGATACGGCCGGAAGCAGAGGACGCGAACCTTGATGCGATATTTCGGATCCCAGCCGGCGAAACCGTCGAAACAGTAAAGTTGCTCGCGGGTATTGAGGTAATCGAGCGCGCGCTGTCGATTGATATCGAAGGTGCGCTGATCGCACGGAATATTTACCGCTCCCCACCAAATATCGTTTTTCGAAGCCGGATTTTCGACCACGCGCTTATCCTTTGGTGAACGCCCGGTCTTGCTTCCGGAATACGCCACCAGCGCGCCGTTCTCGGCGATGCTCGCACCTTGCTCGTAACGAATGGCGTGCTCGTAGAGCGCGCTCGCTGGAAGATTATGATGGATTTTGGAAACCGTAAGACCGGGAAGCAAAAGGTTCGTCGTGTTCATAACAACCTGATGCCCAAATGCGGCACGCACCGCGAGAAATCAAGTCCACTCGCAATGCGAACCATGTTCCCGTCCCGAATCCGACTAACAACCGCTCAGATGTTTGCTGTCCCGAGGGGGCGTGGCTTTCATTGCGCAGCCGCAGAGGGATAACCGGCCACAATCTTGTGCACCGCTTCTCGAATCTTGCCGGCATTACTTTCCGGTCCCTCAACAACAGCTCGTCCGGTTCCCCGAAAGACGAGCTTCTTTGTGCGCGCATCCACGAAATCAAGGATGAGCGTGCCTTCAGCATATTGTTGGACGTCGATGTAGGAAGTCGGCGCGCCGTGCCACATGCCATAGTATCCATAACCGTACGGCCAGCCACCGTGATAGCCATACCCCCAATCCGTCCATTCCTGGACGGAAACTTTTCCCTGCACGAAAACCTGCCGCACGATATCGAGATCAGCTTTCTGTCCCGGTGCTTCGGTCAATCCACGCGAGTTCAGTTCCGCGCGCACGGCCTCGCTTAACGCAGCTTCGGAAGTTGCCGACATGGTTTGCCCACGGCGGGCCGGCGCCAGCGCATAGCTTCTATATTTACCGAAATGCGCAGCGTGATCATAGTCGGTAGTAACGGTAACTGCTGTTTCGCAAGCGGAGAAGAAGCAGACCAGGGCGGCGGCGAAGATGAGATAAGGCAAGGTTTTCATATAGGCATCGTAAGCGATCCGAGCCTGCACTCTTTGCCGGCAGACCTCCTATGAGACCTTGGTCTTATACCCAGGCTGACTCATTAATCAGCGAGCCAGGTGCGCGCTTGCGTCAATTCGTTCGGACGGAAGAACTTTACCGGCGCGGGGCGGATTCCGGCGCCAGCAAAGGCGAGCGCCTGGGTCTCCCACCGCGGGTCCCCGACGACAGCGATCCTGGCAATCTCGCCACTGTGAGAAAACAGAAAGTCGAGATCATTCCAATCAGCGCCGCGCTCCCAGCCCTCAAAATTCTCCCCGATAATGAGAAGTCGCGGCTTGGCCCCGGCGTCGATCTTGCGGGCTAACTCAGCCTGGGCAGCAGCAAATTCATCCTGTTTCAGAACGCCGCTGATGCGTAACTCGGAGATGTCGTTTGCTTCATGTTTGAACTGAAGAGGCATGGCTCACCTTTCTTATGCGCGGTCAGCGCGGTCAACTTAACATCTGTTCATCGCATAACAACCCTTTCCCCGGATTGCTAGGACCAAAGTCTGAGGCCGACGAATAGGACCAAGGTCCAATGTTTCCCGAGGAGTGCTTCGCGCAGATTGTCGTCCGGGCTCACCAGACTATCGAGTCACAAATTGAATCACGATAAATGAGATGGAATTTTCGCACTCTGCCTGACGAACGAAGAGTTACGTGGCGCATGCTCGCGGCCCTTCGAAGTGGGCTCATTTGGGCCTTTGCGCTCGTATTTCTGGCGCTGCCATGCCGCGCCCACGCCTCGCTCTTTCATGGCGAGACACTCGATGCCATTGCCAATGGAATTTCGTGGGTCGTCATCATCATCGCACCGCTCATCGGCATAGTAATCTTTTGGCTCGTCCATATCCTGCCGGAAAAAATCGCGCACAAAAAGCTGCACCCGCAGACCCGCGCGATTCAATGCCTGTGTTTGCTGTCGCTCGTCTTTGGAGGACTACTTTGGCCGATCGCCTGGCTCTGGGCCTACAGCAAACCGGTTCTGCACAAATTGGCTTACGGCACGGATGTGGATGAATCGCTCGCCCACCACGGTGGAGATGATGCGAAACACGGACATGAGGGCGAGGCGAAAGCGGGAGGACATGCCTAATGGAACTGATCCTCCTCATCATCTACTCGCTCATCGTCTGGTTCATCTTCTTTAAGAAGAAATGGCTGCCGTGGAATATCACGAGCCAGGTCATCGTCGTCACCATCCCGCTCTTTATGCTGGCGGTCATCATCCTCTTCATGAATATCGTCGCGCCTTCGTCGCACGATGTGCGCGCGATGAATTACACCATCCCAATCGTGCCGCGCGTGGCTGGGCAGGTGACCGAGGTTCCGATTGAACCAAACCGGCCGATCAAGAAGGGCGATGTCCTTTTCAAGATCGACCCGGTGCCTTTCGAAGCGGCTGAGAAAGCGGCCGCGGCGACGTTGCAGGGAGCGAAGGATTCGCTCGAGAACGCCGCGAACAAGAAGGCCTCCTTAACTCCGCGAATTGACCTTGCGAAAAAGCGCGTCGAGCAATTCACTGCCCTCGCCGCAACCGGTGCCGGGAAGCGGGCCGACCTTGAGCAGGCGCAAAGCGATCTCGGAAATCTCGAGAGCGAATTTCTCGCCGCCGACGCCACAGAATCGCAGGCCAAAGCGCAGATTAAGAAGTCGGAAGCAGACCTGATCAACGCGAAATACGACCTCGAGGGAACGACGTATTTCGCGCCGGCCAACGGTCGCGTGACTAATCTCGCGCTCCGGCCTGGCGTCCGCGCGACGACGGTCACGGCCAATGCCGTGATGAGCTTTATCGAGGAGGATGACCCGTGGATTCTGGCTTTCTATCACCAGAACGAGCTGCGGTATGTCGAACCGGGCAACGAGGCAGAGATCTACCTCAAGACCTACCCGGACCGGATCATCAAGTGCAAGGTGGACTCCATCATGTGGGCCACGGCCCAGGGCCAGATGCCCATTAGCGGGTGGGTGGGAACCACATCGGTGCTTGGCTTGGCCGACGACCGCCTCGCGGTCCGGCTCCTGGTTGGACCGAAAGACAGAGATCTCTTCCTCGCCGCCGGTGCGGTAGGAGCCGGGGCGATCTACACCGAGCACGTCAAGTTTCTCCACATCATTCGCAAAGTCTTCGTGCGCGTCTCGACGAAGATGGACTGGTTCGTTTTCAAGCTGCATTGAGGCGGGGGCTGACATGAGTATCCGAGTCCTTCTGGGCACTGCGGCGTGCCTCACTCTTGCCGGATGCGCGCTAAAAATCCCGCCGTTTGGCGCGGACATTGCGCCCGAGGCGGCACGCCAAATTCCCGGCGAATGGAGCAGCCCACATCGCAGCGGGGCGGTATTACCGAACTGGATCAGCACTTTTCACGACCCTGAGCTGACTGCGCTGGTGGCGGATGCGATCGAACGAAATCCCGACCTGAAAGCAGCCGCTGCGCGCGTGGAAGCATCGCGCGCTGCCGTCCGTATCGCGGCCGCGTCCCTCTATCCGCGCATCGCGATGAAGGGACTGGGCGAACGGCAGGGACAAGAAATTAGTGGCGATCTCGGTCGCAGCATTAACCCGCCAGATTTCGGCCCTCCAGGGACGGAGAATCCCGGCGGCGCTGGCCTCGACACGAGTATGGATGAATCGTCCCAGCGCTGGGTTTATGGCCTCGCTGCGGGTGCCGCATGGGAGGCGGACGTGTGGGGTCGCATTCGCGCGAAAAAAGCGGCCGCGCTGGCGGAAAGCGGTGCGCTGGAAGCCGATTACGAATTTGCGCGGCAATCTCTGGCCGCAGCGGTGGCGCGCGCCTATTTCTCGACCATCGAAGCCGCACAACAGGAAGCCAACGCGGAAGAGACACTCAATATCTATCAGGAATATACGAAGCTCACCGACGTGCAGAAGCAGCAAGGGCACGCGAGTGATTTCGACGTGGCGCAGATCAAGTCGCGCACCGCCAGCGCACAGGATGCACTCTATGTCGCGCAGCAGGCGCGGGCGCAGACGATCCGCGCGATCGAAGTGGTCACCAGCCATTATCCTGCGGGCCGGTTTGAGGTGCGACGTTCCTTTCCCGCCCAACCAAGAAGCGTGCCCGCCGGTCTCCCGGCGCAGTTGCTCGAGCGCCGTCCCGACCTTATCGCCAGCGAGCGCCGCTTCGCCGCCGCCTTTCATCGCGTGCACGAGGCTCGCACCGCACGCCTGCCGCGCATCGTCCTTAGCGCCACGGGCGGTCTTGGCACCGCAGACTTGGACGGGGTTGGTTCGCTCGATGCTGTCCTTTGGAGTCTCGCTGCCGGAGTTACCCAACCGATTTTTTTTGGCGGCGAACTTAAAGCGGCCCAGGATCTTCGCACCGCCGAGCAAAAAGCCGCGGCAGCCAGCTACGTCGGCACCGCTTTGCGCGCGTTTGAAGATGTGGAGGACGCGCTTTCCAACGACTACTACCTGCGCAAACGCGAAGGCGCACTGTCCGAGGCGGTCTCAAGCAGTAGCGAGTCGGTCAATCTCGCTGGGAAGCAGCTTGAACAAGGTCAGATCGACATGTTCACTATCCTGCGTTTGGGCGGCGAAAATCTAGCGGCAAAGATTCAACTCACCCAGGTCCGCGCCTCCCGTCTCCGCGAACGCGTAAATCTTTATCTCGCGCTGGGCGGCGATTTCGCGGGAACGAACGCATCGAAATGAGGGTCACACCCGGGCTCGCGCGGCTCGGCGATTACCGGCGCGAGTGGCTTCGTGCGGATGTAATAGCGGGCATCACGCTCGCTGCCTACCTAATGCCCGCGGGACTCGCGGACGCGTCGCTGGCCAATCTTCCGCCCCAGGCAGGCCTCTATGCGTGTCTTTTTTCGGGCCTTGTCTTTTGGGTGTTTTGCAGCTCGCGGCATACTGCGATCACCGTCACGTCCGCCATCTCCGTGTTGGTAGGAGCGTCGCTCGGTGATCTGGCCGCAGGCGACACATCGCGATTCGGCGCGCTCGCGGCGTGCACTGCTTTACTGGTGGGCGTGATCGCTTTTGTCGCCTGGCTGGTTAAGGCCGGCGTGATCGTTAACTTCATTTCTGAAAGTGTTTTGATCGGCTTCAAGTGCGGCATTGCCCTGTTCATCGCCAGCACGCAACTACCAAAATTTTGCGGTTTCAAAGGATCGCACGGCGACTTCTGGGAACGTTCCGGCTATTTTCTTTCCCATCTCGGAGACACGAACACGGCCTCGATCATTCTCGGATCATGCGCCCTCGTGCTGCTCTTGCTGGGCAAGAAGTTCCTCAAGAACAAACCGGTCGCGCTCTTCGTGGTCATCGCTGGTCTTGTTGTCGCTTCAACCATGGATCTCGGCGCGCTTGGCGTGAAGGTCCTCGGCGAGGTCCCCCAGGGAATGCCACCATTTGGGTTGCCGGCAGTGCATCTGTCTGACATTAACAATCTCTTGCCCCTCGCCCTGGCTTGCTTTCTAATCGGCACGGTGGAGACAGCGGCGCTCGGTCGTATGTTCGCGCTCAAACACGGTTATCGCTTCGACGCCAATCAGGAGCTTCTCGGCATTGCGGGGGGAAACGTCCTGGCGGGACTCGGCCATGGTTTTCCGGTGAGCGGCGGAATGTCGCAGTCGCTGGTGAATGAGAGCGGCGGCGCACGGACACCGCTGTCGGGATTGATCGCGGCATTGTTTACCTTTCTCGTGGTCATGTTCTTGTCCGGCGTGTTGCGAAATCTTCCGCAACCGGTTCTCGCGGCCATCGTGCTCATGGCCGTTGCTGGTCTCTTCAAGCTGGCCGCGCTCAAACATCTTTGGCGCGCCGATCGCGGTGAGTTTATGGTCGCAATGGCGGCGCTGATCGGCGTGCTCGGCTCAGGCCTTCTCCGCGGCGTGCTTATCGGCGCGATCATTTCCTTGTTTCAACTTCTGCGCCGCGCTTCAAAGCCGCACGTGGCTTTTCTCGGACGCATTCCCGGTGCGCGTCGATTCTCGGACATGGCGCGCCATCCGGACAACGAACCTGTCTTCGGCGCACTTCTCTTCCGCGCCGAAGCGAGCCTCCTTTACTTCAACGCCGATCACGTGCGCGAGACGGTGATGAAGCGGGTCGCGGAAATGGGCATGGGCTTGCGTCTGGCCATTTGCGATCTTTCGACCTCCCCCTACGTAGACCTGGCCGGCGCGGAAATGCTGGCGGGACTCCACGATGAACTCGCGGCCACGAATGTCCGGTTGCAGATTGTGGAAGCTCGGTCCTCGGTGCGCGATCGGCTGGAGGCCGCAGGAGTGGAAAAAAAAGTTGGCCGCATTGGCCGGTTTAAGTCGGTGGCTGATGCGGTGGATGATTTCTTGAATTCGGAGCCCACTACCTAAGAAAGGACCAATCACGATGGGACTATTGACCAATAGTATTGCGAACTGCGAAATACTTAATCTCGAAACAGGGCAGAATCGACAGGGCCCTTACGTCGTCCGGCAGGATGGTGTCGCGCCTCGCGGCACGAGCGTCAGGTCTTACCGCTTTCTCCTGCGTAAGGACGGGACCTGGGTAAATAATCTTGCCGTCTTCGTGTTGCCCGAGGAAGAGCAGGAGGCTCAGTTCACTTTTGCGAGCGTTGCCGAAGTCTATGCCCTCGTGAACAGGCTTGGTGGAACTCCCCGCGCCGAGGCTGCGTTGCCTGAAGGCAAATCTGAGTCGGAATTGCTCGCCGCCACGGAGTCCACAATCTCACGGGTGTGGAAACGCATTCAGAACGCGCGGGGTTCGAAACCTACGTGAGGCACGAAGCTCGGTGATCGCGAAGATCTTGTTTGCCCTGGCCCTTGTCGCGACCACCGTCGCCATTCACGCCGCCGGTATTAGCATGGCCTTGAAACACACCTTGCGTTTCACCGAGCGCCTGGCGACGCGCTTCTGGCCCGTCACCTGGCTCCTCATCCGCATCGCCTGGTTGCTGATTCTTTTTCACCTCTGTGAGATCGCGGTCTGGGCATTGTTTTTCCGGTGGCAGAACTGTCTGCCGGATGCCGAATCGTCGTTCTATTTCTCCGGCGTCACCTACGCGACATTGGGCTATGGCGACCTCCTCCTGCCGAAGGAATGGCGGCTGTTCGGGCCGCTTGAGGCGCTCATCGGCGCTCTAATGTGCGGGCTGTCTGTAGCATATTTCTTCGGGGTCTTAGCAAAACAATTCCTCGAACGTTTGGACGCTAAGGAGCCAACTCTGATCGATTGATGAACCGGACGCTATCGGTTCGCAGCGGCCGAACAAACGGTCATAAAGATCGGGTGAACACTCAGATAATCGTACGCCCAAAGTCCAATAGGCAAAACGGACAGCGACAGGTAAAGGTGGCACTCATGAAGGCAAAGACGTTCTGGGTCTTGATCGCAGTTGCGCTGCTTGCCGCCGGCGTGCAGAAATCGATGGGGGGGACAATTCCGGCGGGAACGATCCTTGTCGTCCGCACCATGGCTGCAGTTTCTTCGGTCGAT
>Ga0070670_100005400_pt1 | contig 10786 bp, 7 predicted proteins | sample KBSS63metaG_FD_64665 | JGI IMG/M metagenome (GOLD analysis project Ga0070670, IMG submission 64665) | Switchgrass rhizosphere microbial communities from Kellogg Biological Station, Michigan, USA - KBS S6-3 metaG | ecosystem: Host-associated > Plants > Roots > Rhizosphere > Soil ... | reverse complement strand
CTATCAGCCAGCGACAGACCAGGCCAGGACGAGGGAGCCGGGTGACCGCGAGGTTGGAAAAAATTTGTGGCAACAATTAAGTGCCAGACGGACGCCTACAGCAAGAAATGACTTTGCCGACTTGTGCGCTGGCCGTGACTATTGCGAAATAACGGGAGCCCTCCGAAGAGCCAACATGTCCGCCCCTCGCACTCGCAATTCGCGCCGCTTGGGAAGTATTTCCAGCGCGCAGACGACCGCATTCGGCACCCGTTTCGACGCGGTGCGAGCGGCAACGTTGCTACTTGCAGCGCCATTGTCGGCCGAAGACTGCGCGCTGCAGTCGATGCCTGATGCGAGTCCGATCAAATGGCACCTGGCCCACACAACGTGGTTTTTCGAAACGTTCGTTCTCGAGCGCTTCATTAGCGGGTACCGTCATTTCGATCCAAGATACCGGGTGCTTTTCAATTCCTACTACAACGCGGTTGGCGACAAGCACCCGCGTTCCGAACGCGGCCTGCTGTCGCGCCCGTCGCTGGACGAGGTTCTTGCGTACCGCCGGCACGTCGAGGAGCATCTTGTCCCGCTCGTTGCGCAAGCGGTCGACGACGCCGAACTGGCGTCGCTGCTGGAACTCGGCCTACAGCACGAACAGCAGCACCAGGAACTTATCCTCACCGACCTGAAGCACCTCTTGTCACGCAATCCGCTGCAACCGGCCTACAGGGAGCGTTGGCCGCTGACGCCGGTCAAGCCCCGCCCCTCGCGGTGGATTGGCTTCGCCGGCGGATTGGTCGCCGTCGGCCACCACGGCGCCGGCTTCTCCTTCGACAACGAGCGGCCCCGGCACCAGGTCTTCCTCAACCCGTTCGAGCTCGCATCGCATCCGGTAACCCACGGTGATTTTCTGGCGTTCATCGACGATGGCGGCTACACGCGGCCTGAACTCTGGCTGTCGTTGGGCTTCGACACAGTGCAAGCACAGCGGTGGACTGCGCCTTTGTACTGGGAATGGCGAGACGGCCGCTGGACGACGTTCACCTTGCATGGCCGCGTCGAAATCGACCCCGCCACACCGATTACCCATGTGAGCTACTTCGAAGCCGATGCCTACGCGCGCTGGTCGGGTGCACGCCTACCCACGGAATTCGAGTGGGAGACCGGCGCTGTCGATTGCCCAATAGACGGAAACTTCCAGGACAGCGGAGCGCTGCATCCGCTCGCGCCACGCGCATATCCGTCCGGCGACCATCCCGGTCAACTCTTCGGCGACGTGTGGGAGTGGACGGCGAGCGCGTACGCGCCCTACCCGGGGTTCACGGCGGCTCCAGGCGCCGTCGGTGAGTACAATGGCAAGTTCATGTGCAATCAATACGTGCTGCGTGGCGGATCGTGTGCCACTCCGCGCTCGCATGTTCGAGCAACCTACCGCAATTTCTTTCCGCCTGAAGCGCGATGGCAGTTTTCGGGATTGCGTCTCGCGCGGGACCTTCGCTGATCTTCGCCGCTCATGCGGCGTGGAACACGGCGAAATCGCAGCGCGCGTCCTGCCAGAAGCGCACAGTACCAAAGCCTGCTTGCTCTAGCTGAGCGGCGAAATGCTCAGACTCGTACTTGTATGAATTCTCCGTGTGTATACGCTCACCCGCGCCGAAAATTCGCGGTGCGCCGTCAAATGTCACGACCTGGGTCGACATGGCCTCGAGGTGCATTTCAATCCGCGCGGCTTCCATGTTGTAGAACGCGCGGTGCGCATAGGCACTGGTTACGAAATCGGTGCCAAGTACCCGATTCACGTTGTTCAATATGTTGCGGTTGAAGGCTGCGGTCACCCCGAGCGAATCGTCGTAGGCGGCCTCGAGCCGCGCCTTATCCTTAATTGTGTCGACGCCGATCAGGAGTCCGCTGCCGGGAACTTCGCAATGCCGCCGTATGGCCTTCAGGAAGACAGACGCCTCGTCAGGCGTGAAATTGCCGATCGACGAGCCAGGATAAAAGAACGTCGTCGGCAATTCGACAAGATCGGAACGCAGGTCTAGGCCGAGGCTGAAATCGGTGATCACACCGAGCATTTCCACGCCTGGAAACGCGGGTGCCAGCCGCGCAAGCGAACGTTCGATCTGCCCCTCGGCAATATCCACTGCGACGTACCGTTTCGCCGCGACAACCTGAAGCAAGCTCTCGCCCTTGCTGCAATCGCCGGCTCCGAGATCCACGAATTGGCCGCCACTGCCAATGGCCCGCGCGATCTCGGTGCGATAGGCGCTGAAGATCGCCCACTCTGTTCGCGTCGGATAATACTCGGGGAGCGCGCAGATCGCGCCGTACAACGCACATCCGAGATCATCGTAGAAATACTTCGGCGGAATGTGGGGTGGCGTAGCACGCAGTGCGGCGACGAGCGCGCGCCGCTCAGCCGTGGGGTCGATCTGGAGACGCCGGACGACGCGATAGGCTTCCATTGGCAGTTATGGGTGAAAAGCTCAATGCGGATAGGTGGAATGATAGCCGGTAGTTGAGTCAGTATTCCGGTGCCCGAAGTTCCTGCTAAAAGTCTGGACAAACGCCGCGTTCGGACACATTGGGCTGCAGGCGCGCCGGGCGGGGAGGGACAGGTGAATGGAATGCTCGCGCGAACCATGGAATAATCTGTGAATTGCCGATCGCCCTGCGCTGGAGTTGAGGTCGCCCGCCAGAGTCGCTTCCAAAACGATTGTGAACGAGGTTTCGCCGATGAAGCGCAAACTGCTCTTGTCCCTGCGTCACTCTCTCCTTGCCGTCACGTGCGTCCTCTGGAGCACTGTTGTGTTCGCCCAGACCGACGCGTTGCCTTCCTGGAACGACGGGGCTGCAAAGAAAGCGATTGTAGATTTCGTGCTGGCCACGACCGCGCAAGGCAGCCCGCAGTTCGTGCCACCGCCTCAGCGCATCGCCACCTTCGACCAGGACGGCACGCTGTGGGTCGAGCATCCTATCTATACGCAGGTGATGTACGTGCTGGAGAGCGTGCCGGCGCTGGTCGAGTCGAAGCCGGAACTGGCCAAGGTGACGCCGTATTCGACGGTGTTGGAGTTGTTGAAGGGCGATCGCGCGGCAATGGAGAAGCTCACCGACGCTGATCTGTTGAAGCTACTTGCTGCGACGTCGACGGGTATGCCGGTGGAGACATTCCAGGCCGATGCGAAGAAGTGGCTCGCCGAAGCCAAGCACCCGCGCTGGAAGAAGCCGTACACGGAACTCACCTACCTGCCGATGCAGGAAGTTTTGCAGTACCTGCGTGCCAACGGCTACAAGACCTATATCGTCACCGGCGGCGGACAGGATTTCGTGCGCACCTACTCCGAGGCGACCTATGGCATACCGCCGGACCAGGTAGTCGGCACGGCAGGCGGAACGAAGTATGGCTATGCGAAGGACGGCAAACCGTTCCTGACCAAGGAACCGAAGCTTCTGCTCAACGACAACAATGCCGGCAAGCCTGAGGGCATTCACCTGATGATCGGTCGCCGGCCGAACATGTCGATCGGTAATTCGACCGGTGACCGCCAGATGCTGGAGTACGCCAAGGGCGGCGACGGGGCGCGGTTGTCCATGCTAGTTTTGCACGATGACGCGCAACGCGAGTACGCGTATGGTCCGGCCAGGGGCCTGGCGCAGACCAAAGTCGGCGCCTTTCCGCAGTCACTTTACAACGAGGCGACGAAGCACGGCTGGATCGTTATCAGCATGAAGGACGACTGGAAGAAGATTTTCGCGTTCGAATAACGCCGGGCCGGAGACTCACATCGTGTGGTGGATCAGCTATCGAGGTGAAGGCAAGCACGGGATCGAGAACATCGGCGTCTTCGAGGACGACGGCACGCCGCGCACGGTGCATCCGCTGCTCCTCGACCCGGCACCCGACGCGCATCCGCTGAAGATCGCGCGCGGCTTCGCACTGGTTGGCGACGATCTCTACATCGCCAATGCCTGGCATAGGGACAGCCACGTCGCCCGTTATCGCCGCAGCGGAGACACGTTTCACTACGCGGATGTTGTGGTCGCAACGAAGCACGTAGCGGCGATGGTCCACCCGTTCGATGTTGAACTGGGGGACGACGGCATTCTCTATGTGTCGTGCCAGGACACCAACACGGTCGTCGCGATCCGGCCCAAGACGCGCAAGCCGGCGCCTGTCGCGGCGCACCTGCGCAAGAAATTTCCCGACGGAAAGTTCTTCCCCGGCACGCTGGTCGCGTCGTCGCGGGGCCGGCTGCCCGAGGTTGCCGGCCATGACCCGCCCAACGTGCCGGCGCCGCAGGGACTCAAGGTGGTGCTCGACCAGCGCGGCAAGCCGCGTCACTCTGTGCGCGGAATCGTCGTGCACCGCAAGCATCTCTACGTAGCAGACGAAGCGAGCGACGGCGTCAAGATCTTCCAACTGTCCTCCGGGCGGCTCATCGCGCGGTTGCGCAGCAAGGAGATGATTCGGCCGGTGCACCTTATTCTGCAAGGCGACACCCTTTACGTCGGCGCTGCCGGCACCGGCAGTATCCTCGCTTACGACATTCCAGCGAAAATACCCCGAGGCATAGTGAAGCCGCGCGTTGTCATCCGCGGCAAGCTCCACTCTCCGTCCGGCTTCGCGATCGGTCCGGACGGCGACTTCTACGTCGCCGAACGCCTGAGGCGGCGCGTGCGACGCTTCTCCGCGAAAGGGAAGAAGAAGGGGACGTTCATCGATGACTTGCCGGATATGCCGGAGTTCCTGCTGCACGTTCCCGATCGCGCTTGAACAACCTCGCAGGAACGCGCGAACAATCACGAACTGAATGCCCGCACCGGGCATTCAATGGCGATACCCTTTCACACGGACCTTGAAGCTCATCGCCGGTCCCGGCGTGGGGGCGGTCTTGGTCTTGAGCACGTAGTCGGGCGAGTCCAATTCCAGATCGAGTCTGTGGAACACACGGGCCAGCGACAGCGCCATCTGCACCTCGGCCAGGCTCTTGCCCAGGCAAGTGTGGGGGCCGCGGCCGTAAGGTGAGTACACGCCGGGCTGCAAATGCTCGGCGCGTGGTTTTTGATAACGGTCGACGTCGAAGGTCCTGGCCCGAGGCCAGTACTCCTCCATGAAGTGCGGCACGCTGGTACCGACGTAGATCATCTCGCCTTCATGAATCTGGTGGCCTTCGAACACGAAGTCCTTGTTGGCGGTACGCATCTGTGCGACGGCGATCGGATAGAGACGCATGGTTTCCATGATTGCACCATTGAGTGCGGGCAGCTTCTTGAGCAAACCCTCCTCATCCAGGCTGCCGGCTGCGAACAGCTCGTCGACCTCCTTCAGCACGCGCGCCTTGACCTCAGGATGCTTGAGCACGCAGTAGACGACGGCCGCGGTGGTGTTGGCGACGGTGTCGAGGCCCGCGACGTAGGGGCCCGTCAGGGACAAGATCAGATCGCTCTCGGGCATCTTCTCCGGTGTTTCGATGTGCGCGGCCATGATGTCGTCGACCAGGTTGCGGTCTCCCGGCTTGACTGAGGCATGGCGCGCTCTGGTGTCCTCAATCATCTTGCGGCCCAGCTCCATGACCCTGCTCCTGGCCTTCCTGTATTCGGCACGCTTCAGCAGGAACCTGGGGCGTTGCCGCGTCACCAGTACGTTGAGGATGTAGATGATGGCAGTGCGGATGTCCTTCACATACGCCAGCGGCGCGGCGCCGGTGAGGATGATGCCAAGCTGTTCGACCACCATGTACTGCATCGCTTCAACGACGGAAACGTCCTTTCCTGCGGGCCAATCGCGCGCGAGTGCGCCGTCGGTGATCGCGACAAGCTCGTTGTAGCGGCCCCTGATCGATTCCTTCGAATAGCCATTGCGCATGATGTCGCGCAGTTCTCTATGGCTGTCGCCGTCCTCGCCGGTGAGCATCCGCTTCGCGCCGAACTCACCCTTCAGGCCTTCCCAGAATTCCTTTGAGCGGAGACAATCCTTGCCGGCCCGCGTGCCCATGAAATTGGCGGCTTCGACGCCGGAGATCAGCACGTACTTCTCGCCGAGGATGCTCAGGCGACACACCGGACCGTAAGTGCGGTAGCAGTGAAGGAAAAAATCCGCAGGTCCATTGACCATGCCGAAGAGGCTGCCCAGCAACGGCAGCCCGGGTACCCGAGGCGTCGCTTTCGACGCAACGGGTTCTGCGGCGTCACTTCCCGGTGTATTGATCCGATTCTCCAAAGATCCAGCCCGCGTGGCCCCGGTCCGCTGAATTCACTTCCTGATTCAGGACACTATAATCGAAGCATGATCTGAACACCCGCGTGTGGTTCGAGCATTTGAAACTCCCGCAAGGGGAGTGCGCGACTCGACGGAGCCTGAATCGATGAATGCCCACTCAAGAATCGCCAGCCGGGCCCTCGCGGTTGCGCTTGCGCTTACGATTCTGGCGACGTATCCCCAGACGCCGCAGGCGCAAACGGCACCGGTCGCGCCAGCGGCGATGGCTCCCCGCATTGGCCTTGCGCTATCGGGCGGCGGGGCGCGCGGCATCGCACACGTAGGTGTGCTCAAGGTACTCGACGAATTGCGAGTGCCGATCTCGTGCGTGACCGGAACCAGCATGGGCGCGGTCGTTGGAGCGACGTTCGCGGCGGGGCGGACACCCGCCGAAATGGAGAAGCTCGTTCTCGAAGCGAACTGGGAGGAGATCTTCCGGGACAAACCCCCGCGCGGAGAGATCGCGGTCCGCCGCAAGATCGACGACTATAAGACGCTGTTCGCGCCCGAGTATGGCGTCACCGATGGTGGCCTTGCGCTGCCCAAGGGTGTACTCGCGGGCGTCGCGATCGAAACGGAATTCCGCTCCATGGTGGCTCCCGCATTCGGAATCACCGACTTCCGGCAGCTTCCAATACCATTTAACGCGATCGCCACCGACATTGAAACCGGTCAGGAAGTCGTTCTTGGCAATGGCAGTCTGGCGCAGGCGATGCGCGCAAGCATGTCGATACCCGGGGCGATGACGCCGGTCGAGATCGAGGGGCGGCTGCTCGTCGATGGCGCCATCGCCGACAACCTGCCGATCGACCAGGCGCGCAAGCTCTGCGCCGACCTGATCATTGCCGTCAACATCTCTACGCCACCGCTGAAGCGCAGCGAGATCACGTCGGCATATTCGGTCGTGACACAGCTGCTCAATTTTCTCGGCAAGCAGACGGTCGACGACCAGCTCAAGAGTCTCACTGACAAAGACGTGCTGATCACGCCGGACCTGGGAGACGTTTCCTCGGTCAAATTCGACCGCTCGAAGGATGCCATCCGCATTGGCGAAGAGGCGACGCGCGCGCTCGCCGACAAGCTCAGGCGCTACAGCCTGCCAGCGGACCAGTATGCGGCACTGCGTTCACGCCAGGTGGCCCAGGCGAAGGACCTCGGCATGGTCAACGAAATCCGCGTCGAGGGATTGACCAAGACGAATCCGACCGTCGTGCGCGAGCTGATCGAAAGCCAGCCGGGCGAGCCGCTTTCCGAGGAGAAGATCGGCGCCGACCTGCGCCGCATCTTCGGCACGCGCGATTACGAGAGCATCGACTACCGGATTGTCGGCGGCGGTGATCTCGGCCCTCGCGCGATGATTGTCACGCCGAAGGAGAAGGCCTGGGGGTCCGATTACCTGCGCTTCGGGCTCGGGCTCGCCAGCGATTTCCAGGGCGACAATCAGTTCAACGTTCTCGCCCAGTACCGGAAGACGTGGCTCAACCGGTTGGGCGGCGAATGGACCACCGAGGCGCAGATCGGCCAGAACACGCACCTGTTTACCGAGTTCTACCAGCCGCTTAACGAGGACGGCCGTTGGTTCATCGCGCCCAATGCCGTGATCGGCCAGCAGACGCGCGGCTTGTTCGTGAATGAAGAAAAAGTGGCCAATTACCTGATCAGTTCCGGGGAACTGGGCGTCGACGTCGGCGCGAATCTGGGGACCTGGGGCCAGCTGCGCACCGGTGCTGTGTGGTCGAAGGTCTTCGCAAGGGTCGACACGGGCCCTCCGGTCCTTCCAAACGTGCGCGAGACGACCGCGGGGCTCCGTGCGGCGTTGTTCGTCGACCAGACCAATACCGCCTGGTTCCCCACCGACGGTTACGGATTCTCGGGAACGGCGTACGCGGCGATGACGTCGTTCGGGTCGGCACTGAACTATCAACGTCTCGAGGGATCTGCGCGCGGCATCCGAAGTTGGGGAGACCACGTGTTCAACCTGGCCGTCAGCGGTGGCACGTCGCTGGGTTCGGATATGCCTGCCTACGAGTCCTTCGCGCTCGGAGGTCCCTTGAGGTTGTCGGGCTACCGCATCAATGAGTTCTCCGGGCGCGAATATGCATTTGGCCGGCTGATGTACTACCACCGTATTTATTCGCTGCCGGACATCCTGGGATCGGGTCTCTACCTGGGCGCCTCCGGAGAAGTCGGCTACATGGCCAATCGATTCGACAACTCGCCGTCGCGGGGAACGCTGTGGTCGGGATCGACGTTCCTCGGCGCGGATACGTTTCTCGGGCCAGCCTACTTGGGCCTTGGCTACGGCGGAGCCGGCAACTGGAGCCTGTACATGCTGCTCGGCGCACCCTGATAGGTTTCAGGGGCGGAACCAGGCATTACCCACCACGAAGTACAGTGCGGTCGTCCCGGGACTATGTGCGACGTCGATGCCGGCGTCCATGCCGAACTTGCTTGCCAGCTTGTAGCGGAAGCCGAGTCCTCCGGCGCCGACATTCTGGGTGGCGACGAAGTTCTGGCGGTCGGTTCGAGTGGTGCCGGCGCCGCCGAAGGCAACGAGGCTCCAGCGGCCGATGAACTGCCAGCGCGCCTCCAGTTCGACCGATGCCGCCTGGTCACCCTGATAGCGCGCTGCCGGGACGCCGCGCAGCTGCACAAACGGCCGTAGGAAAAAAGGCGTGCCGTCCGATGACCACGAGTAGAGTCCGCGCGCTCCGATCGTCACGTCATGAGGGAGCGGATGCCAGCCGATGAGCACCTGCTCGAAGCGCTCGAAGTCGACGCTTGCGCCCAGCGCTTCGCGCGAGGCAAGCCAGGAAGTCTCGGCATACACGCCACGCGTCGGCGTGAACACGTTATCGCGGGTATCGAACTCAAGGACCGCTGTAGGTGCCGAGATCTTCACGCGGATCTGGTCGACGCCTGGCAGGACCGCGTCCTCACGTGGCTTGGGGTCCACGTCGGCGTAGACATAGCGCACGCCGACGGACCACGGCGACTTGGGCGCGAGTTGCCAGTTCGCCTGCGCGACGAGTCCCGAAAACCGCAGCGATGTGCGCACGCCCTGGTTGAGTGAAGACGGCGCGTTCCCAAGTCCGTAGAAGTCGAGATTGAGCTGTCCGGTGCCCGCACCGAAGAGCGTACGCAGGCGTCCGTCCAGCCATCTGCTGGAATCGCCGGCGAAGGCTCCCCACGTGCCGTTCTGCGTCCCGAACGCGCCCACGGCGGATATGTCAGGCCGCGCCCAGCCTTCGTCGCCCGCGTCCCGGCGCGGCCGGAGGAACATGCCTGCGCCGCCGCCGCCATAGCCCACTGCGGGCTCGGTCACGATGATGGGGATCGGGAGAAAGCCGCTGGGGTCTTCGAGGAAGTAGCTCAAGTCCAGCTGACCATCCTGGGGATCGAAGAATCGTGCAGTCCCTTCGCGCTTGCCTTCAGGGCGGGCCGCCTCGGAAACGATTTCGACGCCTCGCAACGGTTCGCCAATCGCCTGGGCGGCTGACCCGGACGATGCCCCAGGCGCGAACAAGAGAAACAGGGCGAGCCGCAGCAAGTGCTGGCGGTCGCGATTTCGCGCTTCGCTGAATCTGGAGTTCAAACGTGTCGTCCGATTGCATACGGTGAAAATCGAGCCCAGTGTAACCGCAGGGGGCGCGCCGCGGGGCTTGACCGCGCAGGCGGGAGCCACGGTACTATGGCTGCGGGCATCAGTTGAAATTGTGATCGTTCGCCGTTTGTAACCTTCGGGTGCAGCAGCGCGATCTAGGGGTACCTGACAATGACTCTACCCGGTTTCACATCGCGGTCCGCACTCGTCACAAGCGTTCTGTTCGCGCTGTGCGTCCTTTCCGCCGGCGCCCATGCACAAGGCGCCGTGGTGCCTCCGCCACACTGGTCGGGACTGCCGATATGGGGAGTGGAAGCGCAGGCCAAGGGCTATGAGATTCCGTACCCGTTTGGAATCGGGATCACTGGCTACTCGGCCCGGCAGCCGGTGAACATCCATGACCTGCAGCTGGCACGCAACGGGCCACCGGTGTCGGTCAAGAATTTCCTGCAGATCAACACGGTCGACACATCCCAGCAGAACGTCTCGGCGAAGTTCGACGTCCTGGTCTTCCCGTTCCTGGACGTCTATGTCCTCGGCGGATACACGACGGGAACCACCAAGGGCCTTATCCAGGTGCCCGCCGATCCTATCCTGGGCATCGGCATCATCGATCCGAGAGAACTGCAACTCAATGCCGCATTCAGCGGTCCGACCTACGGCGCAGGCATAACGCTCCAAGGGGGCGGCAAGGTAAGCGACTGGCACGACCTGACGGCAATCGGGGTGATCGACTGGAACCGCACGCAGACCAAGCTGAAATTCGAAAACGAAACGGTGATTGCCGACACGAAGCCGGTGGCGTCGGTCTTCTCGGCCAGGCTGGGCCTGCACGGCACCGTCGGCAACGCCAATGCCGCGGCCATCTGGGTCGGCGCGATGTACCAGAACATCCAGCAGGAGGTCGCGGGCAGCGTTGCCAATACCGACCTTCAGTTCAT
>Ga0070670_100005397_pt1 | contig 10788 bp, 11 predicted proteins | sample KBSS63metaG_FD_64665 | JGI IMG/M metagenome (GOLD analysis project Ga0070670, IMG submission 64665) | Switchgrass rhizosphere microbial communities from Kellogg Biological Station, Michigan, USA - KBS S6-3 metaG | ecosystem: Host-associated > Plants > Roots > Rhizosphere > Soil ... | reverse complement strand
GTTTACGACAACGGAAAGTTCCACTATGCGGGTCGGGTTGGCACCGGTTTCAATAGCAAAACATTACGCGATCTTCGCGGCCGACTCGATCGGATCGAAAGCAACTCGCCGTCCTTTGTCAATCCACCGCGCGGCGCCGATGCCAGGGGGGTGCATTGGGTAAAGCCGGATCTGGTCTGCGAAATCGCATTTAGCGGCTGGACAAGCGATGGCTTGTTACGCCATCCCTCCTTCAAGGGCCTGCGCGAAGACAAGCCGGCGGGCCAGGTCAAACGAGAAATCGCTGCCGCCACTCCGAACTCGCGCGCCGATCAGGTTTCTAGTCGCAAAAGGTAAAAGTCACAATCGATGGTGAGAAAAGCCGCAAAACAAATCAAAAACGAAGGAAATGGCGGTGATGAGATTGCCGGCGTTCATTTGACTCATCCCGACCGCGTTCTTTATGCCGATCAAGGAATCACCAAAGGCGAGTTAGCCCTCTATTATAAAGCCATTGCCGATTGGATCCTGCCGCAAGTCGAAAATCGCCCCATAACACTGCTGCGCTGTCCGGAAGGTTACGGAAAGGGGTGTTTCTATCAAAGACACACGCGCGATGTTGTCCACGGCGCGTTTTTACTCGCTGCTATTGACTGAGCGGATTATTTCCAACGTACCTTGATTGGTCTCTGTATAGTTATAGGCTTCAAAAGTAGTCCTAACAGCTATTGAGCTGGGCGCGCAGCTAGGTGCGCGGGCCGCTTACGCCAAGGAAGCGATACGCGACGCGCTCATCAATCACAAGGAATACATTTACGAGCACGGCGAAGATGCCCCCGACATCAGCGGCTGGAGCTGGGAACATAAACAGCACGCGGGCCATATGGATTCCACCGAAGCGACAATATCGACACGGGAGTGGGAGCACCTGTTCGCAATTGATACTTTGACAAATCTGGCCGCACGGATCGAATCTCGCATGATCCTCGGTAACTCTAGCCTGCTCGTGCAGTCTGCGTATAACTTCCGCGAATTTTAGCGAGACCGAACAAGAAAACCGATGTCAAAGTTCCTTTCAGCGGCAATGGTGCTCGGCTTGGCAGTCATACTTCGTGGGGCACAATACCAAGCCAATCGCAATGACGGTCTGTAATAGGGGGGGACGATGTTTACCCGCGTACTCGTGCCGTTGGACCGATCCGACAACGCGGAAAGAGCTCTGCCATACGCCCGCGCGTGGGCACGAACCCTTGAAATACCGGTAACCCTGATAACGGTTGTCGAGACAGCCGCCGAAGTTTTCCCAAAAAAACTCCGTGATCTCGATACGCGCATACAAGAGAGCATGAAAAGCAGTGAGGAATATCTCGAGAAAATATCCCGGACATTTGCCGGGGTCAGCGTCCAATACACGGTGGAAAAAGGCAAAGCCGAAGACGCTATTATCATAAATGCCGCTGCGGATAATCGAACGCTTATCACGATGGCCTCCCGTGGGCGTTCCGGAGTTGGCCGCTGGCTACTCGGCAGCGTCGCCGAGAAAGTTGTGCATGGAGCGAATAACGCGGTTCTTGTAGTGAGAGCGAACCAGGAAATGACTTCAGAGGGTGAAGCAGCTCCGGAATCAATCATTGTCCCGCTCGACGGTTCGAACCAGGCCGAATCCGTTCTATTATATATCGTCGAATTGGCAAGAGCCTTCCACGCGAAGGTCACGCTCTTACGCGCATACAGCCTGAAACAGATCATCTTCAGCTTCGAGCAATATCATCCCGATCTGGATGGACTCAAAGACGCATTGAGATGGGAAGCCAAAACTTATCTGGATGAAAAGGTAGGGCAACTGAAGAGTCGCGGTCTGGTGGATGTGTTCTGTTGCGTCACCGAAGGAGACGCTCCGGAAACAATCATCGAAATGGGTAAGGGAGCACCGGGCACGATGATTGTAATGTCGCCCCACGGCGGCTCGATGATCAAGCATTGGGTACTTGGCAGCGTCACCGAAAAAGTGCTCCGTCACGCCAACAACGCGGTATTAATCCTTCGCACCTGATCCCGTGCGCGAAGCGCGTTAGAGCGCGACGAAAGCACGCGGCAAAACCGGCGAAGCGGCGAAAGGCGTAGCCGGAGTTCTGCATGGCCTATGGCGCTGGCGCGCGGCGAAGTCGAGGACGAATGCGCGATGGTTTAATTACAAACAAAGAAGCAAAATTGTGCGATGGATTTCTCTTTCTCATTGATGCGAAATGGGATTGATTTTTCTTCAACGATAGGAAAGCAAGTCGCTGCAATCTACGAATCCCGCATCTTTCGAGAGATAGCATCGCAGCATATTTTTGTCTTTAGCTTTTACTTTCCATGCTGCAACAAAAAAGGGTAGTCGGCCAAAGCTGATGTACATAATGCATGCGCCACATTCAGTGGCAGCGATTAGCGCGATTTTGAAAGTTCATAACCCGATCGAAGAGGATTCCGGCGGGATCTACGATGAGTGCGAAAAGCTGGCCGCAGCCGAGGCTGATCAGATTTTGCGCCAGTTGCAGAATCACTCCGAAGTGAAGGTATTGTCGCACGGCGATAACGCGTGTGTACTGGATGCGGCGCGCCGCGCATTGGCGCGGACCGGCTACAATTTCGAAGTACAGTTTTCAGCTACATGACTTCTTCCGTTAGCTAGCGCGAATTTTGAACCGAGGATCCCGCTGCGCTTGCATTCAGGTTACGGCTAAAAAGGGCAGGCATGCAGCGCGATCCCTGGCGAGAATCGGCACTGGTACGCGCTCAACATTGAATAAAACCGTAGTCGTATAACTTTTTTAGAGCGCCGGAACATGACACCATCTCGTTATAAGGTGCAGAGTTGGGAACGTGCTGGGCGGAGGTTAACGAGTCTATAAAAAAATCGGAGCGTTTAGTTATGTCAGTCAAAAACAAAATCTACATCACTGAATTTGACCTGAATCGGCTAAAAGGGCTCATCAAATTTGCCCAGGAGCACTGGGACAAAAGTGTTTTACAGTATCTCAAGGAGCTTGAAGAAGAGCTCGACCGGGCGAATATAGCCAAGCCCGAAGAGATCCCGACCGATGTGATTACAATGAATTCGACTTTTCGCGTGCATGACCTGGATAGTGGAGAAGACTTCGTTTACACGCTGGTCTTTCCTGCAAGGGCTGATTCGGCGAGCGGAAAAATTTCAATTCTCGCTCCGCTGGGGACAGCAGTGTTGGGATATCGGGTCGGAGATACCGTCGAGTGGGCGGCACCCGCAGGGCGGAAAAGGCTCAAGGTCAAAAAGATCGTCTATCAGCCGGAGGCTAAGGGCAATTATCACGCATAACTAACCGCTGTACGCTGCCCAAATAGGAATCGTCGACAAAGTTTCGCGCTTCGCGGTGGATCATTTTTAAACGACTGCGTGTAGATTGACGATCTTGGCTTTAATGGGTTGATTTCGGCTTCGCGGCGGCTTTCAGACTGCATCAGCACCGGGATTGTCAGGATTCAGGTTGTCGAAAACATCCCTGTAGCGGTTCACGAAAGGACCGGCCGGACACGCTAATAACTAAAGTTTCCTGTGGGGCTTATCGCGATCCCTCTCCTACTCGCGCAGCTTCCATTTGTCTTTCGGCATCCGCCGGCTGTGTTCTGGTAAGGGAGAATCGGTTTAAAAATTGTGGCGCGACGCGCATCAAGACGGCATTGAGTAGAATCGTCAAAAGCGATGCGGCAAGTGTCGCACTGTAAAGATGGGGTTCCACCAGACCGGCATCTCTGGCAACCCGGACGAGAACGTAGGAGAACTCGCCGATCTGGGTCAATCCCACGCCTACCAGTACCGCGGTCCTGAGAGGATAACCAAACAGCTTCACAACGGAAGTCCAGATTACAAACTTGCCGAGGGTGATGACTGCAACGATGGCTGCGAGGAGAGCTGGATTTGAAATGAGGGCTTTGGGATCTATAAGCGTCCCGATCGTAACAAAGAATAGAGCTACAAAAGCATTCCTGAGCGGAAGCAACTCCGCGAGGATCTCGTGCCCGACCTCAGATTCACTGACTATCATTCCAGCCAAAAATGCACCCAGGGCAAGCGATAAGCCTAGGGCTTGCGTCACCGCTGCGGTTGCAAATCCCAAAGCCAAGGCTATCAAAATACGGAGTTCCTGGTTTGTAGTGTCCGGAATCCGCGCCATCAAGGGAGGAACCAGTTTGGCGGCTATAAAGATAACGGGGACCAAAATCAGCAGAGCCTCGCCGAACCCGGCTCCGATGCTCAAGAACTCGCTCCCACTCGCCGTTGTCAATACCGGAACCAGCACAATCATGATGACAAATGCCAAATCATCGACCAAGGTGATACCAATCATCACTCGGCCGTGTTCAGAGTGGAGTTCTCCTCGATCAATCAGCAACTGAGAAAGCACCATCGTGCTAGCCAGGGATGTAACTGCGCCGATCGTGAGACTTTCTAAGATATTCCAGCCCAGTAGCCGACCGACTAGTACTGCCAGAGCGATGACAACCAGGAGTCCGACCGGTCCACCGATCAGGGCAACCCATTTCACCCGAAGGAGGTCGCGAAAGGAGAACTCGATTCCAATGGAGTACATGAGCAGAATGACGCCGATCTCGGCGAAGAGCTCAAGAACATGGATGTCCGAAAGGGTAGGCCCAGGTGTGAAGGGGCCGATCAAGATTCCGCCGACCACGTACCCCATGATTAGCGGTTGCCCCAGTCGCTTGGCGATTAGGCCACCCAAAACAGCGGCGACAAACACGTATGCGAGATCGCGATAGAGAACAGCCTCAGCGGCCATAGCTACTCGTAGCGCTATTCACTTGCGCGAAGGTAAAATCAGAAGTGCAATATAGAAGAAAGATAGGTATACCCTTTTGCAAACCAGGAAATGGAAAAGCGCGGAAAAACTCGCCAGTTACGATGAGAATGCCCGCGTCAAAATTGTTTACTCCAAATCCAGGTACTGTTTACCCGTTCCCGTAGAGATTTATGAACCGACGTTTTTCCAACTTCACGAGGACAACTTCTCCGAATTAATTCCAGCCTGCGGATCGCTCCTCATCACCATCGCCTGGATTTCCCGTTGATGGATTGCTTCCTCCTGTCGCATGCGTCGCAGTTCTTGTGCAACTTTTGGGGCTATCCGCTCCAACTGCAGCAAACGTTCTATTCGGTCTGAACTGTGGCGCTTCTTTTTTTCCAGCACAGTGAGCAAACGTTCCCAACCATTTTTGCCGGCTCTCGGGGAAAAACGGACCTGCGGAATCTGTCCACCTAATGCCGTGATATGTTCCGCGAGCCAACGGATATAGCCTTGCTCTTCGGCGGCAATGCCAAGCAGCTTATCCCGGAACTGCGGATACACCATGTGCGCTGCATAGTCTGTTAGCTTGAGCACGTTTTCCGATTTCTCAGTATATTCCTCGGATAACATTTCAAGAACACGCCACCGATCATCAGAATTGAGATAGGCACGAAGCGAATTCCATACTCTCCTCAAAAAATTTCGTGCGGCATGGTTTTCCATAAAACCGTTGTTCGACAGTCTCGAATGAGATCGCCGGGAAGTTTAGCCATTTTCTCGAGTCGCAGCCATCAATACGAATAGCACAAACAATGTCTGCCCGCACACGTAGAACAAAGCAAGCCTGCAGGATAGCAAACTTTAGGCGCTTCGGTCGCCCCGTGTCTGGGACCAACGGTCATCGGCTGCGTGTTGTGTCTTGCCGTCGCGCATTCTAAGAGCAAATATGTAGCTACATGAGTCCTGAATTTGCATGGGAAATTATCGGCGCACTGGTCGCGCTCCTTGCAATCCTCGTAGGTTTTTTCTGGTTCAGGATTCCAGTGATTTTTTTTGGACGCCCGAAAGATCTTTCAGATCAAGAATTTCTCACATGGTGGCATCTTTCGGTTGAAATCAAGCCGCGGTTTTTTCAAAGGAAGTTGATTGGCGATTGTGCCATTTCCGCTTACATACACGGCGGCGGGGTAGGCACAATCGTCAGCGAAGTCGACCTATGTTGGGAGACCGAGGATGGTCCACACAAAACAGCGAACATAGAGATAAACAGAAAATATTTCGTACCCGTCAGCCTGCGATCGACGCATTGGAAGACATATTCCGTGGAAGTCAATCGAAAAACGGGGTTATTAGTCGCAGTGCCTCCGAGAATCGCGTTCTTTTGTGACCAGCGAATGATGCTCGCGGGAAGGCTTCCCATGCACGGATTGTCGAACGAGTATTATCTCAGCTTTCGTGTACAGAAGTCCGGCAAGACACTCCAGCGCAGCCCGTTGTACAAGCTTGGTGTTCCGTTTCCAAGGGCTGAAAACTCGGAATTTACATTCGAAAAATGATACAGCCTTTAGGATCGTGAACCGAAAATTTCGCGCCGAAGGACACTGGGATCGAGGGGTCACAGATGTTCTGTGAGTCGGCGAGTTCGAAGAGGTGGAAAATCGAATGAGTGAAGGCAAAATTCGGATATGAGCCGAACGCGCTGATACAAGACTATGGTCAATGGCGTGGATGTAGACCTGAATTTTTTACCGAATTTTAGTTTCCGAAGCGAAAGGTTGAGATGCAGCCTCGGCTGAATGGGATCAGCAAAGGAACCATCAATTTACATATGGGAGCGATTAATTACCTGATCAGCAAGCTATTGTCGCGACGCTGCGGGGCGTGCGGCTGGCGGCAGCTTGTGCCGAGGGCAAAACGGCACGCGGATGTCGTATGTGAACGCTGCCTGAAAACAATTCCGGCGAAAGGAAAAAACAAAGCCGAAGGTAGACGGAATCGTTAAAGCCGAATTTTCTCGGCGTATCTCGCCTTTCGCGGGAAACTTTTTCCATCGCAGTTCGCTCGGTCGGGTATGCAGCGGGAATTTTTCCCCGATATAACCGTCAACTTCGTTTACGACTGATGCGCAATTGACCCATGCTTGAAACAGCACTGTCGAACTGTTTCCATTCTAGCAAAGTGCCTCTTCTCATCTGGGACAGGTTGCAATTGAGGCAGGAGTAAATGCACGTTTAGGAGGAAGTATGAATTCACTCGCCAATGATTACGCGGCCGGGCTTTTGACCTCGCACGAACCGCCCTGCCTGTCGCTCTACCAACCCACCCATCGCCATCATCCGGACAATTTGCAGGACCCGATCCGCTATCGGAATCTAATCAAATCGATGGAGGAATCGTTGCAGCAAAAGTACACGAACCGGCATATCGGACCGCTCATCGAGCCGTTTCAGGTTCTCGCCGATGACCGCGATTTTTGGAACCATGCGCTCGACGGCTTGGCGATCCTCGGTGCGCCAGGATTGTTCCGTGTCTACCGGGTTCAGAGGCCGGTCCCCGAGGTGGTGATTGTGGCGGACAGCTTTCATATCAAGCCTCTGATGCGGATTCTTCAGTCGGCCGATCGTTACCAGGTCCTCGGTCTTAACAGACGAGAAATGAAATTGTTCGAGGGTAATCGCGACGCCCTGGATGAAATCGAGCCTGCCGATGGAGTTCCGCGGACCATCAGCGATGCGTTGGGTGAGGAGTTGACGGAGTCGCCGACGCTCACGGCCTTCAGTCCGAGCGCTGGCAGGCCGGCGATACGCCATGGCTACGGCTCAAAGCAGGACGAAGTGGATATCGACGCGGAGCGATTCTTCCGCGCCGTTGACCGCGCGGTCCTGGAGCACCACTCGCGACCCTCAGGCCTGCCGCTGATTTTGGCGGCGTTGCCCGAGTATCACAATCTGTTCCGTCAAATCACCCAGAACCCGTTTCTGCTGGCTGCAGGAATCGATATTCATCCTGATGCCCTGCGTGCCGATGCGCTTCGAGAACGAGCGTGGCGGGTTGTTGAGCCTCAATACCTTGCGCGATTAGGCCGTCTGGTTGAAGAATTCGGCAGAGCAAAATCGAAAGGACTCGGCTCGGATGAACTCGCGCCTGTCGCGCAAGCCGCCGTTAACGGGCGCATCGCGACACTGCTGGTGGATGCCGATCGCCGTGTTGCCGGACGGATTGACGGAGCGTCGGGACAGATCGAGTATGGCGATCTCGCGCATCCAGAAATCGACGATCTGCTCGACGATCTCGGCGAGCTGGTGGTCAAGAAAGGCGGCGAAATCGTGATCGTTCCAGCCGAGCGCATGCCCACGCGCACGGGAATTGCGGCGATCTATCGGTTTTGAGCGGACTCGTTTGCCGAGGATTTGCAGTCCAACACGTGAAAAGGGGAGGCGCTATGCCGGACAAAGGCAAGATCTATATCACCGAATTCGATCTGAAGCGGCTGAAGGAGTTGATCAAAGTCGCCGAAGAGTTTGGCGACAAAAGAGTTGTCCGATATCTGGAGGAACTGGACGAAGAGCTGGATCGGGCGGAAGCAATGAAGCCACAGGAAATTCCTGATGACGTCATTACCATGAATTCGACATTTCGACTGCGAGATGTAGATACAGATCAAGAGGCTGTCTACACGTTGGTTTTTCCCGGAGATGCCGATTCTGCAAGGGGTAAGGTTTCAATCCTCGCTCCCATCGGCACTGCGGTGCTCGGATACAAAATCGGCGATATGATCGAGTGGGAGGTGCCGGCCGGGCGCAAACGCTTCAAAGTCGAACAAATCGTGTATCAGCCAGAAGCGGCGGGAGATTATCACAGATAGTTTCGAGAAGCGGCTTTCGGCGCGGTTCCTTGTGGCATCGTTTTTTTGACAGTCCGAGATCCGTGCAGTTATGCGCGGCTAACTAACGGTTTCCGATCTCGTCCTCAAAAAGCTTCGCGGCGATGCGCTACTTGGCTTTGGCCACAGACTATGACGGCACATTGGCGAGCCATGGGCAGGCGGACGCTGGCGCGCTCTCGGCAATTGAACGGCTGCGGATGTCCGGTCGCCGCGCGATATTGCTGACGGGCAGACATCTGGATGATCTGTTAACCGTTTTTCCACGCACTCGCTTGTTCGATTATGTTGTGGCCGAGAACGGGGCGGTGCTCTACGAGCCGCGAACTCGCGAACAAACGTACCTCGGAAAATTGCCATCGGAAGAATTTCTTCATCGTTTGCGCGAGCTGACCGGCGACTCAGTTGCGCTCGGGAAGGTGGTTATCAGCACCTGTCTACCTCATCATATTCCGGTGCTCCAGGCGATTCAGGAAACAGGTCAGGAGCTTCAGATTATCTTCAATAAGGAAGCAGTCATGGTCTTGCCGTCGGGCATCAACAAGGCGAGCGGTCTCGAATATGCCCTACGCAAGCTTGGTTTGTCGCGGCACGAAGCGGTCGGAATCGGTGACGCCCAGAATGATCAGTCGTTTCTCGAACGTTGCGAATGCGCCGTCGCCGTAGCCAATGCCCTGCCGTCTATTCGCCTGCTCGCCGCTTTTACAACGAGCGGCGAGGCTGGTCGCGGCGTTACGGAGCTCATCGAAGAGCTGATTGCAGACGATCTTTCGAGGACGCATGGACGGCTCAAAAAAAACCTCCTGACGATCGGACTAGGTCCGGACGCGAAGCCGGTCACGATCGCTCCGTACGGTCTCAATATCCTGATCGCCGGCACTTCCGGGAGCGGCAAATCCACCGTCGCAGCAGGCATCGTCGAGCGGCTCATCGAGGACAGTTATCAAGTCTGCATTATCGATCCTGAGGGCGATTATGGAACGTTGCCGGAAGTGCTCACGCTTGGAGGCCCGCATTATCCTGTACCTGTGAATCAGGCGCTTTCGGTTCTTGAAGATCCCGCGGTGAATCTGAATGTGAACCTGCTCGGGGTATCACTTCCCGATCGGCCGGAATACTTCAGGTATCTGTTTCCGAGTCTTCAGGCGATGCGCACCCGAAGCGGCCGTCCGCACTGGATCATTCTCGATGAAGCACATCACATGATTCCGGCCGGCGGGGGTCACCTCGACAGCGTATTGCCGCAGAGGTTCGGCGAGGCGATTTTAGTGACGGTGCACCCTGAACATGTCTCGCCCGGAGCTTTATCGCTGGTCGATGTCGTGATCGCAGTGGGCGGCTCGCCGGCAGTTACCTTGAAAGCGTTTGCCGATGTGACAGGAAAGACATTGACATGGCCTGACGGCTTATCGCACCAAAGCGGTCACGCAGTCGTGTGGTTCCCGCGCAGCGGAAAAGCACCGTTCTCGATGCGAATATTATCAGGCCGTGTTGATCGGCTGCGCCATCTCCGGAAATACGCCGAGGGCAATATGCGGGATCGGAGCTTCTACTTCCGCGGCCCGGCACACCGGCACAATCTCAAGGCTCACAATCTGGCAGCTTTCTGCCAGATAGCCGAGGGCATCGATGAAGAAACGTGGCTGTTTCACCTCCGACGAGGGGACTACTCGCGCTGGTTTCGCCATGCCGTGAAGGACCCGTACCTGGCCGATCAGGCGGAGCGCATCGAGCAAAGACACGACTTGCAACCGGCTGACACCCGAAATCTCATCCGGAGTTTTATTGAAGGCCGATACACCTTGCCCGAGTAAGGCCCGCGCGACCTTCGGCGGCTACCGCTAGACACGCTCATTAATGGAAGGCTGTTGGAGCTTCGCTAATGATTGGTGTTGATGATCACAAAAACAGGTTTCGGAGGAGGTAAACATGCTAGTGCAAAACCGAATGACAAACAATCCAGAAACGATTTCACCCGAGGAGTTTCTGACCAGTGGACTGGGTAAAATGCAGAAAGGTGGATTTCGCCGTTTGCCGGTAGTCAAGGACGACAAACTCATTGGAATTATCACCGATCGCGACCTACGCGAACACGCGGGC
>Ga0070670_100005396_pt1 | contig 10788 bp, 6 predicted proteins | sample KBSS63metaG_FD_64665 | JGI IMG/M metagenome (GOLD analysis project Ga0070670, IMG submission 64665) | Switchgrass rhizosphere microbial communities from Kellogg Biological Station, Michigan, USA - KBS S6-3 metaG | ecosystem: Host-associated > Plants > Roots > Rhizosphere > Soil ... | reverse complement strand
TCACCACCAGCCAGGTCGCGGCGGCGTGGCTGATGCCGGCCGTGCTCGCCGGTTTGCAGCGCGCCCATCCCGAGATCGAGATCGAGCTGGTCGCCTCGAACGAGCTCACCAACCTGCTGCGGCGCGAGGCCGACATCGCGGTGCGGATGGTGCGGCCGGTGCAGTCGTCGCTGATCGCGAAGAAGCTCGGCGAGATCGAGATCGTCGCCGCGGCGCACAAGAGCTACCTCGCCGGCGCGCCGCCGCTGCGTACCGGCGACGACCTGCGCCGCCATCGCCTGATCGGCTACGACCGCGACGACACGATCGTTCGCGGCGCCGCCCGCATGGGACTGACGCTGACGCGAGCCGACTTCGCCCTGCGCACCGACGACCAGGTCGTCTACGGGCGCCTGATCGCCGAGGGCGCGGGCGTCGGCTTCGTCGCCCGCTACAACCTGCGCCATTGGCCCGGCGTCACCGTCGTGCTGCCGACATTGGCGGCGGGCTCGCTGCCGTGCTGGCTCGCGGTGCACCGCGAGATCCGCTCGAACCCGCTGGTGCGCACGGCCTACGACTTCCTGGCGCGAGCCATCCCGCCGGCGTTGCGCGGCTGAGCGGCGTCGGGCTGGCGCTCTGCGCTCTTGCCGCGCCGCTCAGGCCGCGGCCTGCAGCAGCGCCGCGAACGCGGCCTCGGTCTGGCGCTCGTTGCCGCGCACGATCTCGACGATCCGCATCGGCGTCGCGCCGGCGGGAACGAGCTGCGCGAGCAACGCCCGGTCGGTGCTGGCGTCGACGATCAGGACGATTCGTCCCGGCGCCAAGCGCGCGGCGAGCTCGCGCAGCTCGAACTCGCAGCCGCGCCGCTCGGCGCTGAAGCCGCGCAGATCCATCACCACTGCGTCGGCGCGCGCGATCAGCTCGACCACGGTCGCCTGCCAGGTGTCGTCGCGGCAGTAGAACTCGTTGACGCGATAGCGGCCGTCGCGATCGGGCCGGACGTCGATCGCCGCGAGCTGCCGCGCCAGATCCTGCTGCGACTTGATGAAGCCGGTCGCGATGTCGCCGGTCGCGAAGCGCAGCAGGTCGCCGGGATCGACCATGCGCGCGCCGACATCCGGTGCGGCGATCATCGTCACCGGACCGAAGCGCTGCCAGCGCGTCGCAACGCGGTCGAACAGCCTCTCGGTGCGAGCGGTGTCTCCGAAGACGCGCAGCAGCAGCAGCGTACGCGGCGGCGGCGCCGGCGCGCCGGCCTGGGCCCAGCGCAAGGCGCGCGCGAGCAAGGCCGGGAACAGGAAGTAGCCGACCGCGCTGACGGCGAGGATCTGCAGCAGCGACGACGTGCCGGGATAGACGGCCACCATCTCGGCGCTGCGGCTGACGACGACGACCAGCCACCAGCTATGCGCGAGCAACTGCGCGTCGGAGAAGCGCTTGGCCTCGTAGCTGCGAGCCAGCGCCTTCAGCCGCCACCACGCGAGCACGCCGATCGGCAAGGCGAGGATGACGATGCCGGCGTCGAGGCCCGGGCCGGCCAGGACCCAGCCGGCGCTCCACTGCATCCCGGCGAGCCACTGCGTCAGATGGACGCCGAACAGTGGCGCGAGCGCGAACACCAGCAGCGCCGCGAAGGCGATTGGCGCGACGCCGCGAACCCGGCGGGCGCCGAGTGCCAGGGCGAGCAGTGTCGGCAGCCAGAGCGTGTATGCCGCGTACTGGAGGAAGTAGACGAAGTTCATCGCCTGGTCGAGCGTCGGCGTGCGGCCATAGAACGGCCGCTGCAGCATCGACAGCAGCACGTCGAGCGCGGCCAGCGCAACCAGCGTGACGAGCCAGAGCCGAAACGCGCGCCAGAACGACGTCGCGGTCAGCACGGCGAAGATCGGCACCGCCATGCTCAGCGTCGAGCCGGCGATCAGGAACACGTGCGCCGGTGTCAGCGGCTGGCCGCCGAGGGCGAGCGTCTGCACCGCCAGCAGCACCGCCGACGGCGCCAGCGCCGCCAGCACGGCGCAGAAAATGCGCTTGCGCATGCGCGCTTCCCAGGCCAGTGCCGACGCCGGCGCGACGCCTGCCGCAGTCGGCGCGCGGTGGTCGCTGGCGGCAGGTGCGACCGACGCCAGCGGCAGCGCCGCGCCGCCCCGGTCCAGCATTCCCGCGAGCACGGCGCGCCGATAGCGCCAGAGGATCAGCGGCGCGATCACGACCGTCAACAGCATCACGTTGACGAAGTGCGAGATCAGCTCGCCGCCCAGCATCCTCACGCGCTCCCGTTGCCCATGGCTACGATAGCGTCAAAGCGAGCACCGATGCCCCTGCCTTCCCTGCGTTGGAGCGAGACCTGGCGCGTGCTGGTCTACACCGTGGCGATCGCGCTCGCGTTCATCGTCCTCGGCCGCGTCGAGATGGCATTGTTCTCGGCGCTCGGTGCCGGCGATTCGCTGGCGCGGGGCGGCGTCGGGCACGAAGACGCGGCGCTGGCGCGGCAGGCAGAAGACGTGGCCGTGCAGTCGCGTGCCGCGCTCGCGCAGGTCCCGGGCCATCGCGCCGTCGCCTTTCGCCTCGGCTACGACCTCGGCTTCGCCAGCGCCTTCATCGGCTCGTACGCGATGTCGCCGCCCGAGATCCGTGCCAAGGCGCGTGCCATCGGCGAGCGTCATCTCGCGCTCGCGCGCCAGCTCGCCGAGTCGCTCGGCATCGCCGGCGTCGCCGAGCTCGCGGTGCGCAATCCGGCCGAGTACGCGACGCTGAACCAGCGCTTCGAAAGCGACGAGAGCGGCGTCGCGGCGCAGATCGAAAGACGGCTCTCGCCTGCGCATCGTCACCTCTACCTGCTCGGCGCTCTGGTCGGCGGCGAGGCGTCGACGGTCGAGAGCAGCGGCGGCGAGCTCACCCAGCCCCCGGTGACGCCGATCCGTCGCCACGCGACGCTCGCCGGAGTCGCCCCCGAGCTGTATCTGCCGCTCGCCACCGCGCCGCGCGGCCAGACGCCGGCGCAGGTGCTGGCGCGCTATCGCACTGCACTGGACGCGCTCAGCGCCGACCTGGCGGCGCGCGACTCGGGCGAGGCGCCGGAGTCGGCATCGGCGTCAGCGTCGGCAGTGCCACGCTAGCCACGCTGCTGCGCCGGCCTTCGACGCGGCGCCGCCGCTGCAGCGAGGACGCTGCGACGATCGAATCAGCGCGCGAGCGGCCTGACGTTGCCGGTGCCGCCCGCGTCGACGACGCCGTCGTGGCAGCCATGCCTGCCGTCGAGCGAGCCGCACGCCTGCAGGCTGAACGGGGCCGCGAGGCCGAGCAGCGACAGGCCGCGATAGCTGCCGTCGCGCTCGACCGGCACGCCGACGACGACGCCGTTGGCGTCTTTTACCGAGACCGTCGCGTCGAGCAGCGGCGCGCCGAGAGCGACCGTTCCGGACAGCGACGACGGCGTCGCGACGGTCAGGTCGTAGTTGTGGCCATCGAGGCTGCCGCCGCAACCGAAGAGCATCGCCGTCAGTGCGACGCCGGCCAGAGCGAGGAGGATTCGGGCCGGTGAGTGATGGAGCAGCCTCATGGCGGGCTTTCGACGGTTGCCCCATGCACGCGAACCACGGGACATCCGCAGCGCGCTGGGGCCCCAGGTTCTCGGCCAGCGCCCGGTCGATTTGAGATCGCCACGGCCGGAGTTCGTGACCAAATCGTTGCCCGAGACGCCGCTGCGCCCTGCGCACACTACGATGCGGGCGTGAAGCCGCCTTCTGCCCGCCGCCGCCTGCTCGTCGCGGTCGGCGCCGCGTCCGCATTGCTCGCCGCGGCCGGATGCGCCTCGCGGCCGCCGGCGAGCACGGTCGCCGCGCTGGCGCCGACGGGACGGCTGCGCGCCTCGATCAACCTCGGCAATCCGGTCCTCGCCCGCCGCGATCCGGCGACCGGCCAGGCCGTCGGCGTGTCGGTCGACCTCGCCCGGGCGCTGGCCGATCAGCTCGGCGTGCCCATCGAGCTGATCGTCTTCGACGCGGCGGCGAAGTCGGTCGATGCAGTCACCGGCGGCAGCGCCGACATCGGTTTTTTCGCGATCGATCCCTTGCGCGCCGAGGGCATCCGCTTCAGCCCGCCCTACGTGCTGATCGAAGGCGCCTACCTGGTCCACAACGACTCGCCGCTGAACCAGAACAGTGAGGTCGACCGGCCCGAGACGCGCGTCATGGTCGGTCGCGGCAGCGCCTACGACCTCTATCTCACGCGCGAGCTGAAGGCGGCGCAGCTCTTGCGCGCGCCGACCTCGCCCGCGGTCGTCGACGAATTCCTGAAGCAGCGCGCCGACGTCGCCGCCGGCGTCAGGCAGCAGCTCCAGGCCGATGCCGCGCGTCTCGGCGGATTGCGGCTGCTGCCGGGAGGCTTCATGGTGATCGAGCAGGCGATGGGCGTTCCGACGGCGCGCGGCGATGCAGCGGCGACAGCGCTGGCGGCGTTCGTCGAGCAGGCCAAGGCGAGCGGCCTGGTCGCTGCGTCGCTGCAGCGTCACGGCATCCAGGGCGCGCTGGTCGCGCCGCCAGCGGGCGGGTGAGACAGGCCCCGACCCGGGCTTGACTTTCGCGGCCCGGACCTGACTTCGGTAGGTCCGGCCCGCCCCTGAGGCCTCCAATGCGCGGTCGCGCCATGCGGTCATCGAGACCGCGCTGTTTCTCGTCGCCGGCTGCGCGCCAGAATCGTTGCCATGCCCCTGCAAGTCTTCCATCCCGCCGTCGCTCGGTGGTTCGCCCGGACCTTTGCCGCGCCCACCGACGCGCAGCAGGCCGCGTGGCCGGCGATCCGGGCCCGCCGGCACACGCTCGTCGCCGCGCCGACCGGCTCCGGCAAGACGCTGACCGCGTTCCTGGCCGCGCTCGACGGACTGGTGCGCGCCGGACTCGCGCCGGGCGGCCTGGCCGACGCGACCACGGTCGTCTACGTCTCGCCGCTGAAGGCGCTCTCGAACGACATCCGCGCCAACCTCGAGGCGCCGCTCGCGGGCATCCGCGCCGAGCTGCGCGCGCTCGGCCTGGCAGATGTCGACATCCGCACCGCCGTTCGCACCGGCGACACGACGCCGGTCGAGCGACGCCAGAGCCTGAAGAAGCCGCCGCACATCCTGGTGACGACGCCCGAGTCGCTCTACGTCCTGCTGGGCTCGGTCTCGGGCCGGGCGATGCTGGCCAGCGTTCGCACGGTGATCGTCGACGAGATCCACGCCGTCGCCGCGAGCAAGCGGGGCAGCCACCTCGCGCTCTCGCTCGAGCGGCTGCAGGCGATCGTCGCCGCGCCGCTGGTTCGCATCGGCCTGTCGGCGACGCAAAAGCCGATCGACGAGGTGGCTCGCTTCCTGGTCGGCGCCGGCGCGGTCGTCGACGGCCATGCCAACTGCGAGATCGTCGACATCGGCTACGCCAAGGAGCGCGACCTCGCGCTCGAGCTGCCGCCGACGCCGCTCGCGGCGGTGATGTCGAACGACCAGTGGGAGCAGGTCTACGGCCGCATCGCCGAGCTGGTCCATCTGCACCGGACGACGCTGGTCTTCGTCAACACGCGTCGGATGGCCGAGCGCGCCGCGCGACACCTCGGCGAGCGTCTCGGCAAGGACGCGGTCGCGGCGCACCACGGCAGCCTCGCCAAGGAAGCTCGGCTCGCCGCCGAGCAGCGGTTGAAGCGTGGCGAGCTGAAGGTGCTGGTCGCCACCGCCTCGCTCGAGCTCGGCCTCGACATCGGCGACGTCGACCTGGTCTGCCAGCTCGGCTCGCCGCGCTCGATCGCGACCTTCCTGCAGCGCGCCGGCCGCTCGGGCCATGCCGTCGGCGGCATTCCCAAGGCGCGCCTGTTCCCGCAGTCGCGCGACGAGCTGGTGGAGTGCGCGGCGCTGCTCGACGCGATCCGGCGCGGCGAGCTCGACGCGCTGCATATCGTGCCGGCGCCGCTCGACGTCCTGGCGCAGCAGATCGTCGCCGAGACCGCGAGCCGCGAATGGAACGAAGACGCGCTGTTCGCGCTCGTCCGCCGCGCCTGGCCGTACGCGCGGCTGGCGCGTGCCGACTTCGACGCCGTCGTGCGCATGCTCGCCGACGGCTTCACGACGCGGCACGGCGCGCGCGCGAGCTACGTCCATCGCGACGTCGTCCATCACGTCCTGCGCGAGAAGAAGGGCTCGCGACTGGCCGCGCTGACCTCGGGCGGGACGATTCCCGAGACCGGCGACTACGCCGTCGTGCTCGAGCCGCAGAGCACGAACGTCGGCACCGTCAACGAGGACTTCGCGGTCGAGAGCATCGCCGGCGACGTGTTCCAGCTCGGCAACACCAGCTACCGCATCCTGCGCGTCGAGCCGGGGCGGATCCGCGTCGAGGACGCGCACGGCGCGGCGCCGAGCATCCCGTTCTGGCTGGGCGAGGCGCCGGGCCGCAGCGACGAGCTGTCGTTCGCGGTCGCCCGGCTGCGCGACGAGGTCGGCGCGACGATCGCGCGCGACGGCCGCGAGGCGGCGACGCGCTCGCTGATCGCCGCGACCGGCCTCGACGACGAGGCCGCGCGCCAGATCGTCGATCACCTGGCGCGCAGCCTCGCCGTCCTCGGCGCGCTGCCGACGCAAGAGCGGATCGTCGTCGAGCGCTTCTTCGACGCCTCGGGCGGCATGCAGCTGGTCGTTCATTCGCCGTTCGGCAGCCGCCTCAACCGCGCCTGGGGCCTGGCGCTGCGCAAGCGCTTCTGCCGTCGCTTCAACTTCGAGATCCAGGCCGCGGCCACCGAGGACGCGATCGTCCTCTCGCTTTCGACCAGCCACAGCTTTCCGCTCGACGAGGTGATGCGCTATCTCCATTCGGCAAGCGCGCTCGACGTGCTCGTCCAGGCGCTGCTCGACGCGCCGCTCTTCGCCGTTCGCTGGCGCTGGAACGCGACCACGGCGCTGGCGCTGCCGCGATTCAGCGGCGGCAAGAAGGTCGCGCCGCAGCTGCAGCGGATGAAGTCGGAAGACCTGCTCGCGGCCGTCTTTCCCGATCAGGTCGCCTGTGCCGAGAACATCCCCGGCGATCGCGAGGTGCCCGAGCATCCGCTGATCGCGCAGACGATGCGCGACTGCCTTGACGATGCGATGGACGCAAGCGGCTGGCTTGCGCTGCTGCGCCGCATCGAGTCGGGCGCGGTCGAGGTGCTCGCTCGCGACCTGCCGGCGCCCTCCCCGCTCGCGGCCGAAGCGTTGAGCGCCAGGCCGTACGCGTTCCTCGACGACGCGCCGATCGAGGAGCGACGGACTCAGGCGGTGCAGAGCCGCCGCTACGGCGACCCTGAGAGCAGCGACGCGAACGATCTCGGTCAGCTGGACGCCGAAGCCATCGCCGCGGTTCGCGAAGAGGCCTGGCCGAGCCCACGCAACGCCGACGAGATGCACGAGGCGCTGGTCGCGCTCGGCGTCGTCGCCGACGTCGAAGCGGCCGGGAACGCGGGCTGGGCGACCTGGCTCGGGGAGCTCGCCGATGCCGGTCGCGCGACGCGATTGCAGTTTCGCGATGCGAGCGGCAACGAGCTTCGTGTGTGGGTCGCTGCCGAGCGCCTGGCGCAGGTTCGGGAGCTCTATTCCGGTGCCTCGATGCAACCGATGATCGATCCGCCGGCAGAGTACGCCGAGGGTTTCGCGACCCGCGACGAGGCGCTGCGCGAGCTGCTGCGCGCTCGCCTCGGCGGTCTCGGCCCGACCACGGTCGAGACACTCGCGCAACCGCTCGGGCTCGGCGGCGGCGAGGTTGAGCTGGGTCTCGTCGCGTTGCAATCTCAGGGCTCGGTCCTGCAAGGTCGCTTCACGCCGCTGTTGCCGGTCGATGCCGACACCGAGTGGTGCGAGCGACACCTGCTCGCGCGCATCCATCGCTACACGCTCAAGCGGCTGCGGCGCGAGATCGAGCCGGTCGAGCCGCGCGACTTCGTCCGCTTCCTGTTCGACTGGCAACGCGTCGGCGCCGCCAGCCGCGTCCGCGGCCCCGACGCGCTGGCCGGCGTGCTGGCCCAGCTCGAAGGCTACGAGGCGCCGGCAGCGACCTGGGAGGCGGAGATCCTGCCGGCGCGAGTCGAGGACTACGCCAGCGCCTGGCTCGACGACCTGTGCACCGCCGGCCGCACGCTCTGGACCCGGCTTCGGCCGGTGTCCGGCGACGGCCGTGCCGGTGCCAGCTCGCTCCGCTCGACGCCGATCCTGCTCCTGCCGCGCCGCGCCGCGGGGATCTGGTCCCGCCTGTCGCCCCTGCGCGGCGACGACGCCGACGAGCTGGGCGCGCGCGCACGCCTGGTCGCCGCGCATCTCGCCGATCGCGGCGCATCGTTCTTCGACGAGATCGCCGACGCCGTCCGCTTGTTGCCGGTCGAGGTCGAGGAGGCGTTGGCCGAGCTGGTCGGCCGCGGCCGCATCAACTGCGACAGCTTCGCCGGTTTGCGCGCGCTGCTCGTTCCGCCGGCCAAGCGGGCCTCGGCCCAAGGCCGACGCCGGCGCGGCGTCGCCCTGCTCGGCGTCGCCGATGCCGGCCGCTGGTCGCTGATCCGGCCGGCGCCGTCGGTCGCGCCCGAGGCCATGCGCGGGGCGAATGCCGAGGCGATCGAGCACGTCGCGCGGCTCCTGCTGCGCCGCTATGGCGTCGTCTGCTGGCGCCTGCTCGAGCGCGAGGCGGCGTGGCTGCCGCCGTGGCGCGAGCTGGTGCGCGTCTACCGCCGGCTCGAGGCGCGCGGCGAGATCCGCGGCGGCCGCTTCATCGCCGGCCTGAGCGGCGAGCAGTTCGCGCTGCCGGAAGCGATCGCGGCGATGCGCGAGGTCCGGCGCCGGCCGAGCGATGACTCGCTCGTCTGCGTCGCCGCGGCCGATCCGGCGAATCTGCTCGGCACCGTCATCCAGGGGCCGAAGGTGGCGCGAGTCGCCGGCGCTCGAGTGCTGTTTCGCGACGGTGTGCCAGTTGCGACGAGCGTCGCCGGCGAGGTCGAGCTGCTCGTTCCAGCGGCCGCCGGCGAGTCGCTCGCGATCCGTGACGCGCTGCGCCACGGACCGTCCTGGCGTCCGATCGTCGGCAGTCCGCTGGCGGCGTCGGCCTGAGGCAGCTGCCGGCGGACACCACAACGCCGCCGATCTAGGCAGCGAGGTGCGAAGGTGAAAAACCTGCGCGCGCTCTGCGGCCGCGGATCGGAGGAGAAGGTCATGGTCAGCCACGCCTGCGCGCGCCTCGCGCGCCTTCTTGCGGTCGCCGTCTTCGCGGCGCTGTGCCTGCCGCTGGCGGCAGCGCCGCGTCCGATGGATCCGCTCACGGCCGACGAGATCGTCGAAGCGGCCAACATCCTGCTGCGCGGCCGGGCGGCGCGGCCGGGCGCGATCTTCCAGAGCATCGAGTTGCGCGAACCCGGCAAGGCCGAGGTGCTCGGCTTTCGTGGCAGTGCCGGCACGCGCCGGGCGACGGTCTTCTTTCGGCAGGACAAGAAGAGCTACAAGTCGACGGTCAACCTGAGCGCGCAGAGCTTCACGCCGCCGGTGCTGATCCCGCCGAGCGAGGGCCAGCTCGGCCTGACGATCACCGAGGTGGTCGACTTCTCGTTCGTGTTCCAGGATCAGGCGTTTCTGAACGCACTCGCCCTGCGCGGCATCCGCTCGGCGGCGCAGCTGCAGAAAGTGTTCGTCACGCCGTTGACCCCAGGCTCGTTCGGCTTGCCCGAGGAAGCCCGCCGCATCGTCAACCCGGGACGCCGCAACTCGCTCGGCGAGCCGGTCGGATACATCCTGCATTCGCACAGCGGGGTCGAGCCGCTGCTCGACAAGGCCGACTACCCGCGCCGGATTCATCGCCCACAACCTGTGGATCACGGCGTTCGACGCCGACGAGCGCTACGCCGCGGGCGACACGCCGAACCAGAATCCGGGCGCGCCGGGACTGCCGCAGTACGTGCGCGACAACGAGAGCCTGGTCAATCGCGACATCGTCCTGTGGCTGACCATCGGCCACCACCACGTCACGCCGGCCCAGGACTGGCCGGTGCTCTCTCGCGAGACTTTGTCGTTCGAGCTCAAGCCGGCGAACTTCTTCGACCACAACCCGGCCGCCGACCTGCGTCGAGCGCCGTTCGAGGTGCGTCGCTGAGCGCGCGCGACCGGCTCAGCGGCTGCGCGTCAGGCGCGGATCGAAGATGTCGCGCAGGCCGTCGCCCATCAGGTTCAGGCCGAGCACGGTCAGGGCGATCGCGACGCCGGGATAGATGGCAAGCTGCGGCGCCTGGAACAGCTGCCGCTGCGCCTCGTTCAGCATCCGCCCCCACGACGGTGTCGGCGGCTGGGTGCCGAGGCCGAGATAGCTGAGCGCCGCCTCGGCCAGGATCGCGAGCGCGAACTGGATCGTCGCCTGGACGATCAGGATCGCGGCGATGTTCGGCAGCACGTGCTCGAACGTGATCCGCCACTCGCCCTTGCCGAGGGCGCGCGCCGCGGTCACGAACTCGCGCGAGCGGACGACGAGCGCGCTCGCCCGGGTGATGCGCGCGAACACAGGGATGTTGAAGATGCCGATCGCGACGATCGAGGTCACCAGCCCCGGCCCGTAGATCGCCGTCAGCATGATTGCCGAGAGCAGCGCCGGAAAGGCGAAGGTGAAGTCCGCGAGGCGCATCACCGCCTCCTCGACCCAGCCGCGCTGAACGGCGGCGAGCAACCCCAAGGCGACGCCGAAGGCGATGCCGATGCCGACCGCGATCAGGCCGACCGCGATCGAGACCCGGCTGCCGACGATCAGCAGCGAGACGATGTCGCGGCCGAGGCTGTCGGTGCCGAGCCAGTGC
>Ga0070670_100005395_pt1 | contig 10790 bp, 9 predicted proteins | sample KBSS63metaG_FD_64665 | JGI IMG/M metagenome (GOLD analysis project Ga0070670, IMG submission 64665) | Switchgrass rhizosphere microbial communities from Kellogg Biological Station, Michigan, USA - KBS S6-3 metaG | ecosystem: Host-associated > Plants > Roots > Rhizosphere > Soil ... | reverse complement strand
CAGCGGCCGCTTTCACACGCTCGGAAAGCCGCATGTGGCGCTCCTCGCTATCATCCAGATAAGATGCAGACTGCCCCATTCAAGGCTGGTAAGTCTTTGAAAAACACTAAGAGTGCGAAGCCGCTCAAACGCTCTGGATATATTCACGCATCGCGTCCGCTTCGGCCTCGATCCGCTCCATGCGGTGCTTCACCAGGTCGCCGATGGACACGATCCCGACGATTTGATGCGCTTCCACCACAGGTAAGTGGCGGATTCGCCGCTGTGTCATCAGTGCGAGCGCCGCAAGAACGGGCGTCGATCGGTCGGCCGTGATCGCCGGCGAGGTCATCACCCGCCCGACCGGCCAGCCGAGAACGTCTGCGCCATGCTCGCGCAGGCAATAGATGACGTCCCGCTCGGAAATGATGCCGACGATTCGGGAATCCTCGGTCACAGGCAGCGCTCCGATTCGCTTTTCGCCGAGCCGGCGCACCGCCTCCGACATGGTTGCGTCGGCCGAAATGGTCTCGACTGCGCTTCCCTTGGAGCTGAGGACTGCTGCGATCGTCATGGTCTGCCTTTCACGGACTCGCGAGCTGCGCCTTGATAGTCCCACTTCGCGTGCGCAAAGGGAAGGCATGCCGCATGCCGACCCCACCCCGACCCCGCGTCATTCGACGATTCACCGCTTCTGGCGCATCTTCCGGCTGCTCGCCGTGCTTGCCGTCATCATTGCTGCGGTGGCAGTCGTCATCGTCATGCGCGGCGATCCCGGGATGCACGTGCACATGCTGATCGCGACGGCGCTTGGTGTCGGGCTTACGGTCTTGTTGGGCACTGGGCTGATGACCCTGGCCTTCCTGAGCTCGTCGAGCGGGCATGATGACCAGGCGGCCAAGCGAACGGGGGAGCACGAAGACCAATGACCGACCAAAACCGCGTCCCGATCCTGCGCGTGATGCCCGGGCCGACGGACATCAATGCCAACGGCCACATCTTCGGTGGATGGGTATTATCGCAAATGGATATCGCCGCGGGCATCGTCGCCTCTCGGCGTGCGAGGGGCCGCGTGGCGACCGTCGCGATCGAGGCGATGACCTTTATCGAGCCGATCCACCTGCGCGACCTGATCTCGGTCTACGCCGACATCGAAAAGGTCGGCCGAACGTCCATGGCGGTGCGTATCGAGGTTGTCGCCCACCGCGATTTCTTTGCGACCAAGGTGAAGGTCACCGAAGGCCTGTTCACCTTCGTCGCCCTGGACGCCGACCATCGGCCGCGTCCCGTCGACCCCCCGGACTCAGAGTCGGTAGCTTAGCTCCGCGCGGCCGTTGGCCGGCACGGTTACCCGCCACAGCATCCATCCGTCGCGTTTGATGAGCTTCCCATTGCTCGCCCTCGCACTCAGTGGAAGCTCAACTTCGACCACCCTTGGCTGGTTCAGGTCGTTCGTCAGCTTGAGCTCATGATGATAGGTTTCGCCCTGGCCGACTTGCAGGTGCTGGGCGAGCACGCCGGTCGAAGTTGAAACCGGAATCTCGACCTTTTCGCCGATCGTATAATCGTCGATCCGGCCTTCGCCGAGCAGGATTCGCCGATCACCCGCACGGCCGAAAAGAGCGACCTTACCGGCGGGCAAAGCAAGCCCAAGTCCCTCGGTGGTACGATTGCGGCTCACCAGCACGCGCTTCACATCGGCGCCGTACCCGAAATCGTGGGGCCGCAGCCTCAGCACGCTTTCGACCTTAACCGCCGGCTGCCGCATCAGTGCAATTTGCTTCTGCGACTTGGCCGCGACCGTGACCTGGATCGGGACGCGGTAGAGCCTGACATCTCCGAGGCGCTCCTCTTGCGCCACGATGTCATCGCCGCCTCCGCGCTCGGGTGCCGCCGGCGGCGGAGGCGGGGGCGGGGGAGCGCGCGGCGCAATGTCGTATGCCGCAATTCGCGACCCCGTAACCATGATGAACTCGCTCTCTTCCGGGATGTCGCTCGTTGAGCCTTGCGGCCAGCATTGGATCGAGATCGGCTTGGCCTCGCCAGGGTCGACCCGAACTCGTTGTCGGTTGAGCTTGCCCGCTACCGCTTGGGTTTGCGCATTTTCCAGACCGGTTGAATCGCCGTTGGCCATGGTCAGCCAGCCGAACAGCGAGATGCGGTCGCCGGCCTCGGAAAGCTCGGCGACATAGTCGGCCTGCCAATCGAAATTGTTGGTCAGGTAGGACAAGGTGACCTCGCGCTCGATCGGGTGCGGGCTGCGGATGCGAACCGACAGCGTCGGCTTGGCGGAAAGGTCGGCTGGCACGCGATCTGCCAGCAGGGTTTCAGGCAGGCCCGTACACCTTAGGGCTTCGACACCGTCTGGCGTCTGGACCACCACCCCGTCGGACGTGGCGCGGACAATGGCATCCTGCTCGCGCACCGCTCCGGTCGCCTTGGAAGTCCGGCGCAGGTGCAGCCGTTCCCCAAGAGATGCGTCGAGGAGCGCGCCGGGTGAAAGCAATCGCGCGTCGCGATTCTTCTCAAGGACCGCTTCCCCAAGCCCCGTGACGATCGCGCTCTGCGGAACGATCCCCGACGTGACGCCGACGAAGCGCAATTCGCTTTCGCCTTGGGGAAGTTGCACGCGCCGCTTCTCGCTGACCAGGGCATAGCCCCCCAGCCACCCAAGGTTGAGCGATGAAAGGCCGCGATTGGGGTCGCGATAAACGGTGACCGACACCCGACCGGGTCCGGGCGAGTTCACGATCGCCTGGGCGTACGCTTGGCCCGGCAAGGCCAGCGCCGCCAACAGAATCAGCGCGCGCATCTCAGTAACGGCTGTCGAACGTCGCCGTGACCGTCGCTTCGCCATTCGCCGGGACCGGCACGCGCCAGCGCGTTTCGTCGGCGCTCGTGCGGTCCGACTTCATGCTCTGGTCGGTGATGCGCGTATCGCCCCATAAGCCCGCCTGGACGAGGTCGACCGTGACCGGCTTCGGCCCGGCATTGGTCAAAGTGTAGCGCATGCGCGTGCGCCAGCGATCGCCGCTGAGCCGCGTCCGCTCTTCGACGACGGGACGCACCTTGACGTCAAACGCCTGGCCGGTCGCAAGGCTGATGTCGGATCCCATCGGCGTATGGCCGATGCGGTGCTCGCCGACGAACTGCGGATTGCCGCGGGCATCGCGCTGATAGACCCGGACGGTTCCGGCCGGCAGCGCGTCGCCGAGCCCCTGGTTGCGCGAGCTGGAGAAGCGCAGGACCGTGTTGGCGCTGAGCGGCTGGTCGGCGGTGGAAAGCCAGCCGTTGCGGAATTCGTAGGCGCGAGCGGCCGGCGTATTTTGCACATCGAGGAAGCTGACCTGCTTGGTCTGCTTGTCCGCGATCGTCGTTCGTTCGGGCAGCGGATATAGATAGAAATCCCCGAGCCGCTCCCGGCCCGCCGTTTCCGTCCCTGCGCGATCGATCACGCCCGGCGGCGGGGGCGGTGGGGGAGGAGGCGAGGGATACCGTCCGTAGCCGCCGCCGTAGTTCGAGCTTTGCCCAACGCTGCCGGCAACGAGAAGCGTCGAAGCATTGATGTAGGGCGTGCCGCTGTTGTTGGTCAGCGTGATCCAGCCCTGGACGTCCATCCGTCCGTTAGCCTCATCGAACAAGGCGACATAATCGGCCGCCCAGCCCAGGCCGGGCGTAAGATAGGTCAATGTTACCGGCCGCCGCCCGCCGCCGTCGGCGTCGAGGGTAACCGAAAGGGTCGGCCGTGCGCGCAGGCTCGGCGGAACTCCGTCGAAGATGACGCGCGCCGGAAGGCCGTCGTCGCGCAGCACCTCAATCCGATCACCAATCTGCATGACGACACCGCCATTGGCGGCAAGGATCTTCGCCCGCTCGCGCACCTCCGCTCCGTTGGCGGGATTGACGCGCACCAACGTTACGGTCTGGCCCACCGCATTCTGCATCAGGGCAGACGGCGACAGCAGGTCGAAGTCGAAATTCTGCTCGACGATCCCGATCCCGCGACCGTTGAGCGTGACGGTCTCAGGCTGGATCTGTGCCGAGACATCGCGGAATTCCTGCCGGCTTCGTCCCGCCGGAAGATCCAGCAATCTCTTGTCTTCGACCAGGGCGCGATCATTGTTGTAGATTGTAACGGCTACGTCGCCCTGCGCCGTCTGCGTCGGCACGGCCGCCGGCTGCGCCAGAGCTGTCGAGGCGCCGAGCAAGGCCGCCAACGAAATTAAACGCATGCACTATCCCCTCCGGTGAACCGTTAGTTGTCACGGCAACCGGCTGAACGGCAAGTGACCGGAAAGACATAAGAAAAGGGCGGCAGGAAAACCTACCGCCCTCATCTGTTCGAAGTTTGGGAAGCTTATGCAGCCGGCGCGATGTCGTCGCCGTCGGTCGCGCGCGGAGCGCGGGTGCGGCGCCGCGGCTTGCGGGGCTGCTCTTCCTCGGAATTCTCCGCGCTTTCCTCCTCGCGACCGATAGCCGGCGGGAGGATATCGAACGGGATGGTCTCGCCGCCGCCGTTCGCGCGCGGCTGGCGATCCTCGTCGTCGCGCGCCTCTTCGGCTTGCTGTTCTTCCGCATCGCGCGGACGGCGCTCGCGGCCGCGGCGGTTGAAACGCTCGTTGCGGTCACGACGGTCGTCGCGCTCCTCGCGCTCTTCGCGCTCTTCGCCGGCACCCTGCTCCTCGCCGGCTTCGACCATATCGTCGTCACCGTCGTCGTCATCGACATCCTCGCCGCGCTGACGCCGCTGATCTTCGAAGCGCGCGCGGCTCTCGCTCAGCACGCGGAAATAGTGATCGGCGAACTGCAGATAATATTCGGTCTGTACGCGGTCGCCGGCAAGCTGCGCGTCGCGCGCCATGTTCTTGTACTTCTCGAGAAGCTGCGCGGCATTGCCCCGCTGACGATTGTCCTGGCGGTTACCCGGCTGTCCGCCGAGATTCTGTCCCCGCTGGCCCCCGCGGCCGCGCCTGCGGCCACCCTGTCGATTGTTGATCAAATCCTACGTCCTTACGCAGTGTAGCTAGCCCCCTTGGGCCCTCAGTCGAGCAGGACCGCATGCGCGGTTCCTGACCCTCTCGTTCCGGTCTCACGCGCTAGCGTGAAATGAACGGCCGATTGCGTCGGGGGTGGACGGGATGCGCTCTTATATTCCCTAGGGAGCGGACCCGGTCCTGAGCACCGATGTAGTGTGCCGGGCACTCAATGCCAAGCGATTTCGTTCAACCCCACGTTAGCAGCACTGCGCGCGGTCGACCGGCAAGATCGGTTGCGACCCTCGCTTCGAGACCGTCCCGCGCCAGGAGCGCCGTCACCTCCGCCGCCTGATCGAAACCGATCTCCACGGCCGCCAGCCCGCCCTTGTTCAGCAAAGCCGGCAGCTGAGGGGCAAGCGCGCGATAGGCATCCAAGCCTTCCGTGCCTGCAAACAATGCCTCGTCGGGTTCGAATTCCCGCACCCCGGGCCCGAGGTCGGCGTCATCCTTGATATATGGCGGATTGCAGAGGATCAGGTCGAAAGTCTCCTTTATCCCTTCCGCCCAGTCTCCGAGCTGCAGCTTCAACCGCTGCTCGAAACCGAGCCTTCGCGCGTTGGCGGCGGCATAGGAAAGCGCGTGCCTCGAGACATCGATGCCGAGGCCGGTGGCATCGGGCCAGATATCGAGAGCGGCAAGCAGCAGGGTTCCCGGACCGGTGCCAAGATCGAGGATTCGGCGCGGCACATCCGCTCCTTCGAAGTGCTCGATAGCAGATGCGATCAGCACCTCGCTGTCCGGCCGCGGAATCAACACGCCCGGCCCTACATGCAGCTCGATGTTCCAGAATGCGCGTCGTCCGGTGATATAGGCGATCGGCTCACCCGCCTGCCTGCGGCCGATCATGTCCCAGAAACGCTCGGGCACGTTCCGGTCCGGCGGAGACAGGATCAGCCGATCGCGGTCAATGTGCAGCGCTTCGGACATGAGCAGCTCGGCATCGAGACGCGGAGTATCGCTGGTCTTTTCGAGCTGACGCGCTCCGTCGGCGAGCGCGCGGGCAATGGCCTTCACGCGTCCTCCAGGCCCGCCAAGCGCTCTGCTTCGTCTTCCGCGACCAAGGCATCGATGATCTCGGTCAACCCGGCCCCTTCCAGCACTTCGTCGAGGTTGTGGCGCGTCAAATTGATTCGGTGATCGGTCACCCGCCCTTGCGGAAAATTATAGGTGCGGATGCGCTCGGAGCGGTCGCCAGACCCGACCATCGATTTCCTTGCCCCCGCGCGCTCATTGGCGAGCCTTTCGCGTTCCATCTCGAACAGGCGGGTGCGCAGCACCTTGAGCGCTTTCGCCTTGTTCTTGTGCTGCGATTTTTCGTCCTGCTGTATGACCACTAGGCCGGTCGGAAGGTGGGTGATTCGAACCGCGCTATCGGTCGTGTTGACCGACTGGCCGCCCGGACCGGACGAGCGATAGACGTCGATGCGCAAATCCTTGTCGTCGATCTGGACGTCGACGTCTTCGGCTTCGGGCAGGACGGCAACCGTCGCCGCCGACGTATGGATCCGCCCGCCGCTTTCGGTGACCGGCACGCGCTGGACACGGTGCACGCCGCTTTCGAACTTGAGCCGCGCGAACACGCCCGCGCCGTTGATGGAAGCAATCGCCTCCTTGTAGCCGCCGACTTCAGATGCGCTTGCCGAAATGAGCTCGAATCGCCAGCCCTGTGTCTCGGCGAAGCGTTGGTACATGCGCAGCAGGTCGCCAGCGAAAAGAGCGGCCTCGTCGCCACCCGTGCCCGCCCGAATTTCGAGCATTGCCGCACGGTCGTCGGCAACGTCACGGGGCAGCAGCCTCACCGCGAGATCACGTTCGGCCTGCGGCAGTTTGTGCCGAATCTCCTCGGCTTCGGTCGCCGCCATCTCCTTGAGTTCCGGTTCGGCCGTAGGATCGGCGACCATGCCGTTCAGTACTTTCAGCTCCGCGCGGAGGCGTCGTACCTCGCGCGCTGCAGCCGCAACCGGCTCGATGGCCGCATAATCCTTCGAAAGGCGAACGAACTCTTCGGGCGAAACGTCTGTCCGCGCCATGGCGTCGGCAAGTTCCTGCTTGCGCGCCTCGATCGACGCGATCCTTTCGGACGAGATTTGGGTCATCGCCGGATCGCGTCCCCGATCAGGTCGAGCGAAACGGCTTTTTGTTCGCCGGTGGCAAGATCCTTCAGCTGAGCCTCGCCACGATCGAGTTCGTCATCGCCCAGGATGAGCGCGAACTTCGCCCCGGAAGCGTTCGCGCGTGCAAGCCTCTTCTTCATGTTGCCCCGGTAGCCGATCTCTGTGGCAACGCCCTCCCGACGCAGGTCGGCAACGATACGCTGCGCTTCGACCTCGGCTCGATCGCCGAGGGGAACTACGGCGACCGATGGCGCTTCGGGCGGCGGCGCGTCGATCATCATCGCTAGCCGTTCGACACCGGCAGCCCAGCCGACCGCGGGCGTATGCTGACCGCCGAGTGCCTCGATCAGCCCGTCGTAGCGGCCGCCAGCAATCACCGTGCCCTGGGCGCCGAGGCGATCCGTCACGAATTCAAATGCCGTATGGCGATAATAATCGAGGCCGCGCACCAGGCGCGGGTTGCGCTTCCAGGGAACGCCCGCGGTCTCGAGCCCGGCCGTGACGGCGGCAAAGAAATCCGCAGCTTCGCTGGTCAAATGATCGTCGATGCTCGGAGCTTCTGCGCTGATGGCTCGATCCGCAGGATCCTTGCTGTCGAGGATGCGTAAAGGGTTGCGCTGCAGTCGCGCCTGGCTGTCCTCTGACAGGTTCGCCCTGTGCGAATCAAAATATTCGACCAGTGCGCTCCGCCATGCGTCGCGGGTCTGGGGGTCGCCCAACGTGTTGAGCTCGAGAATGACGCCCTCGCTGATGCAGAGCTCCTGCAGCAGCTGGTAGCCAAGGCAGAGGATCTCTACGTCCGCCTGCGGCTCGCCGGCGCCGATGATCTCGGCATCGAGTTGGTGAAATTCGCGGAATCGGCCCTTCTGCGGGCGTTCGTACCGGAAGGCCGCGCCATGGGTCGCTAGCTTGAGCGGCGCATATTGCTGCCAGCCCTCGCTCAGATAGGCGCGGCAGATCCCGGCGGTGAACTCCGGCCGCAAGGTGATCGATTCCCCGCCGCGATCCTCGAACGAATACATTTCCTTCGAGACTACGTCGGTTGTTTCGCCGATGCTGCGCGCGAACACCGCAGTCTGTTCGATCGTCGGGACTTCGACGCGCTTGAACCCATAAAGACGGCGCACGCGATCGAACGCTGCAACGACCGCGGCAAGGCGATCGGCGTCCTCTCCAAACAAGCTTTGCGTACCCCGTACGGGCTGAACTGAACTCATCGTTCGCGCCTAAAGCACAATTGTGCGGTTGCGAAAACTCAGTCCTCGCCACCTGCCGGAGCAGCCTGGCTCTCGCGCTGCCTCCGGAAGAAGCTTGGCGGCGGCATGAACATCTTGCGGAAACTGATCATGACGGTGCGCCCCAGCGGTTCGAGCAAATCCGGCTGGTAATTGAGCGGCACCTCGCCCGACGCGTCGCGCACCTTTGGTCGCGCATTGAAGACATTGTTCACCTCGAACCGCACGGAGCTGCCGCGCAGCCACGGATTCTTCAGCACCAGCTCGGGCTGCTCGCCAAGATTGGCGAATAGCCTGAGGTCGAACGTGCCGTAGGACGAGAAGTCGAGGTCGTTGCCGTCCGGGCTATCGACCTGCGTACCGCTGCGCCAATTCGCCGACATTCTCGCGCCCAGGCCGTTGTTGGACCATCCGGCCCGCGCCTCGATTTCATGCCGGGGGCGGCCGCCTGTCTGCCCGACCGCATCGCCATGCAGATAGTCCAGTTCCGGCCCGCCGGGCGCAATCCTGACCTTGTCGACTAGGTTGATGGTATCGGTGAGCGAGAACTGAAGCCGACCCCGATTGCCGCCGCCGAAGAAGCCTCCGCCTCCACCGCCGCGGCCTCCACGAAGGCCTTCGCCGCGACCGCCTGCTCCTCCTTCAGGACGTGGGCCGCCTTCAGGCGGCGGACCCGACGGAGGACCTGCATTCGCGCCCTGGTTACCGCGCCGGCCGCCGAACTGGGCGCGCATCTGGTCGATTACCGACTGGGATGGGCGGCGAGATTTCAGCGGCTTTGAGAAGTCGAAACCAACGCGCAAGGTGTCGCGTCGAGCGCGGTCGAAATTCACCGGGCGAAGATCGACACTCACCAACTGCCCCGATTCATCGCGCACGAAGCGGTCGGGGAACGCGGCTTCGATTTCTGGGGTCGCGCTAATGCTCGAAATCGGCCGGTCGATGGTCGAATGGACGTAATCCGCCCGAAGGCGCAGGTCTGTGTCCTTGATCGGCTGCCAGTTGCCGCCGAGCTTCCAGACCATCCGCCGGTCCGCGAGCAGGTCGGGATTGCCGCCCGTCACTGCCGCCACCTGCACCGTCTCACCGGTCGTAAAGTCGAATATGCGCGCATCCGGCGTTTCGATGATCGGGTTGCCGAGCTGGTTAATTGTCGGAGCGCCCTCTTCCCGGGTCCAGCTGGTGATGAAGTTCAGCCGGTCGAGGGGTGACCAGTTCGCGCCCGCGCCGAACACGGTCAATACGCCGAAGTCCGACAGATGATCGACTTCCGCATTCGCGTTCAGCGTGAGGTTTCCGAGAGCGCTGAAGTCGCGATTGCGGCGGGACACCGGCAGGTCGATGTTCGCCGAAGCCGTTTCGCTGGTCCGCCCCAGATCGCTCGACCTGAACCCAGTCGCGTCGCGCGAATCGCTGTCGAGCTGAACCGTGCTCAGCCCTAGCTTTAGCGTGGTGGTCGCATCGCCGGCGGGAAGGCTGAACAGCTTTCCGTTGGCTGTTCCGGTCAGGTCGCCGGAAGCCTGGTCGGAGCGAGCGCGGTCGCGCTCTCCGGTGAAGTCATCGCGATCCGAGCGCGTGACTGCATGCGAAAGGTCGCCATTGCCGGTGACGTTCCAGCTCCAGTCGGCTTTGTCCCAATTGAGGGTGGTGCCGATGTGCGCGCTGTTGCTGTTCGTCTCGCGCGCCAGCGGCTCGAGCACGGTGTCGCCAAGCCCGAACAGCGATCGGTCTTCGTCATGTTCGACTTCCGTATTCACGGTCGCCGACACGTCGCCCCAGATCGTCCGGTTGAAGACACCGCTTCCGCGCAGCAGCGTCTTCAACGGCAGCAGCGATCGCGCTGAGAGCTCTTCTGAAGGCGTGGCGCCCGATGGCACGTCGGTGGGGACGACGTCGCGTTCGGCCTCTGTCAGCATGCCGTTGGTTTCGACGCGCGCATTGAACTGAGTGCGGCCGTCGCGGCCAATCATCAATCGTGTGAGATCGCCGGTTCCGCCAAGGTAGCCGCCATCCGTCGTACCATTGGCCCGGGCATCGACGACCGTGGAGCGGAAGCGCTGGCGCAGGACGATGTTCACCACGCGCTGGTCGGCGCGATAGCCATATTTAAGTGCGACTTCCTCCGGAAGGATGTCGACCCGCTGAATCGCCTCCGTCGGAATGTCGCGAAGTTCGCGGAAGCCGGAGATGCGCTTCCCGTTCAAAAGCAGTACCGGTTGGCCGCCGCCGCGGCCCCGCGCGCTTCCGATTTCTGGCGCAATTGCGTCGAGCAACTCGCTGATGTTGGTCGCGCCCGTTGCGCGCACGTCGCGCGAATCCAGCGAACTTTCTGGCGGAATGTCGCCTATGACGGACCCCCGCGGGCGGGCGCCCATTACGACGATCTCCTCATCGCCATAGTCTTCGCTCGGCTCGACCGCAGGCTG
>Ga0070670_100005389_pt1 | contig 10797 bp, 5 predicted proteins | sample KBSS63metaG_FD_64665 | JGI IMG/M metagenome (GOLD analysis project Ga0070670, IMG submission 64665) | Switchgrass rhizosphere microbial communities from Kellogg Biological Station, Michigan, USA - KBS S6-3 metaG | ecosystem: Host-associated > Plants > Roots > Rhizosphere > Soil ... | reverse complement strand
GCCAGCAGTTGGAGATTCTCCGCGAACTTCAGCAACTCACACAGCACGGACCAAGCGAAAGCAGCCTGACAACTAGCGCCCGCCCGGCCCTGTAGGGAGACAAACGTTGCCACGTTGTTTCCCTACACTCGGCCCAAACTGCTGAATCGAGCCGTACGGGGGCGATTGGCTGCTGTGGTTCTAGTGGTTTGCTTGCCAGTGATGGGGGCTCACAGCGTGCGCCACGGCGGCGCGCCTGTGGGAAATTTCGTTGTTCGACAACGCCGGTTGGCGAGCGGATACTGAAGAACCATGAAGCCCACCCAAAGCGGGTTGCGCATCCAGCTTCTCGGCTCGTTCACCGTGTACGTCAACGGGAACGCCGTCGAGAACCGCCACTGGCGGCTGCAGAAGGCAAAGGCCGTGGTGGCAATGCTGGCGCTGGCGCGTGGTCAGCGTGGCCGTCGCGAGCAGGTACTGGACCGTCTGTGGCCTGACATGGAGCCGGTGGCCGCCGCACGGAATCTGCATCAGACCCTGTACGTCGCTCGCCGTGCGCTCGCTAGCGCTGGAGCCGGCAGCGACGGGCTCCTCGTCATCCGCGGTGAAGTGGTCGTGCTGGATGACACTGGCCCGGTCGATGTCGATGTCCTGCAGTTCAAGCGTTCGGCCGTGGCAGCGTTGGCTGCAGGCGTCGAGGCAAGCCTGCGCGATGCGGCCGACTTGTACAGTGGTGATCTTCTGCCGGAGCTGCCGGATGCGGATTGGCTGACGACACGCCGCGATGAGCTCCGGGAAATCCATCTCGAGGTACTGGTGAAACTGGCGTCCACGGTAGCGCAGCGCGCACCGGAGGAAGCGTTGGTCATCCTCACCCATGCGCTCGAATCCGATCCCATCCACGAGGGGGCCGTGCGCGCGCAGATGGTGGTGCTGGCTGGGATGGGCCGGCGGTCGGAAGCATTGGCACGATATGAGCGGCTGGTCGACGAACTCCTCGACGCGTTCGGGACCGACCCGGACACCCGGACGACGGGACTGTTTCGCGAGCTGTTGACCGGCTCGCCGCCCGAAGAGCGCCTCCACCGGCCCGCCGGCGTGACCGGCAAAGACGATGCCATCGGTTATCTGCCATCCCCGTTGACAAGCTTCATCGGGCGCGAGCGTGAACTCGTTGACGTCGAGCGGCTGATGGGCCATGCTCGCCTGCTCACCCTCACTGGGGCTGGCGGCAGCGGCAAAACCAGACTGGCATTGGAGGCCGCGAAGCGAGTTCGTCCTGAGTACGTGGACGGAGTCTGGTTCGTCGACCTCGCGGCCGTTGGGGAGTCGCTGCTGGTGGCCGATGCCGTAGCCGAGGTCCTCGGGTTGGATTCCGGCGCGGCACCAAGCCGCGTGCAAGCGCTGGTCGACCAACTGCGGCGACGCTCGCTGCTTCTCGTGCTGGACAACTGCGAACACCTGCTCGCGGCATGTGCGCATCTCGTCGTCGCGCTACTGGACGGATCCCCTGGGGTTAGAGTGCTCGCCACCAGCCGGGAGCCACTCCATGCCGACGGGGAGTACACCTACCGGGTGCCGTCATTGCCCCTGCCCTCGCCCCTGCGGACCGACGCTCCCGACCTGGCCGTGCTGGGCCGTCTGCCCTCTGTCCGGCTTTTCGTCGAGCGGGCAGCGCAGGTCCGGCCGGGTTTCGCGCTCGACGCCGACAATGCGCAGGGGGTGACAGAGTTGTGCCGACGGCTCGACGGGATGCCGCTGGCCCTGGAATTGGCCGCGGCCAGAACCGCCGTACTCGAACCCGCCGAGATCGTCCAGGGATTGGGCGATGCTTTGTCCATGCTCGGCGGCGGAACCAGCGGCGTCACGCGGCACCAGACGCTGCGTGGCACCTTGGAATGGAGCCACGAACTGCTCACCAAACCGGAGCAGGTTCTGCTGCGCCGGCTGTCTGTGTTCGCGGGTGGTTTCACCCTCGACGCTGTGGCAGCAGTCTGCGCTGACGCGTCCCTCCAGCAGATCGAACTGCTCGACCTGTTGGCCAAGCTGGTGGACAAGTCTTTGGTGGTCACCGAAAGGAGGGGCGCCGGGACCCGATACCGGCAATTGGAGACGGTCCGCCAGTTTGGCCAAGAGAATCTCGATCATGCAGGTGAGGCGGCTCAACTGGCGGCTGCGCATTGCGCCTACTTCCTTGCCGTCGCCGAATCCCACAATCCCGAACGGGCCACCGGGGTGGTCATCGAACAGCCGAAGTTGCTCGACCGTGAGCACGACAACCTGCGCGCTGCGTTGCGCTGGTCGTGCGCCCACGAGCCCGAGACCGCGCTCCGGCTCGCGGCCAGCCTGTGGCGGTTCTGGTTCCTCCGCGGACACGCGGTCGAGGGAGCACGTTGGGTGGAGCGTGCCTTGGCGGTGGCTCCCGACTCGACCCGGCCTCGCGCGGCTGCTCTGATCGGCCTGACCGGGCTGGACAGCCGGCAGGGCCGCGGCGACCGGCATCGGGCGCTCGGCGCGGAGGCCCTGGCAATCATGAGGGAGATCGGCAACCCCGACGAGGTGGCGATGGCCCGGCTCATTGAGACCTCGCTCGCCTGGAGCACTTTCGACTTGGACGAGGCCGAACAGCTGGCAGCCGACGTGCACACCGAGGCATTCGAGGGTGGCAGACCCGAACATTGCGCTGCCAGCAGTTGGCTGCTCGGCCAGTGCGCGTTGTCCCGGGAGGACGGACCACTCGCCGCCCGTCACCTAAACACCTGCCTGAGCGAACTCGCACAGTCTGAGACCAGCACCCCACCCTTCCTGCCGGTGATCACTCCCAGCCTGCAACTGGTCCCGATCGCCGGTCGGTTGGTCCCCTGCGTCGAGGAGACCCTGCTGTTGGGCCGGCGGGTTGGCGTTATCCAAGCCAAAGGCTACGTGCTGTCCGCGATCGCCTACGCGGCCAGGCTTTCGCGAGACACGCCGTCTGCGATATCCGTCATCACGGATGCAGCCGAACATTTCGCCGAGTTAGGAGATGACCTGGCGAGGGCGCAAACACTTCACCAACTTGGCTGCATTCTGCGCGACTGTGGCGACCACAGCGCGGCCGATGAGGCTCTTTCCTTGGCGCGGGAGCTTCGGCTCGGTCTGGGCGACCGACGCGGCGAGCTGCTGACCGAGATTAATATCGCCCTGCTCCGCGCCATGGGTGGTGATATCGACCGCGGCCTGACGGACGCTCGGCGTTGCCTTTCAGGGTTCGAGTCCGCGGGAGATCAGGTGGGGATGGGCGCCACGCTGACCATTCTCGGTGCCGCCGAACTGATCTCCGGGGAGGTCCGGGCAGCGCGGGAAATGTACAGGCAGGCAGCGGAAAAGGTCGCCCCATGGCGGCGACACACGGGCTGGCAACGGTTGATGGTGGCAGAGCTTTCCAACGAGCTCGGCGACCCGCATCGGGCGGCCCGCGAAATTGACAGGGCTGGGGCGATTTTCGACCGAACGAGATGCCTCATCGCCGGTCAGCGGCTGGCCGCACTGCGTAGGCGGGATTCGGACGATGATGTTGAGACGGAGTTGAGTGCTCGTTGAGTACGGTTCACTAGCGTGATTCCTGGATCTGACAAATGGATCTGACAAACCAACAGCAATCAGGAGGAACGCATCGTGACAACGACGCAGACTAGGCCGACCCGCATCGGAGAGGCCACCATCGCCGAGTTCGCCGCCGGGCTGCGCGGCACGGTCGTCCGGCCAGGGGACGCTGACTACGACCACGAACGAAGCATCTGGAACGGGGCCCACGACCGGCGCCCCACGCTCATCGCACGCTGTGCGGGTGTGGCAGATGTGATCCGCACGGTCGATTTCGCGCGCAGCGAGGGGTTGCCGTTGTCGGTTCGCGGCGGTGGCCATTCGATCCCCGGATTTTCCACCGTCGACGACGGTATCGTGCTGGACCTTTCGCTGATGAAGGGGGTCCAGGTGGACCCTGCCCGACGCCGGGTGGCGGCACAGGCAGGGTGTACCTGGAAGGACGTGGATGCAGAGACCCAGCAATTCGGGCTAGCGGTGACCGGTGGCCTGGTGTCCTCGACCGGCATCGCCGGCTTCACCACCGGCGGCGGCATCGGCTGGCTCGTGCGCAAGCACGGGCTGGCCAGCGACAACCTGGTCGGCGCCGACGTCGTCACTGCTGACGGGCAGTTTATTCACGCCAGTGCCGATGAGCACCCCGATTTGTTCTGGGGGCTGCGCGGAGGCGGCGGCAATTTCGGTGTGGTGACGTCCTTCGAGTATCAATTGCACGAAGTGGGGCCCATCGTCCTTTCCGGCCTGGTTTTCTACCCCGCAGAAGAGGCGGAGCAGGTGTTGCGCGGCTATCGGGCGGCCTGCGCGGCGGCCCCTGATGAGCTGACCACGCTGGTCAACATGACCATGGCGCCACCGGTCCCGTTCCTGCCAGAATCAGTGCACGGCAAGCCGGTCATCGCTGTGGGAGGGTGCTGGTCCGGCGATCTCGATGCCGGCGAGGCCGCCACCGCGCCCTTCCGGTCATTGGGCACGGTCATCGCCGATGTGTTCGCGGCCAACCCGTACGCGGGGTGGCAGCAGGCGCTCGATCCGCTGTACCCGCGGGGCGTGCACAACTATTTCCGCTCGGCATTTCTGCGCGCCGCCGACGACGCGTCCGTACGCGTGCTGCTGGACTCGTTTGCGGCATTGCCCAGCGCCATGACGCAGATTCACCTGCACCACCTTGGCGGCGCGGTCGGCCGGGTTCCGGCCGAAGCAACGGCCTTCGCACTCCGCGACCAGGAATTCATCGTCAATGTTGTTGCGCGCACGCCGACGGCGGACGGCTTCGCGGATGTCGTCGAATGGGCCCGGGGCGTGACGTCCGCGCTCGGTCCGGATGTGACGGCCTACGTGAATTTCACAGGTGAAGCGAATACGGCGCTCGTCCGGGCGTCGTACCCGGCGGATACATACCGGCGGCTCGTGGAACTGAAAAACGAATACGACCCCACCAATCTATTCCGGTTGAACCAGAACATCGCCCCCACGGTGTGACAGCACTGCCTGCGTCAGAAGTGGTTGATCGACTGAGCATCGGGAAGCAACCTGACAGCCGGCGCCAGAGGCACCTCGATCCCCCGGCAACTGACCGGCAACGCCGGTCAGTTGCCGCGGTGTTGTGACCGCTCAATTTCTCAATCATTAAAAGGGTGCCAATTTCACCAACATTGACGCCGCGGATGGGCCCGCTGCACCCAGCAAACCCCTAACCTGAAGTTGCGTGACTTGAGGCAGGAAGATCCCCTGGTTTCCGGAGGGGTCTTCCTGCCCGTCTCGTGGGAAGCAGGCAAGGTGCGAGCCACAAGGCAGCAACGGCAGGAAACGCACTCCGGTGTGGACAACGTGCACACCCCTCTTGGCCGGACAAACGGGAACGAGCCCTCCCCCCAAGAGCGCGTTGGGCCAGGGCGGGATTGCAGACGCCCAGGATGAGGTAGCCGCCCAAGGCCTGTCCGTTCTCCTCCCCGAGCTTGGTCTCGAAGGTTGAGCGGACATCGATTTCAGAGATTACCCCGAAGCCCTGGCCGAGGAGTGCCTCCTGAGATATTCCTCGCATCGGTGCTGTGTGCAACCCTCCTGCACCACCGCCCCCGCCTGTGAACGCGGCGCCCAATTCCCCCTTAACCCCGGAAAATATAGGCCCTCCAAGTGCCCGGATTGAACAGGCCAGTCTGGGTCGCTGGGACTTCCATGGTTGTTCCCCAGCAAAAGATGTCTGGACCACACCTATGTTTGCAGGGCTTCCAGCCCCTTCGGTTGAGGACAAAACGCTAATAATTGATGAGCCCATTTAACCGCTCTTCACCACCGGACCTTGTTGCGGGAAAGCCCGGGCGTGGACCCGCGCCAGGACCTCGACTCCGAGGCCCCCGGCGGCCCCGCACGCCACGGCCGCGAGCAACAACCCGCCGGGTGGCCGGGAAAGCAGGAAGAATTCCTGCACGAGCTGGAGGTTGAGCGAGACCAGCAGGGAGGCGCTCATGGCCAACACCACGGCCAGGCGCGCTGCGTTGAGGGGGCGCGCCACAGCCGATAGGATCCACAGTCCGACCATGGACAGCGTCAGCACAGAGGCGCTGCTGACTTGTTCGGACGTGGCCGCGCCGGCCAGCGGCGCGAATGCGTTCAGTGTGAGCAGGGAAGCCGTGACGATTAGTCCGGCAGGGACGGAGAACCATAGGGACCGGCGCAGGAATCCGGGCTGATAGCGGCGCGGGTTCGGCATGAGCGCCAAGAAGAAGGCCGGGATTCCGATCGTCAGGCCGTCCGTGAAGGATAGCTGGCGGGGAAGAAACGGAAACGTCCACTGCAGGAGCCCGAAGGTCACCGCGATGGCGGTCGCATAGACCGTTTTGCTCAGGAAGAGGCTGGAGACCCGCTCTATATTGGCGATGACCTGCCGGCCCTCAGCGAGGACTCCGGGAAGCCGGTCGAAGCGGCCGTCGAGCAATACCAGGCGCGCGACTGCCTTGGTGGCGGGCGCCGCGGAGTCCATCGCGATGCCAAGGTCGGCCGTCTTGAGCGCGAGGGCGTCGTTGACGCCGTCGCCGGTCATGGCCACAGTATGTCCCCGGCGCTGGAGCGCCTCGACCATCGCCCTCTTCTGGGCCGGCGTCACTCGGCCAAACACCATGTTTGATTCCATCACCTCCTCCAGATGCAGCGGGTCCTCCGGCAGTGAGCGTGCGTCGAAGCCCTCCGTGACCTCCAGGCCAACCCTGCGGGCAATGGCGGCAACGGTGCGGGGATCGTCGCCGGAAATAATCTTCAACCCGACCCCTTCGGTCCGGAAGAACTTGAGGGTCTCCCGGGCATCGGAGCGCGGCTGTTCCCGGAAGGTCAGCAGCGCCACAGGGTGGAGCGACCCCGGCAACTGCTCCACCTTCCCATTGGCTGGCAACTGATCCGCGCCGGCCAGGAGCAGGGTCCGCAGCCCTGATGCGGCCAGTTCGCCGGCCTGACGCAAGACGTCGCTCTGGCGCGGTACTGCGCCGTCGGGCGCCGAGATCGACGGCTTCAGACGTGCGGCTGCGTCGTCGCCCTGCACAAGCATCATTTCCGGTGCTCCGAGAATCCAGGTGCGCGCACCGCGGGCGCTCCCGTTGAAGCTGACTCCGCTCCACTTCCGGGCGGAGGAGAACGGCACGGTCCGGACGGGTTGAAGTCCGCCATCATCCTCAAAGGCCGTGCTCAGGCAGCGTGCCGTGGCGTTTGCCTCGGGTTCGGCGCCAAACCATGCGAGGGCCTGCTCCCATCCCGGTTGCGGCGCCAGCGGGTGAACCGCGTCGAAGACCAGTCCTCCTTCTGTGAGGGTTCCGGTCTTGTCCATGCACAGGACGTCTACGCGTGCCAGTCCCTCGACAGCGGCGAGTTCCTGGATCAGTACGTTGTGTTTAGCCAGCCGGAGTCCGCCCACGGCGAAGGCCACGCTCGTCAGCAGCACTAGTCCCAGCGGGACGATCGCGATCATGCTGGCAATAAGTCCCACGAGTGCGGGGGTCCAGGCACCGGTGGAAATGGCGGTCTGCCAGCCGCCGCGCGCCTGGATCTCGCCGTTGAGCACGATGAGGGCAACGGGCAGCAGGATCCAGGCGATCCAGCGCATTACACGGTTGAGGCTGTTGCGGATCTCGGAGTTCACCAGTGAGAAGCGTCGCGCATCTGCCGTCAGCCGGCTCGCGAACGACGCCGCTCCGACCCGGACAACCTGGGCGTTGCCGTGGCCGGCCACGACGATCGATCCGGAGAGTACTTCCGTCCCAGCATCCTTACCCACCGGGTCTGCTTCGCCCGTGAGAAGCGATTCGTCCACCTCGAGGCCGGACGACTCCAGTACGGCAGCGTCGGCAGTGACCTGATCCCCGGCCCGCAACACCAGGAGGTCATCTTTTACGACGTCGGCCGTGGCGATTTCGTGGATCTGACCCTCGCGCAAGACCCGCGCGAGCGGGGCGTTGAGGACAGCCAGCCGGTCCAAGGACTTTTTCGCCCTGTATTCCTCGACGACGCCGATCACGGCATTGCTGACAGCGGCGAGGCCGAACAGGGCATCCCGCCATTGCCCCAGGAACAACAGCAGCAGGAAGCTCGTGCCGACGATTGCGTTGAAGAGCGTGAAGACATTGGCCCGGAATATCTGCCACAGGCTCCGGCTAGTGGTGTCCGGCACGCGGTTGGTAAGCCCGCGCTCGACCCGCGTAGCCACCTCCCCCTGCGACAGCCCCTTGGCGGCCGCCGGGCGCCTGGCGGCGGCCTTCCGGCGTTTGGCTGCCGGGGACGCACGCCGATGCAGAAAGGCTCGTCTCTTGCGCCGGCGGTATGCCTTCACCCTCCGATGGTATCCGCCGTAGCGCCACAATGTGACGCACTGCGACGCATCAGCCGGTCCCCCACCGCGACACCATCCGCCCGCACTGGCGCTGCGAGAAAATCCGATACAGATACTGGAAGCCTGGAATCGCGCATACCCCGGCCGCAAAACTGTCCCGCTCAGGGTGGACAATCGCGACAGTTGGACCGCTGTTCCGGGAGATCATCGATTACGTCCGGGGTCCAACGAAGTGAACCTGACAGCGAAAGGCGCTTATGGGAAGTCGTGGACCAGACACCCCAGCTGGCGGACCTCCCGGGTGTACCCCGCCCCGGTGCACTCGACAGGCTCCCCCACTGGGTCCGTTCCGAACATTCCAGGTACCCATCAGAGACATCGCGGTACTGACCGGGCTCGCCCTGGAACAACTGACCGCCGTGGACCGGATGCCCATTGCATCAACCCTGCCCACAGCCCGGGTCGCTTCAATCTGGCGGCAACTTAGAACACCACGGGACCTTGACCTCGACTTCGATCTAAACGACTAGGAAGTCGGGGCGCGATCTACACGGATGGAGCCTACGGTCAGCGGCGCGCGAAGATACCGTGCAGGCACGATTCGCTGCCCGATTCGAAGGAGTGGGTAGAGTCCCCGCCAGTCGGCCATCTGCTCTCGGCTCAGTGCGCGCCCAGACCGGGATGCACCGCAGCTTTGCAGTTCCGCGGACCTTTCCCGTGAATCAACGCACCCTAGCCCGGGACGCGGCCCCGGAACTACGCTGGGGCAGGCGTCGTCCCGTTTCCGGGCAGGCGGCGGGCTCATGGTCGAGGAAGGAAGCGGTCCATGAACGCACAGAACATCACCCACTGGATCCGGGCGGGGTTGTGGACGTTACCTCTTTACGGCCTGATCACCGCCTGGGCCACGCTTGAGCCTCAGCCGGACCAGCAAAAGGATCCAGACGCCTGGGCGCGGTTCGTCAGCTCGGGCTCGTATCAATCAAGCCACTTGCTCGGCAGCTACGGAGGCACCATCCTCGCGATCTTCGGGGTGTTCGCGCTGGGCTGCTGCCTGGCCAACAGCCGCGTCGGCCGCCTGGCACTGGCAGCAACAGTCATCACCGTCGCGGGAACTGCCTTGCTAATGGTCCCCGCCGTCCTCTCCACTTTCGCCACTCCCGCGATCGGGAAGGCGTATCTGGAAGGGAACCGGGACGTCATGCTTCTGGAGTTTCCATCCGCCATGACGGTCTCGTTCCTGCTCGGGATCGTGCTCGCGTTCCTTGGCAACGTCTTGCTTGGAGTCGCGGTCTGGCAGTCCCGGACGCTCCCCCGCTGGGCCGGGGCCCTATGGATTGCCGGCGCCGTACTGTTCTACCTCCTCGGCGTCGTGCTGGGGCAGGCGACCACGGGCAGCAGCCTTCCGACGCAACCGGCCGGTGCCTTGCTCATGGCTGCATCGGGTGGCTGGATGGCGTGGAGCCAGTCACGGCAGGGCCAGCCAGCCGCGGCCGTCCATGCGGCCGGCACGCGCTGACGGTTTAAGGTTCGTGGAGGCCGGACTTGCCCAAGCGGTCCAGGTGATTGTGTTGAGAATCCGCGTCGGCTCCATCCGTTCGGATGGATCGAGACGATGAACACCGGAGAACGACCTCATGCCACATCTACGACGTTGCGCCTATGTCGGATCACTGATGGCGCATCACCCATGTGCGCGGTCTGGGTGGATTATCGTGCCCTGGCCCAGCGGATCGACTGACCCGCCTTCAGCCGTGCCGACCTCACCGGTGAGGTCCGCCTCGGCCCCGAAGATGCCCGCCCGCTAACGTTCAGCAACCCAGCACGTGCGCTCACACCTTTCAGCACGACCCGACGACAGCCGGCACCCGCTGAGGGGTGCCGGCTGTCGTCGGGTCGGCCCGGGGATGCCGGGCCGCGGGGTTCCGAGAGTGTGGTGCGGCTCAGGCCGGATCCGCGGGGGTCGCCACCTCGGGCTGGGGATCCGAGAGGGTCTTCGGGACCGTGTCCTCGAACTGCGGGAGGCGGTTCAGGTAATCCACCACCGAATCCGTGGACTCCACGTCACCGAACTTGTTGTCGATGTCGTAGAGGTTCCACTGCACGACGCCCGGGACGCGGTCGCCGATGGTCTCCCGGGGGATGATCGGGCGGAAGCCCTTGGCGATCGCGTCCTCGACGGTGTGGCGCACGCACCCGGCCGCGGTCGCACCGGTCACGATCAGGGTGTCGATGCGGTTGGAGGTCAGGAAGAGCTCGAGGTTCGTCCCCGGGAACGCCGAGGCGCGATTCTTCTCGATCACGACCTCGCCGGGCGCGGGCGCAATGCGGTCGTCGATCTGCGCCCAGTAGGAATCCGCCGGAAGGGTCTCCGTGGGGATCTTCGAGTACCACAGACCCATGTCGTTCGTCCCGGAGGTGGC
>Ga0070670_100005387_pt1 | contig 10799 bp, 7 predicted proteins | sample KBSS63metaG_FD_64665 | JGI IMG/M metagenome (GOLD analysis project Ga0070670, IMG submission 64665) | Switchgrass rhizosphere microbial communities from Kellogg Biological Station, Michigan, USA - KBS S6-3 metaG | ecosystem: Host-associated > Plants > Roots > Rhizosphere > Soil ... | reverse complement strand
CACAGAAGACAGATAGAGGAGCCCAGCATGGAGTATTCACGCAGAGAGTTTGGAAAGCTCGCGCTCGCGGGGTTGCCGGCAACCACGCTGTTGCTCAAATCGCCTTCGCTGGCGGTCGCGGCGAAGCCGGATTCGAAGTGGGCGGGCGTGCAGGTTGGAATGAATGTCCCCTACAACTTCGGCACCGGCAACTACACCCCCGGCGATGAAATCATCCAGCGCTGCGTGCAGCTCGGAATCAGCGGCGTGGAGCTGCGTGCGCAGCCGGTCGAACTGTTCCTCGGTTCGCCGGCCGCGATCGCGGGCGCGGCCAATGCCGGCCGCGGACGGGGCGGACGGGACACACCACCGGCAGGTGCGCCGGGAGAGCCCGCGCCACCTGCGGCGGCACGCGGAGAGGGACAAGCGCCGGCCGCAGGAGCAGGCGCGCCCGCTGCGGGCCGCGAAGGCGGCCGACGCGGTGGCGGCCGCGCCGCGCTGACGCCGGAGCAGGAGGCTGCTCAGAAAGCCGCCGCCGAGGAAACCCGCAAGTGGCGCGCGGGAGTATCGCTCGACAAAGTCAAAGAGTTCCGCAAGAAGTTCAACGACGCAGGGATCCTGATCGAGATCGTCAAGTGGGACGGCATCTTCAACTTTTCCGATGACGAACTCGACTATGCGTTCCAGGTCTCCAAGGCGTTAGGGGCGCGGGCGCTGTCGAGCGAAATCAGCATCGGACAGACCAAGCACCTCGGTGAATTCGCCGACAAGCACAAGATGCAGGTCGGCTACCACGGGCATACCCAGGTGACGCCGGCGATCTGGGAGGCGACGTTCGCAGAGGCGAAGTACAACGGCGCGAATCTGGATCTCGGTCATTTCGTCGCCGGCAACAACACGTCGCCGGTGCCCTTCCTCAAGCAGTACCACGATCGCATCACGCACGTGCACGTCAAGGATCGGAAACTGAATAACGGACCCAACACGCCGTTCGGCCAGGGGGACACGCCGATCAAGGAAGTGCTGCAACTGATGCGCGACAACAAATGGGAGTTCCAGGCGACGATCGAGTTCGAATACGCGGTGCCGGCGGGTTCCGATCGGATGACTGAGATCGCGAAGGCGATTCAGTACTGCAAGGAGTGTCTGGTCTAAGGCGGTGTCTCCAGTTGCCAGGGTGCGGCGCACGCTGCTGGTCGTCGCAACCCTGCTTCTGCTCGTTGCCGGTGGACTGTATATCGCCGCCACCCGCTTGCTGGCGTCGGACTACGCGAGAACGGCGCTCGAGCAGCAGCTGACGGCTTTCCTCGGTCAACCCGTCCGCATTGGTGCGCTCAGGGCCGTAATCTATCCTCGCGTCGGCGTCGACCTTGACACGGTGTCGATTGGAACGCCCGCCACCGCCACGCTGGCGCACGTCCGCCTGGTCACCGGCCTGCGCGCGCTGTTCTCACGGACTATCTCGGATGCCGAGCTCATCGTTCGAAACAGCCGGCTGGAGTTGCCGCTTCCCGCCGGTTTGATTCCGACGAACACGTCGGCGGGCCGGCCGGCGGCAGGACCGGGGTTGACCATCGCATCCGTACGCGTCATCTCACTCGAAAACGTGGAGCTGGTCGCACCGCCGCACGTGATGCGGGTCGATCTCGAGGGTTCCCTCGCGGGCGATCGGCTCGATATCCAGCGGCTGGCGCTCCGCGGCAGCTCGACGAGAATCGACGGCAAGGGCACACTGTCGAACATCGAGCGCTTCGAGGGACGCGTGGACGCCCACGCGGATCCGCTGGCGCTCGACGAACTGATGGCGATCGCCTCCGCGTTCACTTCGACTGCGAGCGCGCAGGAGAAGCGCACCAGCGCCACGCCGCTGCACCTGACCATTGCGCTCACGGCGACCAAGGGCCAGTTCGCCACCTATGCGTTCAGTGACCTGTCGACCCGCATTCAGCTCACGACGGGAAGCACGGCTCTCGCACCGCTTCAGGTCGGTGCATTCGGCGGGCACTTCAGCGGCCGTCTTGACATGGACACCCGGGGCAGCGTGCCGCAACTGCGTCTCAGCGGGCGGGTAGACGGGCTCGACGTGGCCGCGCTCCTGAAGGCAAATGGCACCGCCGGCATCACCGGGACGCTCGGCGGGACGCTGACGTTGTCGGCGTCGGGGACCGATGCCTCGACGGTTCTGCAGACCGCGCACGGTACGATTGCCGCCGCGATTGCCAATGGCACGATCGAGCATCTCGATCTCGTGCGCACGGTCGTGCTCGCGTTCGGCAAGCCGTCCGGCGTGCCCCCTGAAGGCGCCGGATCTGCGTTTACACGACTCGGCGGCAGCTTCTCGTTGTCCAGGCAAACGCTGACGTCCGACAATCTTTCACTCGCCTCCCGCGACTTCGACGTGAATGGACGCAGCACGCTTCAGCTTTCGACCGGTGCGATCGACGCGCAAGGAGACGTGAGGCTGTCGCGAGAGCTCACCGCCCAAGCGGGCACCGACTTGCGCCGCTATGCACAGGAAGATGGCCGCGTGATCGTGCCCACAGTTGTCGGCGGGACCATCGGGCAACCCCGCGTGTCGGTGGACGTCGAAGCGGCAGCTGGCCGCGCGTTACGGAACGAGCTGCACCGCCGGGCGACCACGATCCTTCAAGGGCTCTTCAAGAAGAAGGGAAAGGATCAATGACGATCACAATCGTCATCGCGAAGCCCGATCCGTAGCCGGTCAGGCGGGTTCGGACGCGTCACCCCGAGCTGACCAGTCCGGATATCGAGGCTTTTGCGTGATTTCGCTCCAGCGGGCGAACGGAACCGAATTTGTTTGCAGCGCAGCGTGGGCCTGTTCTCCACCGCTTCCGACATCGCCGTCGATCTGGGCACCGTCAACACCTGCATCTACACGCGTGGCAGCGTCGCCTTGAACGAACCCTCGGTGGTGGCGTTCAACATCACCCGCGGCGGCATCGAAGCCGTTGGCACCGACGCCCGCGACATGCTCGGAAGGACGCCGCCCAACATCAAGCCAGTGTGGCCCCTGCGGAACGGCGTCATTGCGGACTTCGACGCGGTGGAGAAGATGCTCGCGCACTTCGTGCGCAAGGCCAGAGGCCGCACGTATTCCCGGCCGCGTATGCTCATCGGCGTCCCACCCGCCAGCACACAGGTCGAACGCCGGGCGGTGAAGGAAAGCGCGAAGCGCATGAAGGTCAGCGACGTGACGCTGGTGGACGAGCCGATGGCCGCGGCGATTGGCGCGGGCCTGCCGGTCACCGAACCGACCGGCAACATGATCGTCGACATCGGAGGCGGGACGACCGACATCGCGGTCGTGTCGTTGGCCGGCCTGGTGTATGGGCGCTCGCTGCGCGTCGCCGGCGGTGAAATCGACGACGCGATCATCCAGTACTTCAAGCGGACCTACAATCTCCTGATTGGAGAGGCTACCGCGGAGCGGATCAAGTGCGAGATCGGATCCGCGGCGCCGCTCGAACAGCCGCTCGAGGCCGAAGTGAAGGGGCGCCATCTCTCCGAAGGGGTACCGCGCACCGTCATCGTCACCGACGCCGAGATACGAGAAGCGATCTCCGAGCCAATCCGTACCATCGTCAAGTCGGTACGTGAAGCGCTGGAGTCTGTGCCGCCTGAGTTGTGCGGCGACATTTACGAGCGTGGCGTGATGCTCACAGGCGGCGGCGCCCTGCTCCGCAAGCTCGATCAATACCTGCACGACCAGACGGGTCTCCCCATCGTCGTGGCCGAGGACCCGTTGACGACGGTGGTCGTCGGTGCCGGCAAGCTGCTCAACGATCCCAAGCTGCTCATGAAGCTGGCGGTCAATTGATCGCCGCTCCCTTCTGCCTTCTGCTTTTTTATTGCGGATTCAAGATCAAGCAGACGAGACGATCGCGGCGTTCGTCGATCTTCTTGTACGGAACGCCGGGGACTTTCTTCAGGTCGTCGAGCGTATTGCACCCGCCGTGCTTGGCGCGATAGTCGATCCACGCCGCGGCTTCCTTGCGCAGCAGGCCGGCGACGCTCTCGAGATCGACGGACGTCGCCGAGTTCAGGTTGATCGGTTTCGGCGCCTCGCCCTTGAAGTTCTCCGACAGATAGTCGGTGATCTTCTTGAAATCCTCTTCGGATCCCTTCGCGCCAAGGGTCTGCATCTTCGCCACGACCTCTTCCCAGCCTTCGCGCGTCAGCCGCAGCGCGGCGACGCGTTGCGGCTCGTGGCACTTGCTGCAGACGGCGACGACCTGCTCTTTTCCCGGAGCCTCAGGCAGCGGATCCTGCGCGTACGCAGCCGTTGCGCCCAACGCGGACAGCCCGGTCGCAAGCGCGAACGCTGAGGCCCTGAGACAAGCACGCATGATCATTTTTCAATAGCAAACCCGAACGCGTACAGCGTCCCGTCCGCTCCCGGAACGTAGACGTTGCCCTGACCAGCCGACAACCCGCTCTTCACGGAGGTCGCGATCGCGCGGCCGCTGGTCCACAAATCCTTGCCGTTCGATGCGTCGAGCGCGTAGAGCACCGATGGGACCAGCTTCGATCCGCTCGATGCCGTGAACAGCACGCCGTTGACCACCAGCGGCGGCAGCGGCGACGCGATGTCGCGGGACGTCCACCCGGGTTGGAGGGACGCTTTACCGTCCGCGTCGGTCACCTTGAACGTGACGATTCCGCGCGCGGATGGCACGGCGATCCAGCGCACGTTCTGCGCGTCGGTCCAGCTTGCGAGCGCGCCGGCCTCGAACTTCTCGGAAACCGGCAAGACGGCCGTGGCGACCGGGGCGCCCGACAGCGCGCCCGTATCGAACAAATATAGCTTGCCCTTCCCCGCGGCCGCGACTACATCCTTATCCTTCCACTGGAACACCAGCGGCGAGGACGTGAAGCCGGCATCTGGAACAGTCGCGGCGGCTTTCTGCCTGAGCGTCACGGGCTCCAGAGCGATCAGAGAATTCGAGAGCGGCGACGTTCCCGGCGCGGTCGTGATGTAGACGGTGCCGTCGCGTCCGACGGTCGGCCCGGCGCTGCCGACGATCGTCGCGCCCTTCGTCTGGAATGCGACGACCGGCTTCTTCTCGCTGCCGAGCTCCATCGCCCAGACTGCGTCAGGCTGGCTGCCGCATCCGCGGGTCGTCGCCGCGTAAGCGACGGCGCCCGCTTCCGGATTCGTCGCAATGAGCAGGCCGGTGGGTCGCGTGTTCGGTGGGACGAAGATGACCGGCATCATCAGCTCCATGCCGTTCTGGACGTTCAGCGCGTGGAGGAATCCGTCGTTGCCGACAACGTAGGCGGCGTCACCGCCCGGAACGAAAGGTCCGCCGCCGAAGCCGCCGCCCCCGGCGCCGCGTGCGCCCGGAGGGAGTCCGCCCGGTGCGTTGCCCGCGGCGGCAGCCGCGGAGCCGGGCACGGTGCCCGGCGGCGCGCCCGCGCGCCCGCGTCCTGCCGCCCCACCCGCTGCGGCCGCGCCGGCTCGTCCCTGTCCCGCCGTCGCAAGCGTCGTCGCCCCCATCCCCGGTTCACCGACACCGCCGCCGGATCGGCCGCCACGGCCGAACCCGCCACCGCCACCTGCGGCTGCCGCCGGGGCAATCGCGGTCGGCCGCGACAGCGCGGCCGTCAACCCGCCAGGGCACTCGTTCGTCGTAATGAGCACGGGTGGTGGGCTGGCCGAGTAGTTGATGTGGTATTTCCAGAGCGGCGCGCCCATGTCGATGTCGATCGCGTGCACGGTTTCGGACTGGGTTCCGACGAACGCAATGGACTTGAATCCGCGAAACCCGATGATCCGATCGAGAAGGATCGGCTGGGTCAGTGCTGCCGCGGCCTTCGGATCGTGTTCGAGCTTCAGCTTCCAGAGGAACTTGAAGGGTCCGAATTCGCCCGGCTTCTGCAGCGTCTGCACCGAGAGGCGCGGATCGGTCTTGATTGACGCCGTCCGCTGCGCGTCGTAGCCTGAGGTCGTCCACTCCACGCCGCCGCGTCCCTGCGCGCGCAGCAGACCTGACGCGCATGCGACAGACATCGCGATTCCTAGGAATTTCTTTTTCATCGGACCGCCTCCGAGGTCGCTGTCCGCGCCGGAAGACTCGCCGCTCCGAAGCAATACAACGTGCCGTCGTAGGTGTCGATGTAGACGCGTCCGTTCGCGACCGACAGACCGCTGAAGTGATTCCATGACGTGATCTGATCGCCACTCGACCAGAGCTCGTCGCCGTTCTCGGCATCGAGCGCGTACAACACCGCGTGCGTCGATTCCTGGATACGCCCTGGCGACCCGCCGGTGTGGCCCGGCTCCGGCCAGCGCTGCGTCGTGCTCTCGCCGCTGCCGTAGGCATACACGACGCCATTCGCGATGACCGGTGGATCGGCCATGTACATGTCGCGAGAGATCCAGGCGGGAATCATCTGCGGCCTGCCGGTCTTCGGATTGTCCACCACTTTGAAGGCGGCGACCGCGCCATAGACGATCTGGCCATGCTCAATCGGCGCTTCGAAACGCGAGTGCTTCGGTCCCCAGAACGGCGTGAGCACCCAGCGCGTGCCTTTGGCGTCTTGCCAGCTCGCCAACGCGCCCCACACTCCCATCGTGAAGTTCACTTCCTCGTTGCAGATGAGCGGCGTGCGATCCACCGGAGTGCGGTGGTCCTCACCGCCCATCGCTGACGTATCGAGCAGCCAGATGCGGCACTCCTTGCTCGACGACACGATGTATTCCTTACCCTTGTAATCGAAAATCGGTGACGACGTGGTGAAGTCGAGATCGCGCTTGCGCATCCAGTAGGCGTTGATCGGCGCGTACCAGTCTTTCAGTTCCAGCGCTTTGCTCTGCGGGTTCTGCTTCACGCCGATGAGCGCCTGCCCGTAGATCTGCTGCGACGGCACGTAATCGCCGTCGCCGCTGCCGGCGTAGACCGTGCCGTCTTTGCCGACGGACGGGCCGGTGCGCGGCCACAGCCCGCCGCTGCCCGGATTGAAGTTGCCCACCTTCTTCGTCGCGAGATCGTACGAATAGAAATTGTTCGGATTGCCGCCGCAGCCCTGCGCCGTGGTGGTGTAGATGACCCCGTTCACGAGGTTGAGCCCGTAGGGTTTGCCGTTCGGCGGAAGAAACAAGGCGGGTGGCTCGATCTCCTCACCGGTCGCAACATCGAGCTTGCGCAGCCTGCCGTCCCACGACACCGCATAGGCGATGTACTTGCCGGGCGCAGCCTGATCCAGCACCGGGGTTGCCGTGAGGCCGCCGGGACACAACGTCCCGCCGCCGCGGCCGCCCGTCTGCTCCTGGAACGTGCTGTCGAAATGTTTCTTCCACAGCAGCGTGCCGCTGTCGACGTCGATCCCGTAGATGTTGTCGGAAACGCCGGCGACGATGGCGATTTCCTTGGTGCCGGCGGCGGTCGCGACAGTGCCGGCAATCAGCGGCGGAAACAGCGAGTGCATCTGCCGCGGCTCATTCTCGAGTTTGATCTTCCACAGCAGCTTCATGTCTTTCACGGTGGTCTTGGTGAGGATCGTTTCGTTCCGCTGCCATGCGGTGCGCTGCGGATCGCCGCCATCGGTCAGCCAGTCCGCTTTCTTCTGCTGGGCGCCCGTCGCCACAGTCCAGACGCCGGCCGTTCCGAGCGCCAACAGACCAGCGAGCAATCGTGGGGTCATCGATGAAACTCCTGTGTGCGCGCGTTTGTACAGATGGCGGGGCGTGAAGCCCCGCCCTACCTGAGAAACGCTTCCGGCAGTCCGCCATCCACCGGGATGACGTGGCCTGTCGTCTTTGCGCTCTGGTCGCCGGCCAGCCAGCAGATCGCGTTCGCGTTGTCGATCGGCAGGATCGGCCGGCGCGTGATCGTGCGGCGCGCGTAGAACTCCGCCAGCTTCGTCCGCAGATCTTCTGTCGACTCGTCTTCCTTGAAGCTGATGTCGTACTTCTTCAACGAGACGATGACGCGGTCGCGCGGGAACATGGATGACCCCGCGATCACCGTCGCCGGCGCGATGCCGTTGACCCGCACCAGCGGTCCGAGTCCGACGGCGAGCTCGCGAATCAGGTGGTTGATCGCGGTCTTGCTGATGTCGTACGGTTCGCTGCCGCTCTTCGGGACCACGGCGTTCGCCGAGCTGGTCAGCACGATCGTAGCTGGGAGATTCTGCGCCCGCAGCACCTTTGCCGCCTCCTGCGCGAGGACGAAATTGGAGGTCACGTTGATCTGCATCACGCGGCTCCAGACACCTTCCGCCGGGATTGTCGGATCGGGCGTCGGGAACCACGCGGCGGTGTTGATGATGCAGTCGAATCCGCCGTACTGCAGCACCGCGGCGCGCAATGCTTCCGCCATCGTGCCGCGCTCGGTCAGATCCATCGGCGTCGGCATCACCATCTCGGGATTCGACAGCGCCGCCGCTTCCGTCCTGGTCTCCTCCGCGCCCGCGAGGTTGGTGTCGGCCACGACGACGTGCCCGCCGCGCTTCGCGATCTCCAGCGCCACCTCGCGCCCGATACCGCTGCCGCCCCCGACGACGACGACGACCTTGCGGCTGAACTCTTTCTCCGGCGGCATCCGCTGCAGCTTGGCCTCTTCGAGCGCCCAGTATTCGATCCGGAACGCCTCGGTGCGCGGCAGCGCGACGTAGTTGTGGAAGCTCTTGAAATCGCGGGCCTGCTCGGGCTTCCGCACCTGCGGCAGCTGACCGCGCGCGCCGCCGTCCTCCGCGTCCTCGAGCGCATTGGCGCCCGCCATCACGTGAATCGCGTTGACGAAGAACTCCGATGTGATGCGCGCCTCGCGCTTGTCCTTGCCGAACCCGAACAGACCGAGTCCGGGGATCACCACTACGGAGGGATTCGAATCGCGCAGCTTCGGCGAATCCTTGTCGGCGCACCCCTGGTAATACTCGGCGTAGTCCTTTCGGTACTTCTCGGCGCGCTCGCCGATCCGCTTGCCAACATGCGACACGTCTTCAGTCGCCGGATCCCAGGGCACGAACATCGGGGATATGCGCGTGCGCAGGAAGTGATCCGGACAGCTCGTGCCCATGCGGCACAAATCCTCGGCCCATTTCGAGTTCGCAAACGTCAGCGCATCTTCGGATGCATCGACGTGCGCGATCACACGCCGGTTGGACGACACGACGCCGCGTAAGTACGGAAGGATCTCCGCGACGACCGATTCGCGATCGGGGACCGTCGCCGTCACCGCGGGGCCGCCGAAGAGCGGCTTGCCCGCGCGCCGGGTGTGCGCCTGAATGAAATCCCCCATCTCGTCGATGGTGCGGATGCTGTTGAGATAGCACTCCTTCTGGGTCTGCCCCCACGTGAAGAGCCCGTGGCCGCCGAGAATCAGCCCGTCGCAGCCGGGCGTGGACTCGACCGCGCGCTGCAACATCAACCCGAGCTCGAACCCGGGCCGCTGCCAGGGCACCCAGATGATCTTCCGCCCGTATGTGCGGTTGAACTCATCCATCTTCTTCTCGCCGTTCGCGCTCGCGGCGAGCGCGATCGCCCAGTCGGGATGCAGGTGGTCGACGTGCGGAAATGGCAGGAACGCATGCAGCGGCGTGTCGATTGACGCGGCGACCTTGTTCTCGCCGAAGGCACAGAGCGGGTAGAAGCTGACCATCTCGTCTTCGAACGCTTCGCCGCGGTAGCGCGCGATCAGGCTGTTCAGCTTGTCCAGGTACAGGATCGCGAAGCCGCTGTTCGTGATCGATCGCAGATCGCCGCCGCTTCCCTTCACCGCCATGACCCGCTGCGTCTGCCCCGTGAGCGGATCCGTCAGGTCGAACTTCGAGCTCGTATTGCCGCCGCCGAAGTTCGTGATCCGGAGGTCCGCGCCGAGCAGATTCGATCGATAACGCAGCAAGTCGAGCGGCCGGCCTTCGAGCTTCGCCGCCTCCGCATCGTCCCAGAGGTTCTTCAGGTATTTCGTTGCGGTTGCGATCGTTTCAGACACAGGTCATCTCCACGTACTCTTGGAACCGCGGGTACTGCTCGTCCCACACATCGGTCGCGGACGGTTCGAAGCGCTCGACCGGGAACGAGTGCTCGATGATGCGGCGCGCCTCGTCCAGCGATCCCACCGTGCCGGTCGCGAGCATCTGCAGCGCGATGTTGCCGAGCGCGGTCGCTTCAATCGGTCCGGCGACCACCGTGCGCCCCGTGGCGTCCGCGGTGAACTGATTCAGCAGCCGGTTGCGCGAGCCGCCGCCGACGATGCGGACCTCTTCGAACTGCGCGCCGGTCACCGCTTCGAGCGACTCCAGCACCAGACGGTATTTGAACGCGAGGCTCTCGAGAATGCCGCGCGCGAACGCGGCAGGTCCGTCCGGCACGCGCTGCGAGGTCTGGCGGCAGTATTGCGAAATCGCTTCGACCATGTCGGGCGGCTGGAAGAACCCGCGGTGGTCCGGATCGAATAACGACGCGAACTGCCGGCGCTCGCGGCTCGCCGCATACAACAGCTTGTCGTAGGCGAGCTCCTCGCCGCCTCTCGCCCACGATCGCCGGCACGCCTGCAGCAGCCACAGCCCGCCGATGTTCTTCAGCAGCCGTGTCGTCGCGCACACGCCCCCTTCGTTCGAGAAGTTCAGGTCGCGGGCCTGTGGCGTCGTGACCGGCGCGTGCAATTCGGTTCCGAGCAGCGACCACGTCCCCGAGCTGATGAACGCGGTCTTGCCGCCCGCGAAAACCGACGCCACCGCGGACCCGGTGTCGTGCGTTGCGGGAAGCACCACCGGAACACCCGCGAGGGACGCACAGACGTCAGGCTTGACGGTTCCGAGCACAGCGCCCGGCTCGATGATGTCCGGCAGCAGAC
>Ga0070670_100005384_pt1 | contig 10804 bp, 8 predicted proteins | sample KBSS63metaG_FD_64665 | JGI IMG/M metagenome (GOLD analysis project Ga0070670, IMG submission 64665) | Switchgrass rhizosphere microbial communities from Kellogg Biological Station, Michigan, USA - KBS S6-3 metaG | ecosystem: Host-associated > Plants > Roots > Rhizosphere > Soil ... | reverse complement strand
CCGGTCACAACGCGGGAGTCACCCATCGCTGCTATCTCGCCTTGACGTTGTGGCAGCTTGGCCACGCGGACGCGGCCAGAAAACTCGATAGCGACGCTCGTGAGCTGGCCGACGGAATTCGTCATGCCTTCACCACGGCGCATGCGATCGACTTCACGGCGTGTCTCTACCATCATTGCCGGCTCGGAGCCGAAGTGCAGCGAGCGGCGGAGCAGGAGATTGCCATCGCCACCGAACAGGGCTTCCAGCTCTGGCACGCATTGGGCATTCTGCACAAAGGCGCCGGGATATCGCTGCAGGGGGGAACCAATGACGCGATTGCGGTGCTGCTCGAGGGGTTGCGGTCCTTTCGCGCCACCGGCGCCGGACTGCGGATCCCGTACTACCTCGGCATGCTCGGCGACGCGTACACACGGGCCGGACGCTTCGATGACGCGCACCGCGCGCTCGACGAGGCGCTCGCGACCGCCGAGAAGAACGACGACCGCTTCCACGAGGCGGAGTTGCATCGCCTCGCCGGCGAACTGGTCGTCTGCGAGTCACCACAGGTTGTTGCGGCTGCGGAAGCGTGTTTCGCCCGCGCCATCGATCTGGCGCGCCGGCAGGAGAGCAGGGCGTGGGAGCTGCGCGCCACGATGAGCCTCGCCCGGCTCTGGCAGCGCCAGCACCGCCGAGAAGAGGCGCGCTCTGCGCTCGCCTCGGCGTACGGGAGCTACGTAGAAGGCTTCACGACACCCGATCTCGCGGACGCCAAGGCGCTGCTCGAGGCCCTGGCCGGGTAACCGCGCTCGCGCACCCCGTGGGTCCGCGGGGCATCATCGCTTGAACACCCCTCTCTCGATTTCGCCCCCACGCGTGTCCTGACGTCGCCAAGCGAACGACGGTGGCGCACAGGCCTGCTCGATCGGGGCCGGCCGGCAAAGCCCTGTGCGATTTGTTCGCCGACGACGTTATGTGCTTCCGAGTGGCGTCTGCACTCACCCATCTCTCATCCCTGTCAGGAGGCTCGCGTGGCCAAGAAAGCAAAGAAAGCTGCTGGCACGACACTTCAGTCGATCCCGGTCACGGCGCTCGCCGGCGCTGTCGCCGGGGCGCCCACCTTTCCGGTCGTAGTGGTACCGCCGGGCGGAACCGCCGTCGTCATCGTCGACGTGGGTGCGATGACCGTCCCGTATACCGTGACCTACGCCGGAACTGTCGTCATCAAATCGCTGGTCGACCGCGCCCAGCCGCTCACTCTCCAGCCGGGCGACCAGGTCCTCGGGTGGGCTTTCGCACATTTGACCAAGGGGTGGACGCACACCATCGGTGTGTCGGTGAACGGCGGTGTCCCGATCGTCCTTGAGTCGAGGTCGGAAGCCAAGAAGGATCCCGACCACAGCGTCAACTTCGCGATCATCCGTTCCTGACAAGGAGTTGACATGCGCCGCTGCTTGACGATCTGGTTGGTAACGATATTGGTCGGCGCGACCGCCGCGGGCGCGCAACCCGGACGCGACGTTCTACTGAGATCACGCTGGGATCTCGCAGTGAATACGGCGGCCAGGGAACGAGGGCTCTCCCTGTCGGGTGGCGTCATCACGCACTCCGGCGGAGCCAACGCAACCGCGGCCGAGAAGACCGAGGTCTACAAGGCAGCCGTCGACCGGTTGCTCGTGGATCCGATGTTGCGGGACTTCTTCAGGCCCGACGAGACGCTCATAAACAAGACCACGCCACCCGAGGAGTCCGACTGGATCAAGCGTCTGGCCGACAGCGGCGCCGGAGAGAAGGGCGCCAAGGCCGTCAACGCGGCATCGACGAATCCAAGCGCGCCCAAAGTGGCAGAGCGCAGTGGCTTCACCGACCTCGTGGCGCTGGCGCTCGATTCTCAGAACTTCGTCGCCGCGGACAAGGCGGCCGTGAGCCTCAACCTCAACGCCGTGGCGCTCGCCGGCCTGAACTCGAAGACCCTGTCTGCGCCAGCAGCCTACCGGCGATACGACGGGTTGAGGCGTCTGGGGGGCACCGTGACGTTCGGCGCGAAGGTGCCTGAAAAGGAGATCACTGGCCTATCGGGAGTCCCGACGGCCGACACGCTGTTCGACGTGTTCTCCTGGGACGTCAAGGTGCGCGCGATTGGCGACCGCGATCCCCGAGCCCAGCGTTGGTACAAGGTCATGCTCGGGGACCTCGGGGGATTGGGTGAGATAGCCGCGTCGCTCGGTGCGTTCGTTCCGATCAGCGAACTGGGGATCCTGACGCCGGTGTTGAACGATACCCTCGGCGCGGCCGTGCAGAACGTGAAGCTGCGGCTCAGCAAGAGCCTGCAAGTATCGGTGAAGGCCGCCGGCCAGCACCTCACGACGGAAGCGGGTAAGAACAAGTACTCGTTCGCCGTCCTGGGCGATCAGGGATTCGGCGACACCGACCTCACATTCAACGTCCTCTACTCTTCCACCTCCGACGTGTCGGCGGCGCCGGCCTCGGCACTGTTCACCGTGAAGACCTGGTCCGGTGCGATCGCAGTCAATACCCTCGTGGCCGAGGACGTGCTGGTCACCGGACGCGCGATCGAGCTCTCGCTGAACGCCAAGCTCGAGGTGCCCTTCGACAAGAGTGCGCTCCCCGTCGAGCGCGAGAAGGTGTGGAACGTCGTCGGAGCCGTGGCGCTGCCCTGGGGCGATGCCGCCAAGATTCCGGTGTCGATCACGTTCACGAGCGATCCGAACAATCTGAAGAAAGAGAAATACGTCAGCGGCCACATCGGCGTCAGCTACGACTTCGGTGCGCTCAAGAGTCTGTTCAAACCGCAAACGAAGTAACCGCCATGGCTTCGTGGAAACCCCGCGCGACGACGGTCCTCACGGCCGTCGTCGTCGCGACGACGCTGCTGGGCGGCTACGTGGTCGCGGCCGCAATCGATGCCGCTCACGCCGGCGACGGCCGGCTGCTGCCGATCACGCGGCCGGCGCTCGTGCGCAGCGCAGGACGTGTACTCGATGCGCGCCTCGGCACCGATCGTCTTCAGATCCTGCTCGCCACGAAGGGCGCGCCGACGAGCGCGTCGGCGGCGGTTCTCGCGCAGCAGCAACAGCTGGCCAAGATCGCCGGCATCCAAATGCCGGCGGGTGCCGCCGACGCCCTGTCGTCGAGCGGGGCCGGCAGCTATCTGGCGAAAGCCGTCTCGGGCGCCGGCGCGCTGCTGGCGCGGCGGCTCGCCGATCTCCTTTCGCCCGACGCCGTCATGGCATTGGCTCCGGATCGGCAGGCCGACGCGGCCTCTGTCGAGCGCCGGGTCACCGCCCTGCTGACGGCACACCAGGCCGACGCGGTCATCAGCACGTGGCGCGACGAGCTCACCGGCGACGCTGGCTTGCAGAAGGCGTGGCTGCTCACCGAGGCTCCAGGCACGCTCGACGGGTTCCTCCGCGAGGCGACGGCCGGTGTGCCGTTCGCAATCGCGACGCAAGTCGCAGGCGATGTCCTCCTCACGAGCGTACCCGCGGCGGAGGCGGACGCCCGGGGCGTCGATCTCGCCGCGCGGCTGGCGTGGGGCATCGCCGCCGTCCTGTTCATCGGCCTCTGGTCTGCCGCGGTTGCAGTCGCCGTTCAACAGCTCTTCACGCTCGCGCGGCACGCCTGGTCAGCCAGCGCGGCTATGTTGCTGGCGGCCGCGGGAGTCGGGAGCGCCGTGTACAAGATGCGGCAATTCACGCCGTCGTCGCTGGAAGTGCTGGGCCCGCTTCTCCAGATGCTCGAAGCGCAGCGTCACACCCACATCGTGGAGGTGTCGAGGATGCTCAGTGCGCTCGCCGCGGCAGCAGCCGTCGTCTTGCTGGCCGGAGCGTGGGCCGTCCTGCAAGACGTTCCAACCACCGCGGCCCCCGACAACTCACACGAGCCGGCACTGCGATTACGTCTGGACGGCCTGCGAATGATCTTCAACGCCGGGGCCGCCCTCCTCGTTGCCGGCACGGTGGAAATCGCCATGCTCTACCAATGGCCAGCTGCCGTCTTCGGCAGCGGTGAGGAGTTGAGGACGGCCGCCTGGCTGGCCGGCGCGTTCTCCGGGGTGCTCTTTTCCGTGATTCTCAGCCTCGTCTACCTGCCAGCGGTGGCAGTACTTCGAACCGCTGTCCGTAACACGATGAGCCCCAGCGATGCCGCGGCGTTGCTGGATTCGAAAGGCTTCAACGACACCGCTCCCCAGCAGATCGCGCGGATTCTTCAGGCGCTCGCGCCCATGCTCACTGCCTTCCCCCTGTCGATGCTGGCGGGCGCGCTCAGTCAATAGGATGACCGCCGCCGCATTCGCGGCGGCATGCCGTCTACTCGTCAGGTGATCGGAAGCGAACCGTGTGCCCGTCCGCGTAGGTGATCGCGACCAGGAGGCCCACCGGGCTCTTGCCATCTGCCGCCGGGGTGCACGTCACCGTGATTTCATCGCCGACCTTGAGAGCATTCGGCCCCTCTTTGAGACCGAACCGGGCGATCTGGCTGACGCTGCCGCCGACGAAGGACCACTCGACTATCGAGCCATCCGCGCCCTTGGCCTCGAGCTTCATCGACGAGTGGGGATTCACCAGCCTGAAGGCCTTGAACGTGCCGGTTACTTTCGCTTCCTTGCCCAAGGCGTAGACGCCTGCCAGGGAATGATGCGCTTGCAACGACACACCCGCGATCAGAAGCCCGCAGAGGACGACACACCCCAAAGTCCACTTAGCCATTCGTAACCTCCTCAATGCTCTTGCTTCCGCTAATGCCGAATCTGGGTGGCAGCCGCCTCGGTTTCAAAGCTCGTCTCGCAGTTGCCCCGCTCCGAGAGTCCCCCGCCGCCGCCGCCCGCCTGGCGCCGGATGACGCGGGTGGGGAACACCAGCGGTTCCGCCAGCACCTCGGGATCTTCGAGCGTCACGTCGTAGTTGATCGCATCGCCCACCCGCGTGAGTCTCTCCACGAGATGCATCTTGTCGGAATGGAAGTAGCCGCCGCGACCAATCCACGTCGTATCGACGAAGCCGATGGAGTCGAGCACGAGCGTGTCGCCCTCCCAGCGCCCGGTCGTGTCACCGTAGTACTTGTTCGCGTATTTGGCGTCTGGGCCGTGCTGGTTACCAATCTGGACCACACGGAATTCGGCCAGTCCACCGCCGGCATCGGCAAACTGCCCATAGAGGAACGTCACGTCGTTCTCGGTCTGGTAGATGCGCCGCGGCGGGCCCTGGCGCGGCAGCCCCAGCGGCTGGCACGTCATCACCGGATCTTCCTTGTTGGTCCACATGTCGAGCTGCTGCACCTTGTCCCAGTACTCCGGTTTGTAGATGGGACGACCCAGCATTCCGAAGCGCGAGGGTGAGTACAGCTCGAAGTCTTCGGTCTGGTTGATGGACCGGTTACACGGCCTGTCCTTGGTGTTCTCCTGGTTCGGGGCGCATCGCCGGCCGCCGTTTCCCATGTAGTTGCCGATCCAGTCGTTCCACGCCCAGGTGCCCGTGAGATCCGGATGCGCGCCGAGCCGCGGCACCGTCGCAGTAGTGTTGGCGGGCGGCTCCTGCTTCGCAAACACGATCGTCGGCGCCTTGGTCGTGACGTTCATCGCCTTCTGCACGCTGGGCGGCACCGGCGCCACCACGTACACGTTGCCGGTCTCGGTCTGTGCCGTCGTCAGGTCGCGCACCACCGCGCCGTTCTTCTTCTCGATCAGCCGGCCTGCGTACAACACCTCGATCTTGTTCAGCGGGCTGTTCCAGTCTTTGTAGTCGCTGTAGGTGAACTCGGTGGTGGTGGCGCCCTGCGTGACCACGACCTTCTCGGTCATGTACTTGGCGTCGAGCGTCGCGGTTCCGGTGGCGCCTGGAACGCCGGGGATCGGGAAGGTCACGACGGGCCGGCCCGCGGCGTTCCACGACACCGAGGTGTTGCCAACCTTGTCGACGCCTTCAGCCACGACCGTTCCCGGGTTGGCTCCCAACGTCCAGCTGTTCATCGTCCCTGCCAGCGCGGACTTCGGCGCCCCCTGCGGACTGGCCCAGAGGCGAATCAGCCGCTCCTGCACCGCGGCCGGCATCGGCGCGACCTTGCCTTTGGTTCCAGCGATCTCGGCGCCCGGCGTGTCTTCGTTCCACGCGTACTGCCAGCTGACCACCTCGATGTTCGAGTAGGCCGGCTGGTTCGCGCGCGTGCACGAGTAATTGATCCGCTGGCTCAAGGTCTGGTAGTTGGTGCTCGCCCGATACTTCGTGAGCGTGCACGGCTGGCCGTCCACCTGAATGGTGCCGCCCTTCGCCTGATACTCGAGCATACCGACCATGTCGCGTTCGTCGGTGCCCTTCAGCATGCCCTGGTGCCACATCCAGTTGAAGAGCACGGCCCTGAGGTCCTTGGCTCCTGCGGCAGGCGTATACGGCGCACCGGCGTTCGGGTCGGCGCCACGGCCCCGGCCTTGTGCACCGCCCGGAGCTTGCCCGGCAGCGGGAGCCGGCTGCGCACCAGCTGTCGACACCACGCCAATCGCCAGGATCCCGGCCAGCATGCCTCTTGTCCAACGATTCCTTCGACGAGCATCCATTGGAGGTTCTCCGTCCTTCACGACCCCGAGCTGACAAACCTTAGCGGTTCAGATTCTTTGGGGCAGAGCATGCCCCTCCGGAGGGGAGAGGTCAAGAGGGGACGATCAGCGGCGACGTGGCGCGGTTGATGCATCGGCGTAGGTGCATTGGTGAAGACATGCGTATCACGCCCGCTCTCGCCGCCACTCTGCTGTTGGCCACGGCTGCTGGACTGGGAGCTCGACTTGACGCGACGGTTCCCGATCCCGCCGACCAGACCATCCGAAAGTTCCTCGCGCTCGACGATACGCAACGGCCCTATCGGGCCACGCGCCGGCTCGAGGCCGAAAACGGCAAGCGATCCGGGTGGCTGGAAGCCGTCACCGATTACTCAGCTGAACGCGGCTTCCGCTACCACGTGACAGCTGAAGGGGGCTCGGACTACATCCGTTCGAAAGTGTTGCGGGCAGTGCTCGACGGTGAACAAGAGGCCATCGCTCGCGGCGAGACCGGGCGCGCGTCTCTCGGTCGGGCAAACTATACATTCCGCCCAGGTGGTATCGACGAATCCGGGCTGGCGAACGTCATCCTCTACCCTCGCCGGCAGGAACGGATTCTGGTGGCGGGCACCATGTTCCTGCAACCGAAGGACGGGCGGCTCGTGCGTCTTCAGGGACAGCTCGCCAAGAGCCCTTCGTTCTGGATCACCAAGGTTGGCATCGTCCGCTCCTACGACCGCATCGCTGGGGTTGTGGTCCCGATCGCGTTGACCTCGACCGCCCAGGTGCGGTTCCTCGGCCCGGCTACACTCCGGATGACCTACGCGTATTCCGAGATCGACGGGCGAGCCGTCAGGCCATAACTCAGCGACGCGCCCTCGCCTCTAGTCGCGCCGCAGGGCGACCATCGGATCCACGCGCATGGCGCGGCGCGCGGGAATCAGGCATCCAAGCGTCGCAGCGCCGATCAGGGTGAGCGCCGCGCCGAGCAGCGACACGGGATCCCAGGGCGAGACCTGCACGAGCTCGGAGGCGAGCGCGCGATTGACGGCCAGCGACGCGACGAGCCCGATGGTGAGCCCCACGGCCGACGGCAGCAGCCCCTGGCGACAGACCAGGATCAGGATGTCCCGCGCGCCGGCGCCCATCGTCATGCGGACGCCGATCTCCTGCGTGCGCTGTCCCACCGAGTGGGCGACGACCGTATACAGACCAATCGACGCGAGCAGCACCGCGATGCCCGCGAAAATAAGAAAGAGGGAGCCGTAGAAGCGGGTGTCCCAGAAACGCTCCATGCGATCGCCAATCGTCATCGGCCCGTAGAGCGGCAGGTCGGGGTCGAGCGTTTGCACCGCGCGTCGGAACGCGCTGATGAGACCCGCAGACGCATTTCCTGTTCGCACGAGCACCCACGCCCCGTCGCCTGGCTGCTGCCGGTACGGACGATAGATGACCGGGTCGACGCGCTGCCGGTTCAAGTCGTTCTGGACGATGTTCGAGGCGACGCCAACGACGGAAATCCACGGTCCTGGCTGGGGGCCGTCGACCACCCGGAACCGCTGGCCGATCGGGTTGCCGTGCGGCCAGAACTGTCGTACGAAGAGCTCGTTGACGATGGCGACAGGCAGTGCGGATTCGGAGTCGGTGTCGGTGAACTCGCGACCCGACAGCACCGACGCGCGCAGGGTTCGAAAATACGAGGGGCTGATCTTCACGGTCGACAGCCTGGCCGGGTGCGCACCGCCGGGCGAAGGCACGCCGGCGATCTCGTACGACAACTTGCTGGATCCCCAGGATGGGAGTGCATCCGCAGTCGCCACCGATTCGACTCCAGGCAGCGTTCGCAGGCGCGCCACGAGCCGGTCGTAAAAGGCCGTGCGATTCTCCGGTTTCGGATATCGGTTCTGCGGCAGATCGACCGATCCGCCAATCACCTGCCTGACGTCGACACCGATGTCGGCGTTGTGAATCGTCAGATAGCTGCGAATCATCACACCCGCACCGGCGAGCAGGATGACGGCCAGCGCCATCTCGCCCATGACGAGCCAGGCCGACAGCCGCGTGGCCGCTCCACCGGCCGTCGCCCCGCGGCCCCCATCCTTGAGCGCCTCGTTGATGTCGAGCTTCGAGAGCCGCAGGGCCGGGACCAGCCCGAAGAGCAGCCCGGTCACGACCGACACCGCGATCAGATACCCGAGCACCCGGCCGTCCATCGTGTAGTCGAGGATCAGCCACGACGACTTGCTGCTCATCGCCAGCTCGTAGGCGCGGACGCCCCATCGGGCAATCCACCAGCCACCGAAGCCGCCCACGGCCGACAGCATCAGGCTCTCGACGAGCAGCTGCCGGATGATCCGTGAGCGCCGTGCGCCCAGCGCCAGGCTGATCGACAGCTCGCGCGAACGCTGAATCGCGCGCGCGAGCAGCAGATTCGCCAGGTTCGCACAGGCGATGAGCAGCACGAAGCCGACCGCGCCCCACATCGACCCGTAGATCAGCGCGGCGTTGGGGCCGATGAAGAATTCGTCGAACCCGCCGACGACCGGCCTGAACTCGCGGTTGGTCTCCGGATACTGCACCGCGAGGCGGCTGGCTATCGCGTCGATCTCGGCTCGAGCCTGCTCGACCGTCGCCCCGTCCGCGAGCCGGGCGACGACGCACCACGTCTGGCGATTGCCACGGTTCAGCACCGAAGCCGTCTTCACCAGCGGCACCCACAGGTCCACGCGCTGCGGGAACGAAAACCCCTGCGGCATCACCCCGACGATCGTCATCGGCACGCCGTTCTTCTTCACCACCCGTCCGACGATGCTGGGATCGCGGTCGTAGTACCGCTTCCAGAACTCATAGTTCAGAATGGCCACCGGCGGCGCGCCATCTGCTTCATCGGCAGGCGTGAAATCGCGGCCGAGCATCGGCCGCTGACCGACCAGCCGGAACACCTCGGCACTGTTTTCGTTCGCCTCGATGGATTCGGCGGCTCTGTCCGGATCGTGGTAGACGAAGCTCACGCCGTGGACCATCGCCATGCCCTGAAACGACCTCGCCTGGGCGCGATAATCTTCGAAGTCGGGGTAGGCCACGCAGCAGCCGCCGTTGCTGATGTACACGAGGCGCTCGTTGCGGACCACGCCGGCAAAGCCCTTGAACAGCACGGCGTTGGTCACCGTGAACACGGTGGCGTTGATGCCGATGCCGATCGCGAGCGTCGCCACGGCCACCGCCGTGAACGAAGGCGAGCGCCGGATCGCGCGGAGCGCGTAGCGCAGGTCCTGTGCCACCGACTCGACCCAGTGTGGAAGGCCACCGATCATGCCTGTTCTCCCTGGGCAACCCGCGCTCGGTGGCGGTTCCCGCTCGGAGTATAGGTGCGCCGGCCGGGTGCCTCAAGACGCCTGATCGAGGGGTCATCGGAACCGCCCAGGCCATGCGATGATCCGCACCGCGGAGAATCAGCCATGAGAATCGGTTCAGTGGTCATCGCGGTCCTGCTGACGGCGACGTCTGGCGTGGCGCATCACAGCAACGCGGCGTTCGACGGTGACAAGGTGGTCGTGGTGAAGGGCACGGTCACGGAGTGGAAGTGGAGCAACCCGCACGTGTGGATCTTTCTTTCCGCCGACGACGACAAGGGTGGCAGAGTGGAGTGGGCGATTGAGGGCCGCACGCCCGGCCAGCTGCTCCGTTCGGGCTGGTCGCGGAGCAGCCTGAAGCCCGGCGATGTGATCACCATCGACTTCAGTCCAGCCAAGGATGGCAGCCGCACCGGCCTGCTCACGCGCGTCAGGCTTGCCGATGGCACCGTGCTTGGACAGGCGCCGGCCGCGCAGTAGGCACGGATCAGGAGGACATCGTGTCGAAGATCATCGCGTTCCTTTCCGCGGCGTTCATGTGCGCGCTGCCGGGACCGGCGGCGTCGCTTCGCGCGCAAGACACTCACCCAGACTTCACCGGTGTCTACTACCCGATCAACCCGTTCGGCAATGTCGGACGAGGAACCGCGGCGGCACCTCCGCCGGCGGCGGGGACTCGCGGCGCGGCCGTGCCACCGCCGCGGCCGGTACTGGTGCTCGATGGTCGCGAGGGGCGGCCGGACAACGCCCCCAAGCTGACGGCTGAGTACCTGGCCAAGTGGGAGGTCATTCGGAAGTCGCGCATGGCCGGATCGCCTGAGTACGATCCCAACGTCAGGTGCGTCTCCGGCGGGATGCCCAACATGATGAGCATGACCTACGGCATGGAGGTTCAGCAGACGAAGGACCGGATCACGATCTA
>Ga0070670_100005383_pt1 | contig 10805 bp, 12 predicted proteins | sample KBSS63metaG_FD_64665 | JGI IMG/M metagenome (GOLD analysis project Ga0070670, IMG submission 64665) | Switchgrass rhizosphere microbial communities from Kellogg Biological Station, Michigan, USA - KBS S6-3 metaG | ecosystem: Host-associated > Plants > Roots > Rhizosphere > Soil ... | reverse complement strand
GCGCTCCGCGATTCGCCCGGCCGCTTCAACGGCCTCTACGGGGCCGCTCGGGCGGCGCAGCTCGCCGGAGACTCCGCCCGAGCCCGCGGGCTCTACGCGAAGCTCGTCGCACAGTGCGTCGCGGATTCACCTCGTCCCGAGCTGGCGGCCGCCCGTCGCTACCTCGACGGCGAGTAGCGACGCCCGGAACCCCGTCGCGCCGCCTGGACGGCGACTCCTCGAGAGGACGATGCCTCTAAAGGATTCCTAAGCGGGGTGCGCGATTCGAGCGCTCTGGCACTGGCGTTGCGTCGATCCGAACGTTCGAGGAGGTGATGTTCTCAAGCCTGTTCGCGGCAATTCCTTAGACCTTTTCCCTTGGCGTGCTCAGAGAGGTTCAAACATGGTCAAGAAGCTTTTCCTCGGTGCGGGCGTGCTGCTGGCGGTCTTCGTCGCGGCGCACTGCAGCAAAGACAACAACACGGTGACCGGTCCGCCCATCGTGACCGCGACTCCGACCACCGGTCCCGGGACTCCGACCGTCACGCCGGGCGTCGCGACGATGACGCCGACGCCGGCCTCCGCGCCGAGCCCGACGGCGACGCCGGCCTCGAACGTCGCCACCGTGAACATCGGATCCGGAGGCGCGAACTCGTTCGTGGACCAGACGAGCGGCACGAACACGACCTCGATTCGCGTCGGTGACACGGTCCACTGGGTCTGGGTCAGCGGCACGCACTCGACCACGTCGGGCACGTGCCCGCCGATCGGCGAATGCACGCCCGACGGGAACTGGGACTCCGGAATCGGGACGAGCACGACGTTCGACAAGGTTTTCGCGTCGCCGGGCACGTTCCCGTACTTCTGCCGCGTGCACGAAGTGATGATGACCGGGACGGTGGTGGTGCAGTAGGGAAGCGCGCCGGATCAGACTCGATTCAACAAGCGCGCGCGAGTGTCAACCGGCGTAGGGGCGGGGCTTGACCCCGCCCCCTCTAGTACCTCGCCCCGACCGGCGCCGGGACCGCGTCCAGCTCCGCGAGCTCCTTCGGCGTCAACACGATGTCCGCGGCGGCGACGTTCTGCTCCAGGTACTTTTCGCGCCGCGTCCCCGGGATCGCGACGACGTGCTCTCCCCGGGCGAGCACCCACGCGATCGCAATCTGCGCCGGCGTCGCCCGGCGCCGCTCCGCCACGTTCCTCACCGCCTCGACGATGCGCTGGTTCTGCGCAACGGCCTCGCGCGTGAAGCGAGGCAGCGTCGAGCGGAAGTCCTCCGGCCCGAATTCCCGATCCGCCTCGATCGCTCCCGTGAGGAACCCGCGTCCGAGCGGCGAGAACGCGACGAACGACGCGCCGTTGCCGGCGCACCAGGGCACGACGTCGCCGACGTAGTCGCGCGTCCAGAGCGACAGCTCCGACTGGACCGCGGTGACCGGGTGAATGCGGTGGACGAGGTCCAGCTGCGGCACCTTCGGCTCGGAGATCCCGAGCCACCTGACCTTGCCCGCCGCGACGAGCCCGGCCATCGCGCCCCAGGTCTCCTCGAGGGGAGTGTCGGGATCGACCCGGTGCAGGTAGTAGAGGTCGATGACGTCGACGTTCAGCCGGCGCAGCGACGCGTCGCAGGCCGATCGGATGTACTCCGGCTTTCCGTTGCGCCCGTACTTGTACTTGGTGCCGCCGCCGCCGGCGTCGCCGCGCGTCAACCCGGCCTTCGTGGCGAGGACGACGCGGTCGCGGCGGCCGGCGAGCGCGCGGCCGACGAGCACTTCGTTGGTGTGCGGCCCGTACGCGTCGGACGTATCCAGGTGGTCGACGCCGAGATCGATCGCCCGGTGGATCAGCGCGATCCCCTCCGCGTCCGGGACCGGTTCCGCGTGATACGCCCACGAGAGACCCATGCATCCCAGCCCCACAGGGTGAACGGAGCGGCCCGTCGCCCCGAACCGCCGCGGCGTCATCGGAGATTCCCGGCGTTCTTCGGCATGGTTTCGACTGTATCGCACGGAAACGCGCCGGACGTGGCGTGCCGGCGAAGGAGATCCGGACGATTCCAAAACGATTCCAAGGGAAACCGGGCCGGCTCCGCGGCTATCATTCCGCGTCGAGGAGTCGCCATGAAAAGGCTCGTTCCGATCGCGGTTTTCGCCCTTTGCGCTCTCGGCGCCGCGGTATGCCTCGCCCAGTCCATTCCCGAGCTCTTCGGGAAGGCGAAGGAGCAGATCAAGGCGGGCTCGTGGAAGGACGCGCTTCTGACGCTCGACGCGCTCGACGCGGAGTCGAAGAAGCCCGGCAACGAGTCGGTGCGCGGCCAGCTCGAGGCGCCGCTCGCGTTCTACCGCGGCGTCTGCCAGTCGAACGTCGGCGAGGCCGACAAGGCCGTCGCGGAGTTCCGCTCGTTCCTGAAGGCGCAGCCGAACGCCACGGTCGACGGCACGATGTACGGGAAGAAGACCGTCGCCGCGTTCGAGCGGGCGCAGAAGGACCTCGCGGAGAGACCGCCGTCCCTCGCCGAGGCCTACAAGGAGTTCCGTCCGCGGCCGGACGCGGCGGCGGAGCCGGTCGACGAGCGATGGGCCGACGGCCCGGTCCGCTGGATTCTCTCGGACGCGCAGAGGGTCGAGTGGTCGGCCATCAAGGACCCGAACGCGCGCACCGACTTCGTCGAGAAATTCTGGGCCGGGCTCGCGTCGGCTCCCCCCATCGAGGGCCGGACCTACCGCCAGGAGTTCGAGCGCCGCGTGGCGTTCGCGGACGCGAACCTCGCGGAGGCCCCGGAGCAGCGGGGGAGCCTGACGGACCGGGGAATGGTCTTCGTGCTGCTCGGGCCGCCGACCTTCGCGGGGCGCAAGCCGCTGCGCTCCGGCGACGACGTGAGCGTCGAGTCGGGGACGTCCGCCTTCGGCTCGCAGGACGCCAGCAACGCGGAGAAGGGCGCGAGCGCCGGGCGGACCACGTCGGGCAAGCTCGCCGCTCAGAGCGCGAAGTTCGGCGCGCCGGGCTCGCGCGCGGCCGAGACGTCCCAGAACCGCGTCGAGACGTGGCACTACCGACGCGAGCTCCTGCCCAAGGGAGTCCCGTTCCAGCAGGTCGATTTCCAGTTCGTGACGAAGCAAGGCTACGGGGAGGACGTCCTCCAGCGCGACGCGAACGCGGTCAACACGCTGGCGGCGGCGAGGCCGTAGGGCGCCGACGCACCCGGGATACAGCTTTACGTCCCGCCGTCATCCCGAGCGCGACGTCCCGCCGTCATCCCGAGCGATAGCGAGGGATCCCGTCCCCGGCAGGCTTCGAGCCGACGGCTTCAATCGCATAGATCGCGCGTCGACTCGGGATTCCTCGTCTGACGGGTGAAGTGCCGCTCGAGAGTGGCTGAATCGGCCCTACTGCACCTTGAACGTCTTCGTCGTCGCCGTGCCGCCGTCGGCCGTCACCTCGACCTGGTAGTCGCCCTTCGGCCAGCCGCTCGGCTTCTGGATGCTGAACTCGGTCGTCGCCGGGCCCGTCGGCGTGATCGTCTTCGAGTCCTCCTTGACCGTCTGCGTCTCTTTCCCCTGGAACGTCCACTTCACGTGGATCGTGGAGGACGCCGCGCTCCCGTCCGTCGAGACGACGGCGAAGATCGTGTCCTTCGGCTTGAACGTGTCGGTGGCCGCCGCCACCTTCTTGTCGGGACCGAGCGACTTCCCGAGCGACACGTCGGTCACCGTGATGGACGGCGCCGGAGTCGGCGGGACCGGGACGGCCGTCGGCTCGGCGGCGACGGGCGCCGGCGCGGGCGCCTCCTGCTTCTTGCAGGCGGACGAGAGCGAAAAAACCGCGGCGGCGAAAACCACCGCGAGCGCGGCCGGGAGGGCGAGACTCGTGTTGCGGCGCATCGTGTTCTCCTTCTTCTTCACTCGGGAATCTTCAGCGTCCAGCCGGGCTGGATCAGGTCGGGGTTCTTGATCCGGTCGCGGTTCGCCTCGAAGATCCGCTTCCAGTCGTTCGCGTTGCCGTAGAACTTCTTCGCGATCTTCGAGAGGCTGTCTCCGGGCTGGACCGAGTACATCCGCCCGCCGGCTTCCGGCGCCGGGCCGCCCTGCTGCGCCTGGGCCGACGGGGCCGTCGACGAGCTGCCTGAGATGACGTCGGAGAAATCGGGCTTTTCGGGGTCCTGGTCGGGCATGGGGAGCCTCCTTGCGATGAGGGCCGGAGCGGCCCGGTCGTCTTGTATGCGTATCACGTGCCGCCGCCCGCCGCCGGGGGTTGACATCATTTTAGATACTACTAAAATGACCCTTCATGCCCGTGACGTCGACGAACGCAACCGCTCCGGGGCCGGCCGGCGTCTTCGACGCTCTCGGCTCGCCGCGCCGCCGCGAGATCCTCCGGCTCGTCTGGGACGCCGAGAAGTCCGCCGGCGACATCCATCGCGCTTTGCCCGCCGTGAGCTTCGGCGCCGTCTCGCAGCACCTCGCTCTGCTCGAGGGCGCCGGGCTCGTCGCGCGGCGCAGCGAGGGACGATTCCGCTACTACTCCGCGCGGCGCCGGGAGCTCGGCCTCCTCGGCCGCTGGCTCGACGAGATGTGGGCGTCCGCTCTCGACGATCTGAAGCGACTCGCCGAGGCGGAGGAGCGCGAGCCGCCGCACCGCCGGCGCCGCCGGCCATGACCCCGCGCGACCCGCGTTCGCCGGACGGAGGAGGCTTCGCCATGACCGAACGACCTCGAGCCCACTCCCTGAATCGCGAGATCACGATCCGCGCGCTGCCCGAGACCGTCTTCCGCTACTTCACCGACTCCGAGCGCTTCGCGCGATGGTGGGGAGCGGGCTCGGCCATCGAACCGAGGCCGGGCGGCTCTGTCCGGATCCGGTATCCGAACGCGGTCGTCGTCACGGGCGAGGTCGTCGAGATCGAGCCGCCGAGCCGCATCGTCTTCACCTACGCCTACGGCGAATCCGCCGGCACGGACGCGAGCGTCGTCACCGTGACGCTCAGCGCCGTTCCCGACGGCACGCGGCTGACGTTGCGGCACGACTTCTCCAGCGCGAAGATCCGCGACGCGCACGTCCAGGGCTGGCGCTACCAGCTCGCGGTGTACTCGCGCGTGGTGTCGGAGGAGGCCCAGTCGGGCGCGGAGGAGCGGGTCGACGCCTTTTTTCGCGCGTGGGGAGCGGTGGACCCGGCGGCGCGGCGCGCGCTGCTCGAGTCCTGCGCCGTCGACGGCATCGTCTTTCGCGACGCGTTCAGCGCGACGGACGGGATCGAGGAGTTGCTCGCGAACCTCGAGGCGGTACGGATGCACATGCCGGGAGTCTCGCTGGTCCGCTCGGGGGAGATCCTCGCCGCGCACGGCACGGCGCTCGTGGCGTGGATCGCGCGACGGGACGCTGGAGAGGGGATCGCGGGAGAGGCCATCGGGCGCGGGACGAACGTGGTCGACTTCGCGCCGGACGGGAGGATCGCCCGGGTCGTCGGCTTCTGGGACAGGTGAGGGGACGCAGGGCCGCCGACGTCGCGGCCGTCCCGCCGGGCTTCATCGAACCAGCGAATCAGAGAATCAGCGAATCAACGAATCCGCCGGTCAGCGAGAGCGCGGGGACGCGTCGACGCGTGCGGGGAACGTCGCCGGCAGCGTGACGCCGCCTCGAATCCGGCTCGGCTGGATCAGCATCAGGTCGGAGCAATGAGCGCATTTCGCGGTTCCGTTCAGCGCGACCTCGGTCGAATTCGACCTTCCGCAGTTGCGGCACTTCCAGGTCCTCAGGGAGTTACTCATACGGGGGACTCGCTTTCTCGCCGAAAACCGCGACGGAAACACGGGAGTTGCGGGATTGCAGCCGTTGAGCCGTCGGAGGAATCGGAGGAATCCACAATATCACGCCGTTTCGGACCCGGTTTCGAGCCGGGGGGACCGGAAGAGACTCCCCGGGGAATATGGTATGGTGTGGGAGTTCTCGCTCGCTCGCCTCGTCAGAACCGTTCTGACGCACCCCGAACGAACAATACCGAGAATGCGACGCGCCCGGGCCGGTGGCGTGCTCGCAAAAATTCCACCGGCGCAAAGGATGGGTTATGAAGCTCTACGTAGGTAATCTCCCGTACAACATCTCCGACGACCAGCTCGAGGCCATGTTCGCGAAGTTCGGCACGCCGGACTCCGCGAAGGTCATCACGGACCGCGACACGGGCCAGTCGAAGGGGTTCGGATTCGTCGAGTTCAGCAACGCGGACCACGCGAAGCAGGCGCTCTCGCTCGACGGCACCGAGTTCGGCGGCCGCTCGCTCAAGGTCAACGAGGCGCGCCCGAAGAACGACAGCTTCGGCGGCGGCTCCCGCGGCGGCGCCCGCTACTAAAAGCGTCTCCAATTCGGTGATTCAGAGGCGGGGGCGACCCCGCCTCTTTTTTTGCGCCTGCGTCATCCCGAGGAGCGCCGCGGCGAGGGACCCCTTTCAGCGCCGCCGTTCGGCCGGAGGGAGAGGGGATCGCTCGAACCGCCCCAAAAACAAAGGGGCGGGGAAACCCCCGCCCCTTCCGATTCGAAGAGTCGCGACTTACTTCTGGTTCGGCTTCGCGGCCGGAGCGGTCTCGGCCGTGGTCTTGGTCGTCTTCTTGTGCTTGGAGTGGGACGTCTTCTTCCCGTTCTTGGTGTCCGTGGTCTCCTTCTTCGTCTCGGTCGACTCGGTCTTCTTCTCGGTCGCCGCCGGAGCCGCCGCCGGCTTCGCCGGAGCCGCCGCCTGCTGCGCCACCGCCGCCACCGGGAGAGCCAGGGCCAGAGCCATCGCGAAAAGCTTCTTCATTACGGATTCTCCTTGTTGTCGTTGGTCGCGGTGCTCACTTGCCCCGCGCCACGGTGAGAACCCTACGCGGGCGTAGGTGAATGGAACATGAACGACCGGGGGGAGGCTGGCGGACGGAGCGCCGATTAGTCCGTGAGCAAACCGGCGGTTTTTCCCGGATCCGGCTCTATGCGTGTTCCTTCTCGGCCGACGACCGGGACGTCCCGTGGTGCCGCCTGGGGCCCTTCCGCGTCCGGTCACCGAGAAGCTCGCGCCAGACGACGGGGTCTTCCAGGAACCCGCGCAGCCGTTCGCGATAGCGCGTCTGGCTTCCGCGCGGAACGCCGCTCGCGCGACACGCCTCGGAGAAGGACGCGCCGCCGAGGATCCGGTTGGTGATCCAGAGGAGACGGCGGCGCTCGATCACGCCCCTGCGCATTGCGCAGCGGAAAAGGCTCTGTTGGATTTCGCGCTCATCGAGATGACGGTCTTCGAACGAATTGGCGACACGCGACGCCGCGTCGAGCGGCAGCTCGGCGTGACGCGTGCGCCAGAAATCGCACGCGCGCCGGTGCGCGATGACGAGGAAGAGCCCGTCTCCGCACTCGCGCCCGTGGCTCCGCGCGATCGTGAAGTCGAGCAGCGCGGACGCGACCACGTCGTCGACCTCCTGCTCCGGAATGTGATGTTTCCGCCGGATCATGCGCCGTGCGTAGGCGATGACGGAGTGCGCAGGAATCTCGTGTGAGTCTCGGGAGTCGGAACCGTTGCGCGTCGAAGAAGTCGTGACCCACCCCGAATGTCCGCATGGTATGCGATGCAATCTCGCCGGTACAAACGATTTCACTCCGTAGGGACAGGAGATTCTTCGAGGTAACGAGCGCGCCGCATTCGCTGGCGCGTCGAGTCGAAGCCGGTCTCGCTGACGGTCCCGTCAACCCGCGCTGTAGGTGTGGAACTGCACAGAAGGAGACGACCATGGCGATGGCAAAGGGTCCCATCTTCGCCGCCGGCGGTTTTCAGGCATTCAGCTCGAAGGGATACACACTCCTGTTTCTTCCGGATATCGCGAACGACGATCTGCAGCGCGAGAACAAGGCGCCCGTCTACTACTGGCTCCCCAACAAGGTGAGGCTCGCGCGCAAAGACGGCGACCAGGGCGACTACGTCTTCAGCTTCATTCATTTCGAAGGGGTTCTGAGCGAGGAGACGAACATCAACGTCGCCGGAGGAGGTAAGAACGAAGTGAGCGGGGGCGTCTTCGCGTTCTCCACCACGACCGCTCCCCCCACGGAGGCTCTCCAGGAGATCCAGGACCAGCTCCTCAACGCCTTCCGCGGCAAGGACGACAAGTACTGGGGCTGGCGCACGAGCGTCGCACCGGAGTTCCGCCCGGTCCCCATCGTCGCCAACGTCACGACGGTCTCGAACGTGAGCGCGACGTCCGACGGAGCCGTGCCGGCCATCGTGCCGCCGGGCACCGGAACCGGAACCGGAGCCACTCCGGCTCCGGGCGGAGGCGCGCAACCGGCGGCCGGTGGAGGCGCGCAGCCGGCGGGCACGGGCGCGGCTCCCGCCGGAGCCGGTACTCCTACGCCCGCTCCGGCCGGTGGAGCAGCGGGAACCGCGCCGGCCGGGGTAGGGGCGGCCGGCGGAGCACCGGCGGCCGGAGGCGCCCCGCCGCACAAGGCCCTCGACCCGAGCCTTCCGCCCGTGATCCGCGCGGTGACCCGCCTCCCCAGCCTTCCCGCGCGCTCGCGCGGCAGCGTGCCGGTGAGCTACCGCCCGTCGAACCTCGAACCGTTCTACCTCCGGGTCGAGGGGCAGGGACCCGGATCGGTCTCTCCCTTCGCCGAGAACGCCTACTCCGGCGTGTGCGGCGGGCTCGAGGCCGGGATCCTCTGGAGCAGCTTCCACGAGGGAACGAGCGTGATCACGGTGCACCAGTACATGCGCCTGAAGGTCGTGAGTCCCGAGGTGACCCTCCGCATCCACGGGGACTGGGATCGCATCCAGGCGCACTTTTCCGCGCAGGCGCATTACGGCGCGATTTTCTGGAGCGCAGACGTCCAGGCCCAATTCAACTATCTGAAGGAAAGCGGCGCCATCCAGGTCGAGATGTTCGTGGACACGACGCTCCCGAACTTCGACAAGCTTCAGGAGTCCCTCGAGAAGCGCAGCGACCTGGTCTTCCAGAAGTTCATGGATCTCGCGCAGAAGGTCATCTTCGATCCGGCCCCCTTCAACGAGAAGCCGGCCGAATCGGGCAGCGGCATCCTCGGCCTCGGCGGCGGCGTGGCCCTGAAGCTCCGCGTGGACATGTCCCACCTGACGCTGGACTACCAGGAGACGCGGCAGTTCGCCTACTTCCAGGACTATCCGGTCAGCGGCGATCTCTCGGGGATTTACGACGAGATCAAGGCGGACCCGGCGAACGAGAAGAAGTACTTCACGACGTTCTACGTCGGCGACTGGGAGCGCAAGGTCTCCCGCGTCTTCAAGCCGGTCGTGAACTGGCCCAATCCGGCGCAGAAGTGGGTCGGCGAGCCCGTCGCGTTTCTCTCGGCGCAGGTCGGATATCCCAACACGCAGGGCGAGATCAACTGGGCGAGCCATGTCTTCCAGCCGAGCGATCCTCCCGACGTGCAGTGGAATGCGGTCACCGAGATGAAGACGGCGGCCGACGTCGCGAACGCTCCCGCCGGGTGGGCGCCGGACAAGACGTTCATCAAGCGGCAGGTCCACTTCACAGAGCCGCCGAGCGCCGACGAGTACCCGCTCGCGCGGGTCTCGGTGGAGCAGAACACCGTCGACCTCGATCCCGGGGACTACGGGACGCTGACCTCCGACAACAACCTCGACGTTCGAGTCGACAACGTCGGGATCCTCTCGGTCGGCCCGATCGACCTCGACGTGGACCTCGAGGAGGCGAAGCAGGAGGTCGAAGTCGAGATGCAGGCCATGGGGAAGAAGGCCGACGGTAACGACCGCGAGGTCGTTCGCTTCCGCTGGAGTTTCGCGGACCAGGCGGAGTCGCGTCACTGGATGATCTTCACCGGTCAGCCGGACTTCGCGCCCAAGTACAAGTACCGCGTCACGATCACCGTCAAGGGGACGCTGTTCAACAAGGGCGTCTCGTGGCAGGGCGAATGGCAGGAGGCCGGCGGCAACGGCCCGATCCTGCTGCGCGTCCCGATGCAGAACGATCCGGGTGTCGTCACGCGCAGCCTCCCGGTGCCGGTCTACAGCCGGCCGGCGCTCCCGGGCCGCATTCCGCCGGGCGGGCGGATACCGCCTCCGCATCCGCAGCCCGCATCGATGGTCATGTCCGGCACGGGGCGCATCCCGCCGGGCAAGCGCGGGCTCTCGATCGGCAGCGTCGGTGGTTGGTCGGTGCTTCCCTCCGGAACCGCGCGGGGAGCTCCGGTCAAGCGCGTCGGCAACGGCGGCGAGAAGCCGATGTTCTCGGGCTACGTCACGAGTCCACCGCGCGCGTGAGGAGGGACTACGGCAGAGTCCGACCCCGTCCTCGCGCCGCGAGCGCCGTCCCCGCCTGAGGCGATCGGTTCCGAGGAATCGCCACCGGCGGCGCTCCGGGTCGTGGCCGACGCGTGGGGAGCGGAGGGCGAGCCCGTCGCCCATCTGCTCCCCGCGGCGCCGGCGCTTCACGCGACGAGGGCGGGGCCCGGCGCGAGCCTGGTGGTCGTCCTCTCTCGCCCTCCGACGCCCGACGAGGAGTCCGTGCATCCGCTCGTCGAGAGCGCGAGCCTGGCGTTGGACCTCACGCTCGAGATCGACGAGGTCACGCTCGCGCGCGCCTCGCGGAATCTCGGCCGCCCGGGCCGGCCACTCCTCGCGACGAGCACGGACTGGACGCTGTGGTCGGCGGGGGCGCCCGGCGGAAAGCCGCTTGCCGGCGCCGTGAGCCCGGGCGCCGCCCGGGGGGCGCGCCTCGTCGCCGTTCTCGACCGGGCGAACGCTCTCGCCGCGCTCTCGGCGTTTCGGGGCGAGCGCTCCGGGCTCTCGGTCCGGGCGCGCGTGTCGTACCGCGCCGCGGCGC
>Ga0070670_100005380_pt1 | contig 10809 bp, 7 predicted proteins | sample KBSS63metaG_FD_64665 | JGI IMG/M metagenome (GOLD analysis project Ga0070670, IMG submission 64665) | Switchgrass rhizosphere microbial communities from Kellogg Biological Station, Michigan, USA - KBS S6-3 metaG | ecosystem: Host-associated > Plants > Roots > Rhizosphere > Soil ... | reverse complement strand
CAGGTGCGGACCCACCATTGAACGCAGTGACGACGAGCGGCGGCGCCGCCGTGCTGTTGCCCTGGCCGGAGATGGGACGCGATGCGATGAGTGCCATCGCCGCCAATCCGATCGACGCGAGAATTCGACTGCTCATGCCGCGCATTATAAAGCCCTTACGCTCCGTCTCCTCCCGGCCATTGGGGTAAGATCTGCGCGCCGCGGTGAACGGCGATTGCGGCATTTCTTCAGCGGAGAAAAGTATTTTGATGCGCGGATTACGGCATCTTGTCGTGCTGGCCCTTGGTCTCGGCGCGACCGCACTCCTCCTGCATTCGTTCCTGTTGGTCCTCGACAAGGGGCTTGTCAGTCCGCTGCTCGGTCAGACAAAGGCGAGCACGGCCGCACAGACCAACGGCACCCGCGGTGCCAAGCCGTACACCACGTGGACGATGTACAGCGGTGGCGCGCATTCGTCGCAGTACTCGGCGCTCGATCAGATCAATAAGAAGAATGTTTCGCAGCTCGAGGTGGCGTGGACATTCCCGGTCACCGGGACGGTCATCTTCAACCCGTTCGTCGTTGACGGCGTGTTGTACCTGCAGGCATCGAACAACACCCTGGCGGCGGTGGATGCGGCAACGGGGAAGGAACTCTGGCGCAAGCAGATGTCCGGCACGTTCGGCGCGCGCGGCATGAACTACTGGGAGAGTCCCGATCGGTCCGATCGCCGCATTCTGTTTCTAGCCGGCGGCATGCTGACGGCCGTCAACGCGCAGAACGGCGAGATCATCCCGAGCTTCGGGAACAACGGGCGTGTGGATTTGCGGATCGCGCTGTATCGCGAGACCAACGGGCCGCTGCAGACGAGCAACCCCGGACGGATCTTCGAGAACACCATCATCATGTCGCTCCCCGCCCAGGGCGCGAGCTATGACGCGACGCCAGCGGAGGTTCAGGCCTACGACGTGATCACCGGTAAGGTGAAGTGGGTGTTCCACAGCATTCCACACCCCGGCGAGGAGGGCTATGACACGTGGCCGCCGGAGGCGTACAAGAGGTCTGGCGGTGTCCACAACTGGAGCGAGTCCACGGTGGACGAGCAGCGCGGAATCGCGTTCATCAATCTCGGCAGCCCACGCTTCGATTTCTATGGCGGGGATCGACGGGGCAACAACCTGTTCGGCAATTCGCTGGTCGCGCTCGATGCGCGGACCGGCCGGCGACTCTGGCATTACCAACTCGTGCATCACGACCTGTGGGATTACGACCTGCCGCAGGCGCCGAAGCTGCTGACCATCCGTCAGAACGGCCGCGCCATCGACGTCGTGGCGCAGGCCACGAAGCACGGATTCCTCTTCGTCTTCGAGCGCGAAACCGGACGTCCGATCTGGCCGATCGAAGAGCGGAAGGTTCCGCAGTCCGACGTGCCCGGCGAGTTCTCGTCGCCGACGCAGCCATTCCCGACGAAGCCGGCGCCGTTTGCCCGGCAGTCGTTCACCGAGAAGGACATCAATCCGTATCTGCCGGCAGCCGAACGCCAGGCGATTGCGGAGCGAATGAAGTTCCTGCGCAATGAGGGGCTGTTCACGCCGCCCAGCTTCGAAGGCTCGATTTCGATTCCTGGTCACAACGGCGGCGCGAACTTCCAGACGTCGGCCGTCGATCCGACGCGCGGAGAGATGTACGTGTTCGCGAAAGCGTTGCCGACCGTGGATCGCATCGCGCTGCCCACCCCTCCTGGCGCCGGTGGCGGACGCGGTGGCGGTGGTGGGGGTGGCGGAGCGCAGGTTGCCGCGGGCGGGCCGATCATCACGCCCGAGCAGAAGGCCCAACTGATCAAAGAAGCCCAGGCGCTCGTTGATGCCGCGAAAGCGAAGGGCGCCACCGTACAGTTCCCGTCGCCTTACGAGTTCATGAACAACTACAGCTACAGCATGACGGCTATTGGTCCGCCATGGTCGGAGATGACCGCGTATGACCTGAACACCGGCGAGATCAAGTGGCGGGTGCCGACCGGTACCACGCTGGCGCCGCCGGAGCTTGGCATCCCCGCGAACACCGGATCGCATTACCCGCGCAGCGGACCGCTCGTGACTGCAGGCGGTCTCGTGTTCTTCGCGACCGGAGCTGACCGCCGGTTCCGTGCCTACGATCGCGACAATGGTAAAGAGGTGTGGTCGATCGAGCTTCCCGCAGCTTCTGAAGGAATGCCGGCGACCTTCGAGCTTAACGGGCGCCAGTTCATCGTGGTGCCGGTTGCGTCGGGTACCGGTCAGTTCGCGGCGCGATTCGGTGGGCCGGGTTCCGCAGCCGCAGGACGTGGAGCAGCGGCTGGAGCCGGCGCGGCGCCCGCAGCTGGAGCGCCGCCCGAAGCGGCAGCCGCGCGGCAGGGTGGTGGTGGCCGCGGAGGCGGCCGCGGTGGTGCGCCCGCCGGGCCTTCGGGGCAATACATGGCGTTGGCATTGAAGAAGTAGATCGACAGTGAATGGTCATCAGCGAGGTTTTTCGATGAAACGGTTAGGACTCATCACGGTTGTCAGCATCGGCATTGCCGCGGCAGTGTTTGCGCAAGCGGGGCAGCGCGCCGCGACAACGCCTGGTGCCGTCGCCGCGGGCGACTGGCAGAACATCAACCGCGACTCGGGTGCGACGCGGTTCTCGCCGCTGACGCAGATCAACGCGAGCAACGTCGCCAACCTGAAGCAGGTGTGGACGTTTCCCGGCGCCGGTGGATCGTCAGTGCCCGTCGTCGTCAACGGCGTGATGTACCTCTCCGCCGGGCGTCGCGTGGTTGCGGTCGACGGTGACACCGGCAAGGAAGTGTGGGCGTTCACGCTGCCAGCTCCCGCGGTGCCGGTGGCTGCGGCACCGCCGTCTGACGCGCAGCAACAAGCTGCGGCGGCTGCAGGCGCGACACCTGCAGCACCGGTGGCCCCTGGCGGAGCGGCAGCAGCGCCGCAGGGTGATGGCCGTCGTGGCGGCGGGGCTGGCGGAGGACGCGGCGGCGGCCGCGCGGGTGGTGGTCCCGGTGGCGGTGGTCCTGGTGGCGGCGGTCCTCCGGGAGGAGGACGTGGCGGTGGTCCCACTGCCTCGCAGCGCGGCCTGAGTTACTGGCCGGGCGACGCGACGCACGGTCCGCGCATTCTGTTCCTTGGCGGCAATCGTCTGTACGCGGTTGACGCCGCGACGGGTCAGCCGTCAGCGGGCTTCGGAGAGGACGGCTCAGTTGTCACGACCTCTGAAGGAAAACTTGCGAGGAATGGCATCGTGTCGTACGGCGGCACGCCGACGATCTACCGCAACGTCGCGATTATCGGTGCCGCGACTCAAGAAGTGCCGCAGGACATGCCCGGTAATCCGCGTGCGTTCGACATCATCACCGGGAAGAAGCTGTGGGAATTCTGGACTGTCGCGCAGCCAGGACAGCCGGGCCACGACTCGTGGGGGTTGGCGGAGTCGCACAACGATAGCGGCTGGCAGAACCGCTCGGGCGCGAACATGTGGGCGTTCATGGCGCCGGTCGATGCCGAGCGCGGCATTGTCTATCTGCCCATCGGCAGTCCGGCGACGAACTACTACGGCGGCGATCGCCCCGGCAACAATGCCTACGGCAATTCGATCGTCGCGGTCGACATTCAGAGCGGGAAGTATCTGTGGCATTTCCAGACCGTTCACCATGACATCTGGGACACGGACATGCCGACGGCGGGAGCGCTGTTTGATTTCAATCTGAACGGCAAACGCACCCCGGCGATCGCGCAGGTCGGCAAGTCCAGCTACGTGTACGTGCTCGATCGCACGACGGGCAAGCCGCTGATCGAGGTGAAAGAGACTCCCGTGCCGGCCGGCGACGTGCCCACGGAGTGGTATTCGCCGACGCAGCCGATCCCGACGAGGCCGCGTCCCCTCAGCCGCGTCAGCTTCAAAGAGGAAACGGATCTCGTTCGTCCTGAAGACACCACTCCGGAACATGTCGAAGCGTGCCGCGCGATGATGAAGCGCGCCGGCGGCTACATCAATCTCGGGACGTTCACGCCGTTCATGTTCAAGGATCTCGACGCGCCACCACGGTCGACGATCCAGTCGCCCGGCGGCACGGGCGGCGTGAACTGGGGCGGGATGTCGATGGATCCGGTGAACGGGGTGTTCTATGTGAACGCGCAGAACACGACGCTCGTCGGCTGGACGCAGCCGCGGCCGCTCGCCAGGCCGAATCCGCAGACTGGACAGCCGCAGCGGGTGGACTTCGCAGGTGAGTCGGCGGGATCCTCGCATCCGTACGATCGCGGAAGCGTCCAGGGCGTGGCCCCCGATGGATCGTTGACGCTGGGACTCGGCCCGTTCTTCACCTTCTCCGCGCCGTTGTATGGCGCAGACGCAAACGGCCGTCCGAAGCCGAACCCCAACGGCGGGAACAACCCGAACATGTCGTGCGTGCGGCCGCCGTGGTCGAAGCTCTATGCCGTGAACGCAAACACCGGAACGATCCTCTGGGAGACACCGCTCGGTCTGAACGAGAACCTCCCCGCCGGCAAGCAGCTCGTAGGCAGCGCAGGGAGCGCTGGTCCGACGGCGACAGCTGGCGGACTGGTCTTCGTTGGCGCGACGAGTGACGGCCGTTTCCGTGCCTTCGACGCGAAGACCGGCAAGGAGCTGTGGGTGACGAAGACGCCGGTGAATCCGCAGAATCCGCAAGGGAACTCGCCGGCGGCGAACGCCAATCCGATGAGCTACACAGGCAAGAGCGGAAAACAGTTCGTGGCGGTGGTTGCCGGCGGGACGGTAGTAACCTACGCGTTGCCGTAAGAAAGCAGGCCTAAGGGCCAAGGGTTAAGGCCTAAGGGCGAAGGGTTAAGGCCTAAGGGCTGGTCAAGGGATCAGGGATCAGGGAGCAGGGATCAGGGATCAGGGTGAAGGCCGACCTTGAGGTCGGCCTTTATCAGGAGCATGAGATGAGAACGCGCACGTTGATGGCCGTCCTCGCGGTGGCTGCAATCGCTTCGGTCTCGGTTGTCGCGCAGCAGTCGGGCACCTACAAGGTGCCGAAGACGCCGTGGGGCGAGCCGGACCTGCAGGGGATCTACAACGGCAACGATCTCCAGGGCATTCCGTTTCAGCGTGCGCAGACCGTCGGCACGCGACAAGTGTTGAACGACGACGAGTTCAGGCAGCGCGTCGCGCAGCGCGATCAGAACCTCGCCAACGACAACAGCGATGAGTTCACGCTCGATCGCGCCGAGGAATTCGAGAAGCGCTTCGGCACCGTCGGCGGCGCGGTCTCACCGCCGCCGCACTGGCTAGAGCGCGCAAAGAACGTCAGCCGCGTCGCGTCGTTCCTGATCGACCCGCCCGATGGCCGCATGCCGGCGATGACGGCCGACGCGCAGAAAGCGCAGCAGGAGCGCGCGGCGGCCCAGCAGGAGCGCCGGCGTCAACTGAACGGCATCGAGGCCGACTGGACGACCGACCGCAGCAACTACGACCGCTGCATCAGCCTGGGTCTGCAGGGCTCGCTGACGCCGAAGATCTACAACTCCGGCAACCGCATCGTGCAGGGGCCGGGGTGGCTCGCGTTCAGCAACGAGATGATTCACGAGACCCGCGTGATCCCCACGGATGGTCGTAAGAACGTCGGCGGCGCCATTAAATCGTGGATGGGTAATTCCGTCGGCCACTGGGAGGGAGACACGCTCGTCGTCGAGACGCGTAACCTCAACTCCCAGTCACTGATTCAGAACGCGGTGCTCTCCGACGTCGGCGTGGTCATCGAGCGCTTCACGCTGGCCGATGCCAACACGCTCGATTACCGCATGACGGTCAACGATCCCAAGAGCTTTACCGCGCCGTGGACGATGCGGATGCCGATCCCGCGCGAGGACGATTACGGCTTCTACGAATACGGGTGCCACGAGGGCAACTACGCGATGGTGAACCTGCTCTCCGGGTCGCGCGCAGAAGAGAAACGCCGCGCCGAAGCGGCGGCTCGCGGTGAAGCGGTGCCCGTCGCCGCGCCGGCTGGAGGGCGCGGCGGTCGTGGTGGTGGTCGCGGTGCTGGAGGCGGCGCCGGCCGAGGCGGAGCGCCGCAGCAGTAGGCCTAAGGGCTAAGGCCCAGGGCCTAAGGGCTGGTGCAGGAGTAAGACGCTTAGGCCTTAGCCCTTGGGCCTTAGGGCCTACAGGATTACGAATCGTGGGGTCAGCTCGTACGACGGCACGTCCGCCTCTTCGAGCGACGGGCTGGTTCGAATCTCATCTCGAGTGAGTCCCACCGTCACGGTCTGTTTGGCCCACTCAATGTGGGTCACGGAGGACGGTGATACCGCCACCCACTTGCCACCCAGCCAGTTGCTCGTATCAATCACCAGGTAGCGGACCTGCCAGGTCTTTTCGTCGACGATGAAATCGTCAATGTGCCCCAGCGGCCCATCCGTAGCCCCGACATGGAATCCATTAATCCGGCTCAGCCTGTGTAGCATCGTCACTCCTCAGCTGAGGGCGATGCATAGAGTGCGCCCGCCTGAAGAAGAGGGCTCGGGAATCGGGCCCAAGGCCTAGGAGCTGGCTCAGGAATAAGGGGCGAGGGAAGAGGTGTCCTTTCCTTGACCAGCCCCTGGGCCTTGGGCCTGCGCCCTGAGGCCTTTCAATTCCTCCCACGCCTGCCTCGCCTCTTCCACCGAGCCCTCGTCTTCGATGGTCGTGATATCGCCTGGATCAACATCCAGCACGACGGCCTTCAGCACGCGTCGCATGATCTTGCCGCTGCGTGTCTTTGGCAGCATGGCGACGAAGTTGAGCTCGCCGATCACGGCAACGGCACCAAGTTCCTTTCGGACAGTCTGCAGCAGCGCCTCGCGCAGTTCTGCAGATGGGGCATACCCGTTCTTCAAGACGACGAACGCCGAGATCACTTCACCGCGCGTGTCGTCGGGCCGGCCGACGACGCCGCATTCGGCCACCGCGGGATGGGTGATGAACGCGCTCTCCACTTCGATCGTGCCGATACGGTGGGCGGCGATCTTGATCACCTCGTCGGCGCGTCCGCAGAACCAGAAGTAGCCGTCCTCGTCGATGTAGGTCGAGTCGCCGGAGTAGTAAACGCCGGGAATCTTCTGCCAGTAGTCGTGCTGATACCGTTCGCGCTCCCCCCACAGAGCGGGAGTCATGCCGGGAAACGGGCGTGTCAGCACCATGATGCCTTTCTCGTCGGGCGCGCACGGCTCGCCCGTCATCGTGACGACGTTCGCTTCGATGCCGGGCAGCGGAATGGTCGCTGAGCCCGGCTTGATCGGCATCAGCTCCACACCGTACGGATTGCCGAACGCCGGCCCGCCGGTTTCGGTCTGCCACATGTGGTCGAGCACCGGTACGCGGCCGCCAAGCACATGGTTCTGCAGCCAGTCCCACGCGTGCGGATTCAGCACCTCGCCCGCGCACACGATCCGCTCGAGTCGCGAGTGGTCAACGGCGGTCAGCGTGTCTTCTCCATATCGCATCAGCATGCGCACGGCAGTGGGGGAGGTGAACATGCCGGTGACGCCGAACTCTTCGATCGCGGTGCGCCAGTTGACCTCCGGCCCCGGGTGATCGAGTGCACCTTCGAATGCGACCGTGGTGCAGCCGGCAATCAACGGCGCATAAATCATGTAGCTGTGGCCGACGATCCACCCGATGTCGGATGTCGCCCACCACACATCCGGCGACTTCAGCCCGAAGCACCAGCGACCCATGCTGGCGATGTGCACCTGATAGCCGCCATGTGTGTGCACGGCAAGTTTGGGCTTTGCGGTGGTGCCTGAGGTCGCGAGGATGTAGGCCGGCTCGTTCGCCTCCATCTCGACGTGCGCAGCGGAGTGTCCGTCGCCCCTGGTGAGGAACGAGTTCCAATCAATCTCCCGGTCGTGCCCGGCTTCAGCCGGACCTTCTCTGCGCAACACGACGACGTGCTCGACGGCATTCGGCGCGAGCTGCACGGCCTCGTCGACGATCGCCTTCAGTGCGACGGTCTTGCCCTTTCGGTAGGTCACGTCCGCGGTGACGACGAGGCGCGATCCGCTGGCAACGATCCGATCGCTCAGCGCCCGTGCGCCGAAGCCCGCGAAGACCACCGAGTGAATTGCGCCAACGCGGACGATTGCCAGCATCAGCGTGATCGCCTCCGGGCTCGTCGGCATGTAGACGGTGACGCGGTCGCCCTTGTCGATGCCAAGCGCGCGGAGTGCGGCGGCAACCCGCTCAACGTCGTGCAGGAGACTGGTGTAGGTGAAGCGCCGCTGCTCGCCGCGCTCGTTGAAGTAGATCAGCGCAGTGTGATCGCCTCTGCCCTGCGCAACGTGATGATCGAGCGCGTTGTAGCAGAGGTTCGTGTGGCCGCCTGCGAACCAGCGGAACGCCGGTTGAAACGCCGAATCGGACGCCACCGGTCGACCGGCGGCGTCGTCGAACACCCGATCCCATGCGCGGAACCAGTGCAACTGCCGCGCGGCGCGATCCCAGAAGGTGTCCGGGTCGCGCCTGGCATCGTCGATCATCGTCTGGACGACCGGGGGAACAAGATTCACGGGATCCTCTGCGTGGGCGAGGATAATACCGCTCAATGGCCGACACGCGCCGGTTTCTCCGGGAGAACGCCGTTCTGGTCGCCGCCTTTGTGCTGCCAGCCATCGTCGCCGCATTGTTCATGCTGGCGACCGCTATTCCGAAATGGACGGTGCCTCTTCCGCAGCACGATCTTCTGCTGCGGGTCGAGCGCTATGAGTCGCCGCCGCCGGACGTCAGCGTGGAGTTCGCTGTGCGCGAGGGGCAGATCGAAGCGGTCGTGCGCCCGGTCGTAAAGCCCGAGAGCCCGAATGTTGCCGTGGTGTATCCGCCACGGTGGACGCTGCTCCTGTTCGATCATTCGACGCTGCAGATCCGGGAGGTTCCTGTCGAGATCCCGCGGAACATTCCGGCGGGCGAGTTACGCACGGTGGCCGTCGCGGCGCTTGCGGGCCGGCGGATCATCCAGGGGGACGAAGCGCCTGACGGCTACAAAGTCGTCAGCCTCAACACCGGCAGCGGTGGCGGCGGCATCGTCAACGACCTGTTCGGCATGAACCATCGCTTTCGCCGCGGGATGGCCATTGGCCGCGGCGGCCGCACGATCGACCTCGAACTGCCCGTCCCGTACCGCGACTCCTACGGCACGATCGTCACGATCGGCTGGATGATCGGGAACCGCTGACATGGACGAGCGCGCCCAGTCCCGAGCGAGCGACAAGTGACGGGCGAGTCGAGGGGCCGCGCGCTGGAGCAGATCGTCGCACTGGCGCGCGACCATCGCCTGACCGCCGCAGAGATCGCAGCGGCGCTATCGGATCAGCCGAAAGCGGAGCCCGAGAGTCGTGCACGTGCGCTGATCGTGCGCGCGCTCGGCTATCTCGGCGGGACATTCGTCTTCGCCGGTATCGCTGCCTTCATCGCCCTGCAGTGGGACGCAATGAACAGCGCCGCACGCGTGATCATCACGCTGGGCCCAGGCATCGCTGCCTGCGTACTCGCGGTGCTCTCGAGTCGAGACGTGCGGTTCGACAAAGCGGTGGCACCGCTGTTCCTGATTGCTGCTGTACTCCAGCCGACGGGCCTGCTGGTCGCGTTCAAGGAGTTCGGCTCGGGCGGAGATGCCCGCTGGGCGGCTCTCGTCACTGCCGGAATCGTGGCCCTTCAGTTTGGCGTCGTCTTCTCGGCCCTCCGGCAGTCGATGCTGCTGTTCCTGACCGTCTTCTTCGCTGCGCTGTTCTGGTTCACCGCGTTCGATCTGCTCGACATGGACAATGAGATCGCTGCGCTGGCGATCGGCAGCAGCCTGTTGCTGGCCGCAATCGGCGTCGATCGCACACGGCACAGCGTGATTACGCCGTCGTGGTATTTGTTCGGTGCGATCGGCTTCCTCTACGGACTCTTCGATCTCGTGGAACGCACGGCCTTCGAGATCGTGTTCATTGTCGTCGCCAGCGGCTTTGTCTATCTCAGCGCCGCGGTGCAGAGTCGCACGCTGCTCCTGGTCGCCACCGCAGCGATCCTTGGCTACACCGGCTGGTTTACGGGCGAGCATTTCGCCGACTCACTCGGCTGGCCACTTGCGCTGATGCTGTTTGGCCTGCTGATGATCGGCCTGAGCGCGGTAGCATTCCGAATCGATCGTCAGTACATCCGGAATCGATGACCATGAAACCATTCCGAGCATTCCGAATCTTCAAAGAGAGCGAGCAGATCGCCGGGCGCGTCGTCGAGACGGCGTTGGACGAGCTCACGCCCGGCGATGTCGTCATCAGGGCTGCGTATTCGAGCGTGAACTATAAAGATGCGCTGGCGGCGACGACACCCAGGATCATCCGCACCTTCCCGCGAATCGGCGGCATCGACGCGGCCGGCACTGTGGTGTCGAGCGCGGACTCACGATTCAAGGAAGGCGACCAGGTGATCGCCACGAGCTACGAGATCGGTGTCGGCAACGACGGGGGATATTCGGAGTACGTGCGAGTCCCCGGGGACTGGGTCGTTCCGCTGCCTGCCGGACTCACGCTGTTCGAATCGATGGCGCTCGGGACGGCGGGATTCACGGCGGCGCTCGCGATCATGCGTCTCGAGCACAACGGGCTGAGGCCAGGTCACGGTCCTGTCGCCGTGACCGGCGCCACCGGCGGGGTCGGCGGCATCGCGATCTCGCTGCTCGAGGGCCTTGGATATAAGGTCACGGCGATTACGGGTAAGGACGGCGAACGTGAGTATCTGCAGAAACTCGGCGCCCACGATGTGCTGTCGCGTCACGCCATTCAGTTCACCGACCGGCCG
>Ga0070670_100005378_pt1 | contig 10809 bp, 9 predicted proteins | sample KBSS63metaG_FD_64665 | JGI IMG/M metagenome (GOLD analysis project Ga0070670, IMG submission 64665) | Switchgrass rhizosphere microbial communities from Kellogg Biological Station, Michigan, USA - KBS S6-3 metaG | ecosystem: Host-associated > Plants > Roots > Rhizosphere > Soil ... | reverse complement strand
ACATCGATGCCGTAGCTCATGGACTGGAACGTGTAGAACGAGATGCCGATCGGCAGCGCGACGTGCAGCGTGGAGACGATGGGCGGCGCCATGCCAAGGCTGGCGGCGAGCGCGTTGAGGCTGACCGCGCCGAAGTCGAAGTACTTGAAGAACGCCAGCAGCCCGAGATTCGTGACCATCGACACCGCCAGCGCCGCCCGCTGGGCCCCGCTGCGGCGGCCACCGCGGGTCAGGATCGGGAGCTCGCGCCCCTCGTCGGGGAGGCCCGAAAAGAACACGAGCGCGCGGCCACACACGTAGTCCACCGACGCGCTGAAGACGAGCAGCCCCAACCAAGCCGGATTTGCCCACCCGTAGAAGAGGAAATTCCCGCACATCAGGGCGAACGACAACCACCGGAACGGCAGCGTGTAGTTCAACACCAGGACGAGCGGCAGGAAATAAAACAGGAACAGGTGGCTGCTGAAGACCATGGAGAACGGAACTAAGGTCGCAGTTTCAGCACCTTCAGCCCCTCAGAATTCGGGCTGAAAAGGCTGCTTCATCAGGAAGAACATGACATTTCAGGCGTGAAACGCCGCGCCGGACGGGCGCGCGATTCGGTCCCGCCCTCGTGGCATTTCTTGTGAATGGTAGTTTCTGGACTTATTGCCGTGGACGCCGTTGACCTGCACCCGCTGACCATCTCCCCGACCCATACTGCTCTCGGATCCGATGCCGACGCCTGGTTCATCGCCCTCGACGGACGAGTCGTCCGCGTGGGCAGCGACACCGGCATCCTCCGCATCGAGGGCATCCATGGCCAGGGGTCAACCTTGTGGATCCAGGTGTCGCTGTTCGACGACTCCGTGCCGGGCGTGGTGCTGCAGGTCGAGGCCTGCCACAGCCAGCATGACGTGGTCGAGACACTGCGGCACTGCGAGCTTACCGGCGTGCCGCTCGAGATCATCAAGGTCCAGTCTTAAAACCCGAGCCGCACCTCGCCCACTATCTGGCGGCGCAGCACGTCTCCGAAGATGTGCTGCTGCACTTCCGAATTGCCGATGTTCATGATCTTGATGCTGGTGACGATCTTCTCGCCGGACCACCGCACGCCGAACGCTCCGTTCACCAGCGTGTAGGCGTCGGTCGTACCCGCGTAGCGCAGATCCAGCACGTCCTGCCAGTAGGCCGACCCGCTGTAGTTCACGTCCATGTTGCCGAGGAACCGGCCGTGGCTCAGGTTGAAGCCGGCGTTGAACCGGTTGTTGGCGGGTGAGTTGGCCTCGCGCGGGTCGAAGCCCACGATGACGGGGTCGGCCTGGTAGGAATAGTTGACGAAGACGTTGATGTCGCGCGTCGCCGACGCTTCGACGCCGAGCTCGAATCCCTTGTCCTTCACCTCGCCCAGATTGAGATACGTGTACGACGACGGGAGCGGCGTCGGCAGCAAGCCGAGCACGAACGGCGGGATGACCGCGGGCCATGTCGGCGGTGGGCTGGCCGGGCCGTAGAAGGTGGCCGGTGTGAAGAAGATCGCGTCCTTCGTCTTGTTCCAGTAGACCGACGCCGTCACGGTCGCGCGCTTGTTGAGGACGCCCGTGTAGCCCAGCTCGTACGCCGTCAGCGATTCCTGTTTCAGATCGGGATTCCCCACTGCCCCGACCGGGAAGACGAATCGCGTCAGGAGGGGTGATATCGGGCTCAGGTTCACCTCGTTCAACACGCTGGTCTGCAGGTGGTTGTTGATGAACGACGGCGCGCGGAACGCCTTGTTGAACGAGAGGCGCACGCTGTTGTTCGCGTTGGGCTTCAGCAGCAGCGACGTCCGCGGCGAGAACACGGCGTCCTCGATCGAGGAGAACTTGTCGACGCGGCCGCCGACGATCCAGCGGACGTACGGGCCCAGAAACACCTCGTCCTGCACGAACGCCCCGCCTTCGTTGCGGTCGTCGCCGTTCGGCGCCAGCGACACGTCGAAGGCGTTGTGCCGGAAGTTGCCGCCGAACGTCAGCGCGTTGTGCGTACCGATGGCGCGCGAGTCGCCGGCCTCCACGTCGAACGTCTTGGTGTTGAACCCGAGCGGCAGAAAGGCGCCCGTCGGCCCGCGCGACAGCAGGTTGGTGGAATCGGCCGTCAGCAGGTTGGTGAAGAAGGCGACGCGACGCGCGCCCTTCTGGTACTTCGCCGAGAAATACGACAGGTACGATCCGCGGTCGATGTCGAAGGGTCCGATGCCGGTGTGGATGATGCCTTCGGTGCCCGAGACACCACCGTTGAAGGTGAGCGTGGCGCTGTCGGCCAGCGAGTAGTCCACCCGGGCGTCGAACTTCGGTTGGCTGGTGCCCTGGTTGGTGTAGTCCGGGTACGGGGTGTTGAACGGGTTCGGGATGGTGCCGACCGGCCGCGGCAGGGCGTCCTGGGTGAAGAAGCCGGCCGAGACCTTGTAGGCGACCTTGTCGTTCACCGCCTGGGCGTGCGAGCCGTTGACGTAAAAGAGGCTACCGGCGTCGCGATCCACGCCTTGCGCGCTGCGCTGGAAGCCGCCCACGCCGATCGTCAGCGACGAACCCGCCTCGGCCGCCAGCTCGCGCGGCGTCTTCGTGATCACGTTGACCACGCCGCTCATGGCGTTGGCCCCCCACACAGCCGAGGCTGGCCCGCGGATCACCTCGATGCGCTTGATCTCGCGCGGGTTGCTGGGCACGAAATCCCACATCACCATGCCGTAAAAGTCGAGATAGATCGACCGGCCATCCACGAGCGCGAGCTGCGACGTGGAGAGGGTGGACGTGGACCCGCGCGTGTTCACGTTGATGTCGCGCGCGCTGACCTGCGTCACGTTCACGCCGGGGACGGCGCGGAGCAGATCGCCGATGTTCGTCGCTGGCGAGTTCTGGATGGTCCCGCTGTTGATGACGCTGACGGCGGCCGGGGCATTGACGAGCTGCTCTTCGACGCGCGAGGCGGTCACGACCACTTGTTCCTCGAAGGCCGGCGCCTCGCTGGCCGGCGGCGCCTGCGCCTGCTGCCCGGCTTGCCCCGCCGCGGCCGAACTGGTGGCCAGGAGGCTGACCAAACCGACCGCCAACACGAACTCCCGCACCCGCTGCGTCATGAAGAGCGTCTCCTTGGGGAGCTCAAACCGTTCCGGCCCGCCCGCGCCGGCTATTCTCGGCGTCAACCCACGGCAACGCAACCCGAGTCGTGCCTCGTTGCACGAAAGGCGCGGCCTCGTGGGTGATATGATTCGCTTTCGTGCGCCCGTAGCTCAGTTGGATAGAGCGCCGGACTTCGAATCCGTAGGTCGCAGGTTCGAGTCCTGCCGGGCGCGCCAAGCCTAACGGCTTGGCGCCTGGCAGGCCAGTCCTCTCAGCGCGCCGTAAGCGCCCGTAGCTCAGCTGGATAGAGCGTCGGTCTCCGAAGCCGAAGGTCGCAAGTTCGACTCTTGCCGGGCGCACCAATCTTCCGACGTCCCCCGAACCCGTTCTCAGGCTCGTGAGCGGACGCCGCGGTACTCAGCTCGGTTGCTGGGTGCCCTTGGCGGTGCCGACGCTGGGGATGGTTTCGATCAGGCTCTTCCAGCCTTGCAGCGCGCTGGTCCGGTTGGGCAGCAGCGAACCGCCGTACCAAAGATTGGGCGATCCGGACGCGGCACGGGCCCAGACACGGCGCACGTTGACGCCAACGCCCAGCATCGGCACCCGCACCGTGAAGTAGGGCGGCAGCGCCGCACGCCTCTCGCGCATCATCTCGATGCGCACGCCCTCCACGCTCACGTCGAGGATGTGCGCGGGCACGCCGTTCACGGTCGCCGCGAGCCCGTTCACCATCAAGCGCTCCGATCGGCGCAGCGGGCTGCCCTCCAGGATCGCCATGTTGATGTAACAGTTCAGGACGGTGCGCTCGAGCGGACGCGCGAGGTACATCGGCTGGCTGGTCACCGCCTCGCCGCGCTGAGGCGCGGTGTTGCCCACCAGGATCGCCGGCGTGCCGGCGCGCCGCAGGCGCCCCTCGGCGCGAAGCGGCGGGCGTCCGTTCACGCTGGCATCGGCGATGAGCACGTCGTAGGGACGGCTGCGCATCTCTTCCACCGCCGTCTGCGGCGTGGGGCGGCGGACCGGCTCGAAGCCGTCGCCCGCCAGCCATTCGGAGACGACGGCCGATTCTGCACGATCCGACAGCGCGACGATGATTCGGGGGCGCTCGCTCACAGAGTTCCGCCGGCGTCCTGGTGCAGCGGGCGTGCCAGCCGCGTGGCGTCGGATTGGCCGTCTTACCGGCGTGCCGCGTGATTCCACGGTTTCGCGTTCGGAGAAAAGCGTAACGGCGTGACAGTCCCGTCGCTCAGCTTCTCCAGGCCCGGGCTATTCCCGGGTGCGCACGACCTGCAGCAGTTGCGAGAACTGGTGTCGCTGCGCTGCCGTGAGCGTCTGGTACATGCGCCACAGCATCAGCGTGTGTCCCCTGCCATCGGCCTGGGCGAAGATGTCGTCGAGCGCCTGCACCTGCTGCGGGGTAAGGCGCAGGCGCTCCTGGGTGTTCGCGTCGTGCCACCATCTGGTGCGATCGCCGGCGTCGGCGACTGCGGCGTTGCCGCTCAGAAACGCGAGCAGCTTAGCCGCCTGGGACGTCACCGGATTACTCCCCTCCTGACCGCATAGAGCACGATTTCCGCCGCGCTGTGCAGGTCGAGCTTCTCCATGATGCGGGCGCGGTGCGTCTCCACGGTGCTGGGGCTGATGAAGAGCAGCGCCGCCATCTCCTTGTTCGTCTTCCCTTCGGCCACGAGCTGAAAAATCTCGCGCTCGCGCTCCGAGAGCGACTCGTAGCGGTCCACGGCGTTGTCGCCGCGCTGGTGCGCGTAGTCGTCGGACATCAACCGCGCCACCGCCGGGCTGAAGAACGATTTGCCCTGCGACACGGCCTGCACCGCCTGCACCAGGTCGACGTCGGCCGAGTCCTTCAGCAGGTAGCCGGTGGCGCCGGCCTTCAGCATCTGCGTCACGTAGGCTTCGTCGGAGTACATGCTCAGCACGAGCACCTTCGTCTGCGGCACGCGCCGGGTGATCTGGCGCGTGGCCTCGATGCCGTTCAGAAGCGGCATCGCCACGTCCACGACGGCGACGTCGGGCTTGTGCTGCTCGGCCAGCCGCACGGCGTCGCGGCCGTTGCCGGCTTCGGCCACCACCTGCCAGTCGGGGCGCTCCTCGAGCACCTTGCGGAGCCCCTGACGCACCACCGTGTGATCGTCGGCGAGAAGAATACGCAGGGCCGTCATCACACCGCCTGCCGTTCGGGCTCGTCCGACGTGTCGCACGCTGCCACCTGCAGCGGCAGCCTCACCGAAATGCGCGTGCCGCCCGTGGCCGCGTTCTCGATCAGAAACGAGCCGCCGAGCGCCTGCGCGCGTTCGCGCATGCCGATGAGGCCGAGCCCCTGCCGCACGCCGACCGGACGCGGGAACGGCCCGAGGCCGCGGCCGTTGTCTTCGATGACCAGCCGCAGCGCGCCGGCACCGGCGCTGAGCGCCACCGTGCACGCCGTGGCACCGCTGTGCTGCACGATGTTGTTGAACGCCTCCTGGACGATGCGGTAAATGCCCACCTCGATCGACGGCAGCAGACGGTCGTCGATCGTCTCGGCGAGCTGCGCCCGGATGCCGGTCCGCTGCGAGAAACTGCGCAGGTAGGTGGTGAGGGTGGTCGGCAGGCCGAAGTCGTCGAGCATCGAGGGGTGCAGCAGCTGCGACAGGTCGCGCACCCCGCGCAGGGTCGTCTCGGCGAGCTCGCTCGCTTCCTCGAGGGCGTCCTTCACGCGCAGGCGGTTGTCCGATCGCAGCGCGATGCCGATATCCATCTTCACGGCCGTCAGGGCCTGTCCCACCTCGTCATGGAGCTCGCGCGCCAGCTTCCGGCGTTCGGCCTCCTGGGCGTCCACGAGCCGCGCCGACAGGCGCTCGAGGTCCTGGCGATTCTGCTGCTCGGCCGCGCGCTGCCGTTCGATTTCGCGCTGCAGGCGGCTGACATGGCGCGACGCCATCACCGCAACGACGAGCGCCATCAGCAGCGTGGCGCCGCCCATCGACATCAGCCGGAAACGCACCTGCGAATAGAGTGTGTTGGCTTCCTCCTGCCGCCGGCGGTTGGCCTCGCCTTGCAGCGCCGCGAGCTGGTCGAGCACTTCCAGAATCGTCTCGCGGCGGGGCACCACGCGGGTCCGCAGCAGCACGGCTGCCTGCGCCGGCGTCCGCGGTTCGCTGTCGGTGAGCGCGAGCTCGCGCGATGCCCAGAACTCGCCCAGCTCCGACTGCAGCCGCGCCCAGTGCCCCCGTTCCATCTGCGACCCGACTTCGGGCATATACGCGGCGAGCGCCCGCTCGTTCATCTCGCGAAGCCTGGTGAGCTCGGCACGGTACTCGTCGCGGTGCGACACGGCGGTGTCGATGAGCGCGTCACGCAGATAGATCGAGCCCAGCAGGACGTTGGTGCGGACCTTGGACAGCGTCTGCTCGCCGCGTACGTACTGTTCGTGCACCGACGCGACGCTCCGCTCGATGTCCTTCAGGCTGCGCCCCAGCTGGTAGCCCCAGAGCAGCCAGAGCGAGAAGACGATGGCAAATCCGCTGGCAAGGGCAACGCGAGTACTCGACGCGCGCCGATCCGAAAGGCCGCGACCCCGAGCTGTCCAGAGGTGACGCATCCAGCGAGTATCCCCCGGCATCTTCGCTTCGAAGACGAAGGGTGGCTATCGGGCCCGGACTGTATTTTCTGTGGTCGAGCTAGCGCCGGTGCAGGCGCACGTAGACGTGCGTCTTGCCCGGGTCGCCGAGGTCCACCGGCGGCGGCGGCTCGGGCATGAGCACTGTCGGGAACAACTTCGACGGCCCGCCCTCGAAATCGCGCGCCCATTCCTTGTGGTTGTAGACGCACACCGGCAGGCAGATCGAGCAGTACTGATGCCGCGCGAAGTAGGGAAAGCAGCGGCCCGTGTCCACGACGTAGCGGTCGTACCCCAGATGGTCCTTCCCCGCCTCCGGTGAGCGCTGGTCCGGTATCGCCTTGGGCGGACAGTACTTGCGGCACGCACGGCAGGCGTCGCAGAACCTGGCGATGCCGGCGTCGATCGGGTGATCGATGGCGAGATCCATCGACGTCGCCACGCTCCCCATGCGGAAGAGCGGGCCAAGCCGCGGGTGGATGATCGAGCCGTGACGCCCGAGCTCGCCGAACCCGGCTTTGAGGCCGATCGGGATGTGCAGCAGGTCGCTGTCGCCGATCGGATGTTCGACCGAGCACGCATACCCGAGCGAGCGGACATAGGCGGCCAGCTGGATGACCGTCTCGCCGAGCGAGAAGTACACGCGCAGGCATTCCACCGCCGACTCGCGCGAGGGCACCACCTGGAACTCACGCCATCGCATGCGCTGCCCGACGGCGATGGCATATTTCTCGGTGACGGTGCGGCCGCGGTAGACGTCCGCCGGCTCGATCTCGCAGATGCCGACGATATCGGCGCCGCAGCGCTCGGCAGCCGCCTTGAGATCGTTCGACGCCTGCTCCGGCGACGCGAACAGGCGCCGCTCGGCCGCCACCGGGCCGGTGAAGCGCGGCTCCTGCTCCTCGCGGATCTTGCGGAGGTACTCGTCCACGGCGTCGATGCGGATCGAGCGGCCGCCGGCGGCCGCGTACCACTCGTCCCACGCAAACGCCGGCAGGTTAGACAAGCCCCTGCCCTTCCACGCACCGGTAGGCGCGCCCCGCCGCGACGTTCTTGAACTCGTCGCTGCGGCCGCTCGGCCAGGTGATGACCAGCCGCTCCACCTGGTCGCGCCGGCCGAGGCCGAAGGTGACCGGCAGCTCCGACTGCGACAAGTAGCTGGAGCCGCTGTGCACCATCCGCGACTGCGACGTGCCCCCGTGGAACACGCGCACGACGGCGCCGATGGCGTCGCGATTCGACTTCGTGCCCTGGAGCGTGAGCCGGAGGCTCCGGTTTCCCGCGGGAGCGTCGGTGCGAAACAGCACGGCGGGGCCGTTGTTGGTGGTCATCAGCAGATCGACGTCGCCGTCGCGATCGAAATCGCCGTACGCCAGCCCGCGACCGACGCGCGGCTGGGCGAACGCCGGACCGGCCAGGGCCGACGCGTCGCGGAAAGTGCCCCCGCCCTGGTTGAGAAAAAGCTGGGGCGCCTGGGCATAGCCGACATTGCCCTTGATGCTCCGCACGGTCTCGTCGATGTGCCCGTTGGCCACCACCAGATCGAGGGCTCCATCGAGATCGAGATCGGCAAAGAGGCAGCCGAACCCGAGCCGGTTGAGCGACGCCACGCCCACGCCGGCGCGCCGCGCCGTATCCTGGAACGTGCCGGTGGCCTGGCCGCGGTAGAGCGCCAGCATCTCGTTGTCGAAGTTGGTGACCGCGAGCCCCATGCGCCCCGAATTGTCGAAGTCGGCGGCGTCCACGCCCATGCCCGCCCGCGCCTTGCCGTCTTCGCTCAAGGCGACGCCCGCCTCGAGCGCCACGTCGCGGAACTTCCCGTTGCGCAGGTTGCGATAGAGCTTGTTCGGCTGGGTGTCGTTGGCCACGAACAGGTCCGGCCAGCCGTCACCGTCGTAGTCGAGCATCGCCACGCCCAGCGACTTCGAGCCCGAGTCGAACACGCCGCAGGTGGCGGTGACGTCCTCGAAGGTGCCGTCGCCGCGATTGCGGAACAGCCAGCAGGTGTCGCCCCGGTAGGCTTCGGGCGTGCAGTACGACTTCTGCTTGCCGTTCAGGCTGCAGAAGACGTCGGTGGCCTCGGACCACTTGACGTAGTTGCAGACGAAGAGATCCAGGCGGCCGTCGCGATCGAAATCGACCCAGAGCGCGGAGGTGCTGAAGGCCATCCGCCGATCGAGGCCGCTCGCGCGCGTGACGTCCACGAAGCTGCCTTTTCCGGTGTTGCGAAAGAGCCGGCTCTGGCCGACGCAGGTGAGATAGAGGTCGGGATAGCCGTCGTTGTCGAAGTCGCCGACGGCCACGCCCATGCCGTAGACCTCCACGTCGAGACCGGCGGCCCGCGTCACGTCGGTGAAGGTGCCGTTGCGATTGTTGCGGTAGAGGCGCAGCGTCGACCGCTGGGTCTTGTGCCCCGGCCAGTCCATGCCGTTCACCAACAGGATGTCCTGCCAGCCGTCGGCGTCGTAGTCGAGGAACGCGCAGCCCGATCCGAGCGTCTCGGGCAGGAGTTTCCCGCCGTAGGCGCCGCTGTTGTGGCGGAAGGTCAGGCCGGCGGCGGAGGTGACGTCCGTGAGGCGAAGATCTTCAGTCGTGGGGGCCGGCTTTAGCCGGGGCTGGGCCGCCTGAAGGCCGCCGCCACGTGTGTGCGCGAGGGCCAGCGGCGCCGCCAGCCGCAGGAACTCGCGCCGGTTCATAGCGGGCTGACGAGGCCGTTCTGCAGCGCGTACATCACGAGCTCGGCGGTCTTGTGCACGCCGAGCGCGTTCATGATGTTGGCCCGGTGGACGGCCACGGTATTCACGCTCACCTCGAGCTGCGACGCGATCTCCTTGTTCGACAGCCCGTTGCAAATGAGCTGCAGCACCTCGAGCTCGCGCTTGGTGAGACGCTTGGCGCGCTCGCCCAGCAGCGGAGCCGGCCGCGCCACCGCGGGGTCGAGCACGGTCTCGCCCGCCGCGATCTTCTTCACCGCGGCCGCCAGGTCGAGGTCCAGCGCGTTCTTCAGCACGTAGCCGCGGGCGCCCGACGCCATCGCCTGTCGCACGAGCGTCTCTTCGGAGTGCATGCTGAGCATCAGGATGCGCGCCGAGGGGCGCTGCTCGAGGATCACCTTGATCGCCGCCAGGCCGCTCGTGCCTGGCATGGCGCAGTCCATCACGATGACATGCGGGGCCAGACTCGCGGCCAGCGCAATGGCTTCCTCGCCGTTGCTCGCCTCGCCCACCACCGCCAGCTCGGCATCGTCCTCGAGCAGACGGCGGAAGCCGCGCCGGACCAGCGCATGGTCGTCGGCCAGCAGCACCGTAATCCGATCGGTCACCGAACCTTTGGCCGGGTCTGTCACAGTGGCACCACCAACGACACCAGCGTTCCTCCTGCGGGCGGCCGCGACCACGTGACGGTGCCCCCCACGAGCTCGGCCCGCTCGCGCATGCCCACCAAGCCAAGGCCGCGGGAGCCCCCGGCGGCCGGCAGGCCCGCTCCATGGTCCTCGACCTCGAGATGGAGCGCGCCGTTCCTGAATGCTAACCGAACGATGGCCTCACCCGTGCCGGCGTGCCGCGCCACGTTGCTCAGCGCTTCCTGCAGCACGCGGTAGGCCTGGATGGCGACGTCGGGCCGCACCGGCACCGCTGTCTCCGGCTTCTCGTAGGTTACGCGGAGCCCGAGTTGACGCTCCACCGTGGTGAGGTACCAGTCCACGGTGCTGGCCAGGCCGAGCTCCTCGAGAATCGAGGGGTGCAGCGTCTGCGACAGCCCGCGCACGCTGTCGAGCGCCGTCTGCGCCACCTCGCCCACTTCGCGCAGGTCGGCCCGCAGCGGCGAGTCCTCGCTGGTGTGGCGCGCCGCGCGTTTCAGCATCGAGCCGATGGCGGTGAGCACTTGACCGAACTCGTCGTGCAGCTCGCGAGAGATCTCACGCAGCGTGTCTTCGCGCGTGGTGATGAGCGCCTGCGCCAGGCCGCGCCGCTCGTCGGAGAGCGCGGCGAGCCGCGCGAAGAGCTGCCGGTTGGCGTGGATCAGGTAGAGCGACGTGGCGCCGATTGCCGCCAGCGCGGCGGCCAGGAACCAGTAGGCCTGACGCTGCACCTCGGTATAGATGTCCTG
>Ga0070670_100005377_pt1 | contig 10810 bp, 7 predicted proteins | sample KBSS63metaG_FD_64665 | JGI IMG/M metagenome (GOLD analysis project Ga0070670, IMG submission 64665) | Switchgrass rhizosphere microbial communities from Kellogg Biological Station, Michigan, USA - KBS S6-3 metaG | ecosystem: Host-associated > Plants > Roots > Rhizosphere > Soil ... | reverse complement strand
CCGACGACCCGCCGAGCCCGGCGCGAATCTGTGCTTACGTATCGACGCTGGCCCGTAACGGCCTCGTGGACATCCTTCGCAAACAGGGGCGGGCCCACAATCTCGAGCAAAAACTTGTCGACCTCGTGACGCCGTCGCGGCCTCGATCGTCCAACAGTTCCGAAGCGAACATCCAGCGCTCGGAATTCGTTGACGCAATCTGTGGCTGCATGAGCAAGATGACGCCACGGGCGCGGTCCGTGTGGTTCCTGCGAGTCTTTCTCGACCTGCCCAGCAAGAAGATCGCGGCCCACCCCGACGTGAGAATGACCGCACCGGGAGTCGACATGCTGTTGACGCGCACACGGCGTGCGCTGCGCGAATGCATGAACGCAAAGGGTTTTAACGCGGGGGATGCTCCGACCGGGACGTTTCTTGCACTGTGGGATCTATTGAGAAGCGACACTGAAGGGGAAGCGAGGAGTGAGAACGATTGATGAATGCGCACCCCACGGAGTCAGAGCTCATTGACCTGGCGACAGGTCTGTTGGAGCCGGACGACGCGCCCACAACAATGGAGCACATCCGCGGTTGCGCGGAGTGCGAACGCCGCTTCCGATCAATCGTGGCCGACCACGAGGCATTGCGTGGTGGACCCATTCCCACTGTCGTGGACGGGCGCGTCGATCTTGCACGACCCCGGCGCAGGGCGAGACTGCGTGATGCAGTGATTGCCGCCGCGCTTGTCGCTGCCATCGCACTGGGAGCGTTCCTGGTCGGGGAGCACCGCGACCGAATGCCCGAGTACTGGATCCCAGTCACCGGTGAGACGAACGTGCTTCGGGGCACTGAGCAACGCGGCGTCGCCGACGCACTGAGGTCCTACCGGGATCGCGATGCGGCGACTGCCATCAAGGATCTGCAGGAGTTCCCACCTCCGGCCGGTGATCACACGTCGTCGACTTTGCGGGACCTGTACCTGGCCAGCGCTCTGATCAATGTCGGACGAGCCAATGAGGGGCTCGAGATCCTCGATCGAAACGATATTCAATCAATGCCGACTCCGTGGCGCTACGAGGCAGAGTGGGTGAAGTACATCGGCTTGCGCCGGGCGGACCGTGACGATGAGGCACGCGCCTGGCTCGAGAAACTCTCGACCGAGCCGGATCCGAACCGTGCCCGGGTGCAAGCCGAGTTGAAACGGCGAAACGACTAGTCCGGGTCCCCGATCAAGATGAAACCCGACCAGTAGACCGGGTGAGCGAACGGTTTCTTCCCTTTTTCATCCGTGAAGTTTCGCAACCATCGCTTCGCTTCGGACAGCGCCGCGGCCTTGGTCATCGGTTTTCCGCTGCGACCGTCCGGGTTCCCCAGGTACCGCCCCGTCAGGTTCTCATAGAAGCGCGCGTTGAGTCGCGAGGCTGCCAGGTCATCGACTTGCCAGTACGTCGCGAGCACACTTCGCGCACCGGCGGCGAGCATGACGCCGGCCAGACCGATCGGCTCTCCGAAAACGAACCTTTCCCCGGCGAGAGTCCGACATCCGCTCAATGTGACCAGGTCTGCATCGAGATGCCATCCGAGTTGAATCTCCGCGGCATCAATGAGCGCGTCATCAGTCGGGGACCCATTGGTGTCTCGAGGTGAAAGTGCGAACGCGTGGGGGTGCACAGAAGACTCGGACAGCGCATGCGTGGCAATGTGAATGATATTGAACCGCACCGCCCGTTTGTCTTGAAGCACACGGCGAACATTGGCTTCCATGGCGTCGCTTCCACACAACATGGTGCAATCGGGAAACACTTCTTGGATGTGATCGATCTCGAGCTTCGAGTAGCGAAGGGAGGACAGCCGCCGGATCGCATCGACGTCACCATTGGTGGCCGCACGGTGAACGGCGATGTCCTCCTCCGGCGCTTTGCCCGCATCGCGCCAGTCCACCATCGGCGCTGACCTGGCACTCGCCAGTTCGTCAAAGACCGGATCTCCGATGACCAGGACGTCCTTGCCGGCAGAACTTCTCGAGCGGCGTGCGGTAACGAACGCATCGGCGGTCGGCGTGTATGCGACGTCGAAACGGTCGCCCACATACGCGCCATCGGGAAGAACAAGCGTTTCGAGCGGTTTCCACTGCGTTCGGTCTTCGAAGAACTCGGTGACAAGGCAATCCACACCCTCGAGAAAGGGTAAGGCTGGATCGAATTCCTCCTCTGCAATCGTGCGAGCAAGGGTCGCCAGTGACGGGTCATCCTCCACGCGGAAATTCCACCCCGCCGCCCGGGCCATCTTTTGGCCATAAATTCCGACTGGTTCCCGGAACTCTTCGATCGACTTGCGGGATGTATGCTCCCAGAGCGGAATCCAATGCACCGGCCCGCGCGAACGTATGACATACATCCAACACGTATCGAGAATGCGACCTGGCGATGCGCGAAATCCGTCCCCAAGCCGGCAGTTCAGCCAGCCTATGTAGGCATAGTTGTCCGGAAGTACCGATTGGAGCTCTTTCAAACTCACCACTTCGGAAACGTGGGGCGCGTAGAACTCGGCTTCCAGACGGAAGAGCTCTGCGTTTACCTCGAGCTCGCGGATTACCTCTGACCAGTCGATTGCATGCACGGTATCGGGCTGTTTCCACTGGCGTCGGAGCGCGCGGTGCGTGTCGACTTCCTTCCGGAGCTGTCGGATCCGCGCCCCGTTTGGATCCGTGGCGCTGCCATTGAGCGTTTGCAGACGTTTGTTCAGAATTCCGCGCTGGCGCTGGAGAGACTCCCACGCTTCCGTTGGCCGGCCGCGCTTCAGGTCGGCCAGCGCCACATAGGAGTAACTGGTGAGCGGGACCTCGGAGAATCGAGTCGATGCCATCGCGCGTTTTTTTGTGTACGAAGAAGCCGAGTCCCGGAAGTACTTGTCGGCACTTTTCCAATCACCCGAAACCACCGCCAATCCCCCAAGATGTTCATTGATCTCGGCGAGATTGAAGGGATCCCTGGTGTCGATGATCGCAATTTCGTCACGCGCACGTTCGAGGTGGTAACGTGCCTCGTCGTGACGCCCCAGTTGCAGCAACGTCCAGCCCAGCCAGCTGCGCACCGCACAGTACGCCTGTCTGTCCGGTGTCGTTTCCATCAGTTGCACGGCCTCTTCAAGCGTTTCCACGGCACGATTCAGATCACGATTCCAGTAGTAGATGGCGAGTCGAAACAGAATCTTGCCCGCAATGTCGCGTTGTTGAGGTGCGTTCAAATCCAGGAGTGAGAGCGTGTCTCGTGAGAGGGAGGGAAGGTCTACCGCGGCTCCGACGAGGCGCAGTTGGGTGACCGTCTCCTTGAGTGTCGTCTCGATGACCAGGGGATCACAGGGATCCAATGCATCGGTTGCGACCAGGTACGACAAGTGCAACGCCGAAGCCGAGAGTTCGACATCCGGGAATTCGTGCAGAGCAACCGTCACGCAACGGAGCGCTCGCGCTACTTCCGGCGACGAAGCGTCGTGTTTCGCAATCGATTCGCGGAGGCCTTCCACTGCCTCGCTGAATGCTTGCACAGTGAATCCAGCCTGGAGCAGGCTGTCGATACGCGCTTCGTGCACGGAAATGTCGAGGCTTGCGCTTCGTTCGCTTGCGTACGAATACGTAAACAACAAGACCGAGATGGCGAGAGTTCCGCCGAGGATTCTTGCCCGGTGCAAGGTTCGCACGATGTCTCCCCGTCGATGCGGTGACCGAGATGGCCAGGGGCTGTTATTGTACTACGAAGGGAAGGACGGGGTCCATTTCGTGCGTGCGAAGCGCGTGCCGTCGCCGTCGTCAGGCCGACACAGCGAATCTAGCGTGGTAGTTGAGCACCTTATAGACCAGCCTGGCGGCGGTGAATGACGACGCCGGGTCGTACTCGGTGGGACACAGTTCCACGGCGTCGAAGGCCACTACCTTCTTGTAGCGGAATACGGTTTCCAGGATCTCCATCACCTGTTCCCAGTAGAGGCCACCCGGCTCGGGTGTGCCCACCGCGCGGATCACTTCGGGTGAGAAGCCGTCGAAATCCACGGTGAGATAGACCTCGTCGGGGAGCTGCATGATGTCCTCGCGCGCTTCGGCGGTCCAGTGACGGTGTGCCTTCACGCGATCGCTCGACTTGAGGAATGACCACTCTTCTTCGGCCAGCGTGCGAATCCCGACCTGCACAATGGGACCGTACTCAAGACTGTTGCGACCGGCGCAGGCGTGGTTGTCGGCGCGTCCGTGGAATTCGGTGCGCAGATCGGCGTGCGCATCGATCCACACGATCCCCATATTAGGCCGCTTGAATGCCTCGACCAGAGCGGGCGTGATGGAGTGTTCGCCGCCGATGAAGCCGAGGAATGATTGCGGGTGCTTCGCGCGCAGCTCTTGCGCTGCGCGGGTGATGGATGCGAGGTCGGTGATTGCGGGGCGCGCGGTCAGGATTCCGGCGCGCGATGCATCCACCTCGAGTACTTCGTCGAAGAGCTCGACGTGGCCCGATGCCTCGACGATGGCTTCGGGTGCCATGCCGACACCCTTGCCGTATGTGGTGGTCTCTTCGTAGGGGATGAGTCCCAGGACGTAACGGTTGTCCGCGAGGACGATGTCCCCGGGATCATCCTTGTCCTCGAGAAAACCGGGACGTTCGTCGCTCACGTGGCCAGCCGCGATTCTAGTAGGCGCAGAACACGCTGGCAGCGATGCAAGTGGTCCAGAGACCTTCCTTGCCGAGAGCGGTCTGCGTGATGTTTGTCGTGCGAACGATCTGACGGCCGATCTTCCACTGTTCCTTGCGCTGGTTCCACGCGCGGTCGGTGTCGAGATCGATGCCCAGCGTGGTGGCGAGCATGCTGGCGGCCAGGTCCTCGGCGTAGTCGCCGGCCTGCTTCTCGTTCTGGCCGTAGTTGTGGACCTCGGAGAGGTAGCCGTACTTCTTGGGGTCGCCGGGGATGGCGACGCCGATGGAGCAGGCGCACATGCGGAAGGCCTCGTCGGTGGCCATGCGCGCAATCACGGAGAAGACGACCTGGCCCGGCTTCAGCATCTCGACGCCCTTGTGCTTGGGCACGATCTTGCAGTTGGGCGGGAAGATGCTGGAAACAGTGACGAGGTTGACGTGGGCGATGCCGGCATCGCGCAACGCCAGCTCGAAACTGGTCAGTTGCTCGCGGTGGCGGCCCATACCCTTGGTGAAGAACATTGCCCTTGGTACGAGTTCCATCGATTCTCCTGGGGCGTCGCGCCCGCTCTGCTCGAGATGGTTCGGCTTCATCAAACGCCGCAACATATAGGAGAATCGGGGGTGAGTGTCAACCCTTCATCCAGTTACGGTGGCCGCACGTCGGCAGAAGGAATGAGAGGCGCGGGGGAACCCCGCGCGAGAGATATGGACAAAAAAAGAGAAGGGAGACTTGCGTCTCCCTTCTCGAAGAACCGCAGCCTGCAAGGGCCGCAGCCAAAAGTAAGAAGGTTACTTCTTACCCTTCTTCTTGGCTTTCTTCTTGGCCTTGCCTTTGGCTTTCGCCTTCCTCTTAGCTGCCATTTTGATTTTCCTTCCTTCGTCGGGTGAAGCTTCACCCGCACTTCAGGGTTGACCAACCAACGTTCAACGAATGTCGCAGCGAAGTGCCGCTTCACCGTTAGGGCGGATTTTTGCATACCCTGATACCCTGTCAATAAAAAATTTTCGTCGAAGCTGATTTTTGACCCTTCAACGACCATCAAAGGCACGCATGATGCTCTCTCGTTCACCTCTCCACATGACGTTGTCGTAGTTGTGATGACGAACGTCGTCGCACCTCGCTCGTCATTCTCTCTTCACGTCGCCTGCATGCACGTTCAACGCATGAGAACGCGCTTCATCGCGTGATCGCGTTACATCATTTTGCGTTCGTTATCGAAGTCGGAAGCGAGCAAATGCGAGCGTACTTGAATTCGCGGGGCGGGAGCACATCGGTCCGGATCGGCGTGGAGGAGCCGTATCAAATCCATATTGCGATTCGGCGACGAGTCCGACGATGCGGACCGAAGTGCGACCGCCTACCCGAATGGACAGGGGTCGGTTCTGGCGAAAGCTCCTATAATGAGGGGGTCCAAAACGTGCCTTCCGGCACAAGCCGCCCAAGTCGTTGCCGGGCAGGAAGCTGGGCCGTTCCCCGGGGTAAAAAGGACGGCGCGGTCCGCTTGCGGGTACCCCGGATTATTTGATAAAGTCACCCCGCTGATGCGCGGTGGCTGTACCGCTTCCCCGACAACCCGTGTCTATCCTTCAATCCGAAAAGGCTGTTATGAGCGATCGAATGAACTTGTTCGAGATGGCGACTGCGCAGTTCAAGAAGGCGGCTGCCGCCATGAAATTGGACCCCCACGTTTATGCGGTACTGTCAGAGCCACAGAACGAGATCGTGGTGAACTTCCCCGTCACGCTGGACGACGGCTCCATCAAGGTCTTCCGCGGATACCGGATCCAGCACAACAACACCAACGGCCCGTACAAGGGCGGCATTCGCTTTCACCAGTCGGTCGACCTCGCCGAGGTCAAGGCCCTCGCGCAGTGGATGACGTGGAAGTCGGCGCTGATGGGCATTCCGATGGGCGGCGCCAAGGGTGGCGTCACCTTGAACCCGCGCGAATACTCTGAAGGCGAGCTGCGTCGCATCACGCGCCGCTTCACATACGCGCTGGGCAACAACATCGGTCCCGAATACGACATTCCGGCGCCCGACGTCGGCACCGGACCGCGCGAGATGGTGTGGATGATGGACACGTACATGACCATGTACAACGCGTCCGACCGCAACGCCACCCGCGGCGTCGTCACGGGAAAGAGCATTCTGTCGGGCGGAAGCCTCGGTCGCGACAAGGCGACGGGCCAGGGCCTGGTGTTCTGCTTCGAAGTGTGGGCCAAGCACGTCGGCTTCAAGATCCCGGGCTCGACGTTCTTCGTGCAGGGCTACGGCAACGTGGGCTCGTGGGCGGCGCGCATCATGCAGGATGGCGGCTCGCGCATGCTGGCGGCGTCCGATCACACCGGTGCCATCGGCAATGACGACGGCATCGACGCGCATGACCTCGCCAAGCACGTCGCCAAGACGGGCGGCGTCAAGGGCTACGCCAAGGCCAAAGCACTCGACGACCCGGCTTTCTACGGCACCAAGGCGGACATCTTCATTCCGGCCGCTCTCGAGTGCACCATCAACGTCGAGACCGAGAAGTACATCAAGGCCAAGTTCGTGGTGGAAGGCGCCAACGGTCCGACCACTCCGGACGCCGAGAAGAACATGATGGACCGCGGCATCACCGTGATCCCGGACATCCTGGCCAACTCGGGCGGTGTGACGGTGAGCTACTTCGAGTGGGTGCAGAACAAGATCAGCGAGGTGTGGGACCTCGAGCGCGTGGACGCCGAGCTCAAGAAGATGATGACGCGCTCCACCGAGCACGTGATCGAAGAGATGAAGACGCGCAACGTCGACCCGCGCACGGCGGCCATGACGCTGGCCCTCTCACGCATCGAAGCCGCACACCGCGAGCGCGGCATCTTCCCCTGATTCCGGCGGCGCTTCGTGTCCTCTGGCTGCGTTGCGCCTCCTCGCCATACACTTCGTGGAGTATGGCAGCGTCGGCGCGCCTTGCCAGTGAACACGAATCGGCTCGCCGGCTTGTAGATCAGCCCTGGGTAGGAGGTCCGCCTCCTCCCAGGGCTTCGAGTTTCTGGCGGGCACGCGCAATCGCGTCCAGGTCCCACGCCGCATCTCCCCAGTAACGCACGAAGGTGGCGTAGCTCTCACGCGCCGCTTCACGCTGGCCGCCCGCGAGCTGCGCCTCGCCACGATAGAAATACGACTGCACGAACAATACCGGGTCGCCGTGATACGGGAATTCGAGGCCGAAGAGGTGGTGGCGCGCGCTTGCAAATGCAGAGGTGGCGCGCTCCGCATCGCCGCTCTGGAACGCCGCATAGCCGATGAAGAATTGGCGCCGGCCCGCGGCCGCCGCCCCGACCGCGGCGTGATCCTTTTCTTCGCGTGAGAGCGCCGCCAGCGCCTGGGGCTGCTTCTCCTGCGCAATGTCGTTGAGTGCGACCAGCTCGGTGACATCGAGAGACAAACGCCGCGACCACAAGAGCCATTCCTTCTCCGATGTAAGCCGCGCCAGCGCATCATCCGCCGCTTCAAAACGCCCGTGCGCCAGCTGGATGCGCGCGCGCGCGATACGCACCGGCACATCGCCGAAATCGGTGATCCAGCGCTCCACCACGTTTTCGGCGGCATCGGCGCGGCCCAGCTGGCACAGCGCATCCACCAGTCTCGATGACAACGCCAGGCCGCGGTCGGTGTCGCGCGCCGACATGGCCTCGCGGATGGCTTCGTCCATCGAATCCACGCCGTCGTCGAAATCGCCGGCCAGGAAATCCACGAACGCGATTCCCTCTCGTCCCACCGACGCCAGGAGCGGATCGTCGAAGAGCATGAGCTTCTCGTAGCTCACCCGCGCCGACTCGAAATCGCCCGCCTGCGCGTAGAGGCACGAACGCGTGAGAATGGCGGGCACGCAGTGCGGGTCGAGCTCGAGCGCGTGGTCGGCGGACTCGAGCGCGGCGGCGGCGTTGTCGCGCACCAGCTCCACCTGCGCCAGGAGTACCAGCGGCACCGGCTCTTCCGGGTACAGGCTCGAGAGCTCGGCCGCATCGCGCGCGGCGCGGTCGAGCTGTCCGGCCGCGGCATAACGTTTGATGGAGAGCTCGACCACGCGTCCCACGGTGGCGTCCTTCTTGAGGAGCGGTTCGAGATGTTTGGATGCGTCATCGAGGCGGCCCAGCCGGTAGTAGGCGAGGGCCAGGTGGAACTGCGCGTCGGGATTCGGCGTCTTGCCGCGCACGAGCGTGGAGAGCGCGGCGATCGCCGCGGCGTAGTCCTGGTCGACATAGAGCGACTTGAGCCCGTACACGAGAACGGTGTCGGCCGGTGACGACGTGGTGGCCCTCGCACGCGCAGTGGCATGGGCAAGCGCGCGCTCGTTGTTCACCATCGGACTGGCGTAGCACTCGATGAGCTTGAGCCACGCGTCGTGCCGCGTGGAATCGGCCGCCACCGAACGCTCGAACAGGAGTGTGGCGTCGCGCATGCGCCAGACCTGCATGTATTCGATGCCGAGCTGATACAGGTCGTTGGCGCTGGTACTCTTGAGCTGGTTGATATCGATGGTGTCGGGCGTTTTGCCCACCAGGCGTGCCAGCCGCTCGTGCGTCGTCTCGCGCTCCTGGTGGCCGAAGTTGCGAACGAGAATCACGCTGACTGCGAGAAGAAAGACAAGCAACAGGGCGAAGCGGACGGTCTTCAACTGGCCGCGCCTCCCCGTTCCACCGCGGCCAGCACTTCGGACAGGCGCAGCGATTCGGGTGCGAGCCCCTCGCGGTGACAGCGCAGCGCCAGCGCCAGCGCGGCCCGGTTGTAGGGCGTCGCCACGCCATGTTGTTCGCCCAGCGCGATGACCGGACCATGGATGTGCTCCGCCTCCATACCGCGCCGCTTGAGGTAGAGATCCTGCCACACCGAGTTGCGAACCTTCACTCCGTGATCGGTGCGGCGCGCCATGGGCTTGCGCAGGTTCTCGATCATGTCGTCGATGGACGGATCGCGCCCATCGCACGAGCGCGCACGAATCTTTGCTTTCTTGAACACGCGCCTCGTCTCTTCGATGATACCCGCCTTGAGGGCGTGGAACTCGTTGGTGTCGTGATCGCGCGCGTCGACCACGGCGTGGAAGACACTCTGCACGTTGACGGCGACCTTGAGCCAGCGGTCGGACATGAGGTCCCGCGTGACGACCGCGTCGAGCCCCGCACCCGTGATCATTCCCGCGAACGAGCGCGCGAACGCATCCGCGCCTTTGGGATATTTTCCCACCACCACACGACCACCGCTCTGGAACGACACGTTGCCGGGCTGCACCATCGAGCACGTCATGCGAATCACGGCGCCGTAGACATGGGTGAAACGTTCCGCCATGGCGCGTTCAGCATTCACACCATTCTGGATGCACACCACGGGGGTTTCCGCGGTGAGGGCGGGAGCGAGCATGTCCATGGCAGCGGGAATGTCCTGCGACTTGACACCCAGGACGACGCATTCGGTGGTGGTGCCGGTTGGCAGTGAGGAACACGCGGAGGGGTGGGCGTGGTATTCGGCCGTGGCCGACTTGATGCGAAGACCGCCGGAAGTAATGGCATCGACGTGGGCATCGCGGCCCACCAGGCACACGTCGTGGTGATTGAGCGACAGCAGTCCGCCCACTACGCTCCCCACCGCTCCGGCGCCATAGACGAGAAACTGCATGTACTCTCCCGCGGGGGCGCGTGCACCGTCATGCCATGACGACGGCTCCGCCCATTTTCTTCCACGCGTCAAATCCGCCCGTGACGTTTATCACCTTGTAGCCCATGTGGTCGAGAAGTCCCGCGGCATAACGCGAGCGCGAGCCCGACGAGCAATGAATGACGACGGGCTGCGTGCGCGGAATCTCGCCCACGCGCTCGAGCAGGCGCGTGTGCGCGATGTTGTGAGCGCCCGCTACAAAACCGCTTTCGGTGAGCTCGGCACTGCGCCGCACATCGAGGAGGAACGCGCCGTTGGCGACGTTCTTTTCCATTTCGTCGGGTTCGATCTGCGCGATGGTGGCGGTCTTTCCGCGCGCCGCGTACTCGCGAAAAATATCGGGCGTGATGTAGCCCTGCACCTGGTCGAGTCCGACGTGGAGCAGATCGGTGATGGCCTCGCGCAGGCGCGACTCTTCGACCAGAAGCACGATCGGTGACTTCTCGCGCAC
>Ga0070670_100005374_pt1 | contig 10813 bp, 8 predicted proteins | sample KBSS63metaG_FD_64665 | JGI IMG/M metagenome (GOLD analysis project Ga0070670, IMG submission 64665) | Switchgrass rhizosphere microbial communities from Kellogg Biological Station, Michigan, USA - KBS S6-3 metaG | ecosystem: Host-associated > Plants > Roots > Rhizosphere > Soil ... | reverse complement strand
CGGCGATGTCCAGGCGCGGCAGCCCCCCGGGGACCGCCAGCGGCTCCGGCTCGTGTGACAGGCTGGACACGAACCGCACGCCGAGGTGCTGGTGCAAGGCGGCGAAGATTGCGCCGGCGCGGACCGGCTTGGGCAGATAGTCCACGCAGCCGGCGCTGAGCGCCTCGGTGCGGGTGTCGCCAAACGCACTGGCCGTCACCGCGATGACCGGGATGTCGGCGGTGGCTGGATCGGCCGCCAGACGCCGCGTAGCTTCGAGGCCATGGAGGTCGGCCATCTTCAGATCCATGAAGATCACGTTGGGACGATGCTTGCGCGCCAGCGCCACCGCTTCGAGGCCGCCGGCCGCGGTGATGACGCGCACGCCCGCGCTCTCGAGCAGCGCCGCGAGGATCCGGCGGTTCACCGTGCTGTCGTCCGCCACCAGCGCCGCCACGTCCTCGCCCTCGGCCAGCCGCGCGTCGAGCGGCGGCGCGGCAAGATCGGCGTCGCTGGGGTCGGTGTCCGCGCCGGCCGCGGCCACGAGCGGCAGATCGAAGTAGAACCGGCTGCCCAGGCCGGGCTGACTCTGCACCCGCAGTTCGCCGCCCATCTTGCCGATGAGGTGCTGGCTGATGGCGAGCCCCAGCCCGGAACCGCCGGCGGCGGCGCCCGACTTGGTCTGAGTGAACGCCTCGAAGATGGCGACGAGATCGCCCGATTCGATGCCGACGCCAGTGTCGCTCACCTCGAACAGCAGCCGGTCCTCGCCCGCTTTCGCGATCGAGAGGTGCACTTCCCCCTGCGGCGTGAACTTGATGGCGTTGTTCAGCAGGTTGAGGAGCACCTGGCGCAGGTGCCGCCCGTCGAGCACGACGCGCCGCGGAGTGTCGGGCGCGATGGCCATGCCGAGCAGCAGCCCCTTGCGGCGGGCGCTTTCCGCCACCAGGTACTTGAGGTCGATCGCCATCTGCGCGAGGTCGGTCGTGGCGGCTTCGATGTCGAGCCGCCCCGCTTCGATGCGCGACAGGTCGAGCACGTCGTTGATCAGATCGAGCAGATGCGCACCGCCCTTGGCAATCGCCTCGAGCGCCTCGCGCTGCGAGGCGTTCAGCGAGCGGTCCCGCTGCAGCAGCTGCGCGTAGCCGAGCACGCCGTTGAGCGGCGTCCGCAGCTCGTGGCTCATGTTGGCGAGAAACTCGCTCTTGGCGCGGGTGGCCGCCTCGGCCGACTCCTTCGCGAGCCGCAGCTGGTCGTCGCGCTCGCGGCGGTCGGAGATGTCGCGGAGGAAGGCGCCGAAGAAATAGCCGCCCTCGACGCGCATCGGCCAGGTGATGGTGATCTCGATGGGGAACTCGCGGCCCGACCGGTGGAGCGCCACCAGCTCGAGGCGCTGGTTCACGACCGGAGCCTCGCCGGTCTGGTGAAACCGTTCCATGCCGCGGACGTGCGCGTCGCGGAAGCCGGATGGAATGATGGTGTCGGCCAGATTGCGCCCCAGGGCTTCGTCGCGCGTCCAGCCGAATGTCCGCTCGGCCTGGGTGTTCCAGGTGATGATGGCGCCGGTCGAGTCGATGCCGATGAAGGCGTCGTGCGCGGTGTCGATCAGCAGGCGGGCGCGCGACTCGCTCTCGGCCAGCCGGGCCACCGCCGCCCGCCGTTCCTCGTCGGCCAGCGCGGCGCCGATCAGGTGGGCGATGGCAATGGCGAAGTGCTGCTCGTCGAGCGTCCACGTGCGCTGAGCGGTGTGCTCCGCGCACAGGACGCCCACGCTGACGCCGTTGCGTCGCAGCGGCACGTCGAGCATCGACCAGATTCCGTTCGGCACCAGGTATGACGCCTCGAACTCGTTCGTCCGCGCGTCGGTGCGGGCGTCATGGGCCGCGATCACGCGCTCGGTCTCGAGCGCCTCGAAATAGCGCGGCGCGGCGACCCGCGACAGCAACAGCCCCGCGCCGTGGCGGTCCGCGCCTCGCTCATAGAGGTCCGCGCACACGATCCGATCGCGCTGGCGATCGATGTGCCACATGCTCACGCGATCGGCGCCCAGCGTCTGCGCCGTGGTCGCCAGGATGCCGCGGATCTGCTCGTCGAGCGAGCCGGGCGAATCGGCGTAGCGCGCCATCAGCTGCGTGAGCGCCGCGCCCTGGGCCGCGAGGCGCCGTTCGCTCGCAACCAGCGCGCGTTCCGCTTCTTCCTGGCGTGGCGTGGATTCGGGTGGGAACGTGGACATGGGACCGCGGGGATCGGCGAACAGCCTGAAAGTTTACGGCGGTTCACGGTCGGTTGACACCCCCAGAGCACGGGCCTACGATTCGACCAGGATGTCCAAGCGCGCCGCATGCCTGGCCGGTGTGGCCCTGACGGTGCTGTCGTGGACCGCGCTCGCGCAGCAGGCCCCCCCCGCGCCGCCGCCGCGGCCGGCGCTTCCGCCTCCGCCCACGTCGAAGACCGGCAACCCCACGCCGGGCACGCCGCAACCGGACCCGCCGTCCGTCGCCGACCGCATCACGGTGAGCGGCTGCCTCAAGCTGGCGCCAGGCGCCGGCACCGCGCCCGCGACGCCGCAGACGACGCCGGCCAGCAACCGCTTCGTCCTCGATGACGCCAAGAAGGACGGGCGCGTGCCGCCCGACACCGGCACGTCGAGCGTGGCCGCCGCGGCGTCGGCATCCACCTACCGTCTGGAAGCGCTCGAGAGCCAGCTGTCGCCGTTCGTCAACGCGCGCATCGAAGTGTCGGGAGAGATCATCAAGCCCGACACGCCGCCGGTGCTGCTGGTGGAATTCGTGCGGAAGCTCGCCGCGAAGTGTCAGTGATCGGACAAGGAGCGTCGCAGATGGTTCGATACGCCTCGGGAGCCCTGATCCTCGTGCTGGCCATCGCGGCCGCGTCGGGCACCACCGCCAAGGCGGCCGACGCCGCGCCGACCTCCGCAGCACCCACTTTCACAAGGGATGTCCTGCCCATCCTGCAGAAGAACTGCCAGTCGTGCCACCGCCCCGGGCAGATTGGCCCCTTCTCGCTTCTGAGCTACGAGTCCACGCGGCCGTGGGCGCGCAGCATCAAGACCAAGGTGGCATCGCGGCAGATGCCGCCGTGGTTCGCCGACCCGGCGCACGGCACCTGGGCCAACGACCGGTCGCTGTCGCAGACGCAAATCGACACCATCGTGAAGTGGGTGGACGCCGGGGCGCCGCAGGGCGACGCCAAGGACGCGCCGCCGCCGATCGACTGGGCACCGGACGGCTGGCAGATCAAGCCGGACCTGATCGTGAAGGGGCCCGAGTTCCGCGTCCCGGCGCGGCCAGAGAAGAACGTCATCGAGTGGACGACGATCACCATTCCGAGCGGCTTCACCAAGGACACCTGGATCACGTCGGTGGAAGTGAAGCCGAGCGAGCTCGCCGTCACGCACCACATCTGCATCAATTTCACCCCGCACCGGCCGAACCGGCCGTATTACGTGATGAACTACGCCGAATCGCCGCGCGACGAAGACGGCGTGGCCACCGATCGCAGCGCCGGCGTGGCGGGCGCGCCGCCGCCACCGCCGCCCGGAGGTGACAACCCTGGCACAGCGGCCAACGGCGGCTTCTGGTGCTACGTGCCCGGCGGCGTCGCCGACGACTACCGGCCCTACGGCGCCGGCAAGCTGGTGCCGGCCAACATGGACATCACGGTGCAGCTGCACTACACGCCCACCGGCAAGGAGGTCGTGGATCGGCCACTCTTCGGCTTCACCGTGTCGGAGGAACCGCCAGCGCGCCAGTGGCTCGCGACGCAGGTATCTGGCGCGGGCGCCAACTTCGCGATCCCCCCGAACGACGGGAACTGGGCGGCGCCGCCGGCGCAGGTGGAGTTCCTGGCCGACGTCGAGCTGGTGCAGATGATGCCGCACATGCACCTGCGCGGGAAGGACATGACGTACCACGTCATCTTCCCCGACGGCCGGGACGAGATCGTCCTGAGCGTGCCGAAGTACGACTTCAACTGGCAGGTGGCCTATCAGGCGGCCCAGCCGATCAAGATCCCAAAAGGGTCGCGGCTCCGGGTCGAGGCGCACTACAACAACTCGTCGTCGAACAAATTCAACCCCGACCCGAACCGAACGGTCTATCCCGGTCGCATGACGTGGGAGGAAATGTTCAACCCGTTCTTTGGCGTCATCGTCGAGAAGGGCACGGACCCGACCAAGGTCATGAAGCTGCTCTTCGGCACCGTCGCGGGTGATGGCGCGTAACACCGCCGCCGCGCTCGCCCTCGCCGCGATCGCGTACGTGGTTGCGGGTCTTCAGACCCGCCTCGATGCTCAGGGGGCGCGCGAATTGACCATCAGCGGCTGCCTCTTGAGCAACGGCTACGCCGGCTATCAGATCGAGGAGGCCGTGCTCGATTCGATCGACGGCAAGCCGGCTGACGGCAAGGCGAAGGTCGCGGCGCCAGGCAAATGGGTCCTCGATGGCGGCGGCAACCTGCGCCGCCGCGTCGGCGAAAAAGTTCAGGTGGTTGGAAAGTCCGACTGGCGCGCGGAGGCGACGGACGAACCCGGGACGCCGCACCTCGAGGTGACGTCCGTCACCACCCTCGCGGCATCCTGCAAGTAGAGGGCGGTCTTCAGACCGCCCTGGCTGCTCACTGACTCCACCGACTCCGCCTTCCGACCCGCGGGCGGCCAGCGGCTTCTGTCGGGGCCTCATCCGACGCGAGTTCGGACCGCGTGATCCGTGGTGCCTGGATCAGCCATGCCGGTGTGACCGCGATTACGACGGTCCGAGTGAGTCAGCGGCTACTCGCGTCGGCTGCGGAAGTGTCAGAGCGAAGGCCGGTTTCCGGCGTGCGCCGACGGACCTCTCAGCGGAGACATGCCTGCGCTGTCGGGCGCGTACGGGCCGCCTGAAGGCGGCCCCTACGTCTGTGCGTTCACCAGGCTGCGGGCCCCTTGGTCACGCGGTTGTTGGGCATGCCGCCGATTACCTTGACGATCGCCTCGCGTCCTTTCACGTCGCCGCGGCGCCGGCTAGCGGAGATACGGCGCGAGGTTGCCGGCGATGGCCTGAAACTCGGCCTCGGTGAGCGGGAGCCTTCGGAACGCCGCCCAGGCCTCGCGTGGCGGCGGGTTGCCACCCGATGCGGTGTCCGAGCCGTAGAGAATCCGTTGGAGGCCGAGCGCGCGCACCTGGCGCACGATGAGCGCACGCCGTTCATCCGTGGCGCCTGGCTGCGCCACACCCGTCACGTCGAAATACAGGTTTCTAGTGCGGGGATCGCCCGCGGCGATCGCCTCCACGAACACGGACAGCGCCTGGTCCGCGGCGGGGTCCGCTGGAGCGCCGCCGCCCGCCAGGTGCGCGATCTGAATCGGCACGTCGGGCGCCGCCGGCACGACCTCGGCGAGGAAGATCCGTGCCTCGTCACGCCCGTATGACAGCTTCTGCGAGATCGACGCGCGCATGTGCACCACGATGGCCATCCGGGCGCTGTTGGCGGCGCGAAAGATCCCCTGCAGCCGCTCTACGTGCCGCGGGTTCCGGTAGTCCACCACCGAGTTGCCCATGTGGAGTTTCAGCCCGGTGCGGAGCTGCCGGATCGTCCCGCAGCGCTTCACTTCCTGGAGCGCGTAGTCCTTGAGCGGGTTGACGCCGCAGAAGCCGATGAGGCGATCCGGAAACCTGGCCACCTGCTCGGCGGTCCAGTCGTTCTCGGCTCTCACCTTCTCGTATTCGTTGTCCACCGCGCGGGCAGGGCTCCCCCAGATATAGGCGACGGAGAGGACGGCGGCGCGACGGATGCCGGCGGCGTCGAGCAGCGATATGAGCTGGGCCGCGTCGATCGGGCTGGTCGGTGGAGCGGGGGCGGGCGGCGAGATCAGCGCGGCCAGCGCCGGGCTGAAGAGGTGCTGATGGTGGTCCGCGCTCGGCGCGGATTGGGCGGCGGCCCGTGCGAGAGCCGCCGCCACCAGGAGAGCAACGACGAACGCTCGGCTCAGGCGAGCGCTTTGCCGTAGAGCGCGAGTAGACGGCTCCATGCCTTTTCGGCCTGCCCCTCGTTGTAGACGCCCGAGTCCGGCGGGCACCAGCCGTGCGCGGCGTTGGCGTACACCTCGACCTCGGCGTTGAGACCCGCCTTCATGAAGGTGTCCTTGATGACATCCTTCTCCATCGGGCGCGCCATGTCGTCGTTGGTGGCGATCGCCACCAGGAACGACGCCTTGGTCTTGGCCGCCATCGTGAGCGGGCTGTCGGGATTCGGCGTGACCAGGCCGCCGCCATGGAACGACGCCACCGCGCCGACGCGGTCCGACGCGGCCGAGGTACGGAACGCCATCGGGCCGCCCATGCAGTAGCCCTGCGTGCCGATCTTGCGGTTCTTGGCCACCGACGGCTGCTGGTCGAGCCAGGCCACGAACGCCTTGGCGTCGGTGGCGTGGGTGGTCGCGTTCAGCGACTGCGCCAGCGGGAGGAGCGACGGAATCGGCGTGGCCGCGCCCTGGTCGGCCGTGGGAGCCTTCTTGGTGCGGTAGAACGGGTTCACGACCAGCACCGAATAGCCGTTCTCGGCGAGACGCTTGCCCATGGTGCGGAACGCCGGCCGCAGGCCGAAGATGTCCGGCCAGACGAGCACGCCCGCGCCGGTGCCGGCGGCGGGATGCACGAAGTAGGCGTCGCACGTGCCGTCCGGCGTCTTGATCGTCACGTCGCCGTCGGTGACGCTGACCGCGCCGACGACGCTCGGCAGCGCCATGGCCATGCCGGCGCCAAGCAGCGCGCCGAACTGGCGACGCGTCACCCAGCCGCGGGCTTCGAAGTCTTTGGTTGTCTCAGCATGATCCTGATCGCACATATTCGCTCCTTGGGTCGATGTCACTCGACGGGGACACTCGAGCGTCCGGCCGAAACTCTATACGATTTCAATTCCGGGAGTATGTATCGATCACGCGCTCGAGGGCCCGGCGGCAGACAGCACAGAAGAAGTCCGCGCGGGTGAACATGATGCAGTCGGCCGACGGGCGGTAATACCCGGTGGCTTCGTAGCGCGCGCCCTCGAACGCCCCCACCACCCCTTTGAATTGGGCGAACATGGCGCTGTCTTCCTGCTTGTTCTTGGCGAAAAGCGCCTCCATCTCGGCCTCGGGCCGGTTCTCGGCCCGCAGCCTCGCCCGCACCTCCTGGTAGGCGCGCGACCGCTTCTCGTATTCCTCCTTCGGCCACGGCGTGGGGAGCGGCGTCCCGGCGGGCACCAGGTCCTTCCATTTGAGCGCCGCGGGATCGAGCAGCGCGCTCACGTTCGGCTCCCACGGCTCCTCTCGTTTCGTGGCCGGCAGGTACGCGACCGGCGACGTGTAGTACTCGTCGGCGAGTGCCGCGAAGTGGTGTCCGAACTCGTGCACGAAGATATACGGCGCCTCGGCGCTGTCGGCCGCCACGGTGCTGTAGAGGCCGTAGATGCCCCCGCCTCCGTAGGTGCGCGCGTTCACCACGATCTCCACCACGTCGTACGGCGCGTACGAGGCGTAGCGGCGGAACACCTTGTTGTCGAACGCGAGCACGTAGCGTTCGGAGCCGAACGCGTCGTAGGTGCTGCTGACCGGATTGCTGCGATGGATGCCGGTGGACGGGCGCGAGATGCCCGACTCCTTCGCCTCGGGCGCAAGCCCCCACACGTTGAAGTCGCTGCGCCGCTCCTTGAACGGCGAGGTGGCGAACAGCACCGCGAGCAGCCGCTTCGAGTCGGCCTCGAATTTCTTGCGCTCGGCGGCGGTGTAGCCGTCGCCGAGGATCAGCAGATCGACCTTGTCGGCCGGGTCGCCGTGCTTCTCGAACTCGATCAGCCGGCCCGGTGCGGGCTCCGGCAGCGCCGGGTTCACGAACATGCTCTTGGGATCGACGGTCGTGGTCCAGAGATCCTTCCACGCCGTCCCACTCTCACCGCCGCCGGCGATGCGTTTGCGGATCGTGACGGTGACCGGGGCGCGCGGGGTGGGAAAGCGCACCGATTCGTGGAAGGTCCGCGTCATCTTGCTGGCTTCGTCGGTGCTCGACCACTCGTCGAAGATCGAGCCGAAGCCACGTGAGTACAGCAACGTCTTCGACGCCGCGTCGCGCACGTCGAAACCGTAGGCGCCATACGTGATCGGATCGACCTCGCGCCCCGCGTGACCGGACCAGGCCGACGGCTCGATCACGGCTTCGTCGAACGAGAAGATCTCCTGCTTCGCATCGCCGGTGTGGAAGTAGTCGACACGCATCGTGCGGAGAACGCCCGACTGCGGCGCCTGGGCGGCCGTGGTCGCCACGGCCAGCAGGGCGAGGACGAGCACGCGGATCGGGGTTACGGCTCGCACTTCCCCTCGGCGCCCTTGACGCGCGACACCTTGAACTCGGGGAACTTTGGCCCGATGCCGCCGCCACCCCCACCCGGTTGGCGCTTGACCGATTCCTGTGACGGATCCAGCGCCACGCCACGCGCGCCCGCGGCTGGACCGACAAGGCCGCCGCCCACGGACACGCCACCACCATCCGGCCTGGCGCCGACGAGCTGCACCCGCTGCCCCGCCCACTTCGACAGCTTGCTGCCCCGGAGTTCGTAGCGTGAGATGCCGTCGGCATCGGCGAAGATGTACCGTCCCGACGTCTCCGGCTTGGCGCTGACGCAGCCGGTCATCGTGACTTCGGCGAGGGCCTTCGGCGGCGGTGCCGGAGCCTGCTGCGCGCCGAGAGCCGGCGCCAGAAGCGCCACCGCCGCAAACGTAACCAGAATCTTCGACATCATCGTGCTCCTGTCAGGGCCCGGTCCTTGGGTTCGACCACCATCACATCATGCCCAGTCAATTCTCCACCATCGGCTTCAGCATCACGTCAGGCGAAGAGCTGGCGGCGCTGGCCAGCCAGGTTGCCGACAAAGCCGAACGGATCTCCACCCCGCCCGGCGAATATCTCAAGTGGGCGCCGCCGTCGGGTGAGCAGCTGTGGTTGCAGATCAGCCCCGAGGGCGACGCAATGGGGATGAGCGCGCATTTCGAGGGGAAATCCACGGTCCGGGTCGCGCTGGAGGCGCGGGTGACACGGCCCTCGCAGACGCCGCTCGACGGCACCTTCCTGGCGTGGGCGAACCCTCCCGATGGCGCCGCCGGGGGCGGCGACTACCCGTTCGTGTTCGACTGCCCCGACGCAGCCACGCACGCGGATCTGGCGCTGCCGGTGACCGTCATGGCGCAGGTCGCGGCGTTCGCGCAGCGGATCTCGGTCTACGAGTCGTTGCAGTCGTACGCAGCGTCACAGGGCGTGCCGGCATCGAAGTCGTTCATCCCCTCTGGCCTCGTGTCGCCCTCGGGCGAGCCGGTGACACCGCCCGAACCGCACGCGCTCATCGCCGGGCACGTGGTCGAGGCCGACACTCGCGCCAATGCCGTGAGCGGTGCGCCGTTCGTGTGGGCGCTCGTGGACAGCCTTGGCGGCACGTTCGACGTCGTGGTCGATCCCGAGCTGCTGCCCCGGATGCCGCGCCCCGGCGACGTGCTGGCGGGATGGTTCTGGCTGTCGGGCCGTCTTCTCGCCAGCCCCGCGCGCAGGAAGACCACCGGCAGCTGGATCCAACGATTAGTCGGCCGGTAACGCCGCGGGTGTGTATACTCTCGCGCCAAGTCACACACCCCTACCCTTCGTCCGGCAACCGACACCCGTTTCGAGGAGGCACTGATGGGTCCACTATCCCTCCGGTCGGCGGCGTCCCTTTGGGTGGTCTTGCTCCTTCCCACAGCAGCTTTTGCGCAGGGCGCGATCACCGGCGTCGTCCGGGATGCGTCGGGTGCCGTGCTCCCGGGCGTGACGGTGGAAGCCGCCAGCCCCGTCCTGATTGAAAAGGTCCGCTCGGTTCTCAGCGACAGCACCGGTCAGTACCGAATCGTCGATCTGCGTCCCGGCGGCTACACCGTCACGTTCACGCTTCCCGGCTTCACGACGGTGAAACGCGACGGCATCGAGCTCAAAGGCGACTTCGTGGCGTCGGTCAATGCCGATCTCCGCATCGGCAGTCTCGAAGAGACCGTCACCGTGACGGGGGCCTCGCCGATCGTGGACGTGCAGAGCGCACGCGTGCAGACCGTGCTCGACCGCGAGATCCTCACCGCCATTCCGTCCTCGCGCGGCGCCACTGGCATCCAGGCGCTGGTGCCGGGATTGACGCCGGGCCTGACCGTCGGCGATTCCGGCGGCATCACCGGGGGCAGCGGCGGCATGGCCGGCTTCATCCACGGCGCACGCGCGTCGGACTCACGGACGCTCCACGACGGCATCAACACCGGCTGGGCGGGAGCCAATTCGAACGCCGCCGTATCCAACGTCGCCGGCGCGCAGGAAACCGTGCTCACGACGTCGGGCGGACTGGGCGAGGCCGAAACCGGCGGCGTGATGCTGAACATCATCCCGCGCGACGGCGGCAACAACTTCAGCGGGACGGTCTTCCTGGGGGGTGCCAGCGGCGCCATGCAGGGGAGCAATTACACCGACGCGCTCAAGGCCGCCGGGCTGCGTTCGCCGCAGGAGCTGAAGAAGGTCTACGACTTCAACCCGATGGGCGGCGGCCGCATCGTCCGCGACAAGCTGTGGTTCTACCTGACCTACCGTGAGGTGGTGGCCGAGAACACCGTCCCGGGCATGTTCTTCAATCGCAACGCCGGCAACCCGAACGCGTGGATCGTGGACTTCGACACTTCGCGACCGGCGTTCGTCGACAGCGTTACCCGCAACGCCGTCGCCCGGCTCACGTGGCAGGTCTCGCCCCGCAACAAGATCAGCCTGAGCCACTCCGAGCAGTACGACCGGCAGAACAAGAC
>Ga0070670_100005370_pt1 | contig 10818 bp, 7 predicted proteins | sample KBSS63metaG_FD_64665 | JGI IMG/M metagenome (GOLD analysis project Ga0070670, IMG submission 64665) | Switchgrass rhizosphere microbial communities from Kellogg Biological Station, Michigan, USA - KBS S6-3 metaG | ecosystem: Host-associated > Plants > Roots > Rhizosphere > Soil ... | reverse complement strand
ACGCTGCTCGGCTCGGGCACAGGCAGGACGGTGACGGTATAAGCTGAAGCTGGGATCGCAAAACCCGTGCCGGTGTCATTGAAGATGAAGGCCGTCTTGCCTCCGCTGGTCACATTCTGGAGGGTGTAAACTCCCGGCAGCGCCGAGGGATCGATCGAGATCGTGATGTTGGCCACAAAATAGGTCCCCGCTCCTATCCCGGTCGGGCCCGGCAAGAGCGCTCCCAGGTCTTTGACGTTACTCGGGGCCAGGCTCTGCGGATAAGTTATTGCCGGTGTCTGCAGATCGGTGAACATGCTCCCGGTGATGTCGCGCAGCGTAATGGCGAAGTAGAAGGGCGAAGGATTATTCTGCTGAAACCAGTAGGAGTATCCCTCCAGGTTGGTAATCGCGCCCCCGGGCGTGAAACCCAGGTTGATCGAGAAGGTAAAGCTCGATCCCGGCGTGTAACTACCCGCGTTGGGCGTCCCATTTCCGTCGTTGTAGATGAAATTGGCCGTCTGCGCCGAGGAAGTGGAGACTGCCGCCAAGCTACAGCTTAGCGCCGCCAGGATCGTGATAAGTAGTTTTTTCATTGGTTGTTGTTTCTGACTTTGCAAAGCTGGCCGTTATTCTTACGAACCAGCTTAGGGAATTGAGTTACCTGCTTTGCTTCGCACAATGGTGGTATCACCTCCGTTGATGAACCCATCGAGGTTAACATCAGCCCGGAAGTTTGTTCCATCTACGTCCGCGCCTGCCAGGCCCCGCACCTGGATGGTATCGCCACCATTGGTAAAGCGATCGGCATTGGAATCACCGACCAGGAAGCCGAGGTCAAGACTGGCCGACGGCAACTGTCCGTTAACGTTGTTGACGGTGAGAGTCACGACTTCACTGTCAGTGATCCCGGTTAACGGCACGGTCATAGTGTTACCGCTAAAGCTCGGCGTTCCCGCCGTGCCGATGCCGGCCGTAAGGGTCGCAGTGCCTGAAGTAACCGGCTGGTCAAACGTGAGCACAATATTGTAGGTGCTCGCCTGACGGTCTTCCACGCCAGTGGGCCCAATCAGGGGCATGTTCACGTCGAAGTCACCCGCGCCCGGGTGATTCAGCCGCGACAACGCTGAGACTAATGCCGGCGGAGTTGGCGTTGGGGTGGGTGTCGGGGTTGGAGTTGGAGTCGGCGTTGGTGTGGGAGTAGGTGTTGGTGTCGGAGTTGGAGTTGGGCAAGTGACCGTCTCAGAAGCAGACGCGGAGTTTGAGCCATCGTTGCTAGTCGTGAATCCTGCGGTGTTGTTATAAATACCGCAGCTGTTCGTCGTGGTCGTACTGATCACGTGAGCAGTCGTACTCGCGCCGCCGGCCAGCGTGGTTGGGCTATAGACAAGGCTCTGGGTGGGCGGCGTGCCGCTGACTGACCAACCCGGGCTGGTGTTGCCGGCATCGATCGTCCAGTTGACATCGGTCCCGGCCGGCAGGTTATCACTGACGGACAGTCCAGTCGCAGTTCCGGAGGTGCTATTAGTCAGGGTGACCGTAAACCCGATCTGAGATCCTGCGCTCACGGACGCGGCGTCCGCCGTCTTTGTGATCGAGACGGTCGGGACCGACGAATTGCGTTCGTCCGCGCCGATGTCCGGAGTGGAAGGATTACGAATATCGAGATCGTAATCGTTCCACGTTCCAGCGGCCGGGCTGCCAGCGGCGATCATAGGACTGCCGTTCACGATGTGCAGGTTAAGCGTCGCGGCGGTGCCGCCGGCGTTGTTATACAACGGATCAACCGAAACGCTGTTCGCGTCGACTCCGCTTGCCGTCTGCCAGTTGGCCAGCGTGGCCTGGTCGACCAGATTGAATTGTCCGACGAAGCTGTTCGTGCCGGTGACATACAGGTCGTTGTAATTACTCAACAATCCGGGGGGGTTCGGCGCGGTCCCGCCGGTGCGGATAGCGTAGTTCTTTCCGGTAGCAGCGTTGCCGCGCGCATTGAAGAGGATGTTATCCTTGAAGTCGCGGGTGATCGTCGCGCTCGTCGTGACGTCACTAAGCAGAGCGTAAGTGTTGGTCGCTCCGGCGGCAGCAGCACCGCCGATGTAAACGCTGTTGTAGTAGAACTTCGCGCCCGCGTTAGCGCTGGTGCCGATATCTCGGAGGCCGATGATGCTGAGGTCACCGGTTTGCGAGGCGCCGGCGGAATCCAATCCCAATCGCACCATGTTATTGCGCACGGTGGCAGCGCCAGGCCCGCGTTTCACGATTCCAAAGAGCTGATAACCAGCTCCGGTTGTCGTCGCGGAAAGGGAGTGGACCAAATTGCGCTCAATCACGTTGGAATTGACCGAGAGCGTCATGTCGATCGCGTAGATCGCGCCTGCGGCCGCGCCGGCCGAGACGCTAAGCGAATGAATGGTGTTACCGATGATCTCGGTGTTCCCGGCGTTGGCCGTGCCCATGTTGATGCCGCTCATCGCGACGATCGCGCCGTTGGAGCTGCAGCTCATGTTTCGGATGGTATTCCCGCTGGCGTACAAATCGGCACTGGCGTTCTGGATGCCGTAAACCGCGTAGCTGCCGACAATCGTGTCGCTGATATTCGCGATCGTATTGTTGAAGACACCGACGGCCTGGCCGGCGGTACCGCTGACCAGGATGCCGCGGAAGCCGGTGAGGGTGCCGGAGCCGCCCGAAGTGACGGTGAACGCCCCGATATTGTTATTCGCGATCACATCATCAGAGAAGCTGAAGTCATAGATACCGATCACCGGCGCGGTGCTGGTCGTAGTCGAGGTCGCGTTGACCGTGATGGTCGACGAGCCATCGAGGCTGCCGAGCGTGTTCGGGGCGACGTCGCCGATGTCGAAGACGCCCCCGGTGGTGCCCACCACGATGGCAATGAACGGGGACGAGCCGGTCGTAGTAGAAGCACGACTTGAGGTCTGGGTAATGCCCGAGATGACGTTGCCCTGGATGCTGGTGGGCGTGGTCGTGCTCGTGCTCGGCGCGTCGATGCCGCGGAACTCGTTAGACGAGCCACTGATCGTGGTCGTCCCGGTGCCGTTAGCGGCGCCAAAGCCGATCACGTTATAACTGATCGTGCACGAGGCGACGCTGCTCGCGTTGAGCACAATCCCGGAATAACGCGACGCGGCCGTGGTGAATGTTCGTGAGGCGGTCTGGTAGATGCGATTGCTCGAGATCTTCCAGCTGTCGTTATTAGCAACAATGTTCACACCAGCAACCGAAGTCGTCGCCAGGAAGAAGTCGAAAATGTTGTTATTGCTAACAACGTTTCCGGTGTTCGACTTGGCCGCAGTGCCCAAACTCATGACCGCTTTGGTCGGGAGGTTGGCTCCGGCGGGCCCGATATTGTTGCCGATGACAATATTGTTGTTGTTGCCACCCGCGGCGGTCGACGTGCTGAAGACTACTGTGCCGGCAGCGGTTGCCAGGGTGGAGGTCGACGAGCCGTTGATGTTGCAGTTGGCGAGAACGTTGTTCGAAGCGCCGTTAATGAAGCGCACGGTGCCAGTGCCGGCCGTGGCCGAAACGGTCGTGTTCGCCAGGGTCAGTTGACCATAGCCGTCGATGCGAACGTTGTTCGCGCCGTTAAGATCAACTAGCGGGCTGCCGCCGGTAATCGCGCCAGAAACTGTGCGGGTGCCGTTAGGCAGAACCACGACGGAACTGTAACTGGTCGAGCCGCTGCCGCTCGCGTTCAGAACAGCCGACGCGGTTTCGGTAGTGTTGCCCATGATCCAAACGGCCACGTTACCCTGATGGGTGCCGCCGTTGATCGCGGCAAATGCCAATTGCAGGGTCGCGTAATCCGTCGGGCCGGCAGTGCCGGCTGTTGCCGTAATCGTTACCGGTCCGGCTGAGGCAGGCGGAGTCGGGGACGGAGTTGCGGTCGGAGTCGGAGTTGGGGTTGGGAAAGGTGTCGCGGTCGGCGTAGCCGTTGGAGTAGGCGTCGGGGTCGCAGGAGGTGTCGGAGTGGGCACCGGGGTAGCAGAGCAAACGCCCGGATTCACCTTGAACGAGCCAATGCGGGTGGCCCAGGTGGCGCTGGTGGTCGCGGTGTAATATTCACCGGTATGCCAAAAGGTACAAGGATTTTTCGGATCAACGAACATGCTGCTGTAATCCCCCCAGCGGCCGCTGGTGCTCGTTTGATGTCCCCCGCCGGCGATGAGAACGGCTTCGCCCTGGGCCATGGTGTTTAAGGGATCCCCCGCTAACCGGCCGGCATAGCGGATGCCTGGATCAAGCGTGGCGCTGGAGGTGCTATACCCGATCGCGACGTTGCCCTCTCCGTCAACGTTGATGCTGGACATCCAGCGCCATAATCCGTCAGCACCATTGTTAAAACTCTGTTGCTGGACGGGTGTTGCCGGAATGGTATTCCCGGTCATGTCGAATTGATACCACCTAACCGCGGTCGGTCCGGTGCCCCCATTATTATTGTTGACGGTGTGGGAGGAATAGATCGATTCCGTCGCACCGAGCTTCTGGTAAACGAGCGGGTACATCAGCTTGTCACCGAGCGTGTCAAGATACTGTGTGGTAGTTACAGTGCCGTTAGGCACGATGAGATTGGTGGTGCTGTTGAAGGCATCCACGAAGCCGTTGACGGTGATTGTGCCGTCCGGCGTGTGGCCTGCCCCAACGCCGAAGGTGGAGTTGGATGGTGTGACGAAGTCGGCATGAAAACGCCTCACGAAAACTTGGTTCTCAACTGTATCTGCGACCGCCGAGCTATTGATATCCATGAACCACTCGGGCTGTCCGGCAGGCGGCGGAGAGCCGGTGCGGTAAGTCGCTGGCAACAGGCTGTATTGATCGCCGAGGTTGGCCGGAGTGATCGAAAACGCGATCGTGTTGGCCGAGCCGCCGTTGACCATGGCATTCCGGTCGAAGGCAAAAACGCGCACTCCTTGGAACTGAGTCGCCGAAGGCTGGCTTAGGTCAAACAGGTTAACCGACATGTAATAGGCATCGGGCCATACTCCGAACTTTGGATAATCGCCCAAATTCTTTGGATTCGCCGGATCAACCTGCACGCTGTAAAGATACCAACCGCCGGTAACCGGATTGCCCGTCTTACTGACGCCGATGCATTGATAGAAGGGCCCTGTGGTTGTGTTACCGTTAAAGGCAAAATCGCTCACGACCCAGCGGTCGGCGATATGATCGTAGAATACGACGCCATCGCCGTCGTTCTCCGCAGCGCCGCAAGGTGTGCTTGGACCCATGGGGTAAAAGAACGAATTATATGTGATGGGGCCGGCGATCACGTTTCCGCTCTTATCATGGATGCGGATGGAAGAATTCACCGAAGCGACATAATGATCGGGCCCTACGTCGCCGTCCGTGTCCGGCGGCAAACAGCTGCCGCACCCCTCAGGTGATCCCATCCCGGCGAAGGTTAGAAGGGGGCTCGGAATGCTGGGGGCAAGCATAGACTCGACGATATCTCTAATTGGATCCGAGATTTCCCGGGTTTGCTTCCGACGCGGCAGCGGAAACGGATGCCGCACGAGGCGGTGATCTTCATTTTCGAAGTTGGCGGGGATTTGGGGAAGAGCTCGCAAGTCCTGATCCTGAGAGACCGGGCCAATCATTCGAAGAATATCTGGTCGCTGAGTGCCCGGTAATTGCTGCGGGCGGCCGTTGTTGCGCGTCTGCGCGAAACTGGAGGCGAGCAAGAGTGCTCCGGTGGAGATCAGGGCGACCGCGAGCAAGATTCGAATTAATGCGACCGCGCGTCCGGAGTTGTTAGGGTTTTCTTTCATCTTTGTCCTTTGGAATTTCGAGTGCCGCTTGTGCTCGGTCGCAGAAACCAAGTCAACCACCATTTTGTTTTGTTCGGTTTTTGAGACAACCGAACCAGGAAGAGCGACTCGTGAAAGAGGAGGTTTTCACCTATGACGAAGGCCGCCCTTGAACTGGCTAGTCGAGCGGATCTAACATTTTCGTCATGTGGCGTGGCCCGATCGCAATCGCTCCGCACCAACGTAATTATCCGCAACGATTAAATTCGTTGGTTCAATTACGTGCAACGCGGGGATGGTTGCCATAAACGGCGCTGCGGAAAACAGAGGTCAATCCGAGCCGGGCTCTTTTCTCGCAAAAAACTCTGCCGCCTCCGCGCACTCTGGGATTAAATTGCAGGCGATGAAAATTCTCATGATCAGCAGCGAAGGCTGGCCCCTCGCTCGCTCCGGCGCGCTCGCCGATGTGCTCGTGGCGTTGCCGCGTGAATTGAAAGCGCGCGGCCACGAGATGGCGCTCGCCATGCCCTACTACCGCGAGATTCGCCAGAACAAGAAGATCGAAACCAGGCCGCTCCGCGTCAGCCTCGAGATTTCGTTAGGCGAAAAACGGCTCACCGCTGATCTGCTCGAGGGCCGGACCGCCGAAGATCTCCAAATCTTTTTCGTGCGCTGCGATGAGCTTTACGATCGATCCGGGGTCTATCTCGAAAAAGGCGCGCCTTATCCGGATAACGCGGCTCGTTTCATCTTCTTTTCCAAAGCCGCGGTTGAGATCGCCCGCCGCATGACGCCGACGCCGGAAATTCTCCACTGCCACGACTGGACGGCCGCGCTCGTCCCCGTCCTGGTGCGCAACCAGGGGTTGCCCTTCGCGACCGTGCTCTCGATCCATCATCTCGCCGAGCAGGGGAATTTCGATCCCTGGGATTTTGCCCTAACGAACTTGCCGGGCCGCTATTTTGAACCAACGGGTCTCGAGTTTTTTGGGCGGCTCAACCTGCTCAAAGCCGGGATTCTTTTTGCCGACCGCATCGTTACCTCCAGCGAACCCTACGCGCACGAAATCCAGACCCCGTCGTTAGGCGAAGGACTTGATGTGGTCCTGCGCGAACACGCCTACCGCCTCGTTGGCATCCCGGGCGGGGCCGATTATCGGCGCTGGAACCCAGCGACCGACCGGCTCCTCCCGGTCCGCTACGGGCCCGATCAACCGGAGCTTAAGGCGACCTCGCGCAACGCCCTGCTCGATCAGCTTCGGCTCGCGCCCGCGCCGCGCGGCTCGGTCTTCGGGATGGTCACGCGGACCATCGGAGCGAAAGGCTTTGATATTCTCATGCCGGTGCTCGATCGCCTGCTTGCCGATGACGTCCGCCTCATCATCCTCGGCAAAGGCGATCCCGCCTATGAAACTGCGCTCGCCATTGCCGCCCGCAAATATCCCACCCGACTCGCCTACCGGCACCAATACGACGAAGCCCTCGCGCATCTGATCGAAGGTGGAAGCGATCTCGCCCTCATCCCGTCGCGAGTGGAACCGGGCGCCTTTAGCGCCATGCACAGTTTGAAATACGGCGTCCTCCCGCTCGCGCGCGCCCTCCGCGGCGTAGAGCAAATTATCGTCGATTACGACCCCTCAACCGATTCCGGTTACGGCTTTCTCTTCTACGAATACGGCAGCGAACCGCTCTGGGACGCGATCAAGCGCGCCAAGGAAATCTTCGCCGAGCGCGCAGCATGGGAACGTCTGATGCAACGCGCGATGGCGTGCGATTTTTCCTGGGCACTGGCCGCAGAACGCTATGAAGAGCTCTACGGCGGTTTGATCGCGCACCGCTCGGCGGCTGCCTAAACGGCAAACCCTGGGCCATCCCGCTCCGGGTTTGCCTGCCACTTCGGATAAACAAAAGCCTGGCCTTGGCGCGACCGGGTCGCTGGATCGCTTTGATCAGATGCTTCGTTGCTGCTGCTTGTTTGTTCAGCGCCTTGCCAGGCGGGTGGCAGCCCATGCGACGAACACGGCTAGCGCGAGCACTACGAACTGGATGAAAAATGCCGCGGGGTTCTCCGTCGCAAGGGTCCGCAGCGTCACCACCGGGCCAAAAAGAAACGGAAGCGTGGTCAGGACGATTGCGACCCGGGGCGAAAAACGAGCGATGCGCACACAAACCCACGCGAGACCGCCAACGCAGGCGAAGGCGAGGCAGAGCATGCCGACAAATGCCCCCACGCCGCGAAGAATGAAAACGAGGGCAACGCCTAACGCGACGCCTGGAAAAGCGACCGCTGCAATTCCGATTACTACTCTGCCAATCGCAGATCGCGCGCTCATTTGTCTAACGAGAACAAGATCAGCACCGCGTGAACTACGAGGGACGGCAGACTCAGACCCGTAGCGAACCGCGGAACGCCCTGCCGGTGTAGTAGGAATCGGCACCGTTGTGCCCCACGAAGACGCGCCCGTAGCGTCGATCGCAGTAGAGCGCGCCACCGAGCTTTCTGATCTCAGCCGGCGTCTTTATCCAACTCGATCGCTTGGTATCGAATTCTCCCAGCTTCTGGAGCGCGAAATATTCTTGCTCGGTTAGAAGCTCGACCCCCATACCCGTAGCCATGCCCACGGCGCTGTCCCTGGGCTTGTGTTCTTTCCTCGCCGCCAGCGCCTCATCATCATAACAGAGACTGGTCCGGCCCGTGGGAGTTTGCTCTGCACAATCGAAGAAGATGTATTCGCCCGTCTTCGTGTCCTGACCCACCACGTCAGGTTCCCCGCCCGTTCCTTCCATCTTATCGAGTGACCACAGCTTTCCCGGCTGGGATTCCAACCTTGCTTTCACCTTGCTCCACTCGAGACCCTTGTGGCGCTTCATATTTTTCCCAAAACGCGCTTCCAAGGTCTTGAGCAACTGCTCCCGATGTTTTGGGGATAACTCCTTCTTATTGGCTTTGACGTTTTTCATTTTTTGTTTTGCCCATCACAAGTCACGCGCCGGCTGGTTATTCAGGAAATAGAGCGGAGGGTCGCGGGCGACGGCGAGCGGGGCAAACATGAGGAAGCGTTTCATAAAATCAAATCTGGCTGTTCTGTTCTTAGGCGTGGCAATTGTCGCGCTCGGGAAAACCAAGGGGCCCAGCCGAAACTGCTGATCGCAGGAAAGTTGCAGAAAGCGTTGACATCGTGTCGTCAGGGCGAAGACACTCGCGTTTCACGTCGGTGATTTGTTCTCTGGCGCGAAAACAACCAAAACACCTAACCTGAATTAACTACCGTATGAAACGCACTACTCTATTGGCCATTTTGGCCACCGCCTCAGTCGCGCTCGCGCTCGCCGCGTGTGACAACAAGACTACCGAAACCATCAAGGAAAAGGCCGACGACGCCAAACAAACAGTCGAAACCAAAACCGAAGAGGCCAAGGCCGAGGCTGAAAAGAAAATCGATGAAGCCAAGGAAAAGGCCAAAGAAGCCGCGCCCGCTGCCGCCGCAGCGGTCGATTCCATGGCCGAGAAGGCCAAGGACGCGACTCAAAATGCTGCTGACGCGACGAAGGAAGCTGCGGACAAAGCAGTGGACAAGGTCAAGGACGCGGCTGGCAACGCGATGGATGCCGCCACCGGAGCATCGCCGACGCCGTAGCGCGCCGATTCCTTCGCAACAATCAACCACAGCCGGGTCTCGCCAGAGGCCCGGCTGTTTTTGTTATCGATTTCCAGCGCAATTCGTCTCAAGGGCTGATATTCCTGCGCCAATGAAGAATTATTTCTTTGTTTTAACCGTCCTGTTAATCGTCAGCGTTTCCGCGCCCGCCGCGCCGCCTTCGGATCAATCCATCGAACAGATGATGCGCGTCATGCAGGTGGAACAAGCGCTGAATCAAATGCTGGCCCAGATGGAAACCGGAATGCATACCGGAATGGAGCAAAGCGTGCAGCAAGCGATACAGGGCAAGACGCCGACTGACGCCCAAAAGGCCCAGATCGCGGACTTTGAGAAAAAGCTTTCTGGGATTCTGAAAGACGAACTCTCCTTTGCGAAAATGAAGGACGTTTATCTGCAAGTCTACCGCGAGACATTTACGCAGGAAGAGATCACCAGCATCATCGCCTTTTATGGCTCCCCGGCGGGGAAAGCGATGGTCGAGAAAGTGCCTGTCGCCATGCAAAAAGCCGGCACCCTCATGCAGTCTCGAGTCGGCCCGATATCGCAAAAGGTCCAGGCCATGGTTGAGCAATTCCAGAAAGACCTGCAGAAGACAAAGTAAGCTCGATCGCGACAAGACCTCCAAGGCCGATGGTGTCGCATGCGCGCGGACGGAAGCGCGGCTCTAAAACTCCGCTGCCGGATCGCCGCCCAGGACCGCGGAAGGTAACAACGGCGTTACCTTTCCTCATTCGCTTGCGCGACGGATGGAAATGAATGTCGGTACATTATGCGCTTCTGGTCATTTTCCCGCCTTCGAAATGCTGCAATCATCACCCTGCTCTGTGGCAGCGCTGGTCTGGCCTTCGCCGGCAGCGCGACCTGGCTGCAGGCTCCAGCTACCGGAAACTGGAACACTCCCGCCAACTGGAATCCCGCTACCGTTCCAAACGGGCCTTCCGATGTCGCCACATTCAGTGTTTCGAACCAGACGAACGTCAGCGTCACCAGCAGCATCACACTCAACAGCATCGTCTTCCAGGCGGACGCGAGCGCCTTTACCATCAGCACGTCTTCGGAGTTCGCCAGCGTGCTCATTAATGGCGCGGGCGTGATCAACAATTCCGCTTTGGCTCAGAATTTTTCCATCAGCGCAGCCGGCAACGACCAGGGGGCGCTCGATTTCGCGGGGAGCGCGAGTGCGGGCAATGCCATCTACTCCCAGGGCGGCGGGGCGGCCCGCAACTCATTCGGAGGGACGACGTCGTTTTTCAATACTTCGACGGCTGAAAGGGCCACATTCTTTGCGGACGGCGGCGCGGTCAGCGGCGCGGCGGGTGGCGGCGTGCTGTTCTTCGATAGCGCAACGGCCGGCAACGCGACTTTCACAATTAACCCCGGCATGGTGATAGGAGCGACGGGTGGCCA
>Ga0070670_100005368_pt1 | contig 10819 bp, 9 predicted proteins | sample KBSS63metaG_FD_64665 | JGI IMG/M metagenome (GOLD analysis project Ga0070670, IMG submission 64665) | Switchgrass rhizosphere microbial communities from Kellogg Biological Station, Michigan, USA - KBS S6-3 metaG | ecosystem: Host-associated > Plants > Roots > Rhizosphere > Soil ... | reverse complement strand
TTATGCGGTCTTGGTGCTCATCGTTGAGAGCATTGTCGCAATAAGCTGTTCGTCGGAACCATTGATTGCGCTGACCTCTGCCATGCAGAAAGAAAGCCGCCGGCCAGCTCTAAGTACTTTCGCGCGCGCCATGAACCGAGAACCGACCGCTGGCGCGAGCAGGCAGATCTTAAACTCGACACTTAAGACCTCGCTGTTTGGCGGCGCCAGCGTGAGAGCGGCGTAACCGCTTGCAGAGTCGGCGATACTCGCGATAACGCCGGCATGCACAAATCCATGCTGCTGAGATAGCGCAGGCGAGGATGACACGGCGATGTGCACGCGTCCTGGCTCCACAAGTTCGAGCGACGCGCCAAGTGTCCGCATGAATGCTTGACGCGAGAAGCTCCCTCGAATGTCATTCGCAATTTCCACTGCCCGACTACCTACAGCAACGAAATCACTTCGTCGAGCGATCAAAGGGGATCAGAAACACCCGCGTCCCGGTACGACTTAAGTCTTATTGACATTCGTCTAGCAATCGGCAAATAAGATTCCAAATGAAATTCCAATCGTTAGGCTGCTATTTTCTCGGCACGGTTTGCTGCTTGCTGGCCTCCTGCGCTGCCGTCGGACCGTCAGTTTCGGTGAAGACTGACTACAATCACAAGATCTCGTTCGCCGGCTATCACACTTACGCCCTCGATATGGGAGAAAGCGGACTGCACGCAACCGGTCAGGCCGCATTGGCTGACGCGCTCAAGACCAATCTCGCGGCCAAAGGCATCAACGAAGCTCCTCGTGGACAGGCTGACTTCGTGGTTGTGCCCGTGGTTTTTACGCAGGAAAAACTCCATAGCATGCCGACCGGAGGTTCTACATACGTACTTTCGCATCCCGGCTATCGCGGGGGCGATTGGTACATTAACAACGACGTTACTCAATACACCGAAGGCACGCTCGTTCTCGACTTCCTCGATCGTCAGAAGCACCTGATCGTTTTCCGAGGAATTGCCCAAGGGGCAGTCACCACGTCAGAACGAAATGCGATCGCCATCCGCGAAGCGGTCCAGAGGATTGTGGCAGACCTTCCCAAATAGTGAAGCCGCGTTAATCCCGAGCAGCTGAAGTGTCAGGCGCAAAATGCGCTCGACCATCTTGCGCGGCTGCATTGACCGCAAGATTTGCCGCGAGAAAGGCAAACAGTGGTTGGCGGTTCTTAGGCTGTCCGCTACACTCAATAAGGGCAAGGGAACAATGAGAGCATGGGTGTGTGCTGCAGTCGCGATTCTCTCGGCCAGTGTCGCTTTGGCCGGTGTCGCAGGCGAGGCCACTGGAAACAGTTCGGCTAGCTCCGGTGCAACCTCAGCGAATCAGGGAAGTCATGGCGGAGTTGGTCACGCCGGAGAAGTAAGTCATCCCACCGAAGTGAGCAGCGGCCCGCCAATTCCTCCTGGTGGCAGCCAGAGTGCAGCGGGAGGCATCCGACCGGGCGTAAGTAATCTACGATCTTATCCCGCGAGCGACAGGCTCGGACAGCGTCCGACAACGATTCAAATTCGCCCTGGAGTTAGCCGGTGGAATTTCTCACCGCGCTCCCGTCTAGCCCAATCGAATTTCACGGGGCAGCGAAGCCAAACATCCGCCACGGATCGTGCGCGGGCGCGTCCGCAACGGGGATCGACGAGTAAGAGCGTTATCACGACCCGCGATGGCAGACCGCACGAAGGTAACTGGTCCCGGCACGATCCCGCGAATAAGAGCCGATTCGATCGCCAAACGCAAGACCGTTTGCGCAATTGGCAAGGCAAAAAGCCCGATTTTGCAGAAGCATGCCGTCGTCATGACGATCACTGCCATCATCACCACCCCCGCGATTGGTGGCGCCATCACTGCAACGCTGTGGTCCTCGTTGACTGGGGTTTTTGGGGTTGGTCCAATGGCTGGTGGTATCCGGCCTGGGGCTACGATGCCTATTACTCCTCTTATGAATACGATGGCCCCATTTATGGTTACGACGGGCTGTTACCCGACGAGATTGTCGCCAATGTCCAAAACGAGCTGCAAAGACTTGGTTACTTCCCTTATGAGATCGATGGAGTTTTCGGACCGTTAACACAGGAAGCAATGGCCAGGTATCAAAGCGATCACGGGTTTCCGGTCACCGGCGCGATCGATCCGCAAACGCTCACGGCGCTCGGCCTTCTCTAACCAAAGGAGAAAATTTACATTTCTCTCCTCCAAGGTAAGACAACTCCACGCCCATCCTCGACTGATCAAGCCGCCGTCATTCCAACCGTGGTCTCGTAATTGTCACCGTGGCGGCCGCTATCCAGATAAAAGGCAACGAAGGGCATACAGTGCCGGGGAACGGTCCATTTAAGCCTTCACGATTTCATCCGCTCACGGCTCGTTGCGACGGCTAATCTCTCATTGGCGCGTAGGCGGAGTATAGGGCGCCTCCGCCTGCTTTGTTCAGAATCCTCCGCCCCAGCGGTATTGCCAGGCGATGCCGGCGGCCTTGAAGTCGTGCGTGAAACGCGAATCGTAGCCGGTGATGCCGTAGAGCTTCACCGAATGATAGCGATTCACCGGCAGCGCAAGAGTCGCGGCGAAGCGCGTGCCTTCCTGTTCGTCGTTGTTCTTCACGTCATCGACCGTGGAACGTCCGCCGTCATAGTACCCCGCGTTCAGCGCCAGCCAGAAACCCGGCTTGAACGTGTAGCTAACTCCCGCCTGGACGGAGTAGATGGGCGCGACCTCGCGCGTCTGGCCGCCGAAAAACTCGCCGTTGTTCGTGAAGAAAGTAGCCCCGGGTGTGACTTCGACTGTCCAAGAGCCAAACGCTTTGGAGAATCCGATCTCGGGTTTGAACGACCAGCGATGGGCCCCGATGTTCACCAGCTTGTCGCTGTCGTATTGGCCGAGAGGCGCGATGACACGCAGACTCGCACCGAGGATAAAGTCCTGATGGTAGTTCTTGAATTCTGCCGCCGTGAGCGCGGGCGCACCGATGAAGTTCATCGAGAAGCTGAATGCCGGATCGGCAAAGCCGTTGACGTCGCGCGAACGCGGCATGCCGAAAACAAGGCCCTTCGCCCCGAGCGACGCGTACGGCACGATCACGTTGAATTTTGCCGACTGGCCGAGCACGTTGAGCGTCCTGACGTAGGCGAGGGCGCCGACGTGCGCTTCGTTGCTCACGTTCTCGAGCGGCAGCGACGGATCGGTGAGCACGCTACCCTTCGCATAGCCGTAGCCGACGATGAGGAAATTCAGACCGATCGGCGAGTTGCTGTAAGCGCGCGGCTCAAGATCCTGCGCGCGGAGCGTTAAGCACAACGCAACAGTAAGCGCTGCGGCGGCGGCAATAGAATGGCGCACGATCCTTTCCCGGTATCACAATCGCTGCACGCCTGGCGATCCTGTTTTTCCTTTGTCGTTTCGGGCTAGTTGAACTCCTCGGGCTGGCCGGTCGTGGCGAGGACGGAGCGCCACGAACCGCCCATCGGGTCGAGACGCTTTTAGGTCGACTAGCGACTGGTTGTGAGTTCGGTGAGGCGGGAAGTGATCTCGGCTTTGAGCTTCTCGTCCATCAACGGGGCCTTCAACGCATCTTGCAGTAGCGCGGTGGCGCGTGCCTTGTCGTCAGCCGTCACCACATCCTTGATTGGGGCATTGCTCCGACCCAGCAAACGGATGATCATCAAGCCGTCGCGCGTACCGCCGGACGCGCTGTAGGCAGCGAGGCGAGTGAGCGGCCGCAGATCACAATAAAGGTAGAGCGGATAGAGAAGGCTCGTGAGCTCCTGCGGCGTGAGCGGACTGATTTGCATGACTGCTTCCACCGCGGCATAGGGCGGGATAAGAATCTCGGACGGGCCGTTCGGGCACTCGGCGACGACATTGCAGTCGAAGACGGGCCCACCGATGCAGGACGAGGGCCAAGAGTTAGGCCTACTTGCCTAGGTCAGACCCGTTTCCGGGGGAAGAAGGGTTGGCCGCTGGCGAAGGCGGAGACATGCGTCACTGTCACGCGTCCGATTTCGGCCAGAGCCTCGTGCGTGAGAAATGCCTGGTGCGCAGTGATGAGCACCTTTGAGAAAAGTGAGCAGTCGCGCGAGCTCGTCGTCCTGCAGAATCTGCCCCGACAGGTCCTCGAAAAAGACGCTTTTTTCTTCCCCGTGGACGTCGAGCGCGACCCCCACCAAGTCATTTTTGCTGAGCAGCACGATTGGTGTGTTTCGGCGGGGTTTCAAGTGGCCCACTCTGGCATCTTGATATCAGTCGATCCGCCAAGACCCTGTGAGTCCGGAATGCGCGCGAGCGCGAGGTCTTCGGGAAAAACGCAAAGCTTCTCGAGCATTCGATCGAGGAGATCGAACTCCTGTCGTAACGCGCCGTGACGTTCGCCAGGAAGCGTGTTGGCGAGATTGATGATCATCGCGCGCAGCCGACGCGCGATCTGGATGTTCGAAGCACCGTAAAAGCGAATTTCCACAAAGGCGAGGTGGACGAAGTCGTCCCACTTCGGCGTCCGGAGAACTAGCCGAAGTTTCCCGACGCGATCGAGGAAAAAGTCAGTGTGGAGACCGCGCTGGCCCACGCTGCGCAAGAGTCGGTGGAGCTGGTCGATCGCCAGCACCGCGGTCGTTGGATCGTTGATCGCGGCGGAGAGCGCCTTGATCGCGATATCGACCAAAATGCGAAACGCGAACAGCGGATCCTGCTCCAGCGTCCGCTCGGAACCGAAGATGACGCAGTCGCGCAGCATCCCCTCATCGATCGTCGCCGCGCCGCCATGAAGGAGGAAGAGTGGCTCAGCGACACCGACGAAATCTCCGACCTGCGGCGCCAGCTCGATCACCCCATTGGCCTCCTCCGCCATGGCAATTAGCTGCGAGAGATTCACGGCCAAAAAGATGCCAGATTGACCGCGATGCAGGATCGTCTGCTCGACGGGACCAGCATCCTCGGGCGAAGCCACGGCATTCGGCGCGCTCGTGAGCTTCTCGGGATAAACACTCCTGATCACTGCGAGTCCCGCATCACCTACGCTCCTAACGAGGCTAACCGGACGCAGCAGACGCGCGGCGTAATCAATCAGAAAGAGAAAGGCCGCCAGACAGACGAGACCGAGCACACCGGCGATAAAAGTCGCGAGCTGTGGGACGGTCGTCTCAAGGTGATTCTGTGTCCTGATGCAAAACAGAAAAGTGAAAACAAACAGGGCAACGGTATAGCGAATGACGTTGTCCCGCAGCAGCGTCGTCGCGATGATACGCGGCGTGTATTGACCGCTGGCGACCTGGATTGCCACCAGCAACGAACCGAAGGTGAAGACAACAAATGAGAGCGAGAGCGTGATGACGGCACTCGTGAGAGCTTTTGCTCCTTCGAGCCCAAGCCCCCCTCCCGCCCAATCCACTCGCCATTCGATCTCCTCGACGATGATCCTGAATAACCGCTCGGCCGTTCCAGCAAGGACAGGAACGATCCAGAGCGACGAGCGCAGGTAGCTCTTGATGCGATAGCTCTGTTTCCAAGTCATGGTCAATCTAATTGCCAAAAAAGTGTTGCACTGTCGATGGCATTATTCCTTGAAACAGATGAGGTTGTGGCTTCGTCACAAAAATTCGAGATCACTCGCCGAAGATTTCGCGTGAGCAGAGTGTGAGTCTTATACGATTCCGGTTAGAACCCATAAGACTGCGAATCACTTCGCGCCCTGCGCCGCCAGCCAACCAGCGCGCTTCTCGCGAATCAGGCTGACGGTTTCCTCGATCGTATCGACACAATTCGGAATGGTGAAATCGATCTCACTCGCAAGTTCGTTGCCTTCTCTCAGCATCGTGCGGCGACCCCACTCAACCAGTTCGGCCCACATTTTGCCGACAAGGATAAGCGGTGTGTTGTAGAGCTTGCGCACCTGCAGGAGCTGCCACGCGAGTGATAACTCCAGCAATGTCCCAACTCCGCCGGGCACGACCACAAATGCATCCGAGATAATCATGAAATGGTGTAGCCGAGAAAAGAAGGTGCGATGTTCGTAAGCCTGTCCGACAAACGGATTGACTGCCTGCTCGAAAGGCAAATCGACCCGGATGCCAACGGAGCGATGGAGCGCCTTCGGATCAGCCGAGAGCGCTCCCTCATTCGCCGCCTGCATCAATCCCGGCCCTCCCCCACTCATGATGTCGCAACCCATGGTTGTTAACTCCGCCGCGAGCTGTTTCACACTCTCATAGGCAACCGTGCCAGGCTTGAGACGAGCCGAGCCGAAAATAGTTACCCGGTAGTTCTGACGCGTTGTTCGGCGGAGACGAGTCAGTTCATTTACGACTTCCCAAAGGCCCGTCACCGTGCGCTCGACCAGTGCGGTGACCGCATCTTCGTCGCTTAGCTTAACAATGTCGGATTGTCCGAAGACTGGATTTGGTTCGCTCATGATGATTTTGGAGTTTGCGGAAGCTCAGCCCGTAACACCGCAGCGGAACGAGCTTGTAGAGGAAAAATGCTCATGTGTGCAAAGATCCGTCTCTTCGCGATTGGCACGGCGGTATCAAAGATGCATCGCCAGCGCAATTCCCGACGTCGCGCGCCGAGCCGAAAGGGCGCTGGCTCGTGATGCGCATTAAGAAGAATGGCAAACGAATCGCCGACGATGCGTTCGCCCTCTTCGTCAGTCTCGGTGATCTGGTCGCCCGGCAAAACCATGCCGATGGAGCGGACATGTCCTGAATGCCAATCTGCCTCTGACATCTCGCTCCCGTCCGACTTAATCCAGTAAAGATCTTTGATTTCGCTGCCGTGAATCGCCCGGCCCTGGAAAAAACCGCAGCGCCGAAAGACGGGCTGGAGCTTGCGCAAGCGCACAAGATCCCGGGTGAAAGCCAGCAGCGCGCGTTGCTCATCAGAGAGATTCCAATCGAGCCAAGCGACCGGCGAATCCTGACAGTAGGCGTTATTGTTGCCCTGCTGCGTCTGGCCGAATTCATCTCCGGCCAGCAGCATTGGCACACCCTGGGAGAGAAGAAGCGTGGTCAGAAAGTTCCGCTGTTGACGTGCCCGCAGCAGATTGATCTCGCTCTCACCGGTCGGTCCCTCGACCCCGCAATTCCAACTCTCATTGTCGCTCGTCCCGTCGCGATTTTCTTCGCCGTTCGCTTCGTTGTGTTTTTGGTTGTAACTAACGAGATCTCGCAGCGTGAAGCCATCGTGGGCGGTGATGAAGTTGACGCTCGCGCTCGGACGCCGGCCGTTATGAGAATAGAGATCGCTGCTCCCGGCGAGCCGCGAAGCGAGCTCGCCGACAGTGCCGCCCTGGCCTTTCCAGAAGCGCCGGACACAATCCCGGTACTTCCCGTTCCATTCGCTCCATAGGACGGGAAAGTTGCCGACCTGGTAACCGCCTGGACCGATGTCCCACGGTTCGGCGATCAGTTTTACCTCAGAAAGAACCGGGTCCTGATGAATGATATCAAAGAACGAACTCAACCGGTCGACCTCCCACAACTCACGCGCCAGCGCGCTGGCAAGATCGAACCGAAAACCATCGACATGCATTTCGGTCACCCAATGCCGCAACGAGTCCATGATAAGCCGGAGTGTTTGTGGATGACTGACCCTGAGAGAGTTACCGCAGCCGGTGAAATCGACGTAGTAACTCTGGTCCGCATCCAGGCGGTAATAGGTCGAGTTATCTATTCCACGTAGCGAAAAAGTCGGGCCGAGATGATTCCCTTCGGCGGTGTGGTTATAAACGACATCCAGGATAACTTCGATGCCCTCAGCATGCAGCCGGCATACCATCTTCTGGAACTCCTCTATCACACCGTCCAAGCCAGTCGCCGCATAGCCCGGGTGCGGTGCGAGGAAGCCAAGCGTGTTGTAACCCCAGTAGTTGACCCGGCCTCGCTCGAGGAGGAAGGGCTCGTCAATGTGATAATGAACAGGCAGCAATTCTATCGCGGTGATGCCAAGCTCATGTAGATGTTTGATGGCGGCAGGTGAAGCGAGACCCGCATAAGTCCCGCGAAGATCCTCTGGAACATCAGGGTGCTGATTGGTGAAACCTTTGACGTGCAGCTCATAAAGGACCGTTTCGTGCCAGGGCCGACGTGGCGACTTGTCCGCACCCCAACTAAACTTGTTATCAACTACACAAGCGAGTGGCGCGAAAGGAGCGGTGTCACATTCCTTGTCGAGAATGGATCGATCCCAATGGAGATCGCGCGCGATTAGTTTGGCGTACGGATCGAGCAGAATTTTCCGCGGATTAAAACGATGTCCGCTTGCCGGATCATCCGGTCCGTGCACCCGGTAACCATAGATTTGACCGACTTTCAGTTTGGGGAAAAAGCCATGCCAGACTTGGTTCGTCTTTTCTGGTAGTGGGATGCGAGCGGATTCGACCCACGAATCCGGCGAATCGAAAAGACAGAGCTCTACCTTGGTCGCATGCTCAGAAAACAGCGCAAAATTAACCCCGTTGTTCCTGCGAGTGGCACCTAGCGGAGAAGAGTAGCCCGGCCAGGGACGCATCGCTTGCACAAGATCAGTGGCCTCTCTCGATGCGCATGTCGCTGATCCGGTCAGCGCATCTTACCGCCGTAGATCGCGTCGTTGCCCAGCGCTTCTTCAATCCGCAAAAGCTGATTGTATTTCGCGACGCGATCGGTCCGACTGAGTGAGCCAGTCTTTATCTGACCGGCGTTCGTGGCCACGGCGATATCGGCAATCGTTGTGTCTTCGCTCTCCCCGGAACGATGACTGATAACAGCCGTATAACTGTTTTCTCTGGCCAGCTCGATGGCATCGAGGGTCTCGGTTAGTGAGCCGATCTGATTTACTTTCACCAGAATCGAGTTGGCCACGCCTTGATCAATCGCTTTACGCAAGAACTGTACGTTTGTCACAAGCAAATCGTCGCCGACCAGCTGGGTCTTCGCGCCCATTGCGTCAGTCAATTGTTTCCAGCCGGCCCAATCGTTTTCTGCGCATCCATCTTCGATCGAGATGATCGGAAACTTCTTTGTCAGATCCTGGTAGTAGGCAATCAGCTCGCTCGCGTTGCGGCTCGACTTGTCAGATTTCTTGAAGACGTATTGCTTTTTTTTCGCGTCGTAAAACTCCGAGGCCGCCACATCAAGCGCGATGAAGATATCTTTGCCGAGTTTGTAGCCTGCCTTCTTGACTGCCTTGGCAATGGTTTCCAAAGCGTCGTCAGCGCTTTCGAACTTCGGTGCAAACCCGCCTTCATCGCCGACGGCGGTGGCCAGCCCGCGATCATGCAGAACACTCTTCAAAGCGTGGAAAATCTCGCAGCCGGCACGCAAGGCTTCGGAAAAGCTCGGCACGCCCTTGGGCATGACCATAAACTCCTGGAAATCCACCGGCGCGTCGGAATGCGCACCGCCATTGACGATGTTCATCATCGGAACTGGCAACACTTTGGCATTCGGTCCGCCGAGATATTTGAAAAGCGGAAGGTTGAGCTGCGCCGCCGCTGCCCGGGCGGTAGCAAGGGAGACAGCGAGAATCGCGTTGGCGCCGAGCTTTGCTTTGTTGGCCGATCCATCAAGCGCGATCATCGCCTTGTCCACGCCCACCTGATCGGTCGCGTCCATGCCAACGACCTTCTTGGCGATGGCACTGTTGACGTTCCCCACCGCCTTGGTCACACCCTTGCCGCCAAAGAGTTTCTTGGCGCCGTCGCGCAGCTCCCAGGCTTCGTGCTCACCAGTGCTCGCGCCACTGGGGACGATGGCGCTACCACTAGCTCCTCCGCCGACCGTAACTACAGCTTCGACGGTTGGATTACCCCGCGAATCGATGACTTGGCGGCCGTGAACTTGAACAATTTTGGTTAGAGACATTTTAGATTTTTCCTTGGTAGCTGAAGACTGGCAACGAAAAGTTGGACCTTATCATAATTAATCAGTGAGCGATGTGCCGGGAAGAAAAGCTTGTTTGTTCGCAAAAGCGAGCAAGTTCGTAACTGTGACCCGAGCGATCTCGGAGAGAGCCTCGCGAGTGAGGAAAGCTTGATGCGCAGTGATCAACACATTTGGAAAAGTAAGCAGACGAGCGAGGTCATCGTCATGCAGGATCTGGCCGGATAGATCCTCGAAGAAGACACCTTCTTCCTCTTCGTAAACGTCGAGCCCAACCCCGCCGAGGCGGCCGCTTTTCAAGGCATCAATCAAGGCTTTCGTCTCGATGAGGGCTCCCCGGCTGACATTAATAATAATAGTGCCAGGTTTCATTAACTCAATAGTCTCGCGACGAACGATGTGATGCGTCTCAGGGGTAAGCGGGGTATGAAGTGAGATGACCTCGCACTCGCGCGCGAGGGTGCGCGCGTCGGTGTATTCTATTCCATGTTCCTTTGCCCAATCGGGCAGCGGAAACGGATCGTAAGCCATCACTTTCATTCCAAACCCGCGCAAGATTTCCGCCGCGCATCTCCCGATCTTTCCGGTGCCGAGAATTCCGGCAGTTTTCCCATGAAGATCGAAACCGACGAGACCATTGAGAGAAAAGTTGAGATCATGAACGCGATTGCTGGCGCGCGGGATTTTGCGATTGAGAGCGAGGAGAAGCGCGATCGCGTGTTCGGCAACACCGTGCGGAGAGTAAGCAGGGACGCGCGTGACTGGGAGGCCAAGCTCCTTCGCCGCCACCAGATCCACGCCATTAAACCCCGCGCAGCGCAGCGCCAGATGTTTGACACCGAGCGACTGAAGACACTCGAGACATGGCCGATTCGCATGATCGTTAACGAAAAGACAGACCGCTTCAGCCCCACGCGCGGCCGGGGCGGTTTCGACGGAAAGAC
>Ga0070670_100005367_pt1 | contig 10819 bp, 12 predicted proteins | sample KBSS63metaG_FD_64665 | JGI IMG/M metagenome (GOLD analysis project Ga0070670, IMG submission 64665) | Switchgrass rhizosphere microbial communities from Kellogg Biological Station, Michigan, USA - KBS S6-3 metaG | ecosystem: Host-associated > Plants > Roots > Rhizosphere > Soil ... | reverse complement strand
CACGTCGTGGCGGCCGGCGAGAGTCTCGACGACATTGCGCGACACGCCGGCGTGCCCGTCGAAGATCTCGCCGAGATCAACGGCCTCGCGCCGGGCGAGCGGGCCTTGCCCGGGCGGCTGATCTTCGTGCTCGACGCGACCGCCCCGCGATCGTCTGCGGCGACCGAGCAGGCGCTGGCGCCCGATGCACCCATGCCACCCACCGCGATGGGCACGGTCACGCGCTTCCGCTGGCCGCTGGCGACGGTCCGCATCGTCATCGGCTCGCCGTTCGGAACGCGCGACGGCAAGCCGCACGAGGGGATCGATCTGCCGGCGCCTGTCGGCACGCCGGTGTTCGCGGCGGCTGACGGCCACGTCGCTTACGCCGGCAACGGGATTCGCGGCTACGGGAACATGGTCGTCATCAAACACCCGGGCGACCTGCTGACCGTCTACGCGCACAACTCACTGCTGATGGTCGCCCAGGGACAGCCCGTACGCGCAGGCGACCGCATCGCCCTGGTGGGGCAGAGCGGCCGGGCGACCGGCCCCCACTTGCATTTCGAGGTCCGTACCGGCCAGATTCCTCGCAATCCCATGACCTTCCTACCCGACGTCCCCAGGGGCTCGACATGACGGCCAGCGGCGAACGTGACACCCGGCTGGCGTTGCTGCGCGCCCGCGTCCGCGACGTGCCCGACTTTCCCAGGCCTGGGATCCTGTTTCGCGATCTGACGCCGCTGATGGGCGACGGCGTCGCGCTGGGCGAGGCGATCGATCTGCTCGCCGAGTCGGTCTCCCGGCATCGCCCCGAGCTGGTCATCGCGATCGAGTCGCGCGGCTTCATCTTCGGCGCGCCCGTGGCCGCGTCGCTGGGCATTGGCTTCGTCCCCGTGCGCAAGCCCGGCAAGCTGCCGCACAAGACCAGGCGCCGCAGCTACGCGCTGGAGTACGGCACCGACGCCCTGGAGATGCACGCGGACGCGTTCGTCGCCGGCGCGCGCGTCGTCATCGTCGACGATCTGCTGGCCACCGGCGGCACCGCGGCGGCGACCGTCGAGCTGGTGCGCGAGATCGGCGGCCACGTCGTGGGCGCGGCCTTCGTGGTCGAGCTTGCGCTGCTGCGCGGGCGCGAGCTGCTGGCCGGCGTCCCCGTCGACGCGCTGCTGGATTACTAGGAGCGAGGAGCTCGACGCGTGCGCGGCCGCTACGCGCCGAGCCCGACAGGGGCGCTGCATCTCGGCAACGCGCGCACGGCGCTGCTGGCGTGGCTTGATGCTCGCAGCGGCGGCGGTGCGTTCGTGATGCGGATCGAGGATCTCGACCGCGCCCGCATCGCCGCCGGCGCCGAGGCGCGCGTCCTCGACGATCTGGCGTGGCTGGGGATCGACTGGGACGAGGGGCCCGACACCGGCGGCGCGTTCGCCCCCTACCGTCAGAGCGAGCGAACGCGCGACTACGACGCCGCCGTCGACCGCCTGCTGGCGGCGGGGCGCGCGTTTCCGTGCGCGTGCTCGCGGGCGGATGTAGCGCGTGCCGCCAGCGCGCCTCACGCCACGGACGAGGACGGCCCGCGCTATCCAGGCACTTGCCGCGTGCTCGATCCTGACAGCGTGCGCGCGCGCGCGGCGGCGCAGGGGAGGGCGCCAGCCATCCGATTCGCCGGCGGCGCTGAGCGCATCGACTTTGTCGACGGCATCCACGGCGCCGTGCCCTCCGACCCCGGCGGCATCGATGATTTCGTCTTGCGGCGCGCCGACGGCACCGCGGCCTACCAGCTCGCGGTCGTCGTCGACGACGCCGCCATGCGGATCACGCGTGTCGTCCGCGGCGACGACCTGCTCGCGTCGACGCCGCGCCAGCTGGCGCTGTACCACGCGCTGGCGCTGACCCCGCCGACGTTCGCGCATGTGCCGCTGGTGTTGACGCCGGAAGGGGAGCGCCTGGCGAAGCGGACGCGTCCGCCGTCGATCGCTTCGCTGCGCGAGCGCGGCGTCAGTGCGGAGGCGGTCATCGGCGCGGTGGCTGCGTCCGCGGGGCTCTGCTCGACAGGCGAGCGCGTTACGCCCGCGGCGCTGGTCCCGACGTTCTCGCTGGCTGTCGTCGACCGGCAGCCCGCCGTCATCGCGAACCTCTAAACGGGGTCGAACGCGACAGCAAACAGCGCACGCGACGCCGCCTCGATCTCGGCCGTGACCGCCGCGGGCGCGCGCAGAATCGCGGCCTTGCCGAGCTGGATGTGGGCGGCCACGTCGACATCCAGCTGCGCCGGCAGCTCGTCCTCGTCGAGCACGTCCAGACGCCCGGCCGGCGTCGCCAGCACGTCGACGATCAGGTCGCGCCAGTCGATGACGTCCGGCCGGATGCTGACGCGGTCGCAGATGTTGAAGTAAAAACCGATGGTGTCGCGCCGCGCGTCCAGCCAGTGGTAGGCGTTGTAGTAACGGCCGGCCCAGAAATGCCCGAAGCTGACGGTGCCGGCCGGCAGATCGATGCCGTGCACGTGCATCGGCCCGGGCGCGATCCACAGCACCACGGCGTGGTCCCCGTCGCCCGCCAGCAGCGTGCACTCGAACCGCTTCTCCGCGCCGGCGAGGGTCCGCTTGATCTCCAGGACCTGCGCGCGTGCCGGCATCGCTAGCCGTGAATGTTAGTCACTCGGCTGGGGTTCGGTGGCGATGGCACGTGTGATCGCCGCCGTCTTGCAAACAAACGGATCGACGCCCGTGTAGTCGCCTGAGTAGTTGAACGCAGCGCCCCGGTTACGGCTGCAGTAGGGTTTGTCGGCGCACGGCGCGCACGCGGGATAATCCGCGATCCGCAGCCCGCGGATGCGCTGGAAGACCGGCGATTCCCGCCAGATGTCGATGAACGGCTGCTCGCGGACGTTCCCCGCCGCCCACGGAACGGCAATGCAGGGGTAGACATCGCCATACGCCGAGATGGCACAGTTGCCCCGCGCGCAGTTGCACGAGAAGCGCTCCTCCGTCATCTGCCGCTTGCCAGCAGGGACCATGTCGCGCAGCGGCCCGCGGTAGAGCTCTTCGAGCTGTCCGTCGTCCATCCGCGTAACCAGACTTCCGCGCGTGCCGTCGTGGCGGGGAGTGATTGTCACGTCGACGGTGTACGGGAAGTCCTCGGCGCTAGCGGCGGCGCGCATGGCGGCCGTCTCGTGCGCGTTCTGGTGCATGACGATGAACTTGAGCCGCACCGCGACCCCCAGTCGCCGCATCCGGCGCGCGCCGTCCCAGGTGCGACGCCACGATCCGGGGATCTGGGTGATGCCGTCGTGTACGTCCGGCGTCGCACCGTAAATGCTGATGCTGACGCCCGTGATGTTCCGATAGGCGGCCAGGCGGCTGGCCATGCCAGGGTGCAACATCGTTCCATTCGTCAGGACCTGAACGGCGATGTTCAGCTCGCGCGCGCGATCGAGCATGGGGAACAGGTGGGGCGAAGTCAGCACCTCGCCCCCCGTGAACCCCACGAACAGCGTCCCGGCGTCGCGCAGGTTCTGCAAAAGCGCGAGTCGCTCCTCCAAGGAGAGCTCCTGCTTCGGCGCGCCGCACCCCGACGCCGACGCGACCGCGGGACGCGGCTCGTCGCGGTCGAGGTTGTAGCAATGCAGACAGCGGATGTTGCAGTTGAGTGTCAGCTCGAAGCTGACGTTGAGCGGAACCATCTGCGCGGAAGCTTTGCTCTGGACGCGCCCGACAATCTCGTGCGCCGACTCCATTCCCACGACCGCGCTGTCGTCGCACGTCGGCCCGCCATCCGCGTCGCGGGCGAGCGCCAGCGCCGTCGGCCGCGCGTTCAGCGTCAACGCGCCCCGCCCGCCGCGAGCACCAATGCTTTGTCGCTCAGTCCGGACAGGCACTCCGTTATCTCGGCACGTAGCTCGGCAGCGTCGGCGTCATATTCCTCGGCCATCGTCGCAACCAGGTCGTCCAGCGACAGCGGCTTCGCGAGCAACTCCCAGATGCGCCCGGCCGTCTCGTTGAGCAGGTGAACCTCACGACTGCGCGGATCGACGACGATTGTCTCCTCGTCGAGTCGCTGGAACGGCAGCTCCGTGTCGCGCCGCCAACGTCCGGTCGCCACCGCCTCGCTCATCGGCCCACCATCGTCAGGATGGGGGTCGCTACCAGCGAGCCGAACAGGTGAGCCAGGTTGCCCGCGCGCCCCGGAAGCGGGAGCCGCTTGCCGTCTCGCGCCAGCAGCGCCACCTTGCCGAGGACCTTCGCATCGCGTCCGTTCTCGAAGCTGTCGATGCGCGCCTTCGCGTGCCCCGGTCGCGGTGGAACACGCTGGCAAATCAGCGCGTCGTCGTCGGGCGTTTTGCCCGGCGTCCAGTAGAGCAGGGTATCCCCGGCCGCCAACTGGGACACCGGGGCTGCCTCGATGAGCAACGACTCCCCGGGTTTGAGCCAGCGGTGGACGCCGGCGCCCTTCGGTCGGAACTTGTACGACTTGTGTTTGCGCAGCAGCGATCCGAACTCGGAGACAATCTCTCGCGTCGATAGCGGCGGCACTTTGCGCGTGACCTCCGGCCCCAGGTGCGGGACCAGCTTGCGGAAGATCTGCTGTGTCGACACATTTTTCGTCACGCTGGCCTCCACGGATCGAATCGCAGCACCGAGCTCGATCGCGAGCGCCAGGTTCCGCTTCACGGTGTCGCGATCGGTCGTGAACGCGAGAAAGCAGCCGAGGAGGCGCAACGTCGCGTCGGCCGACATGATCGGCGTCATCGTGACCAGGTCGCGCGGCGCCTGCGCGAGGAACGCGACGGTGCGTAGCGGCCAGCTCCGCATGGACGTACCGCCGCGGGCAAAGTCGCCCCAAAATGGCGTCCCGTGCACGCGCCAGCCGTCGTCGGCCCGCCGCACCGCCACCATCTCGTCCGACAACACGTCATCAGCGTCCGGCGCCTTGCGGGCGAGCGTCGTCTTGCCGGCGCCGCTCTGCCCGGGGAACAACACGCCGACCTCGGCATGGCGCAGGCCGCAGCTGTGAATGAGCATGCCGCCCACCCGCGGCAGAAGCGTCGCATAAAGCACGCGCAGCAGACAGTCGAACGACGCTGGATTCATTTCACAGCGCCCGCTGCCGCGATAATTGAGCCGACCCCGCCGTCGCGCGCCGTCGGTCTCCAGCTTGACCTTGAAGTCCCAACGCGTGGCCGAGATCTTGCCGGCCGTGGCGCTCACCTCGAGCGGACTACGTTCGAGCACCACCGACCAATCGCGTGCACCGGGCGGCGGCGGCGAGATCAAGTTCAGGCGGATCGACAAGTCGTGTTCAACCCACGGCGCCGGCGGCAACTCGAAAGCCCCGTAGCGTTCGTGCAGCTGAGCGATGAACACCTGTAACCCGCCGACTAGCTCGATGCGGGCGACGACGCCGCCGATCGATAGCAGCAACTCAGCTCGTCCCGAAGGTTTCATGACGTGTGGGGAGTGCCCAGCTGGCCACACCCCTCTTGGTCGATGACGAAGTTCTTGCCGCACGCAAGGCTGTTGCTCTCGAACAGTCGTCCCGATTTGACGCGTGGTCGTTGCCACTGTCGCTTGCGTGGCGACTTGGGCGTCTTGCGCTGGACCTTCTCTGCCATGGTGTCTCCTTCGATCGCTCCGACCCCGGTCTACTCCATTTTCGCCAGCGCGCTCTTGGCGGCTGACCGAACATCGGGCGCGGGATCGCGCAAACGCGCTTGCCGCAGCTCCGCCGCCGCGCGCCTGGCCGCGGTCCGTCCGTCGTCGACGGAGGCTAGCTCGCCTAGCGCCCACGCGGCGTTCTGTCTGACGAAGGCGCTCTTGTCGCCGAGCATCTCTTCGAACAGGCCCGCCAGCGCGGGGTCCCGGAGCTTGCCGAGGGCGCGTGTCGAGAAGGCGCGGACGCGTTCGTCCGCGTCGCCGCTGGCGAGCTTGCGCAGCGCCACACCATACCGCCCGGGTGACGCGCCGAACGCAGCATCGAGCGTGACCACCGTGTCCGCATTGCGGGCCAGGATCGCGGCGCGCCACGAGCTCATTGACTGCGCCACCTGTGCTGCGATGGCGGCCGGCGTCTCAGGCACCGCCGCGGCAGCCGGCTCGCTGAGGCCCGACCCGCTAGCGCCGAAATTGATGGCGCTGGTGGTCCGGTCGCCGTTCGACCAACCGCCACCCGACCGTATCGCGCGGCGCACCACGAAAGCGCCGGCGGTCGCCAGGGCGACGGTCAAGCACGTGATGATCCACCGTTTGCCCCTCCTAGACATGCGAAACAGTCATCGACGGCAAGATTTCCAATACCTTACCGTGCGTTGCGCGATAGGCGCAATTATTGCCAAGTGGGTGACCCACACACCCAACTCATCGACATCGCGCGAGGGGACTTGAATATCCCCCGCGGCGATTGTGGTGACCCCGGCCTGATTCGAACAGGCGACCTACGGTTTAGGAAACCGCCGCTCTATCCACCTGAGCTACGGGGCCGGCGCGCGCCGATTTCTTAACATGAAACAGAGCCGCCGCCGCTGCCGGCCATTGATCGACTGCTCGGTCGGATCTATAGAGACGGGGCACGCACCGTGATCGCCATGGCCAGTAAACCGTCGTCCGCCGGACCTGAGCCGGATCGCCTCCCTCCTGCGGTTCTTGTCGTCGAGGACGATCAGGACGTCGCCATGACGATCAACGACGTGGTCGAGGAGCGCGGATACCGCGCCATCTGTGTTCCCAACGGCCGGGCTGCGCTTTCCGTACTTGAAACGGAACGTCCGGCCTTGATGCTTGTCGATATGTTCATGCCAGTGATGAACGGCGCCGAGTTCCTCAAGGTGATCAAGAAGACACCCAAGCTGGCGAGCATCCCGCGGGTGATCATGACCGCTGCCAACGATCCCATGATCGGCATCAAGGAGGACGTCACCGTTCTCTACAAGCCGGTCGACTTCGATGCGCTGACGGGGCTACTGCAGAGGTACTGCGAGCCCGGCCGGGCGCGTCCGCAATGAAACGTCGCGCCACGCCGCGGCATAGCGGGGTGGGGCGCTGGTCAGTGGTCGCGGCGCTGGGCGTCGTCGCGACCGGCGCCACAGGCTGCACACGTGACGCAGCCCTGGGACCTCCCGACTCCTTTCAGGTGCTGTCACCGCTCGGCGGGCCGGGTGCCAAGCCATCGCAGAGCAAGGCGGGGTTGCCCGTGCTCGAGCCGCTGCCCCTCGGCGATCCGCACGCCATCCCGATACACCAGCAACTAGCGATCGGATTTGCGGGCGAGGTGTTGCGGACGGACTATCTCGCCAAGCAGCTCGTCCGCGACATCCAGGTCGGTGGACGGGGCTATGGCTCGCGGCCCCGCGCCGCGGCCGCCGAGCCGACGATTCTGGTCCTGGGCGGAGGAGGAGCCTCGGATGGCGCGGTGATACAGCCGGGCCTGGCGCTAGATGGGACGTTCGGCGCAAAGGATCACCCGAATGCACCCTGGGTCGCCCTGGATGCCTACCCCGACCACGATCCTGCGCTGCCGCAGACGTTGGCCGGCGTGCTCGGTCTGATGGCGGCATCGCGAGTCGCCGACGCGAACGAGGCGCGCCCCACGGACCCGCTGGTCGTCGGTTACGCGCGGGCCCTCGAGGTCATCGCGCGCGAGTGGCGCGTCGGCGACGGACCGGCGGGGATGGTGCAGACGGCGGCCGGAACGGCGGCGCAGCGGCAGCTGTTCGCCGCGGTACGGGAGAACGGCTATGTCCTGACGGCGGACGGCAAGCCACGCGCGCCGGGCGACCTGCTCAGCGATCCCGGCGTGACGGCGACCGTACTTTATCGCCTCGCGCAGTCGAAGACGGTGGGACGCAAGGTCGCGCCCAACGAAGTGTACGCGCCGTTCGTGAAGGACCGCGTCCCGGAGGGCGTCAGCCCGGCGGCGGTGCTCGGCCCATTCCGCAACTTCCAGGCAAAGCTGCTGTCGGCCTGGGCACGTGCGGTGCTCGAGGGCCACCCGCCCCGTGACATCGCGGATCTCATCGACGCGTACGGCCGGGCGCTGCCCGCGGAGCGGAGCGAGGTGGTGAGGATCTTCGTCGTCACGACGTACGGGGCGACGGTCAAGGTGGGTGGCGTCCATCCCCCGGACCGCGACCCCGGCACCGCGCTTCCGGAGCTGACGGCGCTGGCCGCGCAGGTCGCCGCAGGCAAGCTGTCGTCGCGCGCCGCGCTCGCCGCGCCGTAGCGATTCACAAGCGTCGTAGAAGCGCTCGACCGCGCGAGGGTCGTGTTAGATTCCGCCCGCCTATGAGCGCGTTTTGGCAGCAGAAACCTATCCTCGTCACGGGCGGTGGTGGCTTCCTCGGGAGCTTCGTCGTCGAGCGCCTTCGCCGCGAAGGCGCGAACGTCGTGGCCCCGCGTTCGGCGGAATACGACCTGGTCGACGGCGGGGCAGTCCGCCGCCTGATCGCAGACGCCCGACCCGAGATGGTCATCCACCTCGCTGCTCGCGTCGGCGGCATCGGCGCGAACCGCGATAACCCCGGACGCTACCTCTACGAAAACGCGATGATGGGGCTGCAACTCTTCGAGCAGTGTCGCCTCGCGAAGGTCCCGAAGCTGGTTGCGCTGGGCACCATCTGCTCGTACCCGAAGTTCGCACCGGTGCCTTTTCGCGAGGAAGACCTGTGGAATGGCTACCCGGAGGAGACCAACGCGCCTTACGGCATCGCCAAGAAGATGATGCTGGTGCAGTCGCAGGCGTACCGCGAACAGTACGGCATGAACAGCATCGTGCTGTTCCCGGTGAACCTGTACGGCCCCCGCGACAACTTCGACCTGCACTCGTCACACGTCATTCCGGCGATGATCCGCAAGTTCGTCAGCGCCCGCGAACGTGGCGACAGCGAGGTGGTGCTGTGGGGCGACGGCTCGGCGACGCGTGAGTTCCTCTACGTCGAGGACGCCGCAGACGGCATCGTGCTGGCGGCGGAGCGCTACGACTCCAGCGATCCGGTCAACCTGGGCAGCGGCCAGGAGATCGCGATTCGAGATCTCGCGCAGACCATCGCGCGGGCGTGCCGTTTCGACGGGAAATTCGTGTGGGACACGAGCAAGCCGAACGGCCAGCCGCGGCGCCGCCTGGACGTCACGCGCGCGCGTGAGCGCTTCGGCTTCGAGGCCCGCACCCCATTCGATCGCGGCGTCGCGACGACAGTTGCGTGGTACGAAGAACATCAAAAGGAGATCGAGAAGCGATGAAGCGAGCGTTGATCACGGGGGTCACCGGCCAGGACGGCTCTTATCTGGCGGAGCTCCTGCTGGAAAAGGGATACGAGGTTTACGGCGTCGTCCGGCGCTCGAGCTCATTCAACACTGAACGGCTAGATCGCATCTACCAGGACCCGCACGTCGCTGACTACCGGCTGCGGCTGGTCTACGGCGATCTCGACGACGCCAGCTCACTGAACCGCGCGCTGCGCAGCGTGCGCCCCGACGAGATTTACAACCTGGGCGCCCAGAGCCACGTGCGCGTCAGCTTCGACGTCCCCGAGTACACTGCGTCCACCGTCGGCCTCGGGACGCTGCGCTTGCTCGAGGCCTGCCGCGACTCCGGCCTCGACAAGACCGTGCGCTTCTATCAAGCGTCGTCGAGCGAGATGTTTGGCGCCGCGGCGCCGCCGCAGAGCGAAGCGACGCCGTTGCTGCCGCGCAGCCCGTACGCGTGCGCAAAGGTGTTTGCTCACCAGCTGGCGCAGAACTATCGCGAGGCCTACGGGATGTTCATCTCGTGCGGCATCCTGTTCAATCACGAGTCGCCGCGTCGCGGGATCCCGTTCGTCACGCGCAAGATCACGCGCGCCGCGGCGCGCATCCGCCACGGCCTGGACAAGAAGCTGTACCTCGGCAACCTGGAAGCCAAGCGCGACTGGGGCTTCGCCGGCGACTACGTCGAGGCGATGTGGATGATGCTCCAGCACGACAAGCCCGACGACTACGTCGTCGCCACGGGCGAGTCGCACAGCGTGCGCGAGCTGCTGGACATCGCGTTCGGGGCGCTGGACCTCGACTGGAAGCAGTACGTGGAGATCGACCCGCGCTACTTCCGACCGACCGAGGTCGACCACCTGCACGGCGACCCCAGCAAGGCGATGCGCGAGCTCGGCTGGAAGCCGAAGGTGAGCTTCCGGCAGCTGATCGAGATGATGGTGCGCGCCGACGAAGAGGACGTGCGGCTCGCGCTGTCGGGCCGCGCGCCCAGCGCATGACGGTGGCGATCGTGCTCGGCGCGCGGGGCCTGCTCGGCACCGCGCTGGCCGAGCGCCTGCCCGCGGCCGGCTGGCGGCTGGCGGCGGCGGTCGGGCACGGCGAGTGCGACATCAGCGACGCGAGCGCCGTGCGCGCGCTGCTCGAGGCCACGCGCCCCGACGTCGTGTTCAACGCCGCGGCGTATACCGACGTGGACCGCGCCGAGAGCGAGCCGGCCGCCGCCGAAGCGGCCAACGCCGTCGGCGCGGAGAACGTCGCCCGGGCGGCCGCGGCGGCGGGAGCAGCCGTCGTCCACTACTCGACGGACTTCGTGTTCGACGGCGAGCTGGAGCGGCCGTACACCGAAGACGATCCGCCGTCACCGCAAGGGCGCTACGCGGCGACGAAGGCGGCGGGTGACGCGCGCGTGGCGGCGGCGGCCGAGCGCCACTTCATCCTGCGCGTCGGCTGCCTGTACGGGCGGGGCGGGCGCAACTTTCCGTCGACCATCGTGCGCCGGCTGCGCGCCGGCGAGACCATCCGCGCCCACGACGACCGCTTCGGATCACCGACGTGGGCACGCGAGGTCGCAGACGTTTCGGCGGCGCTCGCGCGCACGG
>Ga0070670_100005366_pt1 | contig 10820 bp, 7 predicted proteins | sample KBSS63metaG_FD_64665 | JGI IMG/M metagenome (GOLD analysis project Ga0070670, IMG submission 64665) | Switchgrass rhizosphere microbial communities from Kellogg Biological Station, Michigan, USA - KBS S6-3 metaG | ecosystem: Host-associated > Plants > Roots > Rhizosphere > Soil ... | reverse complement strand
CCGTCGGCCATGTAGGTCATCGGCGCGTTGCTGATGCCCGCGGGCAGCTCCATCTCCCACACGATGGCGCCGGTCTTCTTGTCGAAAGCGCGGAACATCTGCCCGCCGCCACCGGGCGGCACGCCTACGCCGCTGTCGCTCCCTTCACCCATGAACACAAAATTTTTCGTGACCAGCGCCGCCAGTCGCCCGGGCCGTCCCATCGCGGGCAGGTTGGGGATGCCCGCGAAAGCCGGGTGGTTCTTGAGCCCGTCGCCGTTGGCGACCGACCACAGGATGTCGCCCTTGTTCAGATCGATCGCGACCAGGCGCGAGTAGGGCGGCTTGAACGGGTCGGGCAGGCCGCGCGGACCGACCAGCCTCGGCACCGCCTGCTTCACGAACGGCAGCGTGGACTCGGCGTTCAGCGACTTGCCGAGCGCGAGGACGTCGGGCAGGTGCGCCGACGGCACGTAGAGGATGCCGGTCTCCTTGTCGAGCGAAGCCCCGCCCCAGTCGGCGCCGCCGTTGGTGCCGGGCATGTAGATGGTGCCCTTCGGCCCGTCGGGACTCCCCAGCACCACCGGGGGCGTGTAGAGCGGGCCGTATTTGTATTGGCTCAGGATCTTCAGCGCCTCGGCCTTCAGCTCCGGCGTGAAGTCGATGATGTCCTTGTCGGACACGCCCTGCTGATCGAACGCCGGCGGCTTGCTCGGCATCGGCTGCGTCGGCGAATACCACTCGCCGGGCGTGTTGCCCTTGGGCGCCGGCCGCTCCTCGATCGGCCACACCGGTTTGCCGTTGGTGCGATCGAGCACGTAGACGAAGGACTGCTTCGACACCTGCGCCAGCGCCTTGATCCGGCGCCCGTTGACGGTGATGTCGGCGAGCACCGGCGCGGCCGGCAGGTCGTAGTCCCACAAGCCGTGATGCACGACCTGGTAGTGCCACACCCGCTTGCCGGTTTTCGCGTCGAGACAGAGCACGCTTTCCGAGAACAGGTTGGTGCCGGGCCGGGTGCCGCCGTAGTAGTCGCCGGTGGCGTTCTCGGTGGGCAGATAGACGTAGCCCAGCTCGTCGTCGCCGCTGATGAGCGACCAGGTGCCGCTGTTGCCCGAGTAGGTCCACGAGTCGTTCAGCCAGGTGTCGTTGCCGAATTCGCCCTTGCGCGGCACGACGTTGAACGTCCACAGCTGCTTGCCAGTGCGGACGTCGTAGCCGCGGATGTCGTCGGGCGGCATCTCTTTCGGCGCCTTCACGCGCTCGTTGAGGATGTCGGTGGCGGGCGACGGGACGCCGGCGATGATGATCACGTCCTTCACGACCATCGGGCCGCTGCTCCAGCGCCAGCCGGTGATGGGACGCTCGAACCCTTTCAGCAGATCCACCTGCCCGTGGTCGCCGAAGTCGGCGTAGCGCTTGCCGGTCTTGGCGTCGAGCGCCACGAGATTGCTCCCGACGTTGGTGATGATGCGCGCGTCGGTGCCGTCCTTCCAGTAGGCGAGGCCGCGTGTCGGCCCGCCGCGCGACGGCTGGCCGTCGGGGCGCGCGGGCAGCGCATCCATCCACACCGTCTTGCCGGTGGTCGGCTCGAGCGCCATCACCACGCCGACGGCCGTGCTCATGTAGAGCAGCCCGTTCACCACCAGCGGTGTGTGCTGATAGTTGGCCGGCGCCTGTGCGTCCGGATAGAGCCCGCGCAGCTCCTCGGGCAGGCCCGAGCGGCGCCACGCGATGGTGAGCGCTTTCACGTTGACGCGATCGATCTGATCGAGCGGCGAGTACTTGGTGCTGGCCTTGTCGCCGGCATAGGCGGGCCAGTCGGTGTTGGCACCGGCCGCGCGGCCCGCCAGGCCCCGCGTGACAACGCCAATCGCGACGAGGAGAATGGCGGCCGAGACGGCAAACGGGCGGGGTCTGAACACGGGCATGGGGTCCCTCCGGTAGGCGTGAAGTGTATCGCTGCGGACAGCCGTCGTGCGGCGTAGAATCTCGCGCATGCAGGCGCCACTACATCTAGGGCTTTCTCGACAGCCTCGGCCTCCGGCTCGCCGGCTTCCCTGGTTCGTCCATGTGGCCATCCTGGCCGTCATCATCGGCCTGCCGCTGGTGGCCAAAGGCCCGGCAGTTTTGGCGCCTGCGCCGCCAGTCGAGCTCACCAGCCAGCAGGATCACCAGCGCACGATGGGTCTGTTGGGCATCACGTCGCTCCGCCGCGGCCCCAGCGGCGATCCCAACGCGCCCGATGCCTCGAACGCCGACGAATCCAAGGCCACGCCGTACACGAGCCTGCCCGATCCGCTGACGTTCAAGGACGGGCGACCGGTGAAAACGCCGCGGGACTGGGCGCGGCGGCGCGCGGAGATCGTGGAGGACTTCGATCGCGAGGTCTACGGCCGCGCGCCCGCGACCCCTTCGGTGAAGTGGGAGGTCGCCGCATCGACGACCGAGACGGTGGGCGGCGTGCCGATGCTGACCAAGCAGCTCGTGGGGCACGTCGACAACACGTCATATCCGTTGGTCTCGGTGGACATCCAGCTCACGCTGGCCACGCCCGCGAAGGTGGCGGGGCCGGTACCCGTCATCATGGAGTTCGGGTTCGCGCCGCGCCCGCGCGCGGTCAACGCCCCGCCGCAGCCGGCGCCGCCGCCGGAGGGGACGTGGCAGGAGCAGATCGCGCGCAAGGGATGGGGGTATGCGGTGCTCGTACCCACCAGCGTGCAGGCCGACAACGGCGCCGGGCTCACGCGCGGCATCATCGGGCTGGTCAACAAAGGGCAGCCGCGCGATCTCGACGACTGGGGCGCACTGCGGGCCTGGGCGTGGGGCGCCAGCCGCGCCCTCGATTACTTCGCCACCGATCGCGCGGTGGATGCCAGGCGGGTGGCGATCGAAGGGCTGTCGCGCTACGGCAAGGCCGCGCTGGTGACGATGGCGTACGACCAGCGTTTCGCCGTGGGCTTCATCGCCTCGTCGGGCGCCGGTGGCGCCAAGATCCATCGGCGGCACTTCGGCGAGCAGGTGGAGAACGTCGCCGGGCAGGCCGAGTATCACTGGATGGCCGGCAACTATCTGAAGTACGCCGGCCCGCTCACGCCAAACGATCTCCCGGTGGATGCGCACGAGCTCGTCGCGCTCTGCGCGCCGCGCCCGGTGTTCATCAGCGCCGGCTCGCTCGAGGTCGAGGGGCGCTGGATCGATGCGAAAGGGATGTTCCTCGCCGGCGTCGGCGCCGGACCGGTGTACCGTCTGCTCGGCAAGCGCGATCTCGGCACGGCCGACTACCCGCCAATGGAGATCGGTCTCGTCAGCGGAGAGGTCGCGTTCCGCCAGCATCGCGGCGGTCACACCGCGGGCCCCAACTGGCCGACGTTCCTGAACTGGGCGGAGCGGTATTTCGGGGGAGGGTCGAAAGACCCTCAACCACGTACGTAGTCGCGGACTTCAGACCCGCCTCAGGACTCCAGGGCCGACAGCTCGTCGAAGATGGGCGACACCCGCAGGAAGGCTTCGACGACCGCCGGGTCGAAGTGGGTGCCCTTGCCTTGCAGGATGATCGCCACCGCTTCGTGTTGCGGTACCGGCGTCCCGTACAGCCTGCGCGTCCGCACCGCGTCGTAGACGTCCACCACCGCCATCAGCCGCCCGGGAATCGGGATCTCGCCGCCGTGCAGCCCCCGCGGGTAGCCGGTGCCGTCCCACTTTTCGTGGTGCGTATAGACGATGTCCTTCGCCACCGACAACGTGAGGTCGTCGTGGATGCCCGCCTCGCGCTCGGCTTTCAGGATCACGTCGCGGCCGTACTCGGGGTGCCGGCGCATTTCCGCGCGCTCGTCCGGTGTCAGCAGGCCGGGCTTGTTCAGGACGGCGTCCGGCACGCCCACCTTGCCGATGTCGTGCAGCGGCGCCAGGCTGGCCACCAGCTCGATGCGGTCCGGCGTGAGGTAGTCGCGGAACAGCGGATGCCGGGAGAGCTCCTGGGCCAGCACCCGGGCGTAGCGCTGCGTGCGTCGCGAGTGGCGGCCGGTCTCGGCGTCGCGGATGCCGGTGAGCGACAGCAGGGTCTGCACCATCAGCCGCTGGGAGCCTTCCTTTTCCAGGCCGGCCCGATCGGCGCGCCGGCGTTCGACCACGAGCCCGGCCACGGTCATGGCCGCGAGCGAGGCGCCGAGTCCGATCGTCGGGTAGAGCGGCGACACGAAGGACCCAGTCGACGACAGCAGTGCGGCGCAGCCGGCCCACAGCGCCGCCGCGGTGGCGATCACGGCGGCCGAGCCCCACGTGCCGCCGAGCCGCCGCACGACCAGTGTGGCGGCGACGCCGAGCAGCAGCACCAGCATCGTTTCGAACACCACCGCGTGTTGCGGGCGTCCGAAGAAGTCGCGCTGCAGCAGGTTGTCGGCCACCGTGGCCTGCACTTCGACGCCGACGAAGAGCGTGTCGAGCGGCGTGGCCACCACTTCGCGGGTGCCGAGCGCCGTCGTGCCCACCATCACCAGCGTGTCGGCGAACGCGCCGGCCGGCACCCGGTCTTGCATTACGTCGGCCGCCGACACGTATCGAAACGCCTGCTTCTTGCCGCGAAAGCGCACGAGCACATTGCTCTTGCCGTCGAGCGGCACCTCGCGCCCGTTGATGGCCAGGGTGTTGGCGTTGCCGTTCTCGACACGGAGGGCGACGTTCTTCGTGCCGGTCATCGCCGCCACGGTGGCGAGTGCCAGGCTCGGATAGGTGCCGTCGCCGAGCCGCACCAGCAGCGGCACCCGCCGCAGAATGCCGTCGGAGTCGGGCGCGGCGTTGAGGAACCCCTGGGCGGCCGCGGCCGCGGTGAGCTCGGGCAGGCTGCAGATGGCGCCGGTGGCGCGAAACACCGGATCGTCGCTGCCATCGGCTTGCGCGATCGACAGGCCGAGCGGCGGCGGCGCGCACCTGCCCGTGTCCGGCTCACCGTCGAAGCGCATCGCGTAGCCGAGCACGACCCGGCCTTCACGCAGCGTCTTTGCGAGCGCCGCGTCGGGCTGATCGTCCTCGCCGGTGCGGCGGTCGGACTCGGCGAAGATGACGTCCACGCCGATCGTCGGCGCCCCGAGCTCGCGAATCTTCGACAGCAACGTGGCGACAACGTCGCGCCGCCACGGCCACTGTCCGATGGCCGCGAGGCTTCGCTCGTCGACGTCCACGATCGCCACGTGGCCGCCCGGCGCGTGCGGGCGGATGGCGCGCGCCAGCCGGTCGTAGACGCCGTACTCGAAATGCGTGAAGGCAGCCGGGCGCGCGAGCGACAGCAGCGCGACGGCGATCGTCGGCAGGATCCCGCACAGCAGGACGAGCCGCCGCGGGGCCAGGGTCATCGAACCGTGATTTCGACGCGGCGGTTGCGCGGCTCGAACACGCCGTCGGCGGTGCGCACGAGCAGCGCGCCCTCGCCGTGGGAGCGCACCGCAATGGAGCTGGCGGGGAGGCCGGCGTCCACGAGGATCGTCCGCACCGCGTTGGCGCGGCGCAGCCCGAGCTCGACGTTGCTGGCCGGCGTGCCCGTGGTGTCGGTGTGACCGATCGCCACCACTTCCGGGTCCGGCCGCTGCTTGACCACCGAGAGCACTTCCTGCACCAGGCGCCGGCTCTCGTCGGTGAGCTCCTCGGAATCGAAGCGGAAGTAGAGGACGAAGTGCTGCGGCGACGGCGGCAGGCTGGCGAGCGCGTCGCCGAAGATGCGCTGCACGTCGCTCTGAGCGAGCGTCATCGCCTTCGGTGCCGCGCCGGAGGTGACCGTGACCGCGGCGCCGGCCTCGTTCAGCTCCACCGAACCCTTGTCGTTCGACACCATCGCGCGGCCCGCGGTCGTCTTGCCAGGGTCGGGGAGCAGTACGACCAGGTTCGACGATGCCGGCTGCGGCGTCTGCGCCTTCTTGGGGACGCAGCCGGCCGCGGCCAGCACCAGGACGACAAAGGGGAGAACGAGACGGCGCATACCAAATCAGTCGGAGGTGACTTCGATGCCCAGCGTCGTCCCTCGCACGCCGACGATTGCGGCAGGCGTCTCGAGCCGTACGGCGTCGGGCGCGAGCTTGGCAATCTGGCCCGAGACGTAGGCCGCGGTTCCGCGAATGAACTTGAGCACCAGGGCGAGCTGGCCCCGCCCCGGGTCGTAGACGAACGAATCGAGCCTGACTTCGCTGCCAGGGCCGATCGACACCTGCGTGTCGTCGCTGAGCGTGACTCCCACGCGGCCGTCCTTGCCGGTACGCAGGCTGTCGGATTGATACACGGCCACGCCGTTCTGGACGGGGACTGTACTGCCGCCGCGGACGATCACCGCGTCGCCCGAGACCACCTTGATCCGCCCTGCCGGAGACGGCTGCTGGGCAAATGCCGGCGCGGCGGCGGTGAAGCACGCGCAGGCGACGACCCAAAGCCGAAGAGTGCGACCCATAAGACCTCCCGAGCAGGGGAGCTCGTCCTTAGTCTTTTCGGCAGGTCGGGGCGGAAACCTTGAGCCGCTTCACACTGCGGCGCGTGTCCGCGCGTGGCGTCGCAGCTCTCGCAGCGTCTGCTAAGGCGGTACGTAGTTGCGGGTCTTTAGACCCGCCCCGAGCCGACCAGTCTTCTCGTACCCGCCGAGACGCCAACCAGGTGCGAGAAGAGCGGCGGCGTCCACGACAGGCCCGCGAGCGTGGCGCGAGCCAGCGCGGGGCGCCGCGCCAGCGCGAGCACGCCGCGCGTGAGCAGCCGGTAGTCACGCAGCAAGGCGTTGCGCTCCCGTTCGAATCTGGGCAGCCACGTGTCGGCATGCTCTTCACCCTTCGAGAGGATGAACTGCGCCAGGCGCTCCGACGTGACGAGCGCCTGCGCGATGCCGCCGCCGGTGATCGGATCGAGAAAGCCGGCGGCGTCGCCAAGCAGCACCACGCCAGGCGCGAACCCGCGCCGCGCGGTGGCGGCGAGCGGCGTGGCCAGCAGGTCGCTGATTGGCTCCGCCCCCTCGAGCAGTTCGCGCAGCTCCGGCGGCGACTGCCGCCATCGGTCGAACAGGGCTTCGAGCGGCGGCTGCAGCGCCTCGGCTTCGGCGAGCAGCGCCACGAGCACCTCGCCTTGCGGCAGCGGCGTCACGTAGAACTCGTGCGACGGGCCAAGGAAGATGTCGACCCACGGCGGCGCGGTGCGGCCGGCCAGCCGGTAGTGGCGCCGCGCGCCGACACGCGAACGCGGCGCCGGCACGTTGAGCCCGAGGCGATGGCGGAAGCGCGAATGCGCGCCGTCGGCGGCGACGACGAGCGGCGCGCGGACGACGCGGCCATCCACGTGGACGCCGGTGACGCGTCCATCCTCGACCAGCGGTCCGTCGACGGCCATGCTTTGGTGCGCGGTCACGCCCGGAGTGACGGCGGCGCGCTCGAACAGGCAGCGGTCGAGCACCAGACGCCGCTGCGCGCGTCCATGGTTGCCGTGTTCCGCGCTCACAGGGAAGGCACCGACAGCGATCCGCGATCCCACGTGATAACGGACGCCCTGGAAGATGGCGCCGCCCGCGCCGTCGGCAATGCCAAGACGGCGCAGGGCCGAGACGCCCGCCGGCATGATGCCTTCCCCACACGGCTTGTCGCGCGGGAAGGGCTGCGCATCGAACAGCGCCACCTCACGCCCGGCACGGCCGAGCGTGATCGCCAGCGACGCGCCCGCGATGCCCGCCCCGACGATCACGATGCTCATACAGGGCGGGTGGGGCGGGTCGGGCGGGTAAGCCGGGCAGGGAGGAAGAGCGGCTTGTGTCCCATGCGGGCCGCGTAGTTGGCGTTGGCCAGCAGCACGCGATCCTCGGCGGCGATGCGCGCGCGCAGCACGAACACATGCGCGAGGCTGCCGAGAGCGGCCGTGATCCACGCGGTGTGCACGAGCGGCAGCGCCAGCAGCTCCACGAAGACCGCCACGTAATTCGGGTGCCGCACCCAGCGGTACGGTCCGCTGTCCACGATGCCCTGACGCGTCGAATCGACAACGCCCACGTTCCAGTAGCGGCCGAGCGTCTGGATCACCCACCAGCGGGTCCAGGTGGCGGCGACGAGCAGCAGCAGCGCGGGGGCGGCGAGCGCCGGCACGAACGGCCGGTGCAGCGTCACCACTTCGAGCGCGGCGCCGGCCAGGATGGCCGCATGCAGCACGGCCATCCACTTGAAGTGCGGTTCTTCGATCGGAGTTGCCCCGGCCGCGACCAAGGCGCGCCGGTGGCGGAACGAGATGACGAGCTCGGCAAACCGCAGCAGCGCCACCGCTGCCACCACCGCCAGGTACGCCTGGACGGTGGGTGTCAGTCCCACTGGAGGAGCGCCGTCTCGGCGCTGAAGCCAGGCCCGAAAGCGGCCAGCACGCCGTAGGCGCCGGCCGGCACCTCGCGCGTGCGCAGCCATTGGTCCAGCACGAACAGCACCGACGCGCTCGACTGGTTGCCGCACTCCCGCAGCACGTGCCACGACGGCTGCGTGTCGGCTTCGGTCAAACCGATCTCCTCTTCGATCGCCTGCAGGAGCGCGCGCCCGCCCGGGTGCAGCACGAACGCCGAGACGTCGGCCGTCGTGAGGCCGCGCCGCGCCAGCGTCGTGCACAGGATCTGCTTGATGCGCGAGCGAATGAGCTGCGGCACTTCCTTCGACAGGATGATGTGGAAGCCGTCGCCCTGCAGATCGAAGCCCATCGCGTCGATGGTGTCGGGCAGCAAGTGGCTCGCCACTTCGAGGATTCTCGGGCCGCGACCGGGGCGCCCGGTGACGACGGCCGCCGCGGCACCGTCGCCGAAGAGGATCGTCGAGATCAGGTTGGCCTGTGACAGATCGCGCCGCTGAAAGGTCAGGCTCGGGAGCTCCACGGCCACCACCAGCGCGGTGCCGTTCGGATAGGCGCGGAGGTAATCTGCCGATCGGCCGAGCGCGGCCGCGCCGGCGGCGCATCCGAGTTCGGTAATCGGCAGGCGCCGGACATCGGCACGGAACCCCATCCGGTTGATGAGATGGGCGTCGAGCGACGGAATCATGAAGCCGGTGCACGACGTGGTAATGAGCAGATCGACGTCGGACGGCGCCAAGCCGGCCTTGTGGAGACACGCCTCGGCCACCTGCTGACCGAGCGCGATCGAGTGCTCCTGATACTCGCGCGTCAGGGTCGCGAGCGGACGCGGCTCGATGATGTAGTCCACCGGGTGAATGAAGAAACGGCGGCGGACCTGGGCGCCATCGACGATTGCCATCATGGCGTTGAGACGCCGTTCGTCGATGGCGAAGGTGCTTCCGAAATAGCGTTTGACGTCGTCCCTGGTGATCTCGTGCGGGGGGAGCGCCGTCGAGGTGGCGGCTATGCGAATGGGCTGCTCCATTGTGTGGAGCACATTGTATTGATAGGCGGGTCTAAAGACCCGCAACCACGTACGCGAGTCCGGCCCGCCACGACGCGCACGGGAGTGAAGCGTGCGCGCCGGACGGGCCGGTTGGTGGAGAGAGGTGCGCTTACGAACGCGCCGGCTTGAGCGTCAGGAACAGGCTGTGCCCCTCGCGGTGCAGCAGCACCAGCACCGGCTTGCCGCCGGTCTGCTCGATGGCTGTCTTCAGCTCGGCAACCGTCGTGGTCGTGTGGCCGTTGACCTTTTCGATCACGTCATTCGGCTGGACGCCGCTCTCGGCCGCGACGCCATCGGGATCCACGTCGGTGACGACGACGCCCTTGACCGAGCGCGGGAGCTCGTACTCACGCGCCAGTTCCGGGGTCAGCGGCGACACCTGCATGCCGTAGCGGCCAGGCGAGGTGGACGATCCATGCTCGTCCCGGCCTTCGCTCTCGTCGTTGCTCGCCTTGAGCTCTTCCAGCTTCGCGCTGATATCGCTGGTGCGGCCGTCACGCACGACCTTGAGAGCCACCGACGTGCCCGGCGCCGTGTTGGAGATGGCGTTGCGCAGCTCGTTGCCGTCCGTCACCCGCCGTCCCTGCACCTCGGTGATCACGTCACCCTGCCTGAGGCCGGCGCGCTCGGCCGGGCTGCCCGGTTCGACCTGGTTGACGAGCGCTCCGCGCACGTCGCTGAGGCCGAGGCTCGAGGCCAGGTCCGCGGTGATCTGCTGCACCGCGACGCCGAGCTTGGCACGGCGCACGTGGCCGCTCGAGATCAGCTGGCCCATCACGTTCTTCGCCATGTTCGACGGGATGGCGAAGCCCAGGCCGATGTTGCCGCCCGAAGGCGACATGATCTGCGACGGCACGCCGAGCAGCTCGCCCTGCAGGTTCACCAGCGCGCCGCCGGAGTTGCCGTGATTGATCGGCGCGTCGGTCTGCAGGAAGTCCTGGAAGCTGCCGTCGCCGTTGCCGGTGGTGCGCCCCTTGGCGCTGATGATGCCCGAGGTGACGGTTTGTCCGACCCCCAGCGGGTTGCCGATGGCCAGCACCACGTCGCCCACACGCGCCTTGTCGGAGTCGCCGAGCGGAAGCGCGTGCAGCCCGGTGGCCTGCACCTTCAGCACCGCGAGATCGCTCGGGGCGTCGTCGCCGACGACCGTCGCCGTCAGCACCCGGCGATCCGCGAGCTCGACCTCGACCTTGTCGGCCCCGTCGACCACATGATGGTTGGTCAGGATGTAGCCGTCGGCGTTGATGATGACGCCGGAGCCGAGGCCTTCCTGGCGTGGCACGCGCATGCGCCCGCCGGAGCCGCGCTCGTCGAATTCGCGGCCGAAGAATTCACGGAACCGGGGATCGGAAAACGGCGATGCGGCGGATGCGAGCTGTGCCTTCTTGCCGACACGAACGGTGACGACACTCGGGGTGACCTGATCGACGACACTGGCGTACGATGACACGCCGGC
>Ga0070670_100005360_pt1 | contig 10824 bp, 5 predicted proteins | sample KBSS63metaG_FD_64665 | JGI IMG/M metagenome (GOLD analysis project Ga0070670, IMG submission 64665) | Switchgrass rhizosphere microbial communities from Kellogg Biological Station, Michigan, USA - KBS S6-3 metaG | ecosystem: Host-associated > Plants > Roots > Rhizosphere > Soil ... | reverse complement strand
CTCTAAGCAACCTAACGGATGAACGATCTGCTGCACCCTTGCTCCAATCGTTTCCGATTGGCACAACTGATAAACACTTTCTAACTGGCTTGCGGTTAACATACAAGCGGGTGGGTGATTTCTGATCCGCGTGTGTCCGCGAAAATCCGCGGCCAAATCTGTTCACTATCCGCCGAAGCTTTTGCGGAAGAGGTATGACATCTTGATAAAGAAGGTGCGGCCGTTACGCCGGAAGCCAGGCTCCAGTTGTCCATTGAACGGACTGAAGCCATTGCGGTTCAGGTCGTCGTTGTAGCCAAGGTAGAGCGCCGTGCCCGGGTTCGGCGTCCAGCCAAGCAGGAACTGCCCGCGAATATTTGCAGTGAGGGTTTCATAATCCACCCGCGCGCGCGCGAAAACGAAGCGCGTAAACTGATACGTGGACTTCAGCACGTAGATGTTGTCGTCGAAGGCGACGCGGCCGGTGTCGAAGCGCGTCTGCCGGTTCTTCACGTAGCTGAGCGACATGTTCAATTCATTAGTCGGCTGTAGCCCGGCGCTGAGTTCCACGTCCCAAAAACTGCCGGGACCGGGATCGAGAGCAGCGTTTGGATTTACCAAGCCAATCGGGCTGACGCGCGGATAGTTTGGGCCATTGCCGAAATCGAGATCGAACGCGCCATGCGTGTGCAAAATAAACACGTTGTAATTGAGCAGTTTATTTGGCCGGCCGCCCGCGAAGAAGTAGGGACTTCCCTGACCGGTTGATCTTTCCGGATCAGCGCCGAAGAAAGCGCCGGATTGAGTAGCGGTGCGGGCGACGTTGAACTCAGCTTCAAACAGACGCTCATAACCGCCGACAAACCCGAAGCCGAAATAGGTCGAGCGCTGCAACGACAACTGGAGCTGGACCTCATCCTCCGCGAGTTGCGTGTGCCCCTGCCAATCAAAATTCGTGCGGATGGAATTGAAGACGCGCCAACTGACTAGCTTCGCTTTCGGTTTCGGTTCGGAGTTGTAACTGATGAACAGGTCCTGAAAATTCGTGTTGCGCCGCCGGGTGAAACCAACGTCGGCGCGGTAGTCTCGCGTGCGTCCCTGGCCCTGGAGCTGGTAGGTCCAATGACGATCGGATTTATTCAGGTTGTAGTAGTAACCAAAGCCGTTGCCGGTGCGATAGACGTTACGCGTGGTGGCGCCCGCGCCGTTGAAGCACGGATCGGTCGCAGCCGGCTGGTAGCTATTAATTGCCGGCTCGAGGAAGCAGCGCCGCGAAGTTGTTCCTATCAACTGAAAATTAAGAACTGTTTTCGGGTCCAGTTTAAAGCGGCCATCGAGGCTCAATAATTTGTTGTGCTTCTCGATGAAGTCGTAACTGGTGGCGAGCATGCCGATGTTTGATTCTTTGCCCACATCGTGCTTCAAACGCAGCACTGCGATGTAAGCATTCTTGTCCAGGAACCGATCGATTGCAGGGCGAATATCCGGGTCGTTCCGCTCTTCCTCGCTGAAATTGCCGGGTGCATTGTCGCTGGCCAGTATCACGCCGAACGTGTTGCGTCCGCGCTTGCCGGTAAGTTTCAAAGCGACATCGGGATCGACAATCGCGCGCGTGTGCACCGGCTGGAGCGACGTCTGAAAAATATCGACGCCTTCGAGAAAGAAAGGCCGCTTTTCTTCGAAGAAGATTGGAAAACGCTGGTTTGCAGTCACGACAGTTTGATCGGCTTCGACCTGGGCGAAGTCGGGATTGATCGCCATGTCGAGCGTGACCGTCGGCGTCAGTCCATATTTCAGTGTCAGGCCCGGGTCAAACTTGATCGGCTTGTTAAGCATGCGCCCCGGATCGATCAAATTCGGATTGCCGGCCAGGGCGATGGCCGAAAGCGCGTTCACACGTTTGCCGGTTTCCGACAAAGTGAGACTGGGAATTACTTCGAGCGTGCGCTCGGTCGATATTCCTATCAGGCCGGTTAAGTGCGCCTCTTTGGTAAGTGTTCCGGGCACGTCGCGATTCATGGGTACCCACGAATCTATCTCGTCGTTGAAGCGATCGATGTTTCGCCAGACGTGGAAACCCCACAACTTGTCCTTCCCGGCTTCGTAACGCAGCGACTTGAAAGGAATCGCAACTTCGAGCGTCCAGCCGTCCGCGGTCAATTCGCCTTTCGATTCATGCACGATGTCCACGCTAAAATCGTTGTTGCCGCCTTCAGTCATGATGCCATCCTGCTGCACCCCGAGCGGATTCCAACCAAGGACGTAAGCTTTGCGCTGATCGTTGAAGGTGTCGAGAAAAATTCTAATGTTGTCTTCGCCGAAAACATTGTCGCGAGCGGCGACACTCGCCCTCACCTTGCTGGGGTCGTCGAAGGCGTGCACGCCGATGTAAAGAAATCTCGAATCGTAAGCGAGAAACACTTCGGTCGGGGCTGAGGGTTTGGTGTTGTCGCCCGGACTGATTTGATAGAAGTCTCTGAGAACGACGGCTTGCTTCCACTCGTCGTCACCCAGTTTCCCATCGATGACGGGCGGCTTGTCGAGACGTGGAATTTCAAGCGGTTTGGCTTTTTCCGGGGGCACAGTTACGCGATGCGGCGCGGGAGGAGCCGGAGAGGAGGCGGCAGGCGTGGTATTTGACTGCGACAAACTCGTCGACGCGAAACTGAGCAGTGTGAGGACAATGGGCACTAACTTCTTCATGATTGGATTGGATTGAATCAACCAAGCGCCAAGGGCGCGAAATGTAAAAGCCTGGGGCAACGCCCCAGGTGATGCAATGGGTTCAGGCTTGAGCGCTGAAAGCGCGAAATTGGTCTCGGGCATTTTTATGCCGCGCTTTCAGCGCTTTGTGCTTAAGACCTGATCCGTCCTGGGGCGTTGCCCCAGGCTTTTACATCTCGCGCCTTTGGCGCTGTTTTCATTTTCTTTAGAAGCTCTTCCGAAACAGGTAAGACATCTTGATAAAAAACGTGCGCCCGTTGCGGCGGAAGCCGGGTTCGAGTTGTCCCGAAAAAGGATTGAACCCGCGGCGATTCAAATCATCGTTGTAACCAACATAAAGCGCCGTTCCCGGATTCGGCGTGTAACCCAGCAAGAACTGCCCTTTGTAGTTTGAAGCAATAGAATCAAAATCAATTCGCCCGCGCGCGAACAAAAAGCGGCTGAACTGGTACGTCGATCGCAGCGAAACAATGTTCTCATCGAAGGCCACGCGGCCCGTGTCGTAGCGCGTCAACTTCTCCTTGGTGAAATTGAGCGTGGCACTCAGCGCCGTAGTCGGCTGGTAAGTCACGCTGCCGTCGAAATGTAAGAAGTCGCCCGGCCCCGGATCCTGCGGCGCCTTGCAAGCAGACGGCAAGACTTTGGCTGGCGCGCCGGCGGGAGCCGCATCGCAAACACCCGGATTCGCCGCGATGAAGCTCGCCCTCGCAAGGGCCGTCGGACTCACGCGCGGAAACTTTGGACCAGCGCCAAAATCGAAATCAAAATCGCCCCAACGACGGTTGACGAAAAAGTTGAAGTTAACTTTCTTGTTTGGCGCCGAGCCGGCGAAAAGGTAGAGCCCACGATTGGATGACGAACGCTCGTCATCGTTGCCTGCGAAGGTGCAGGTCTTTTGCACTACGCAATCGGCGCCCGGCTGACGCTTCGAGCCAAACTCGCTTTCAAACACGCGCTCGTAACCCTTGTCAACGCCGGCCCCGACAAAAGTTTCTTTTTTGAAGGTGAACTGGATTTGCGTTTCGTCGTTCGCGTTTTGTGATCGCCCCTGCCAATCAAAGTTTGCAGACAGGTCCGTGTAGAAACGCCAGGAGATCAGCAGCGCCTTGGGCTTCGGCTCGGAATTATAGCGAATGAACCAGTTGGGATTGTTGGTGTTGTTGCGCCGGTTGAAGCCGACGTCGGCGCGATAGTAACGCGTGCGTCCGACCATGGAAAATTCGTGACCGAAATGCCGCCCGCTATTGTTGTAATCGATTGCGTAGATGAATCCGTTCTCGTTGCGGTCGAGTGTCTTTCCCTGTTCCGGAAAGAAAAACTGGCGACGCGAACGCGTACCGAGTGCCTGCCAACTGAAGGTCGTAACCTTGTCGAGACGAAAGCGACCGTCGAACCCGCCCAACACATTATTTGTGTCTACGAATTTTCGGTAGGTTCCGAGAAAGCCGATGAACGAGTCTGACTTGCCGACGTCGCGCTTCAAACGCAGGATGCCGACCGATGCATTCTTGTCGAGAAACCTGCGGTTCGCAGTGGGGCGTTCCTCTTCACTGAAATTTCCCGGACCGTTGTCGGAAGCAAGCAACAACCCGAAAGTGTTGCGACCGACTTTGCCGGTCAACTTCGTCGCGTAGTCGGGATCGATAATCGCGCGCGTGTGGACCGCCTGGATCTGGGTCCGAAAGATATCGATGCCCTCGAGGAAAAACGGCCGCTTCTCTTCGAAGAAAATTGGGAAGCGTTGGTTCGCGGTGACGACTAACTGATCTGACTCGACTTGTGCGAAGTCAGGATTGACGGCGAAGTCGAGCGTTACTTGGGGTGTCAGGCTGTATTTTCCAGTCAAGCCTAAATCAAACTTGATGGGTTCGTTGACAAACCTCCCGCCATTCGCGATTTGCGCAGCGGTTACCGGAGCTTTGCGCTTGCCCGTTTCGGAGAGCGTCAAACTGGGAATCAGTTCGAGCGTGCGTTCCGTAGAAATACCTTCCAGCCCCGTGATGTGCCCCGCCTGACTCAAGAGCCCGGATTGGTCCTTCGAGATCGGCATCCACGAATCCTGTTCGCCGTTAACGTGTTTGATCTGGCGTAGGATGTGCAACCCCCACAACTTGTCTTTGCCGGCTTCATACCGAAGCGACTTGAAAGGAATCGCCACCTCGACGGTGTAGCCGTCCGAAGTTACTTCGCCCTTCGATTCCATCACGATGTCGACGCTGAAGTCGTCATTGGCGCCTTCGGTCAAAAAGCCGTCCTGCTGAACGCCGAGCGGATTGAAAAAGAGTTCGTAAGCGCGACGCTTGTCGTTGAAGGTATCGAGGATCAGCCCGATCGAGTCGTCGTCGAAGATCGAATCGCGCTTCGCCACCGAAGCTCGAACCTTCGTCGGATCGTCGTAAGCGTGAAAAGCGAAATAGATGAAACGCGCATCGTATCCCGCCATCATCTCAGTCCTGGCCGAGGCTGCGGCCGTGTCGCTGGGCCGCCACTGGGTGAAGTCTTTGAAGAGCGGCGCCGACTTCCAAACTTCGTCGTCAAGCTTGCCGTCGATCACCGGCGGCTTCGCAAACATGACCAGCTTTACCGGCTTCTGTTTTTCCGGCGGCAAGGCGCTCGGCGATTTGGGCGCTTTGAGATTTGAGGGAACAGAGCTGGCGGAACCAGAAGAGGTGGAACTGCCAGGCGTGGAGCTGGCGGATGGAACTGGAGTGCTGTCGGCTGTAGCCGACGCCGAACTCGCTTGAGCACAGACCGCGCTAAAAGGCGCGAATAAGCAGACTGTGGTGAAGACAAAAAGCAGGCGTATCATTTCGGTGTCGGATTCCCTGTCGTCTATTTTGGGATCTACTTACGCTGATAAGGACGTAAAAACGACAGCGGGTGTTAACGGTTTATTGAAATTGGGTGCAGTCAACTTAAGAGTGCATCAAGTAATTCGTTTTCGCTCCAGTTGGAGCGAGATGTCTATAGCACCAAGCGCTCACCCAAAGATCTCGCTCCGTTAGGAGCGAAACTTGTCAGCGAAGGTTGGGCCAAGGCTTACGCTCCTTCGGAGCTTCTGATAAGAGAAGGGCCATCACCCTATAAACATCTCGCCCCGCTGGGGCGAAGGTCGCTAACGAACTTCTCTCGAATGTTGTAGTCTGATTATGCGATCGACACACTTGCGCACAGAGCTCAACTCGGCAAAGCATTTAACGCCGCTGCTCTGGCACAAGTTGCAGTAAATTTCTGCTCCATGTTTTCGTAGAATTCCGGTTTTTCGGAGTCACCGATTGAACACGTCTAACTCTGATACAGCGCTGCGCGACAGCGTCTTCATGCGGGCCTGCCGCCGCGAGCCGGTTCCTTACACACCAATTTGGTTGATGCGCCAGGCCGGCCGCTACATGCGCGAGTATCGTGAAGTGCGCGAGCGGCTGAGTTTTCTGGAGTTGTGCAAAAACCCTGCGCTGGCCGCTGAGGTCACGGTCACCGCGGCTGAACGCCTCGGCGTGGATGCCGCAATAATTTTTGCGGACATTCTTTTGATCACTGAGCCGCTCGGCCTTGAGCTTGAATTTGCCAAAGGCGAAGGGCCGGTAATTCACAACCCGGTGCGTACAGCGAAAGACGTCGATCTGTTGCGGGAGCTTGAAGAAGTTGAGTCGCTACAGTTTGTCTTCGACGCGATTCGTGAAACTCGCCTCGCTCTTCCCAAGGGTCTCCCGCTGATCGGATTCGCCGGCGCTCCGTTTACGCTCGCGTCCTATATCGTTGAAGGCGGCGCCTCCCGGAATTACATACACACCAAGACGCTGATGTACAACGACAGCGGCACGTGGCATGCCATGATGTCGCTGATTGCTCGGGGCCTGGTGTTGTATCTCAACGCGCAAATCGCGGCGGGCGCGCAGGCCGTTCAATTATTCGACTCGTGGGTGGGCGCGCTCGGGCCCGATGATTACCGGCAATTTGTGTTGCCACACACGCGCAGTGTGATTCGCGGAGTTAAGGAAGGAACGCCGGTCCTTCATTTTGGCACAGGCACCGCCGCGCTGTTGGAGCTGATGCGCGAGGCCGGCGGCGATGTGATCGGGCTCGATTGGCGCGTACGTTTAGACGAAGCCTGGGAACGCATTGGTCATGACGTTGGCGTGATGGGCAATCTCGATCCGGTGGCGCTGTTTGCGAATCAGGATTATCTGCGAGCACAAGCGGCGTTGATTCTGAAACAAGCAAGCGGACGCGCGGGACATATATTCAACCTGGGCCACGGTATCCTGCCGGAGACGCCGGTCGAGAATGTGATCGCGCTGGTTGATGCGGTGCATGAGCTGAGTCAGAGGCCTGAAGCTTAAGTTTTCTCTGTGCGGCCTCTGTGATCGCACAGAGAAATTGATCGAACATAGCATGGACAATCCCACTCACTTTGATGCGCTGCTAGTAGTCTCCTTCGGTGGGCCTGAAGGCATGGACGACGTGATGCCGTTTCTCGAAAACGTGCTGCGCGGTCGCAACGTGCCGCGCGAGCGCATGCTGGCTGTGGCCAAACATTACGAACTATTCGACGGCGTCAGCCCGATCAATGAACAGAACCGCAAACTGATTGCTACCCTCGAGCTGGAACTCCAGGCTAACGGCCCGCACCTCCCGATCTATTTTGGTAATCGAAACTGGCATCCGCTGCTGGCGGACACGCTCGAACAAATGCGTGCGGACGGAGTAACGAATGCCCTGGCGTTCGTCACCTCGGCTTACAGTTCCTACTCCAGTTGCCGCCAGTATCTCGAAGACATCGAGCGAGCGCGCGAGCGCGTGGGAGCCGGCGCGCCGCGCGTGGAGAAGTTGCGGCCTTTTTTCAATCATCCAGGGTTTATCGAAGCGAACGTGGAGAATGTCCAGGCGGCGCTCGATCAGATTGGCGCCGCATGTCGCGGCGAGACGCGCGTTTTGTTTACGGCGCACAGCATTCCCGAGTCAATGGCAAACAACTGCGACTACGTTTTCCAGCTGGAAGAGGCGAGCCGGCTGGTGGCTGGCGCCGTCGGCTTGAAACACTGGCGGCTCGTGTTCCAAAGTCGCAGTGGTTCGCCAACACAGCCCTGGCTTGGTCCAGACGTTTGCGAAAGTCTGCGGGAACTTTACGAGTCAGGTACACGAGACGTGGTGATCGCGCCGATTGGTTTTGTCTCCGATCATATGGAGATTGTTTACGATCTCGACACGGAAGCGTTGGCGCTTTGTCGGGAGTTAGGACTAAACATGGTGCGCGCCGCGACTGCGGGAACGCACCCGAAATTTGTGGCAATGATTCGCGAGTTGATCCTCGAACGGACCGAACCCGGCACGCCGCGCCGCTCGCTAGGCAATCTTGGGCCATGCGCGGACACGTGTGCCCCCGGCTGCTGCTCGATGAAGTAGGGGCGGACCTGTGTGTCCGCCCTCTTCAGCAAGTAAGGGGCGGACACATCGGTCCGCCCCTACAATAAGACGAACGCGAGTTTTCAAAATGAAGCGCGTTGTAATCATTGGCGGCGGCATCACCGGACTAGCCGCCGCACACCGGCTTCTCGAACTCCACGGCGGTTCGATCGATCTCACTTTGCTCGAAAGCGGTAACCGCCTCGGGGGCATTGTACAAACCGAGGAACGCGACGGTTTTCTCCTCGAGCGCGGGCCGGACTCGTTCATCTCCGAAAAACCCGCGGCCCTTAATCTGGTTCAACGTCTCGATCTCTCCTCCCGCCTGATCGAAACCAACGATCAGCATCGACGCAGTTTCGTTGTTAGACGAGGACGGCTCCGGCCGGTGCCTGAAGGCTTTCACCTGTTGGCCCCTGCTCGCGTTTGGCCATTTCTCAAAAGCGACATTTTTAGTTGGCCGGGCAAAGCGAGAATGGCGCTAGAGGTTTTGCTTCCCCGTCGCGCACTAAACGGCCGCGCCGAAAGCACGGACGATGAAAGCTTGGCAGACTTCGTGCGCCGGCGGTTTGGCCGTGAGGCCCTGGAGCGAATGGCGCAACCGATGGTTGGCGGCATCTACACTGCCGATCCGGAAAAGCTGAGCCTGCGCGCCACGATGCCGCGGTTTCTCGACATGGAACGCGATTCTCGCAGCATCATCCGCGCGCTCATACGCGGCAGTGGCCCAACCGTCAGGGAGGGCATTGGCAGAAGCCCGACCGTCAGGGAGGGCATTGGCAGAAGCCCAACCGTCAGGGAGGGCATTGGCAGAAGCCCAACCGTCAGGGAGGGCTCAGACACGAGCGGCGCGCGTTATAGCCTCTTCCTCTCCTTCGATCGCGGCATGCAGGTCCTGACCGACGCACTTGCAGCGCAAGTCTCGAAGCGAGCTGTTATCCAACTAGATACGACCGTTGATTCTCTTGCCCGCGTGCCGGAGGAACAGAGTGCGAGTTGGCAGGTAAAGACTTCAAGCAACGAAACCCTGATCGCGGACGCTGTTTGTCTGGCGTTGCCTGCGCATGCCAGTGCGGGTTTATTGCGCGTGGTTGATGCGAACCTGGCGGCGGAGCTCGACGGAATATCTTATGCCTCAAGTGCAACGATCAATCTCGCCTACAAGCGCGAAGACATTCCTCATGCGCTCGATGGCTTTGGCTTCGTGGTGCCCTTCATCGAGCGACGGTCGATTATCGCGTGCAGTTTTAGCAGCGTGAAGTTTGCCCGTCGCGCGCCTGAGGGCGGGGTTCTGCTGCGTGCGTTTGCGGGCGGAGCGTTGCAACCGGAGATGCATGAGTTGAGCGACGGGGAAATGTTGGCTCGTGTTCGCGGAGACTTGCGCGACTTGTTGGGGATTCACGCGCCGCCGCTGTTTGCCGAAGTTTCGAAGTGGGCGCGTTCAATGCCGCAATATCACCTGGGACACCTGGAAAGAGTTCAACGAATCGAGCGGTGCGCTGCAGCTTTGCCGGGATTGGTCCTGGCGGGCAATGCTTATCGCGGACTTGGCATCCCCGATTGCATCCGGAGCGGTGAAGCTGCGGCTGATCAGATTCAAGCTGAACCTTGATCATTAAGATAGGGAGCCTCGAGGAATCAAAGTCAAAAGTCCAAATCAAGCAGTTCAGAGTTCAAGCTTCAGCTTGTCTTCCGTTCCAGACCACAACCTAAAGGTTGAACTCTGAACTGCTTGAGTGGACTTGAACTTGACCCGAGACCCCTGTCTTGAATCAACACTTCCAACCACACTTAAGCGCAACTCAGTCTCTGTTCACATCCGTGATTGATTTCAAGTTGAATTAAGGCCGGTCGCTAATGCTCACGGTTCTGATGAAGCGACTCCACCCACGCGGCATTCGTTTCCAACAACGGACGAAACGCTTCGCGCGGCACAGTCGTTTCGATGTGCATGTTGTCATCGGTGTTGATAATCGAACCCGCTACTGCCGGCCCCAGCTGCGTCTCATCGCAAACGTACCAGGCGTTCACGTCGGCTTCACCCTTGATATTTACGCGCGCGAGTTCCGCGGCGATTCTCGGATTGGAAATTCGCTCTTTGATCAGGTCGCGCGTGAGCGGAGTCTTGCTGCCAACCAGCAGCAGGTCCTTCCCTTTCCAGGCGCCTTCAACGCGAAACACCAGCACATGGGGAAAGGTTTCATGAAAGGTGGCCAACACCGAGCGCAGGCTGTCCGTCGACAGCTGATAGATTTGCAGCCACTGCACAAAAATGCCGTCGTCCTTCAAGCGGTCGCGGCCAAGCTGGAAGAATTCGCGTGTGAAGAGGTTTGCAACGCCCGGCACCCACGGATGACTCGGCTCACTGACAATTATGTCGTAACGGTTAGGCGTGACACGCAGGTAGGTGCGCGCGTCGTCGATGATCAATTGCAGACGAAGATCGCTGAGCGGATGGTTGTTGACGTGCTCGAAAAAGTGCGAGCCTTTTACTGTCGCCGGTTCCAGCTCCAGACACTCAACTGACTCGATTGGCGATTGCAGGATCGAGCCGGCTGTAACCCCGGTGGCATAACCAACTACCAACGCCTTACTCAAACGCGGAGCCAACAGCAGTGGGAGTTGGCCCAGCATGACCTGGGTCGGCATGTCTGCAAGGTCAGACGCATTGGTCCGGCCGTTGATGGCCATCGACGTGATGTTCCAATCTTTACGAAC
>Ga0070670_100005358_pt1 | contig 10824 bp, 11 predicted proteins | sample KBSS63metaG_FD_64665 | JGI IMG/M metagenome (GOLD analysis project Ga0070670, IMG submission 64665) | Switchgrass rhizosphere microbial communities from Kellogg Biological Station, Michigan, USA - KBS S6-3 metaG | ecosystem: Host-associated > Plants > Roots > Rhizosphere > Soil ... | reverse complement strand
CTTTCACATCGATCTCAACGATCAGAAGCCCGGGCGCTTCGATCAGGACCTGCGCTTCGGCTCCGAGTCGATCAAGCCGCTGTTCTTCCTGGTCAAGCTGCTCGAGGAGCGGGGCTACGAGGGGCCGCGGCACTTCGACGCGCACGCCTATCGCACCGAGGACGAAGAGGGCGTGTGGGATTTCGCACGCGGCTGCATGCGCACTTATCTGATCCTGAAGGAGAAGGGGCAGGCCTTTGCCGCACACGCCGGCATCCAGTCGCTGCTCGCCGAGATCAAGGGGGCCGGCGGCGAGCTCCCCGCCTACTCCGGCGCGGCGGCCACCGCCATCAGCGCCGAAACGTTCGATCGTCACGCGCTCGCGTCGCGACGCCTCCCCTACGAACGCCTCGACCAGCTGGTGATTGATCTGCTCCTCGGGGCCGCCTGATGGCGCCCGACGGCGCCCTCTATCTGGGCCTCGACTCCAGCACGCAGAGCCTGAGCGCGGTCGTGCTCGAGGCCGTTGGCGGCCGGCACCGCGTCGTCTGCGAGCTGTCGCTCCCCTTCGACGAGACGCTGCGCCACTACGGCACGCGACACGGCGTGTTGCCGAATGCCGATCCGGCCGTGGCGCAGTCGTCGCCGGTGATGTGGGTCGAGGCGCTCGACCTGCTCTTCGCGCGCCTGGCCGAACAACGGCTGGCGCTCAATCGCCTGGCGGCCATCGCGGGCTCGGCGCAGCAGCATGGCAGTGTCTATCTCAACGACGCCGCGGCCATCGGGCTCGGCGCGTTGCATCCGGGGCGGGCGCTGGCGCCGCAAGTCGTGCCGCTCCTCTCGCGCCCGATCGCGCCGATCTGGATGGACTCGAGCACCGGGGCCGAATGCCGCGAGATCGAGGCCGCAGTGGGCGGGGCCGACCTGCTGGCGCAGCACACCGGGTCGCGCGCCTTCGAGCGGTTCACCGGTCCGCAGATCCGCCGGTTCGCGCGGCGCGAGCCCGCGGCGTACGCGGCCACCGATCGCATTCATCTCGTGAGCTCCTTCCTCGCCTCGATGCTCATCGGCGGCCACGCGCCGGTCGATCCGGGCGACGGGTCCGGCATGAATCTGCTGGATCTCGCGACGCTCGAATGGTGGACGCCGGCGGTGGACGCCACCGCGCCCGATCTCCGCGCCAGGCTCCCGGCGCTGGCGCCGTCCGCGGCCATCGCCGGCCGCCTCTCGCCCTACTGGCAGACGCGGTACCGGCTGCCGAAGGCCAAAGTGGCGGTGTGGTCGGGCGACAACCCGTGCAGCCTGATCGGGTTGGGGCTGTTCCGCGAAGGCCAGCTGGGCGTCTCGCTCGGCACGAGCGACACCGTCTTCGGCCCGATGCGCACGCCGCGCGTGGACGCCGGCGGGAAGGGACACGTGTTCGGGGCCCCGACCGGCGAGTTCATGGGCATCACCGTCTTCAGCAACGGATCGCTGGCGCGCGAGCGCGTCCGCGATCACTACGGACTGACGTGGGAAGGCTTCTCGCGTGCGCTCGACGCCACGCCGCCGGGCAACGGCGGCGCGCTGATGCTCCCGTGGTTCGTACCGGAGATCACGCCGGTGGTCGCGGTGCCGGGCATACGCCGTCAGCAGCTCGACGAAGGCGATGCCGTCGCCAACGTGCGCGCCGTGGTCGAAGCGCAGATGACGGCGCTCGTACGGCACTCACGCTGGATGGGCGTGACGGTGGATGTCATCCACGTCACCGGAGGCGCCGCGGCCAACCGGCAGATCCTGCAGGTGCTCGCCGATGTATTCGGCGCCCAGGTCCGCCGCCTCCACGTGGGCAACGCGGCGGCGCTCGGCGCCGCGCTTCGGGCGCTCCACGCCGATCGACTCGACGAGCGTGATTCACTCACCTGGGATGCCGTGGTCACCGGTCTCGAGCAGCCGTCGCCAGACCGCATCGAGCCGATTCGCCAGCATCACGACGTGTACGTCGCGCAACGCGAACGCTACGCCGAGTTCGAGCAGCGGGCGCTCCGCTGAGCCACCCACGGGCCCTCGATGTATCCTCTTCGCGCGGGGAGGAACAGAGAGGGCTGGTGAAGGCACTGTTACTTGGCGCACTCCTGGCCGTGGTTTCGAGCACGGCGGCGGCGGCGCAAGACGCCGCGGCGGTCGTCGCCGAGGTGACGCGCGCCATGGGCGTGACCGGCCTGAAGGCGATCACGTTCGGCGGCAGCGCCGCCTTCGGCAACTTCGGCCAGAGCCGCACGATCTCCTTTGGCCTCGCATCGACGTCGATCCCGAACTACATCCGCACCATCGACTTCGAACGTCCGGCGTCGCTGGCCGCCGGCGACACCCGGCCGCCGCAGGTGCGCGGCGCTCCGCCGCCGCAACCAGGCACCTATCTGCAGCAGATCACGCCCGCCGACACCGCGTGGGCGCAGCAGCTGCAGATCTGGACCACGCCGTGGGGCTTCCTGCTCGGCGCAGCCTCGCACCGGCCGACCCTGCAGCCCAGGACGGTCGAGGGTATCCACTATCGCATCGTGTCGTGGACGCCCGACCAGAAGGCACCGTCGGGCGCCGCCTACCGGCTCGAGGGGTTCCTCGATGACGCGAACGTGCTGGTGAAGGTGGACACCTGGGTCGAACATCCGATCATGGGGGACCTGCTCGTCGAAACCCGGTTCTCCGACTACCAGGACGCCGGCGGGCTGAAGGTGCCGTCGCAGATCCGCCAGCGTCAGGGTGGGATGGAAACCTTCGTCGTCATGATCAACAGCGTGCGCATCAACCCCGACAACCTCGAGGAGCTGATGACGCCGCCGCCGTCGGCCGGGCGCGGCGGCCCGCGCGCCGGCGGACCAGGCGCGGTCGCGCCGGCGCCGGCCGTGGCGTCCGAGAAGCTGGCCGAGGGGGTCTACCGCATCACCGGCGGGTACGTGTCGCTGGCCGTCGAGTTCAAGGACTACGTGGTGGTGCTCGAAGCCGGCCAGAACGAAGCGCGCGGGCTGGCGATTCTGAACGAGACGCGGCGGCTGTTTCCGCAGAAGCGGATCAAGTACGTCGTGAACACCCATGCGCACTTCGACCACGCGGGAGGCCTGCCGCCGTTCGTGGCCGAAGGCATCACCATCATCGCCGACGACAACAACAAGTACTTCCTGCTGCCGGCGCTGGGCTCGCCCCGAACGCTGGTCGGCGACGCGCTGGCGAAATCGCGGAAGCAGCCGGTCATCGAAGGCGTCGAGAAGAAGCTCGTGCTCCGCGACGCCATGCGGACCCTCGAACTGCACCACGTGGAACAGCTCGAACACAGCGACGGCATGCTGATCGCCTTTCTACCGAAGGAACGCATTCTCTTCACCGCCGACTTCCCGGTGCCGGTGCCGGGCCAGCCGCTCAACCCGTCCACGGCCACGCTGATCGAGAACGTCAACCGGCTTGGGCTCGACTTCGATCGGTACGTGACCGTGCACGCCCCCACGCCCGACCGCCCGCTGACCCGCGCCGATCTGATGGGGGCCGTACGAAACGACGGAGCGCAGCGTTGATGGCTGTATGACGACACCACCCGACGGCGGCGAGCTGCAGTTCGAGTCGGTCGTACCGCGCGCCGAGAGTGCGGCCGCCACTACCTGCGCCGTCTGCCACGCCCCGCTCTCGATCGAGTACTACGACGTCAACAGTCAGCAGATCTGCAGGGCGTGCTCCGAAAAACTGGCCTACCACACGGCGACGCCGCGCGAGTGGGGCACGCTCGTCCGGGCCGGTGTTGCCGGGCTGATCGCCGCGATGCTAGGCGCGGTGCTCTACTTTGCCGTCATCGCCATCTCCGGATTCGAAGTGGGGCTGGTGTCGATCGCCATCGGCTACATGGTGGGCTACGGCGTGCGTCTCGGGACCCGCGGCCGCGGCGGGCGGCGGTTCCAGGTGCTCGCGCTGGTCCTCACCTACTGGGCGATGGGGCTGGCCTACTCGACGCTGGCGATCAAATCGCTGATCGACGACCGGACCAAGGGCGCGTCGGCCTCGGTTTCAGATCCGCAGCAGAGCGGGGCCGGCACGGCGCAGCCATCGGCGCTTGCGCCCGCCCCCGCTGTCACGAGCGACGAGCGGCCGGCAACCGGCGGCCAGTTGCTGTTGCGGCTGCTGCAGCTCCTGGGCTTCACTTTCGTGATGCCGATCCTCGCCGTCGCCGGCTCGATGCCCGGAGGGGTGATCAGCGGTGCGATCATCGTGTTCGGCATGATGCAGGCGTGGAGGATGACGGCCGCCCCGGTCATCACGGTCACCGGTCCGTATCGCATCGGCGCAGCGGCCGCCGGCTGATACGTGCCGCTGTTCGATCCCGCCGATCCTCTCATCCGCCGCCGCTGCGAGCGGTGCGGCACCGAGCTGGCGCCGCGCGCGCTCGCCTGCCCGTCGTGCGCCGCGCTCGTGCACCGGACGCGCCTGCGGGAGCTGGCGGATCTGGCGACGGCGGCGTTCGCGGCGGGCGACCGTGCGGCGGCCCGCGATCACTGGCAGAACGCGCTCGCCCTGGTTCCCCCGACATCCGAGCAACACCGCTTGATTGGCGAGCGCATTCAGGGACTGCGTGACGAGGGGCCAGTTGACGTGGCCGTCACGCCGCCACCATCCCGCTCCGGCTCGTGGTGGAAGCAGGCCCTCGGCGGGACGGTCACCGTGGGCGCGCTCCTCATCGGCAAGCTGAAGTTCCTGCTGCTCGGCCTCACCAAGGCGAGCACCTTCATCTCGATGTTCGGGTTCATGGCGGTCTATTGGGGGCTGTACGGCTGGCCACTGGCGCTCGGCCTGGTCGTCTCGATCTACATCCACGAGATGGGGCACGTGGCCATGCTGCGGCGGCTCGGCATCGCCGCGGGCGCGCCGCTCTTCATTCCAGGCGTCGGCGCCTTGGTGATGCTGAAGGAGCGAGTGACGGATCCGATTGCCGACGCGCGCATCGGCCTGGCGGGTCCGGTGTGGGGCATGGCCGCGGCTCTCGCGGCATGGGCGCTCTACTTCGTCACCGGCGCCGCCATCTGGAAGGCCATCGGCGAGCTGACGGCCTTCATCAACCTGTTCAATCTGATCCCGGTCTGGCAGCTGGATGGGTCGCGGGGCTTCCACGCGCTGACCCGCTTCGATCGCTGGCTGGTCGTCACCGCGATCGGCGGCATGATCTTTCTCACCAGCCTGGGCATTTTGTGGATCGTGGGCGCCGTCGCCCTGTGGCGTGCGCTGAAGAGCGACCCGGGGCCTGGACACGCCACGACGTTGATGACCTATGTGGGGCTGGTCATCGTCCTGTCCTTCCTCGCGCGCCACGTGCACTAGAGCGGCTTCCCGTTCGCTGTAGCCACGCTCTGGATCCTGGCTCCATGGGTGCCGGCCGGCCGCCACCACGCGTCCGGATCGCCGGCCCGTTCGGCGCTCGCAACCCGCCGAACGGCCCGGGAGCCGTCCCAGGATCGCGATCACGCCACGTGCAGGTGCGCGCGCCCGCGCGCAGCAGGTTGGGCCGGATTCAAGAATCCAAGCCGCCGGCCGATTTTCACCCCAAGCACGGGAGTAACGAGGTGGACGTGCTCCACGCAAAGGAGAATCGACTATGAAACGTATCAGCGCCGCGCTGGCCGTCGCTGCACTCATCGGGTTTGCGGGTGAGCGCGCTGCGGCGCAGTCGCGGGGGCTCGGCGCGCTTACCGGTCAGGTCACCGAGGAAAGCGGCTCCGGAATCGGCGGCGTGCTCGTGAAGCTGCCGCTGCCCGATGGCAGCGCCATCGAGGCGAAGACGGACGACTCGGGCAAGTGGAACGTGAACGGCATCGGTAAGGGCGAGTTCCACATGGTGATCTACAAGGAAGGTTTCGCCACCAAGACCGTGAAACTGATCATCGAGAAAGAGTCGATGCGGCCCGAGCCGGTCAAGATCGTTCTGAAGAAGGGCTGACGCCCTCTCTCCTGATTTTTCCGCGGGGTCTGCGTGTCGAGCACGCTGCCCCGCGGACCTCTGTACGGAGCCTTTGGCCTCTAGCTGGTGGCCTTCAGCAAGAACTTCCCAACCAACAGCAGCAGTACCAAGAGGCTAAAGCCAAGCGGCCAAAGCCAAGAGGCCAGCGGCTTCGTCAGTGTTGCTTCGCTGCCAACATCTTGGCGAAACAGTCAGCAATGAGGTTGGGCATGCGGAGCAGGCTGGCCACGTGGCCGGCGCCGCCGCGGGCGATGGCTTCGCGGGGCATGCCGAACACCACGCACGACTGCTCGTGCTCGGCGATGGTCTCGGCGCCGTGCCGGCGGAGTTCCACCATGCCGTCGGCGCCGTCCTGGCCCATGCCCGTCAGCAGCAGCGCCACCACCTTCACCGCACGCAGCTTGGCGATCGAGTGGAACATCACGTCCACCGCCGGGCGCTGGTGGTGCACGGTCGGCGCATCCGACAGGCGGATGACGAGCCGGACGCCCTCCCGCTCCACGAGCATGTGGCGGTTGCCGGGCGCCACGTAGGCCACGCCCGGCTCCACGACCTGCCGGTCCACCGCCTCCACCACCCGCATCGGACAGATCTTGTCGAGACGATCGGCGTAGGTGCGGGTGAAGTGCTCCGGCATGTGCTGCGCGATGAGAATCGGCGGGCACGCCGCCGGCAGTCGCGTGAGCAGCGCTTCGATGGCCTGCGGGCCGCCGGTGGACGCCCCGATGGCGATCAGTCCGTGACCGGGCCGCACGTGATCGAACGACACCGCCGCGGTGGCCGGGGCCGGTTCGTGCGCACGCGCGGCGCGCGGCGCCCTCATCTCGCGGATGCCGAGGATCTTGCCGCGCAGCGTCTGGGTGATCTCGCCGATGGAGTAGGGTCCGCCCGGCTTGGGAATGACTTCGATGGCGCCCGCGCGCAGCGCCTCGATCGCGGTCGCGGATCCGCGCTGCGTCAGCGAGCTGATGATGATCACCGGCATCGGCCGGTGCTCCATCAGCTTGCGGAGGAAGCTCAGGCCGTCCATGCGCGGCATTTCGATGTCGAGCGTGATGACGTCCGGATCGACCCGTACGATCAGGTCGCGGGCCTGATACGGATCGGCCGCGGTACCGACCACCTCGATGCCGGGCGCGTCCTTCAGACCATCGACGAGCAGCTTGCGCACGATCGCCGAGTCGTCCACCACGACGACGCGCACCGCGCCGCCGGGCTTTCGCACCGGCTCGGCCGTTTGTGCCTCAGACACCGGCATGTCACCGCCCCTCGACCGCCAGCTCGATCGCGAGCGGAACGCCGTTGGCCGCGTAGCGGCTCCAGCCGGCACAGTGACCGTCGGGCACCGACTCCACGACCGGGTGCTCGAGATCGAACACCTGGCCCTGCGTGCGGGTGAGCCACCGGCCGCACACCATGTTGGCGAGCTCACCCGTCAGGTCCTGCACCAGCGGATCGTTGGGCGGCAGCTCCCCGGTCTCCATGCCGAGGAACGCCGACACCAGTTCGCGCGCGAGCGCGAGCGGCAGGCGGCAGCGCAGAGCGCCGCCGAGCGGACCGTGGAAGCGCACCGACGACTCGAGCCACGTGTTGTGGTCGGTACAGAGGGCGTCCCACTCGACCTGGCCGACGGGCTCGACGCTGGCGAAGAACCCTTCCTCGGCCACGTACGCCACGGCCTCATCCAACTGGCTGGATGCTTCAACCATGGACGCGCTCTGCGACTTTGGACAGGACATCTCGCATGACCTCCGGGCGCAACGGTTTCTCCAAGTACCAATCCACGTTCAAGCCGACGACCTCGGCCCGGCGCGCCTCCGAGCCGTCGGTTGAGATGACGACGCGGGCGCGAACGGCATCGGGCTGCTTCGCGAGCGCGCGCAGCAGATCAGCGCCGTTCATCACCGGCATGTTGATGTCGGTGAACAGCACGTCGACGCTGGTGGTGGCGAGCAGGTCGAGCGCCTCGCGCCCGTTGTTCGCTTCATGGACCTGCCCGAGCGGAACCTCGCTCAGCTCCATCGTCCGTCGGACCATCCGCCGCATGACGGACGAGTCGTCCACGATCAGACAGTTGAGTGGTTTCATCTCACAGCTCCTGCACCAGTTCCCGGCCGCAGCTCACCTGATAGTGACCGTCGGCGACCGAAAAGTTGACCGTCCGTGGATCCGTGCCGCCAAGCGCTTCGGCATGGATGAAGATGCCGTGCTGCCAGAGCAGCCGGCGCGCCGCAAGCGCGTTGCGCTTGCCGACGTCGAGTCCGCCCTGGGCGCCGACCGCGGCGCCGCCGAACAGGTGGGCACGGCATCGCTTCTTGTTCAACCCGCGTTGAATCGCTTCCTGGATGAGCAGCGGAATGCCGGTGTCGGCAAACGTTCCCGGCTGCTTCTTGGCGCGGTCTGGGTTGACCCGCGACTCCGGCAGCAGGAAGTGGAGCATGGCGCCGACCCGTGCTTCGGGGTCCCACAGGCACACGGCAACACAGCTCCCGAGCGCGTGCGTGACGATGGTCGCATCAGCGCCCGCAACCGCGGCCTCGCCGATCCCGATGACCACCCGCTGCTGCGGCTGCCCGGCCGCCGTTCCCATCAGGATCGCGCCGGTGCTCACTCGGCCCTCCGCTGGTAGACGGCCGGGGCCATCCATTTGAGGCCGTGCGACAGCCCGTTGAGGCTCTCCGAGTGCGCGATGAAGAGATGGCCGCCGGGCGCCAGATGACGCTCGATCATCGAGACGACGCGCTGCTGGACGGTCTTGTCGAAATAGATCATGACGTTGCGGCAGAAGACGACGTCGAAGGTCTCGTGAAGGTTGTCGATCTCGATCAGGTTCAGGCGGCGGTACTCGATGGCGCGGCGCACGTTCGCCTGCACCCGCACCTTGCCGTCGTCGGCGCCCAGGCCGCGTTCGAAGTACGCCTTGAGCAGCGACGGCGGCACGCCCGCGGCGACGCGCGTCGGATAGACGCCCGCGCTGGCGGTCTTGAGCGCGCGGGTCGAGATGTCGGAGGCGAGCAGCCGGATGCGGCGGTGCTGCGCCTGCGGCAGCGCTTCCATCAGCGTCACCGCCAGGGTCACCGGCTCCTGGCCGGTCGAGCACGCAGCGCACCACACGCGCAGGGGCCGATCTCCGGTCGCGAGCGTCGGCACGACGCGAGTGGCGAGGTAGCGGAAGTGCTCGTCCTCGCGGAAGAAGCTGGTGTGGTTGGTGGTGATGGCGTCCAGCAGCACCGACAGCTCGTGGCCCGTATGGTCGGTCTCGACGTGATGCACGTAGTCGGCAAACGACGCAAAGCCGCCCGCCTTGAGCACCTTGTGCAGCCGCGCCACGACCAGGGCCCGCTTGCCACGGTGCAGAGCTATCCCGCTGCGCTCGTACACGAGACGGACGATGCGATCCATCTCGCGATCGGTCAGCGCGACCTCCGCGTCCCGCTGCAGGACGGCGTCCACGATCTAGGCGGCCGTCGGCTGCGGCATGGCGATGGTGCCGTCCACGCCGAGGACACGGTCGAGGTCGAGGAGGATCTTCACCTGCCCACGCACCTTGGCGATGCCCTTCATGTAATCGGTCTCGATCTCGTCGCCGAACTCCGGCGTCTGCTCGATCTCCTCGGCGGTGACGTTCAGCACTTCCGAGACGTGATCCACGATGATCCCCATCATCCGGCTGCCGGCCGCCAGTGCGACCTCGACCACGATGATGCAGGTGCGTTCGGTGTAGTCCTGCGCGGGGAATCCGAACTTGAGCCGGAGATCGACCACCGGGATTACCTTGCCGCGCAGGTTCACGACGCCCTTGACGTACTCGGGCACCTGGGGCACCGCGGTGATGTCCATGATCTTGATGATTTCGCGCACCTTCAGCACCGGCACGCTGTACTCTTCGTTCCCGAGCGCGAAGGTCAAGTACTTCCCGACCAGCTCCTCGCGCTGAAAGCGCCCGGTGGTTCCGTGCGTGCTCATCTTCTATCCTCCGTGGGCGCCGTCAGGCAGCCCGCCGCGATCCATCACGCACCATCGCCACGATGCCGTGCGGGTCGAGAATCAACCCGATCCGGCCGTCGCCGAGGATGGCGCCCCCCGCGACCCCGCGTACCGACGCGAACGAGTCGCCGAGCGACTTCACGACGACTTCCTGTTTGTGCAGCAGTTCTTCGACGACGAGGCCGATGCGGCTGCCGCCTTCCTCCACCACGACGACGGTGGCGGCCGAGGGGTCGAGGGCGGTGGCGCCCATGCCGAGGATGGCGCCGAGACTGACGAGCGGCAGCACCGACTCGCGCACCTGCACCATGCGGGGCTGCCCCTGCACGAAGTGCACGTGCTCCGGCTTGGGACGCAGCGATTCGCGCACCGCCGCCGCCGGCAGCACGCAGCGCTCGTTGCCGATCCGTACCAGCAGGCCGTCGAGTACGGCCAGCGTGAGCGGCAGGCGCACCAGGAACGAGCTGCCCCGTCCGGCCTCGGTGCGGATGTCCACACGCCCGCGCAGCGACTCGATGTTGCGCCGTACGACGTCCATGCCGACGCCGCGGCCCGAGACTTCGGTGACCTTGGCGGCGGTGGAGAATCCCGGCTCGAAGATCAGCCGGTGAATGTCTTCCGGAGCCGGGGTGGCGTCGGGCGCAATCAGACCCTTGGTGCGGGCGCTCTCCAGGATGCGCTGCGTGTTCAGGCCGGCGCCGTCGTCCTTGACTTCGATGATGACGTGGCTGCCCTGGTAGTAGGCGCTGAGCGACACCGTGGCGCGGGCGGGCTTGCCGTTGGCCTCGCGCACGTCCGGGAACTCGATGCCGTGGTCGACGCTGTTGCGAGCCATGTGCATCAACGGGTCGGTGATCTCCTCGACCATCTTGCGATCGAGCTCG
>Ga0070670_100005357_pt1 | contig 10824 bp, 11 predicted proteins | sample KBSS63metaG_FD_64665 | JGI IMG/M metagenome (GOLD analysis project Ga0070670, IMG submission 64665) | Switchgrass rhizosphere microbial communities from Kellogg Biological Station, Michigan, USA - KBS S6-3 metaG | ecosystem: Host-associated > Plants > Roots > Rhizosphere > Soil ... | reverse complement strand
CTTCCTCGGCTACGGGATGTTCGGCGGGAGCCTCGGCGGCGCGCAGGCCGAGCTGCTCCGGGTCCCCGTGGCCGACGTCAACCTCCTCGCCGTGCCCGAGGGTCTCGAGGACGATCGCGCGCTCTTCGTCGGCGACGCCCTGACGACCGGCGTCTACGCGGCCGCGTTGGCCGGCATCACCGACGGCGACACGGTCGCGGTCGTCGGGGCCGGACCGGTCGGGTTCTTCTGCGCGCAGGCGGCGCTCCCGAACGCGTCCTCGGTGCTCGCCCTCGACGTCGACCCCACCAGGCTCGCGCTCGCCGGACGCACGGGCGCGATCCCGATCGACGTCGGGGCGCGCAACGCGCAGACCGCGGTGTTCGAACACACGGACGGACGCGGCGCGGACGTCGTGATCGAGGCCGTCGGGACGCCCGCGGCGTTCGAGCGCTCGCTCGACATCGTGCGGCGGGGCGGAACCGTCGTGGTGATGGGGGTCTACACGAGCGAGATCGTCCAGGCGCAGATCGGCGTGTGGTGGATCCGCGCGCTCCAGCTTCGGTTCGCCGGGACGACGCCGGTCCACACCTGGTGGGAGCGAGCGATGGCCGAGGTGCAGGCCGGTCGGCTCGACCCCCGGCCGATCGTCTCGCACCGGCTGCCACTCGAGGAGGCCCCGAAGGGCTACGAGCTGTTCGACACGAAGCAGGCGACGAAGGTCCTCCTGGAGCCGTGACCGTCCCGGTCTCGGTCGCTCCGTGACGGTGCGGTTCGCCGACGCCGAGCCGAACGGACTGGCCGACCTCGTCGGCCGGCTCATCCAGACCAACCTCGAGGCCGAACCCGATCGCCGCGGCCTCCTCCGCGACACGGTCGTGCGGCTGACGGCCTCCGACGCCGCGATCGAGGCGACGATCACCCTGTCGAGCGCCGGGGTCGCCGTCTCGAACGGGTGGACCGGTCGCCGGCCGCACCTCGTCATCGCCGCCGACGCGTACGACCTGATCGAGCTCGCGGGCGCCCCACTGCGGTTCGGCTTCCCCGACGTCTTGGACCCGCAGGGGCGCTCGGTGATCCGCCGGATCGCGACCCGGCACGTGCGAGTATCAGGCATGGTTCGGCACCCGATCCGGCTCTCGCGGTTCACCCGGCTGCTGTCGGTGGTCCCGTGAGCGCCGGCGCGGAACCGGCCCCGCTGCCGGCGCCACCGCTCCGGCAGCGCCGGTGGATCCCGGTGATCGCGCTGGCCGCCGTGCTGGCCGCGGTGACGTCCGGGGGCTACCTCACCTCCGACGCGCTCGGCGAGGTCCGTGACGGGGCCGTCGCGGTCGGCACGTCGGTCCGGGTCACTCCGTTCCCCGGCTGGGAGCTCGCCGGCCGGTCGACCGATCCCGACCGGGTCCGCCTCACGAGCGGCAGCACCAGTCTCGATGTCGCAGCCTTCCCGTTCGACGGGACCGACGTCGACCTGCTCGGCTGGTACGTCGACAACATCCTGGAGCCCGAGGCCGAGCAATTCCGGGTCTCCGAGGAGGTCGAACCCGTCCGGCTCGCCTCCGGGCTCACCGGGTCCCGGATCGCGTACGTGGGCCTGTTCGGCGACGTGCAGGCACCGATCGAGGGCGAGGTGACCGCCGTGGTGTCGCCCACCGGGCAAGGCGTGATCTTCAACGGGTGGGCGCCCGCCGGGCAGCTCCAGTTCGAGATCGACGAGATCGACGCGATGATCGAACGCGCGGAGATCGCCTGATGGCCGAGCGGCGAGGGGGCCGGCTCGCGATCGAACCGCAGGTCGTCCGGATGCCTCGCAACTGGGGTCGCCAGACGTCGTTGTTCCAGTGGCGGCAGCCCGCGTTCTGGTTGTACGCGGCGATCGTGGTCGTCGCCGCCGTCTACACGGTCTCGCAGCAACAGCTGTTCCAGAAGCTCTCGCCCTCGGGGTGGGCGCTGTCCTGGGGGCTCCTCCTCCTCTACGGGCTCCCGCTGTTCCTCGCCATCTACCTGCTGGACCTGTACGAGCGCGAGCCGATGTCGCTCGTGCTCGGCGCCCTCGTGTGGGGCGGCGTGGCGGCCACGGTGCTCGCAGGCATCGCGAACGAGGGGTGGGGCTTGGTCGTCGCGCGCCTGGGGGGACCGGTGTTCGCGGCCGAGTGGACGGCCGCCTTGACGGCCCCGTTCGTCGAGGAGACCGTGAAGGTCGCCGGCGTCGTGCTGATCTACCTGATCGCCCGTGACGAGATGGACGACATCATGGACGGCTTCGTCTACGGCGCGATGGTCGGGCTCGGCTTCACGCTGGTCGAGGACGTCTTCTATTTCATCGCGATCTTCGGCGGCTCGCCGGGTGGGGTCCTCGCCGGCTTCTACGTGCGCGTGGTCTCCAGCGGTTTCTACGGGCACGTGCTGTACACCGGGCTGTCCGGCATGGGGGTCGCGTACTTCGTCTCGAGGCGAGGCGAGGTCGCCTTCGGGAGGCGGTTGGCGGTCGCGCTCGGGCTCTTCGGTTCGGCGGTAGCAGCGCACTTCCTGTGGAACTCGCCGTTCCTGAACTTCTTCCCGTCGAGCGTGGACAACGTCGGCGACTGGCTCCGGATCCCGTTCGCGGCGGCCGTCAAGGGCGCGCCGCTGCTGTTGTTCGTGGTCGTCATGGTCCGGCTGGCCCGTAGGCGCGAGCGCATGTGGCTCGAGACGGCCCTGCGTTCGGAGGTCGACTCCCCCTGGCTCTCCGAGGTCGAGCTCCGGGTGCTCCTCGATCCGAGCGCGCGGCGGCGGTCGCGGCGCGAGATGCGTGCCCGCGCCGGCGACGCCGCCGCACGCCTCCTGAAGCGCCTGCAGCAAGAGCAGATCAACCTCGCGATGGTGCGGGCGCGCGCCGCCTCCGAAGACGGTCCGGAGCTGGTGCGACAACGGGCCCTCTGCGCGTCGCTCCGCGACGCGTTGCTGGCGATGCCGGGCGCCGCGCTGGCCGGTACCCGACGCGAGGGCTGATCCCGGCGCCTTGCGCCAGCCGGACCTCGACGTAGCGCTCGCGCGCATGACCGTCACCCCCGGTCCTGCCCCACACGGGGGCCCGAGTAGGCTTCGGCCGTGAGCCTGACCGACGACGTTCTCGCGGGCGACCCCCGAGCGGTCGCCCGGGCGATCTCGATGGTCGAGGACGGCGCCGCCGGACTGGAGGCGCTCTCGGCGGAGCTGTTCCCCCGGACCGGGCGAGCCTTCACGGTCGGGCTCACGGGCTCGCCGGGTGTCGGGAAGTCCACGATCGTGGGCGAACTCGTCGGTGCGGCGAGGGCGCAAGGGCGCTCGGTCGCCGTGCTGGCCATCGACCCGACGTCGCCCCTGTCGGGCGGCGCGCTGCTCGGTGATCGCCTGCGGATGCAGGCCCACGCAACGGACCCCGGCGTGTTCATCCGCTCGATGGCGACTCGCGGGCACCTCGGCGGGATGGCGCTCGCCGCGCCCGAGGCGATCCGTGTCCTGGACGCGGCCGGGCGCGACCTGGTGATCGTCGAGACCGTCGGGGTCGGGCAGGCCGAGGTCGACGTCGCGGCGGCGACCGACACCACGGTGGTCGTCGTCTCGCCCGGCTGGGGCGACGCCGTCCAGGTCGCGAAGGCCGGGATATTGGAGATCGCGGACGTCTTCGTCGTGAACAAGGCCGATCGCGAAGGCTCGGAGGTCGCAGTTCGCGACCTCCAGCAGATGCTGCGGATGGGTCCTGAGCTGCCGTGGACGCCGCCGGTGGTTCCGACCACCGCGACCGAGGGCGCCGGCATCGACGACCTGTGGGCCGCGCTCGAGCTGCACCGGGCGCACCTGGCGTCCTCGGGCGAGCTCGAACGGGGGCGGCGCGACCGGTTGCTGCGGGAGGTCGAGAGCCTCTCGCTGGAGAAGCTCCGCGGTCGGGCGCGCGACCTCCTCACGAACGACGGTTCGCTCGCCGCCGATCTCACGCAACGGCGAACGGACCCCTACCGGACCGCGGCTATCCTGGAGGAGCGGATCACCACTCGAGGTCCGTGATCGGGCCTGCAGCCGATCACGCCGGTGCACGCGAGCACATCGGCGCACCCGAAGGAGGAGGATGGTCGAGCAACGCGAACGACGATCCGCAGAGGACACACAGCCGTCCGAGGCTCGGACCCTCTCGGGCGAGCCGCTCGAGCCTCTCTACGGCCCCGCCGACCTCGCGGGGTTCGACCCCGAGGCGAAGCTCGGACGTCCGGGCGCCTACCCCTTCACCCGGGGCGTCTATCCCTCGATGTACCGCGGCCGGTTGTGGACGATGCGCCAGTTCGCCGGGTTCGGTTCGGCCCCCGAGACCAACGCGCGCTACCGGTTCCTGCTCGAACGCGGCCAGGGCGGGCTGTCGGTCGCGTTCGACATGCCGACGCTGATGGGCCGGGACTCCGACGACCCGCTCGCCGAGGGCGAGGTCGGACGGTGCGGCGTGGCGACCGACTCGCTCGAGGACTTCGAGGCGCTGTTCGATTCGATCCCGCTCGGCGACATCTCGACGTCGATGACGATCAGCGGGCCCGCCGTGGTCGTCTTCGGGTACTTCCTGGCCGCCGCCGAGCGCCAGGGCGTCCCGTGGGAGCGCCTGGACGGCACCCTGCAGACCGACATCCTCAAGGAGTACATCGCGCAGAAGGAGTGGATCTTCCCGCCGAGACCCCACCTCCGCTTGATCGGCGACCTCATGGAGTTCTGCCTCGAACGCGTCCCGCGGTGGCACCCGATCAGCGTATCCGGCTACCACATCCGCGAGGCGGGGGCGAACGCCTGGCAGGAGCTCGCGTACACGCTGGCCGACGGTTTCGCGTACGTGGAGCTCGGCCTGGACCGCGGGCTCGACGTCGACCGGTTCGCGCCGGGGTTGTCGTTCTTCTTCAACGCGCACGTCGACTTCTTCGAGGAGATCGCGAAGTACCGGGCGGCGCGCAGGATCTGGGCGCGGTGGCTGAGGGAGCGTTACGGCGCGAAGGACGAGTCCTCGATGCGGCTGCGATTCCACACGCAGACGGCGGGGGTCTCGCTCACCGCGCAGCAGCCCATGAACAACGTCGTGCGGACAGCGATCGAGGCCCTGGCCGCCGTCCTGGGCGGCACGCAGTCGCTCCACACGAACGCGCTCGACGAGGTATTGGCGCTGCCGACCGAGGAGGCCGCCAAGCTCGCGCTTCGCACCCAGCAGATCATCGCGCACGAGACCGGCGTCCCGGACGTGATCGACCCCCTGGGCGGCTCGTACTTCCTCGAGACCCTCACCGACCGGATGGAGGAGCTGGCGGAGGCCGAGTTCGCGCGGATCCTCGCGATGGGCGACGGCTCGATGCTCGAGGGGGTCCTTACCGGCATCGAGCGAGGCGTCTTCCAGCAGGCGATCGCCGAGTCCGCGTTCAGTGAGCAGGAACGGTTCGAGCGGGGCGACCTGGTCAAGGTGGGGGTGACCGACTTCGTCGAGGCGGGTGAGCAGCCGATCGAGATCCTCGAGATCTCCGGCGGCGTGGAGACCTCGCAGGTCGAGCGTGTTCGAGGGGTCCGCGAGCGGCGAGACGCGGCGGCCGCCCGGGCCGCGCTCGACCGCCTCGGAGAGCTCGCCGCCACGGACGCCAACCTCGTCGAGCCGCTCGTGGACTGCGCCCGATCCCTGTGCACCGAGGGCGAGATCGTGGACACCCTGAGGTCCGTGTTCGGCTCGTACACGGAGACCCCTCGGTTCTGACACGCCTCGTCGCGGGAGCTTGTTGCAAGAGCACGCAGTTGCCAGAAGGTGCGTCAGCGTGCTTTCATGGTGTCTTCCAATTTCGGGGAGGGATCGCAGGGCGTGCTCGCTGCCTCGGAGGCCCTTGGCGTCGGCGTCATCGTGTCGGCGTTCCTGTTCGGGTTCCGGCACGGCATCGACTGGGACCACATCGCCGCGATCACGGACATCACCAGCTCGCAGGAGGACCGGGGCCGGGCGCTCGAGTTCGGCACGATCTACGCGCTCGGCCACGCGCTCGTCGTGTTCGCGATCGGGGTCCTGGCGATCGTCCTTGGAGCCAAGCTCCCCGACGGCGTCGACGCCGTGATGGAACGTGTCGTCGGCGTCACGCTCATCCTGCTCGGCGTGTACGTGTTCTCCGCGTTGGTACGTCACGGGCGGGAGTTCCGGATGCGGAGCCGGTGGATGCTGATCTTCAGCGGCGTCCAGGGCGCGTTCCGGAAGGTCCGCGGGGGGCGCCGGCGCGAGGCGCACGATCTCGAGCCGGTGCATCGACACGCGGAGCAGGGTGGGTCCCTGTCGGTCGCGGTCGCGGAAGACATCCCCGTGTCCGAGTGGCATCACGGTCACCATGGGCGTCCCGGCCACCACCACCACAAGCACCCCGAGCCGACCGACGAGGCCTTCATGAACTACGGCCGGGGGACGGCCTTCGGTGTCGGGATGCTCCACGGCATCGGTGCCGAAACGCCGACCCAGGTGGTGATCTTCCTGACCGCGGCGGGTGCGGGCGGGGCGCTCGCCGGGGTCCTCATCCTCGTCGTCTTCCTGATCGGCCTGCTCGCGTCGAACACCCTCATCACGTTCGGTTCGGCGTTCGGCTTCGTGACGGCCTCGAAGAACTGGACCCTCTACGTCACGGTCGCGGTCCTGACGGCGTCCGCGAGCCTCATCATCGGGACGCTGTTCCTGCTCGGGAAGGGCGCCGTGCTGCCCGCGTTGTTCGGCGGGTAGGGCTCACCCCGCGGCGCCGCTCGCCTTCTTGCAGTCGGCGCACAGGCCGCCGATCGCGAAGTGCGTGAGATCGGGTTCGAACCCGTGGTGTTGCTCGATCAGCCGGATCAGCGCGTCGGCCTCGCCGATCGACAGGTCGTCCTCGTCCCCGCAGTTCGAGCAGGTGAGGTGGACGTGGCCGGCCTCTTCGGTTCGGTGGTACTCCGCCCCGCTCTCAAGGTGGGCGTGGGCGAGCACCCCCATCTCCTCCAGGAGCGCGAGCGTCCGGTAGATCGTCGACGCGTTCACGCCCGGCATGTCCCCCTGAACCTTGCGGGCCAGGGCGGTCGGGGAGATGTGACCCTGCGTCCGCATGATCTCGGCGACGATCGCCCGCCGCTGCGGGGTCATCCGCAGCCCACGCTCCCGCAGGGCCGAGATCACGTCGACGTTCGATGCCTGCTCCGCGGTCTGTCCCACGTGGGCGATTGTAGCAGTGAGTTGCAGGTGCAACGGCAACCCTCGGAGCGGCCTGAGCGGCGAGGGTCTGCGAGGATAGGCCGTCCATGGGGGAGTTCGTCCGCATCGACACCGAGGGTGGGGTCGCCACGATCCGCATCGACCGACCGCCCGCCAACGCGCTCGCGCGCCCCGTCTCGCTCGAGCTGTCCGAGGCCGCCGCGACCGTCGCCGGCGACGAGGCCGTTCGAGCCGTGGTCGTCTGGGGCGGCGAACGGATCTTCGCCGCGGGCGCCGACATCAGGAAGATGGTCGGGTACGGGCCCGACGAGATCGCCTCGGACGTGGGGGCGCTCGAACGGGCCTGCCGAGACCTCGAGGCGATCCCGAAGGTCACGATCGCGGCGATCAACGGATTCGCGCTCGGTGGCGGCCTCGAGGTGGCGCTCTCCTGCGACGTCCGGCTCGTCGCGGAGGATGCGCGGCTCGGCCTGCCCGAGATCAAACTGGGGATCATCCCCGGCTCGGGTGGAACGCAACGGCTCCCCCGCCTGGTCGGCCTCGCGAAGGCCCGCCACCTGATCCTGACGGGCCGGCAGCTGGATGCCGCCGAGTCGCTCGCGATCGGGCTCGTCGACCGACTGGCGGCGCCCGACGACGTCTATCGCATCGCCGTCGACGAGGCCCGAGCGTTCGCCGCCGGGCCCCTGCTCGCGTACGCCGCGGCCAAGCGCGCGATGGCGGCCGCCGATCACCCGCTCGAGGAGGGGCTGCGGGTCGAGCGGGAGGCGTTCGTCGCGCTGTTCGCCACCCGGGACCAGGAGGAGGGCATGCGCGCCTTCCTCGAGAAGCGCGAACCGAAGTTCGAGGGGAGGTAGCGTGCGCGTTCGACAGGCCACGGTGGAGGACGTCCCGTCCCTGGTCGCGCTGTTCCAGGAGCTCGATCGCATGCAGGCGGACTGGCGGGTCTTCACCCCGCGCCCTGGCTTCTACGACGAGGTCGGCGCCAAGTACAACGAAGCCCTCGCCGACCCCGACACCGTGGTCCTGGTCGCCGAGGACGAGGACGGCGAGGTGGTCGGGATGGCCTATGGGGAGGCCCGGACCCCCTCCCGGTTCTCCGACGAGCGAGCCCTCGAGCTCTCGGGCGTGGTCGTGCGCGCCGGCTACCGGGGACGGGGCGTGGGCCGGGAGCTGGTCCACGAGGCCGGACGGTTCGCGGCCGACCGGGGGGTCCGGTGGGTCGAGCTGAAGACCTTCGCCCCCAACCGGGGCGCGATGGAGTTCTGGGAGGACCTCGGCTTCACGGCACGGGTCGTGCAGCTCACGAGCCCCACGAAGGTCCTGCTGGAGCGGCTCGAGGGCCGCTGACAGGCACGCCGCTCGCCCGAAATCAGGGGTGCTCGGGAACGAACCGGCCCGCCGATTGGTTCGAATGGACGGATTGAAGCCTCGGGACGACCCGGGGCGAGGTTCGAACCGAGGCGAGGAGAGGATCGATGTCCGACTCGGCATACCGCGGAGCCCGCATCCGCGAGCTCCCTCGGGCCAACCGCACGTACCCCGGAGGTCGGGTCTGCGCCGCGGAAGGGTGCACCACGAAGCTGTCCATCTACAACCGATGGGATCTGTGCTGGCAGCACGAGCCCGTCCACACGTACATCTCTCGCGGCAAGCGCAGGAGCCGAAAGGAGATGGAGGCCGCGTAAGCCCCCCGTACGCGCAATTCCCTACGGAAGCCCTCCCGCGATCGCGTGGGGGCTTCCGGCCGTGAGCGGGAGGTGCCCGTTCACGAGATCCCCCCGAGATGCCGTCATGCAGCTCCCCCCTCGATGAGGACCGGATGCGACCCTAGCTCTGGGCCGACGAGGAACCGTCGCCCTCTGACTGACCGGATGCCAGGACCCGATCCGCGATCGCCTGCGCCTCCTCGAGGCGGTCTTTGTCCACGAACAGCCGGACGCTTCGCTCCCAGATCTGGCTGAAGAACCCAGGGTTCTTGTACCACCACACGATCCCGGCCCTCTCGAGCTCGCCCGCGATCGCCTCGGCGTGGGCGTGGGTGAAGGCGCCCAGGTGGACCGTGTGGACGTCGTCGCTCACGACACGAGCGCCGCGCGTCGCCAACCGCGGACCGAGCTCACGAGGGCGAGCTCCCCAGCGCCGCGGAGCTCGCCCACCGTGACGGGTCGCTCGGTCATCCGGCCATCCCGGAGCAGCACGTTCCGGTAGGTACCGGGGAGGAGCCCGGCATCGACCGGCGGTGTCACCCAGACACCGTCCAGGCGGACCGCCAGGTTCGCGATCGTCGACTCGGTCACCTCGCCGCGGTCGTTGACGAGCAGGACGTCGTCGACGTCGGGCCGCCGCTCGCGTCGCCGCTCGTAGGGCGCCCGGCGGGTCGTCTTGTGGAAGAGCCACACGTCCGACGGATCGACGGGCTCGTCGTCGAGCGCCACGCGGACCGCGTCGTCCGCGGGGGGCAGGTCGCGAACGTCGGTCGAGAGCCCCCCGTCGCGCGCGAGCGTCAGCCGGACGACGCTCGGCCCGGTGACCTCGGCGACCGCGCGTTTGAGTGCCGCCGCCGCGGCTTCCGGCTCGAACCGGAAGCCGAAGTAGCCGGCGGAGCCCGCGAGCCGCTCGAGGTGCTCGTCCAGATGCCGGAACCCCTCGGCCGGCACGTGCGCCAGACTCTCGAAAAGCTCGAACGCCGGTCGCACGTCGGTCAGGACCCGCGCCTTCGCGACGATCTCCTCGTATTCGCCCGACGCCGACGAGTCGTGGGTGATGCCGCCCCCGACGCCGTACTCGGCCGTCCGGGTCTGGGCGTCGAGGACGACGGTGCGGATCGCGACGTTGAAGCTCGCGCGCGGCTCGCCCGATCCGGCCGGTGCGAGGTATCCGATCGCGCCGCAGTACGGCCCGCGGGCCGAGTCCTCGAGGTCGGCGATGATCCTCGTCGTGCGGACCTTCGGCGCGCCGGTGACCGATCCGCTCGGGAACAGGGCCCGGAACGCGTCGAGCAGCGTGATCTCGGGTCGCAGGTCGCCCTCGATCGTGGAGGTCAGCTGCCACACGGTCTCGAAGCGCTCGGCCTCCAGCATCCGCTCGACCTCGACCGAGCCGGTTCGGCAGATGCGCCCCAGATCGTTGCGGAGCAGGTCGACGATCATCGCGTTCTCGGCTCGGTCCTTCGACGACGCGACCAGACGGGCCGCGATCTCCTCGTCTTCCGCGAGCCAGCGGCCTCGGGGCGCGGTCCCCTTCATCGGGCGCGTCGTGACCCGCTCGCCGTCGATCCGGAAGAAGAGCTCCGGCGACGCCGAGAGCACGCGGTAGCGGCCGAGATCCAGGAACGCGGCGTACCCGCCGCGCTGCGCAAGGCAGAGGTCGCGATAGAACCCGCGCTCGTCGCCCTGGATCATGGCCCGGAGCCGGATCGTGTGGTTCACCTGGTAGGTGTGTCCGGCCGCGATCAGCTCGCGGATGCGTTCGACGGCCGCGTCGTAGGTCGCGCGATCGACGCTCGGGCGCCAGGGCGAACCCGCCGATCCGGACGGGTCGAGCCGTCCGGGTTCGAGCGGGGGGAGGTCGTCCTTGCGTTCGAACAGGGCGAACCACGCGAGCGGGAGCTCGGCGAACGGGTCGTCGGGCGCCCGGACGTGCACCGAGAGCTCGGG
>Ga0070670_100005356_pt1 | contig 10825 bp, 8 predicted proteins | sample KBSS63metaG_FD_64665 | JGI IMG/M metagenome (GOLD analysis project Ga0070670, IMG submission 64665) | Switchgrass rhizosphere microbial communities from Kellogg Biological Station, Michigan, USA - KBS S6-3 metaG | ecosystem: Host-associated > Plants > Roots > Rhizosphere > Soil ... | reverse complement strand
GTCCGATGACGCTGCCGAACGGAACCGTGATCCAGCCGACCGGCAAGAAGTACAGTCTTCGCGTGGCGACGATCGGCCATTGGAAGAACGGCAAGATGGATCACGAATGGCTGTACTGGGACAGCAAGGATTATTTCGCGCAGCTCGGCATCGGCAAATAAGCGCCAGCTCGCAAGCGCAGCAGCGTTGGTCTGCTCGGTGGAAAGGTTTCCGGCGGGAAGAAGCGGGCCTTGCGTCCGCCTCTTTTTTGCCGGTCATTTGCTCCATTGGTGTTGCCGCAGCCAAACTGAGCCCTTGGCGAAGCGCTGACGGGCACCAATCAATAGAGCCCTGGCCTCAAAGACGATCGCACGGCCTGGCGCGATTTCGGCGCGCCGCCATTCGTCGCGCCGGGGTCGCTCGGTAGCACAGGCATCGTGCACCGGTCTTCCGGCGTGGCGGATGAGCAGCCGTTGAACGTCGGCGCGTCGTGCCTGCGTGGCGGGATCAGATCGAACAATTCGGCACCCTTTGTCCTTCGGCGCTGCGGCGCCGGTGGACCCCAATGTCCGGGACAAGGCCGCTTCGAATGAAGCCCCTTGCTGCCGAACGTCGATTTCATCGCCGCAAACGGCGGGAGCTGCGGGTGAACGTCGGCAAAGTGAGGTCGAACGGACGTCGACAAGGCTTCGCCGAGGGCGCATTTTGCGCGCATGGCATCGATCCTCCTCGATTTGCCGCACGCGGAGGGCGCTACGAGCGACGCGACGCTTACGACGCTTCAGCGCAAGCGCGTTCGGGCCGTGCTCTGGCTGACGTTGATCTTCTGGGGCTCCAACTACCTCACCCAGACCCTCGCAACTGCGCTGGCAGACAACCCGCGCCTGCTCCAGATCTCGCTTGCACGCCTGGCGACAACCTGCGTCGGCCTTCTGTTCTGCTTCTTCATCCATATTCTCCTGGGAAAGCCCTTTCTTTCGACGACTCGGCGGCGGCTGGTGGCGCTCGCGATCGTCGCGCCGGTGCTCGCCGAAACCTTCGCCTGGGCGAGCTTCTTCGCGGTCGGCGCGGTCGATCCGACTGTCTCCATCAAGCAGGTCAGCTGGAGCGGGACGATAAGCGCCATATCCTTCTGGACCTGGTTCTTCCTCGCTTGGTCGGGACTGTATCTGGCGGTCGCGTACAGCTTCGACGTTCAGGAAGAGCAGAGCCGTGCAGCGGAGATACGCGAGCGGGCGCATGCCTCGCAGCTCCGGGCCCTTCACGCACAGATCAACCCGCACTTCCTCTTCAACAGCCTCAACTCGCTGTCGGCGCTGATCCTCGACGGAAAGAAGGGGCAGGCCGAAGCGATGGTGACCAAGCTCGCCCACTTTCTGAGACTCGGTCTGGCCGCCGACCCCAACCAGAAGATCCGCTTGTCCTCCGAAATCGAGCTACAGCGCACCTATCTGGAACTGGAGCAGCTCCGTTACGCCGACCTCAGTGTCCGCTTCGTAGTCCCCGAAGTACTGGGCTTGGCACAGGTGCCCGCCCTGATCCTCCAACCCTTGGTGGAAAATGCGGTAAAATACGGCGTTGCCGGCGTCCCGCCACCGGCGAGCATCGAGGTCAGTGCCTGGTCGGAGGCGGGCCGCTTGCACCTCCAGGTCGCGGACAAGGGTAAGGAGGACAAGCCCAAGCCGCCCGGAGCCGGCATCGGTCTCGCAAATGTCCTCCAGCGCCTTCGACTCATTTATGGCGAGCATGCCGCACAGCTTTTCACCGGCCGCCTTTCGAACGGCGGCTTCTGTGCAGAGCTCGTCTTTCCGCTGGAGATGGCGTGAGAAACATTCGCATCCTGACCGTTGACGACGAAACGCTCGCGCTCCGCCGGCTTCAGCTGCTTCTCCGCACGATCGGCATCGTCGAGCATGTCGGCGAGGCGAGCTCCTGCAGGGAGGCGATCGAGCTGGCCCGAACGCTCGCACCCGACGTCATACTCCTCGACATCAAGATGCGCGACGGAGACGGCTTCGAAGTTGCGGAGCATCTCGCGCGGCAAGCCGGCGCGCCAATCGTCATCTTCGTCACCGCATTTGACCGCTTCGCGATCCGCGCCTTCGAAAGCGGCGCCGTCGACTACCTTCTGAAGCCTGTCGAGCGAGACCGGCTCGAGCGGGCAATCCGAAGAGCGCGCCACCAGCTCGAGGTCAGCGATGCCGAACAGCGGATCGTGGAGCTGCAGGCGCTCGTCCGGAACCTGCGTGCCGCCGCGGCCCAAGACAATGGAACATCATTCGAGACAGAGTTCTGGCTGCGCGCGTCGAGCGGCATCGTACATGTCGCGGTGGACGCGATCGACTGCGTAAGCAGCGAGGACGATTATGTTGCGATCCACACTCAAAATGGTTCGCACCTAATGCGCGGTTCGATCCGCCAATTCGAAAGCCGGGTCGAGCCCGGCTACTTCGTGCGGGTACACCGCGCCTGGCTCGTCCGTCGGAACGGGATTGCCGAACTGCGCACTCCTCGCGCCGGCGGACCGGAAATCGTCCTGCGATCGGGAAAGCGCGTCCCGGTCGGGCGGGTTTATCTCAAGAGCCTCAGGCAGAACATCCGGCCCGTTTGATCACCCTTATTCGGCGGCGGTCGCGATGGCCGTCGGCTCCCCGTACATCGGCTGGGCGATCCGGTCGGCCCTGCTCTGGAACCAGTCGATAGTGGCTTCAATCCCGTCATCGAGGGAAACTTCGGGCCGCCAGCCGAGCAGTTCGGTCGCGCGTTCGATATCGGGCCTGCGGCGTCGCGGATCGTCTTGAGGGAGAGGGCGAAAAACGACCCGCGATTGCGTCCCCGTCGCGACGGCTACGAGATCAACCAGCTGCCTGACCGTCAGCTCGTTCGGATTGCCGAGGTTCACGGGCATCCCGACCGCCGCCTCGCTGTCCATCAAACGCGTCAGCCCCTCCAGCATGTCGCTGATGTAACAGAAGCTGCGCGTTTGGGACCCGTCTCCGTAGATGGTGATGTCGTCACCGGACAGGGCCTGACAAATGATGTTGGAAATCACGCGTCCGTCGTCGCAGCGCATCCGAGGGCCATATGTGTTGAAGATTCGCGCGACACGAACGTCGGCACGGCTGGCGCGCAGGAAGTCGAATGTCAGCGTCTCGGCGGCACGCTTCCCCTCGTCATAGCAGGCACGGGGACCCGTACAGCTGACGGACCCGCGATAGCCCTCCGCCTGGGGGTGAACCTCCGGATCGCCGTAAACCTCACTGGTCGATGTAAGAAGGAACCGAGCGCCCGTTTCTTCCGCAAGCCGCAGCAGGTTGCATGTGCCCATGACGTTGGTGAGCATCGTATGCTCGGGGTCCGCCTGGTAATGGGGTGGCGAAGCTGCGCATGCCAGATGATAGATATGCGTAAGCTTCACGCGTCCGCCGCAAAGCCAAGGCGGCAGATTGTCGATCACATCATGCTCGACGAAATCGAAGCGGCTTTCCGATGCCAGCTGCGAAAGATTATCCAGGGTGCCGGTCCGGAGATTGTCGAGGCAAAGGACGTACGCTCCCTCGCCGATCAGCCGGTCGCACAGGCTGGAACCGATGAAGCCCGCGCCGCCCGTCACGAGGGCTATCTCCTGGTGCCTATCCTTCACCGCTGATTCCTTCGGCTGACACGTCAGTCGTACTAACCTTCGTGGTAAGCGCAGGTTGCGGCGCGCCGCGAAATCTCTCCGAAACCGAACGGTTAGAGGATCATCGATCCATGCGGCGGGATCTCCAACGCGGGTCCCGGTGAGCCGAGACAGGCCGGATCGAAGCTTTGCGCCGCGTCCACCGGGTTGAAGAGATTGATCGTCGTTGCGCCGCCGGGCCTGATGGCCCGCTGAACGATCAGGTCGCCTGGTTCTCCGAGCAGCGGAAAGGAACTCGCAATCTCCGGCTCGCGGAGGAGGGCGGCGAATTGCTCCGCTCTCTGTCGAGGAATCTCATCGAGCTTGTCGCTAGTCATAAGCACTCCGCCCGATAGTCCCGCAAACAGCAGCAGCGAGCGCATTTCCTCGTCCGTCAAATCGTGGAACCGCTCTCGCAGCAGGACGCAATCGGGGTCGGCCTGCCACAAAATGCCGGACGCATGATTGCGGGTGAGCTGGTCGCGGAGCAGGCTTTCGGCGGAATAATCGCCGTGCCAGGTTACGCCGATATCGCGGCCGATCCGGGCGGCATTGACATAGCCCACCGACGCCCAGAGCGGACAACCGCAACCGAGCCATAGTGCATCGCCGATCTCATCGCGGATTATCGCGGCCAAGCGCCGCCAGATCTCCACGCGGCTAAGCCCGGACTGATGCCATCGAGCTTCGTCAGGGCCATATTCCATCCCGGCATTCATGAAGTCCGTCTTGAAGTAGCCGGCACCCCAATCGCGGCGCCACGTTCGAAAGACCTGCCGGATGTAGTCGGCGGCCTCCGGCCGCGTGACGTCGAGGACGTAATATTCCTCGCTTCGCTTGTGCCAGCGGAACTCGCCGTAGAATTTCATGTGCACTAACGGGCCACCCTCAATGCGCTGAACCACCCAGTCGGGATGATCAACGTAGAGGCGGCTGCGGTTGCCGACGAGGAACGGCGCGATCCACAAGCCGGGTGTAAAGCCCGCTCCCGCAATATCGCTGAGGAGCGGTTTCATGCCTCGCGGGAATTGCGGCTTCACGTCGAGCCAGTCGCCCATCTCTGGAGTGAAGCCGTCGTCGATCTGAAAGACCTCGAGCGGAACCTGATGTTCATTGCGAAATGCACGTGCGGCGGTGAGGTGCTGGAGGATCGCGCCCTCGTCGATCGCTGCATAGAGATTGTACCAGGAGCACCAGCCCGTGATCCGTCGCTGTGGGACGCGTGGGGGCAATGGTGATTGCGCTGCAACTATGCGCGACCAGCGACGCAAGGCCTCTTCGACATCATCGTCTTCGATCAGGACGAGGGGCTCAGACTCGATCTTGCCCTCGTGAGGAACGGCATCGCGCAACGTCTGTATGTCGAAATGCAGCCGTTCGTTCGTGCCCCCGAAATCGAAACGGCTCTGATAGCGGTCGTGGCGGCTGAAGCCGATGACGAGTGCCCCGTCATCGGTCGCGGGCAAGAGCGCAGTCATCGCGAATCCGAGCGTCGGCGCCTTGGCTAGGGGACCGTCTCCCTCGGGGGTGCCGGGTTGGACGAAGAAGCTGCCGTCCCAACTTTGATAGCCGTTGCGGAGATAGTTGCGGACCCCGCGGACGTCGTGGAAACGCAGGCCCAGGCTTCTCAACTGACGGTCGGTGTCGAACTGCTGAAGACTGAACAGCAATCGAGGAGTCTCTCCTGTTTCGAATTCGAGGATCGCTTCGCCCTTATCGAGTGCCCAGACGATCGCGTTCTCGCGCAACTGCGGCGGCGAATGTGGCGGCACCTCCCCGTCGACCAGCGGCTCGATTTCGGCGAGCGTCATGCCGCGGCAGAAAAGGCTGAGCGCCGGGAGGTCGAACTCAATCGGCAAGCCGGATTTCTCGCTTTTCCTGAGCGGACCGAACCGCCGCCAGCGCGAGCCGCAAGGTCTTTGCACCTTCGCTGATGGGGATGGACGGTGGTCGCTTCTCCGCGATCGCGCCGGCGACGTCTGCGAGCTGGGCGACAAAGGGGTCCGTATCGCCGGCAATAGTCTCGCTGCCGATTTCACCTTCCGTCCGAGTCAAAACGGCTTCGTTCCAGCTGGTGAAACGTCCGGTCATGCGCTGCGCCATGATCGTCCATTCCTTGTGCCATATTCCCGGCACGCCGATGTTCGACGCCGTCAGGCTTGCGATTCGCCCGTCATCCCAGGCGAACATGGTCGCGGAGATGTCCTCTACGTCGTAATCGGGGACATTGCCGTGGAAGAGATTGGCGTAGCGCGCGTAGGCGCTGTCCGGCTCGCCGACGAGATGACGAATAAGGTCGATCTGGTGAATCGCCTGTTCGAGAATCTGGCCGCCGGACAGTTCGCGCTTTCGCCACCAATGGGCGTGGAGCGCATTGCAATAATAGCCGCCCACGTAGATGCCAACCGGCCCCGTATCGAGCTCGCGCCATCGCCGAACCGCATCGCCAAATCGGTACATGAACCCGATCGCGGCAATCACGCCGCTCGCCTCGACCGCGTCGACCATGCGCGTGGCGGCTTCCATGTCGAGCGCGATGGGCTTTTCGATCAGGAGATGCACGCCGCGGCTGGCGATGTGCTCGATCTCCCCGTGGCGGGAGTAAGGCGGCAAGGTCGCGACGACGAGATCCGGTGCCTGCGCCCCGATCATGCGATCGAGGTCCACGAACGGTTCCGCGCCATGCTCACGGGCGAACGCGGCCGTGCGCTCAGGGTCGCGCCCGACGCAACCGACCAGTTCCATCCGGTCGCCGAGCGCGCGCACTGCGCCGGCATGACGGCCGGCGATTCCGCCGCAGCCGAGCAAAGCGACGCGAAGTCTGTTCAAGCCTTGCTTCCGAAGTCGAGCATGGCCTGAAGCAATCCCGGCTCCCCAGCATCCAAACGGGCGAAGATCGCCGGTGCGTCGTCGAAGGCCGCAACATGGGTGATGAGCGGGATGAGGTTGAGCAGCCCCTCATGCTGCAACGCCACCGCGGCGCGCCAAAGCCGAGGCTTGGACCAACGATAACTGGCCTCCGGCGCCACGCCGCTGATCTGCGAGCAGATTAGCTGGACTCGGTTGTGGTGAAACTCTTCGCCGAGGCGGAGTCCAGCAACTTCGCCCTGAAAGAAGCCCATCGCGACGACGCGGGAGGAATATGCGACTGCGCGGATGGCCTCAGACAGGGCTGGCGGTGCACCTGACACCTCGATGCAGGAATCCGCGCCCCGGCCAGCCGTTTCCGCCTTGATCTGCTCGGCCGCTCCTTCGGGGCAGATGGCAAAGCGGGCGCCATGATTCAGGGCGACTTCCCTCCGGCCCGCATCGGGGTCAACTGCGATCACCCTCGCGCCCGAACGCGCCGCTGCCTGGACTACGATCTGGCCCGGCACGCCGAGGCCAAAGACGGCGACCGTATCGCCGATGCGGATCTGGGCGTCGTGCACGCCGTTCAGGGCTACCGCGCCGATATGGGAGAAGATGCCGATGCGCGGATCGGCATCGTTGGGCAAAAGCCGATCGCGAACGCTATCCACGGCGGCAATGTGGTGAGTTCGATGGCCCCATGTCCCGTACACGCGTTGGCCGGGCCTCAACTCCTCGGCGGCGCTGCCGACCTCGACGATCTCTCCGGCTTCTTCATAGCCGAGGTTCCGCACCGGATAAGGCCAGCTCGGCTCGTCCGCAGCGACGAACAGGCGTGAGGCTTCGTCCCAACGGCGGTGCATGAAAGGGCTGGTGCCGCGATATTGCGTCAACTCGGTGCCGGCGCTGATGCCGGAGAAGAGGGTCCGGATGCGGACTTCATCCGATGCCAGCGGCCTGTTCTCAAACTCCTCGAACGCCAATTCACGCGGCGCGTTGAGCAGCAGTGCGCGCGCCTTGCTCAACCTGCCATCTCGCGCGAATTGGCCAGCACCGCGCGGCGCGTTACGCCCTGCATGGCAATGAGAATAACGACGGCGACAAAATAGAGGCCGGCCATTGCAACGATGCCGGCGCGCATTCCAAATGCATCGCCGATGCCGGCGACGAGCAAGGGCGTCGATCCAGCGCCGAAGAAGCCGATCATGGTCATCATGCCTACGGCTGTCGCGCGTGCGTGAGGCGGCACGACGTCATGCATGGCGGCATAGATGCATCCATCAAACAGCCCCTTGGCGACGCTCGTAGCGACGAGCACGACGCCGATCCCCAGCGCCGTCCGCACACTCAAAAGCGGCAACAATAGAAGGCCCGCCAATCCAAGCCCTATTGCTAGGGTCACGAACCGGCCGATCGGGGTTCGCTTGGCGAGGGTGTCCGCCAGCAACCCTCCCAGGGGCACCGACAGAAAGCCCGCGGTGTTGATCGTCGCCGCTCCGACCCAGGCGGAGTTGGCGAGGTTCATGCCGAGCTCCTTGTTGACGTAGAAGGGCGCCCAGAAGGTGACTCCCGTCGACGCCCCGGTAGCCAGGGCGAAGATGAGGCACAGCAAGACAGCCGGCGGGATTCGCAGCACGATCCCGATCGGCTCGGCGGGCTTGTCGGCTTCGACTGCCGTGTGGCGGATCGGCGCGTCCTTGAGCATGCGGGACAGGAACACGGCGTGGATGAGTCCGATGGCCCCGAAGATCAGGAACGGCGCGTGCCAACTCAGACGTTGGGCGATGTAGCCAGTGGCGACCGCGCCGAGCCCGGCACCGGCAAATACGGCTGTCTGATGGATCGAGAGCGCGCGGCTGCGCATCTCGGGTCTGTGCCAGTCGCCGATCAAGGCCGTAGCGGTTGGATAATATGCGGATTCACCGACCGCGACGAGGCCGCGGAGTGCGAGCAGCAGCGCGAAGCCGCTAGCCAGTGCGGACGCGCCCGTAGCCACACTCCAGAAAATCAACCCGTAGAGAATGACGCGCGTTCGCCGGACGCTGTCGCCGATCCGGCCCGCCACGAATGCGCCGACGGCATAGACCCAGAAGAAGACGCTCCCGAGCAGGGCAAGCTGGCTGTTGCTGAGGCCGAATTCGGTTTTCAGGATCGGAAGCACCGCAATCAGGATGTTACGGTCGGCCGCGTTCAGGAACGCCACGACCCACAGCAGGCCGATTAGAACCCACGGGTACCGATCCGGCGGAGCAGCGGCCGTCGTCGTTGCGTTCATTCCCCTGCTCTCCCCGCCGATTCTCTAGACCATATTGGCCGCGCCGTTGATCAGGATCACCCTGAAATCGTTGACGTTGGTACGGGTGGGCCCGGTTGTCACCAGATCGCCAAGCGCCGCAAAGAAGGGATAAGCGTTGTTCGTCCGAAGGTGCTCGGCGGGGTCCAGGCCGAGATTGCGGGCTCGTTCGAGTGTGTCCTCGACCACGATCGCGCCCGCGACATCCTCGGTGCCGTCGATGCCGTCCGTGTCGCAGGCGAGCGCGGATATTCGCGGGGCCCCGTCGAGAGCGATCGCAAGCCCGAGAAGATATTCGAGATTCCGGCCGCCCCGTCCTTGCGGGTTTTGAACGGCCACCGTCGTCTCGCCGCCGGAAATGATCGCTCGCGGCTTCCCGTCCATCGACAGCCGACGAGCCAGCGCCGCGTGGCTCGCGCCGAGATGGCGCGCTTCGGCCTGTAGCTGGTCGCCGAGGTCGGTAACGGCATAGCCGGCAGCAGCAGCCTGACGCCCCGCGGCGCAGAGGGCGTCGCGAGCCCTTGCGACGATCACCGTTTCGACGCCCGCCAGGCCCAGGCTGTCCGCAGGAGGTGTCTCGTTCGCCGGATCGTCGAGCGCGGTCAGGATCGCCGTCGGTGTGGGAATCCCATATTTGCGCAAGATCTCTCGTGCCATCTCGAGAGTGGTGTGATCCGCGACGGTCGGGCCGGATGAGACAAACGATGGATCGTCGCCGGGCACGTCCGAAATGATGAAGGTCGTGACGCTTGCCGGTCCAGCAGCAAGGGCCAGCCGACCGCCCTTGATTCGGGAAAGATGCTTCCGGACGCAATTGATCTCCGCGATCGTTGCACCGGATTCGAGCAGGGCGCGTGTCGTCGCCTGCTTGTCCGCCAGGTTGATCCCATGCGCGGGCGCGGCGAGCAGTGCGGAGCCACCGCCGGAAAGAAGCACGACCAAATGATCCTGCGCACCGAGGCCGTGAGCGATTTCAAGCGCCCGCTCCGCCGCGCGAATGCTGTTTGAATCGGGGTAGGGATGGCCAGCTTCAATAAGCTCGACGCCGGCGCGGCCAGCCAGGCTGTCAATCATGTGGCCGCGGCGGCTGACCACCAATACGGCCTTTGGCGGACCCATCCGGTCGAGCGCGACGTCAGCCATGGCCGCCGCCGCCTTGCCAACCGCGATCAGTGCGACCTGACCGTGCTGCGGTGGCGGAAGTGTGCGAGGCATGACGCGGGCGGCCGAGACTGACGCAATGGCCGTGTCGAACAACCCACGCAGCATCGCGCGTTCAGCGGCATGAGTTTCGGCCGCGCCAGCCAGAGTCGACGTCGAAGTCATGCTACGAACGGCTGCCCCTCCCGAGTCCCGAAAGGCTGCATCGAACGACCGCAATCTCCTAGTCACGATTTAAGGAACGCTGTGTTCCACATCGCGCAACTCAATGGATTTCCCAGGACAGCTTGTGGCGGAACTGGTCGACGAGGAAATCGATCAGGGTCCTCACTCGCACCGGCACAGCCTTCGGATCTTCGAACAAGGCGAAGAAGGTCATGTCCTCTGTCCGCCAGCCAGGCAGCACTTCGACGAGCCGGCCCTCCACCAGGTCGTGCTTGCACAGGAAGGCCGGGAGATTGGCGATGCCAAGGCCGCAAGTGACTGCGTGATGCAGGAGGGTCAAATCATTGCAGACGAGCTTGGGACTGAACTCGACCGACACGGAATCATCGCCGCGATGGAGCGTCCATTTGTGCGATCGATCATGGGTGCCGACCGCAAGCAGGTCGAAGCGCGGGAGCTCGACATAATTTTGTGGCATGCCCTTGCGCTCGAAATATTCGGGCGCGCCGAAGGCCCCGCATTCGGTGGTGCCCAGCTTGGCCGCGAACAGGCCGGAACTGGCCAGCGGTCCGACTGTAAGCGCGACGTCGAACCCGTTCCTGAGTAGCCCAACGCCGTCATCGCTGAGGACGCTCACGAGCCGGACGTCCGGATACTGCTCGAGAAACGCTGCAAGGAGCGGACCGACGAGATTGTGTCCCAGGACATAAGGGATG
>Ga0070670_100005355_pt1 | contig 10826 bp, 8 predicted proteins | sample KBSS63metaG_FD_64665 | JGI IMG/M metagenome (GOLD analysis project Ga0070670, IMG submission 64665) | Switchgrass rhizosphere microbial communities from Kellogg Biological Station, Michigan, USA - KBS S6-3 metaG | ecosystem: Host-associated > Plants > Roots > Rhizosphere > Soil ... | reverse complement strand
TTTGAGTATTCAGATTAACCTGCTAATTACACAACGCAGAACATGCTTATACTTTCAAAGATCTATGCTGTCAAAACCAGGCACCCCCATAGTTGAATTAATAATTAGTAATTATCAATTAATCGACAACCAAGCCTGCAAAAGTACTAATGTTTGCGAAGTCTTATTTGAAATTTTACTTAAAGAATCGCTAAGCGTTTGCTAAATGAAATAAATTATTTTTACCGGATGACAAATCCGCTGGAAGTTTACCGGCAGCAAATTGCCAGGCATAATTTTGAATTAAAAAAACTTGAAAAACTTAAATCATTATACGGTTGGTTGAGATTTTTGAGCATGGGGCTTGCTTTTGTAAGTCTTTGGTATACCTGGACGCATGCCCTGTTTATTTTATTCCCTCTCCCCTTTTTCCTGATTGGCTTGTTTCTTTTTGTTCTTGCAAAAGACCTGAATAATAATGCAGCCATAGAAAATACACAACGACTCATTCAAATTAATGAAACGGAGATAGCCGTACTCAACCATCATTTCACTCATTTGCCGGAAGGCATTGAATTCAGACCTGAACATCATGAGTATGCAAATGACCTGGATATTTTTGGAAGAGCATCATTGTTTCAATACATGAATCGTTGCACATCAGAACAAGGGAAAAAATTATTCGCTTACTGGCTGCTCAATCCTTCTTCTCCTGAAATAATTTTACTTCGGCAGCAAGCAGTGAAAGAACTTACACAACAGATCGAATGGCGGCAACAATTACAATCTTATGGGACGATTCAGTCTATTTCACTTGCCACTGAAAATAAAATTGAACACTGGTCACAACAACCGGCCCGATTTATCAATAAATACCATTGGCAAATTTTTCGCTGGCTTCTCCCCGCAACCAGTTTAACTTTTTTAGGATTACATGTTGCGGGCACTTTAGAATCCAGGCTGTTTTATTCATTAATTATTTTAATGCTCATTATTTCGTTTGCAATATCCAAATTGGTAATGCCATTGTATTTGCAGGTAAATAAAATTGCACCGCAGCTCGAATCCTTATCCGACAGTATCCGCTGGATCGAGAAAGCTAATTTCAAAACCCAGCTGCTCAATGATCTGAAAAATAAATATATTGTTCATTCCGAATCTTCATCAAGCGTAATCAGGAAACTAAAAAAGATTTTAGACAAATTTGACCTGCGGCTAAACCCCCTGGTGTTTCTTCCCTTAAATACTTTTTTATTCTGGGATCTGCAGCAAGTACTGATACTGGAAACCTGGAAAAAACAAAATGAACAGCATATCGGCAACTGGTTTCAGTCATTAGCAGAGATTGAATCACTCTCCTCTTTGGCCAATCTTTCCTTTAATCACCCTGGCTGGGCTTTTCCGGATTTAGATGGTAAGACAGGAATCGTAATTGCCGATACATTGGGTCATCCATTGATCTCAAAAGAAAAATTAGTCAGCAATTCTTTTTCCACTGATACAAATGGCGGATTAAATCTTATCACTGGTTCCAATATGGCAGGCAAGAGCACATTTTTGAGAAGTGTTGGAGTAAATATCGTTTTAGCTATGATGGGCTCTGCTGTTTGTGCAAGATCATTTACCGTTTCGCATATGAAGGTTATCAGCAGTATGCGGGTAAGTGACAATCTGGAAGAAAATACATCAACATTCTATGCTGAATTAAAAAAATTGAAAGAGGTTATCGAAGCCGTTTATCGCAATGAAAAAGTTTTTTTGTTACTGGATGAGATATTAAGAGGAACAAATTCCGCTGACAGGCATACCGGCTCAAAAGCATTGATAAAACAATTGATACAGCATAACGCCTCCGGTCTTATTGCTACGCATGACCTTGAACTGGCAAAGCTGGCGGATGAATTCCCCAACAAACTCCACAATTATCACTTCGATGTGCAGGTAACAGAAGGTGAATTATACTTCGATTATAAATTAAAGAAAGGCATTTGTACAAGCATGAATGCCTCTTTGCTGATGAAAAAGATTGGGATTGAGTTATAGCTAAGAGGCAATTCTGAATGATGAAGTAACTTCCTTAATCCGCTGAGCGTATCTCTTTTTCTCCTTCTCCTCTTTTAAACTCTTAGTTTTATTTAAACACTCTCCAAATATCAAGACCCAACGCATAAGCCATCAGGGCAAGTAATAAAACCATTCCTACCATTTGCGCATATTCTAAAAACTTATCACTTGGTTTGCGGCCTGTGATCATTTCAGCTAATGTGAATAAAGCATGTCCGCCATCTAATCCCGGTATAGGTAATATGTTCATGAATGCAAGAATGATACTGAAGATCGCAGTAAGTGTCCAGAATATCTGCCAGTTCCATTTATCAGGATAAATACTGCCAATGCTTAAAACACTTCCGACAGATTCACTTGCTTTTGCTTTACCTGTAAATAACTGTCGCAAGCCTGTAATATATCTTCCCAATGTTGACCAGCATTCTTTGAAACCTGCCGGTATAGCCTGTAAGAAATTAAAACGCTCTGTTTCAAATTTAAATCCCAGGTCTTCCAGTGATTTAGGATAAGCACCAATTTTCCCATTTTCATCCAGTTGTACCTCTTTGATTAAAGTATCCTGGCCCCGTACAAGCTGCAACCTTACAATTTCATTTTTCTTTTTCTTCATGAACTTTTGATAGTCATTATAGAATAATGTGGCTGTATCGTTGACACCTATTACCCTATCATTTATAAGCACACCTGCTTTTTTAGCTCCGGACTCTTTTGTAAAAGTATCGATGACAAAAGGCGCCCTGACTGTAGCAAAGCTGCCGGCATTCCTTGTATTTAATTTCCGGATCAGTCCTTCATCTAATTTCAAATTGAAAATACTGTCGCCCCGTTTTACGGTTAAAGAACTCGCTTCATGTATAACGATATAGCTCCTGATTGCATTAATATCTTTTACAGGCGTTGTATCATATTTTAAAACCAGGTCTCCGTCTTTTAATCCAACTGTCTGCGCTAAACTATCGGCAGCAACGCCATACGTAGCGTTTGCAGGTGGCATATATTCTTTACCCCACACCCAAAGGATCATGATGAAGATGAGGATCGCCAAGATCACATTAATGATGATGCCACCCAGCATAATGATCAACCGCTGCCAGGCCGGCTTGCTTCTGAATTCATAAGGTTGAGCCGGTAATTTCAATTGCTCTTTATCCATACTCTCATCGATCATTCCTGAAATTTTTACATAGCCTCCCAGGGGTATCCAACCAAGTCCGTATTCAGTCTCTCCTTTCTTTTTCTTCCATAAAGAAAACCATGGATTAAAGAATAAATAGAATTTTTCCACCCGGCAGCCAAACCATTTGGCTGTTATATAATGACCAAACTCATGTAAAACGATCAGGATAGAGAAGGATAAAATAAATTGCGCAGCTTTCACACCGATAGTAGTCCAGTCAAAGGCTAATAAATAATACATAGATGAATTCTGTGATTAAAAAACATCCCGCCATCGGCGGGAAAATTTAGAGTTTTATAATATCGGCGACAAAATTACGGGCCTCGCCGTCGCTTTCAAAATATTCTTCCAGTGATGGTTTTTCGATGAAAGGAACTTTCTCCATTGTCTTTTCGATCAGGTCTGTCATCTCTAAAAAACCAACACGGTTCCGGAGAAAAGCATAGACAGCAATTTCATTGGCAGCATTCATCACACAGGGTAAATTACCGCCTTTATATAATGCATCCTGCGCCAGAGCCAGGTTACGGAATGTCCGCACATCAGGTTCTTCAAAAGTCAGCGTCGCATATTTTTTAAATTCAAACCGCGGATAATTATTTACAAACCGAAGGGGAAAACCCATGGCATATTGAATCGGTAATTTCATATCTGGCAAACCCAGTTGCGCTTTGATACTTCCGTCTTCAAATTGCACAAGGCTATGAACAATACTTTGCGGATGAATGATAACCTGTACCTGTTCGGGTTTTAGATTGAATAACCATCTCGCCTCTATCATCTCCAGTCCTTTATTCATGAGTGTAGATGAATCAATGGATATCTTCGCTCCCATATTCCAATTTGGATGCTGGAGTGCATGTTCCCGTTTTACATTAACAAGAAAGTTGGGCTTCTTTCCTAAGAAAGGACCACCCGATGCCGTAAGAATAACTTTATCGATCCTGTTCCTCGATTCACCAACAAGACATTGAAAAATTGCAGAGTGTTCTGAATCGACAGGAATAACAGGCACACGATTCTCTACAGCTTTTTGCATTACAATATCACCAGCAACGACCAATGTTTCTTTATTCGCCAATGCAATTGTCTTTTTATTTTCAAGGGCCCTGAGTGTAGGTTTCAATCCCGCAAAACCAACAATGGCCGCAAGCATCAGGTCATAACAATCCATAGCAGCTACTTCTTCCAATGCCTTTTCACCTGCAAAAACTTTTATACTTGTATTGGATAAAGCCTCCTTTACTTTCTCATATTTTTTTTCATCGCCTATTACAACAATATTGGGATTGAACTTTAACGCCTGCTGTATTAAAAGATCATCACTGTTTTGTGCAGTAAGAATCTCTGCAGAAAATTTATCCGGGTTTGCTTCAATTACCTCAAGAGCCTGCGTACCGATGGACCCGGTAGAGCCGAATAAAGCAATACGTTTTATGTTGGTGCCGTTATTCATTTGAAATCATTCAGAATATTTGGTCAATTCTTCAGCAATCTTCCTGTCATTACTTAACCGGGGTACTTTATTTTGACCGCCCAATTTACCTACTGATTTCATGTAATCAATAAATCCATTCTTGCGAATTGACGTAATTTTTAATGTTGATAAAATATTACCACTGATCAGGTCATCGTAATATACGTTCTTCTTCCGGAGATTATCATCTACTTTTTTGACAAAGGCAGACATATCCGCCGGTTTATTTTCAAATTCAACAAACCATTCATGATAAGACTTGCCATCTTTCTTGTTCACATATGGTGCAACAGTGAATTCTGTAATATGCACATGGTCTTCCCGGGCTGCTTTCAACAGGCTATATTCAACTTCTTCCCCAATAACATGTTCGCCAAATGCTGAGATAAAATGCTTGATCCGTCCTGTCACTACTAACCGATATGGATTTATGGAGACAAATTTTACCGTATCACCAATATTATAGCCCCACAACCCTGCATTATTATTAATTATTAAAGCATAGTTCTCGCCAACCTTTACATCTTTTAAGGAAAGCCTTGTCGGATTATCGTTATAAAATTCTGCTGTTGGAATAAATTCATAAAAGATGCCGCTATTTGAATTGAGCAACAATCCTTCCGCATTTTGAGAATCCTGGAATGCAAAAAAACCTTCACTGGCCGGGAATAATTCTATGCAATCAATTTTCTTTCCAATACTTTCATACAGTCTTGACTTATAAGGTTCAAAATTCACGCCACCCTGTACCATCACGCTGAAATTTGGAAATAATTCGGAGATGCTTTTACCACTGCGTTTCATCAGTTCATCAAAATACATTTGCATCCATGGAGGAATACCACTGATCAGTGTCATATTTTGATTGATCGTTTCATCAACTATCTTATTCAATTTGGTTTCCCAGTCTTCGATGCAATTCGTTTCATAGGACGGCAATTGATTCGTGCGCAAATATTTTGGCACATGATGGTTTACAATACCACTTAGCCGGCCTGTTGGAATATTTCCTATTCTATCCAGCACAGGTGAGCCTGAAAGAAAGATCATTTTGCCATCAGCAAATGCAGTGTTGCCTGTTTCAGCCATATAACACAACAATGCATTGCGTGCGGTGTTGATATGATTGGGAATAGAATCTTTAGTAATGGGAATATATTTTGCACCACTTGTAGTACCGGAAGTTTTGGCAAAATATATCGGACGGCCCTTCCAAAGCACATTGTGTTTTCCTTCTTTGATCCTGTCAATGTAGGGCCTCAATTGTTCGTAATCCCTGAGCGGCACAGCCTGCCTGAAATCTGTATAGTTGTTTACGTCAGCCAGTTTCATTGCCTTACCGATTTCCGTTATCCTCCCCGTTTTGATCATGGATTTCAGGATATTTTCCTGGTCGGCCACGGCTGTAGCCATATCCCTACGGATACCTTTATATATATAAGAAGCAAATGGTTTTGCTAAAAAAGACTTGATTTTCATACATTAACTCATTGGCAAGATAAGGAGTCCCGGTGAGGGCGGGATGCAAATATAAAGGAGGCCGTTTCAAAATATCCACGGCTCCCATAAAACTTTGATAATGTGTTTGCCAGATGACCATTTCCCCTTACCTTTGCTGCCCTTAATTTTTTGTATATGATAGCAGTAGTTAAAATTGCCGGACAGCAATTTAAAGTAGAAAAAGACCAGACCCTTTATGTACCACACCTGGAAGGTAAGGCAGGCGATAAAGTGAGCTTAGAAGTTTTGATGGTTGATGCTGATGGTAAACTGGGTTTGGGTAAAGATGTCAAATCAAAAGTTAGTGCAGAGATCGTTGGCCAGGAAAAAGGTGACACAGTGATCGCTTACAAACAAAAAAGAAGAAAAGGCTTTCACAAAAAAAGAGGTCATCGCACAGCTTATACAAAAATCAAGATCACAAGCATCGCTTAAGAAATCCGAGGGCTGAAGACTGAGCGAAGCCGAAGTCCGAAGCCCGAATCTGAATTTCAAAATTCGAATTTTAAAAAATTATTTGTCATGGCACATAAGAAAGGTGAAGGCAGTGTAAAAAATAACCGCGATTCACAAAGCAAAAGACTCGGTGTAAAAATTTATGGCGGACAACCTGCTATTGCCGGTAATATTATCGTTCGTCAAAGAGGTACACAATATCATCCGGGAAAAAATGTTGGAGTAGGAAAAGATTTCTCAATCTTTTCAATGATAGATGGTGTTGTTGAATTTAAAAAAGGAAGAAACAACAGAACTTTTATTTCTGTTAATCCTGTTCAGGCATAAGCATTCATTTTCTTCGTCGTTTGTTTTTTGTTGAAATATTTTTGTTAGTATAAAATAATTGTTACTTTTACTAACGTTAACCCATTTACTAAACATTAAATTCAACAAAAATGGCAACAAAGAAAAAAGCTGCTAAGAAAAAAGCTGCTCCTAAAAAGAAAGCTGCTAAGAAGAAAAAATAAACAGCTAGTTGAAAGTTATAAAAAAAGTCCCCCGAATCGGGGGACTTTTTATTTTACCCCATCGCCTTAATGAGAGTATACATCACTCCGTATGAAATATTAACTTGCAGGTATGGACAATTATGCAATTGCCGATAAGTTTTCACTCCTTTCAAAATTGATGGACATCCATGGCGAAAATTCTTTCAAAGCAAGAATTTATGGCGCCGCGGCATTCAATATTGAAAAGCTTCCTATGCAATTGGCCGACACTCCCCGTGAAAAAATTTCCGCAATAAAAGGAATTGGGGATAGTACAGCAAAAAAGATCGCTGAGATGCTCGATACGGGTGAGTTGAATGTTTTGAACGAGATCATCGCTAAAACTCCGCCCGGTGTTATTGAAATGCTCAACATAAAAGGTATCGGTCCGAAAAAAATCCAAACGATCTGGAAAGAGATGGGTATAGAATCAGTTGGGGAATTATTATATGCCTGCAATGAGAACCGTTTAACACTGTACAAAGGTTTTGGCGGAAAGACACAGCAGAATGTACAGGAAGCAATTGAATTTTATCAAAGTCAGCAAGGACATTTTTTATATGCAGAAGCAGAAGCGATCTTTCCACAGATCGATGGGTACCTGAAAAAAATATTTTCACCCGATACCGTTCATGTTACAGGCGCCTATCGAAGACAAGCGTTGACGGTCGAAGAGATGGAATTCGTGGTGCTCGAAAACAAAGATGTAATAAAACCAAAATTTCAAACTGCACAGCCGCCTGAACTGCTGGAAGAGAAAGAAGATACCATTTTATACAAACTAAAGAATGGTTTGAAGCTCCGGCTCCATACGGGTAAAGGCAGTATGGATGAGCGATTATTCAACACGTCTGCATCCGAAGAGTTTCTGACAGCATTTCGAAAAACATTTCCTTCCATAAAATTTAATGGCGGAAAAGATGATACGCCAATTTTTGAACAAGCGAAAATTCCTTTCATCCCACCCTTCCTGAGAGAAACGGCTGCTGTTATTGAAAAAGCTAAACAAAAAAAGCTGTCCGCTTTAATTCAACCTGAAGATGTAAAAGCTATCATTCATAGTCATAGTAAATGGAGCGATGGTACCAATACCCTGGAAGAAATGGCTGAAGAATGTATTAAACGGGGGCTTGAGTATTTAGTCATTTCCGATCACTCAAAAGCAGCCGCCTATGCAAACGGTTTAACGGAAGAAAGGATTCGTGAACAGCATAAACAAATTGACCAGCTAAATGATCAATACAAAACCCTGCCTACCGGCAGGCAGGCATTTAAGATCTTTAAAAGCATTGAATGTGATATTTTGGGTGACGGGGCAATGGATTATTCCAATACCATTCTTTCAACATTTGATCTTGTTATTGCTTCGGTTCATAGTAATTTAAAGATGAATGAAGAAAAAGCAATGATGCGATTGATCAGGGCGATTGAAAATCCGTATACAACAATTCTCGGTCATCCTACCGGGAGATTGTTACTCAGCCGTAACGGCTACCCTATCGATCATAAAAAAATCATCGATGCCTGCGCTGCTAACCATGTTGTAATAGAGCTAAATGCACATCCGAGAAGATTGGATATTGACTGGAAGTATATTGATTATGCTATTGAAAAAGGAGTATTGATTTCTATTGATCCCGATGCCCATGCACTCGACGGATATGATGATATTAAATATGGCGTGCTGGCCGCCCAAAAAGGCGGGTTAATGAAAGAACAAAATTTAAGCAGTTTTTCATTGAAACAATTTGAAAACTTTCTTGTCGAAAGAAAAAAGAAGAAAAAAATTTAATCTCATTTATTATGGAAAAGATCCGGATCGCTACTGCGCAGTTTGAACATAAGAGTAATGATAAGGATTACAATCTTGCAGTAATCGATAAACTTTCAAAGCAGGCAGCAGACCGGGGAGCGAGAATAATCGCCTTTCATGAATGTTCTGTTACGGGCTATACTTTTGCACGGTATCTTTCAAAGCCGCAATTATCAGAACTGGCTGAAAACATTCCGGGCGGTAAGAGCATTGACGCTTTAATTCAAATAGCGCAAAGGAATAACATTGCTATCCTTGCAGGCTTGTTTGAAAAAGATAAAGACAATAATTTATTTAAAGCCTGTGTATGTGTCGATAAAACCGGGGTTATTGCAAAACACAGGAAATTGCATCCATTTATTAATCCCTATTTAACACCCGGCGATCAATATACCATTTTTGAATTGGATGGCTGGAAATGTGGTATTCTTATTTGCTATGATAATAATGTAATAGAAAATGTAAGAGCAACTGCTTTGCTTGGCGCTCAAATAATTTTTATGCCACATGTTACCATGTGTACGCCTTCAACACGGCCGGGTGCAGGGTTCGTTGACCCCGTGCTTTGGGAGAATAGAAAGAATGATCCTGTTACACTTCGAAAAGAATTTGATGGACTAAAAGGAAGAGAATGGCTGATGAAATGGCTACCGGCAAGAGCCTATGATAATGGAATATATGCTGTCTTTTCAAATCCTGTCGGTATGGATGATGACCAGTTAAAAAATGGATGTTCAATGATCATTGATCCTTTTGGAGATGTAATGGCAGAATGCAGGTCATTTGACAATGAATTTGTAATTGCCGAGCTGGAACCTGAGAAACTTATATTAGCAGGAGGATATAGATATGCTAAGGCAAGAAGGCCGGAACTTTATAAAGATATTATTGGCCGCGATCATGAGACCGAATTAAAAATTGCCTGGCTAAATGCTGAAAAAGAACAGATCAGTTAGATACGGGTAACTCAACATGGAATGTAGTTCCTTTACCCATTTCCGTATCGAACCAAATCTTTCCTTTTGCCTGTTCAGCAATCCCCTTGCACATGGCCAATCCCAATCCGGTGCCCGAAGTTTTAGTAGTGAAATTTGGTACAAATATTTTCGATTGCATTTCGGCAGGTATCCCCTCTCCATTATCCTTGATACTGACGCGTATCACTCCGTCTTCTCTCATTTCATCCACCGAAAGGTTGCATGCTGTTTTACCATTGCATGCTTCTACAGCGTTAGCAATAAGGTTTGTAAATAAGCGATTCATCTGTGTACGATCGGCAAAAACGATCACTTTATTATTAACCGGGTGCCATGAATAACTGATCGCAGGATCAGCCTGGTACAGGTCTTTCAATGAACCTAACACATCATGCAAATCAAAAAACTCGGCATTTGTATTGCCTATGTTTGCAAATTGTGAAAAGTCCAAAGCTATTTTAGAAAGATGATCAATTTGTTCAATAAGTGTTTTGGCAACGTTTGCTGAAAGCTCTTTAACATTGGGCTGATTGGTATCGATAGCTTTTTGCAGGTATTGCATACTCAATTTCATTGGGGTGAGTGGATTTTTGATCTCATGTGCTACCTGTCTTGCCATTTCACGCCACGCACCTTCCCGCTCGCTTTTTGCAAGTATTGCTGCACTCTCACCCAATTTAGCTACCATCTTATTATATTCTTTTACTAAATCTCCAATTTCATCTTTACGATCCCATTCTATCTCTTCATTTTTACCACCCAAACTCATGGCTTTCATTTTGTCACTGATAACCGCAAATGAATTGGTAATACGATTCGTAACGAATAAGGCGATCACACCTGCAATAAG